>MDTE01023465.1_pt1 | contig 12553 bp, 10 predicted proteins | sample 811231 | NCBI WGS metagenome assembly MDTE01 (sample SAMN05326651, study PRJNA326480) | marine metagenome | isolation source: seawater | place: Indian Ocean: Red Sea | collected 2010
GAGCAGGCCAGTTCTGAAAATCATCACTTGCCAACGGATCGGCAAGGTCACTTTTATTAACCGTATATAACTGATATTTGGCATCACTGGGGTCTGCGCCAAATGGACCCGGAGAAAATTCCGTTGAATATTCGGCTGTTGCAGTCCGAATGGCATCATTCACTTTTCCGGCAAACCAAACTCCTGATTGAAAGTTAGAATAATTTCCAGATCCCTTGGGCCATTCCATTCCTGAATGTCCAGTAGGGTGATAATCTACTATAAATCCCGTATTTGAAATATCGGTATTTATCCTATTTGCATCAAACTTTCCACCATCCAGTTTACCCAGATCTAACTGAGTTCCCGCTCTTTCCTTACCAATGAGACCAGTAAAGAAAAGACTAATGAATAATCCGATTGTAATTTTTTTAATCATATTTAGGGCTTTCATCTATAATGTTCCTCGATTAAAGATCAAAACTAATTCCAAAACGAACCATGCGCGGTGCATCCCATCGTCTTGGATCACTTATCTTGGCATTATAATATGCCTCTCCGTTTGAATTTTGAGCAATCCAGTCTTTACCGTTTGGAGTACTCAACCATCCGTCTGTTCCTGCTTCACCTGAACCAGGATAAACCTCATCCACGTTTACTGTATTTAATACATTTAGTACATACAGAAACAGATTTGCACTATATCCTGCAATATCTATTTTTCTGTCAATTTTCATATCCAGAGTACTTGTCCATGGTTTGTATGCAGAATTGATGGTACCAGTAGGTGTCAGCCATGCTCTGTCATGAACAACTGAATATGTCTGAGCAGGTGTGTATGCGGTACCCGAACCAAACTGGTATAGTAAATTTACTCCGGTATTTGCAAATAACCCGCCGTCATCACCCAGACGATAGTCCAGCATCACTGAACCGGTATGCCTTTGGTCAAAATCTAGAGGGTTTATAACCGTTGGGTAGGTGTCTCCAATCCATGCGATGTTGAAATTGGAAGCAGGATCAGACCCTGTTCCTTCTGCGAAAGAAAGTGTGTAGCTGATATTAGCCATTAAACCTCTCACTCTGCGCATATTGTAATTAAATGACATTCCTTTAACAATTCCAAAATCACCATTCATATACTGCGCCCAGCTAAACGGGACACCATCACGTTTTGCATCTGGTACATTCGCCATCATGGTATAATTGCGAACTTCTTTGTAAAAGCCGGTAATATTTAATGCTGCATCATTACCCACCTGTTGAGTAAATCCAACTTCGTACTGAGTTGTTTCTTCAGGTTTCAAGCTTGGATTTGGTGATACAGTCATATTTCCCTGTGTCAGGTTTGCAGATAACCGTGTATCTGAAAGATATAGCCTGTTTAGTTCAGGGTGCTGAGTGAACTTTCCATACTGTGCATGGAATTTTGTTTTGTCAGTTACAGGAAATGAAAACCCAAGTCGCGGATTAATGTATGTATAAGGCTCAACCTTACTGTATCCGCTCGTTGTACGGTCAACTTCTCTAATTTGACCGTCAACCATCCATATATCACTCCAATCCGCTGCCGCTTCTGTCCCTGGATCAAAAGAGTCATAACGAATGCCGGCATTTACGACCAAATCCTCCAATTCAATTTTGTCCTGGAAATATAATCCAAGGATAATCGGTCTTCCTGGTTCCTGGTATCGATTACCGTTTTCATTGTCCTGTCCATCAACAGTGAAACCAACATTTTCAGCATAGGCATCGTGGTAGGTTTCATATACCCATTGATCGGAACCACTATCAAGTGATGTATCCTGTAATGCCTGCCAGTACTTAAAGGTTACTTCCATGGGTTGTGCTAACCTATAATAACTGATTTCATTCTTACGATACTCCATTCCTGCTCGTAGCTCATGATTGCCAAATTGATTTAAGTAGTCCAATTTGGTGCCCGTATAAGATGATTCGTTTAAAGAATAATCATTATAAGTGCTGCCATAGCCCGAGAATTTGGCAACCTGACCTAAAGACGATGGATTTTGTCCCTGCATGGCATTATATGATTCTGGCCCAATTGCGCCATAACTTTCCAGGCTAGCAAAATCTAAATTATTGAAATGGGTATTATCACCAAATTCATCAGTAAATTTGTAGTAGCTTAAACCAAGTTTTAAATAAGAATTATCTGAAATACTGTAAGTGGCATTTAGATAATAAGACATGGATTTTTCAACCCATTTAGGATTATTATCACTATTTACAAGGCTGTAGCTATGGATATAACTTCGTCCTTCTTCATTATTCACGCTACCACCGACTTTGATACGAAGGGGGCTCATGTCCACAACAACATTACCTGAAAGGGTTGTTCTGTCGCTTCCTGCATTTGTTTTTGCACCGTATAGGGTCTGGAAATTATTATATCCGGAATAAATAGTATCTGCCTTTTCAACCCATGTTCCATTTGTATCCAACTCATGATTATAGACCCGTTTATAATAATCAAAGAAACATCCATCGCAATCAAATCCCTCTGGAGCTAACCCGTAATTTGGATTATAATCAGCACTATCTGGCTCAGAACTTCCAGATAAGTCTACAATAGTAATATTTTCAAATTCATCTTTTACCGGACTACCATCAGCATCCAATAATAATCCGTAGGTATTTGGATCAAATTCCGTATAATCCATGGTATGATATGGATGGGTTGAAGGGTTGATATCATCCGTTCCACGCTTTTCGGCACTTACAAAAAACTTAATATTATCGGAAACAGGGCCACCAACAGTCATGCTTAAATTGGAATATCCGTATGAATACATTCCGTCATCTGTTCCTGTCCCTGATGAGCCCAATCCTGTAATCATTTCAGCGCCAACCTTCATTTCACTTCCGCCAATTTTTGTTGTAGTATTAACAACACCGCCATTTACGTTACCGTATTCTGCACTAAATCCGCCTGATTGAAACTGCACTTCTTCCATTGCATTGTTAGAAACTACGCTGGTATTTTCAAGGGTAAATGCGTTATTCATATAGACACCGTCTACATAATACGAAACATCTCCAGCTCTTGAGCCTCTAACATAAATATTCCCATCATCAGAAACTGTCCCTGTCTGAGTTGCAACAATCGACTCCACACCCCTTAGAGGAAGGTTTTCAATTGCTTCGCTAGTAATTATTCGAGTAGAGTTTGTTGAGTTTTTATTTATAATAGGCTTCTCCGCCATTACATCTATTACCCCAGACTCCAAAGCTGATTTTGTTAGCTCAAATGTTAAATTGGTCGTCAGACCTCCTGAAACGCGTATATTAGATACTCGCAAAGGCCGAAAACCGATATATTCACATCTCACAACATGTGTTCCGACAGGTACATCGAGTACTGTATAATGTCCTTCAGTGTCGGAAGCCTGCCCGAGAGATGTGCCTTCAACTACAACATTAGCACCCGCCAGAGCTTCTCCAGAATCCTTATCAATGACAACACCACTTATTTTTCCTGCGTTTTGAGCAAAGGAAAAACATGCAGCCACGGTAAGGAATACCAGTGTGTTACGTATCATGGTTACTCCTGTAATCATTATTTAAAATCTTAATTAAGTGTTTTTGGATATAGGGATACGAACCATTGTAAATTGTCCGCATCTGTCCCTACGGGAATTTATTGACATTCCCTATATATCTAAAGCTATATGAATTTTAACACATATTGCAACAGGAATGTTAAAAATTATTATTAATTTTAACCTATTGACATATGCAGATAATTTAATTATTTTATGACTGATAAATTGAAAATTGGTGTAATCGGAGCCGGACACCTGGGGAGATTCCATATTTCAAAATTAACCAGAATAAGAGATGTATCTTTTATAGGGTTTTATGATACATCTGTTCAGCGTTCCGATGAAATTTCTAAAGAATTTAACATTCAATCTTTCGATAGAATTGAATCCTTGACCGATTCTTGTGATGCAGTTACCATTGCTACACCTACGACTATGCATTATGACTGTAGTAAAATTGCATTGGAATACGATTGTCATATTTTCGTTGAGAAACCTTTTACTAATTCAGTTGTACAGGCATCTGAACTTGTTTCGTTAGCTGAAGAGAGAGAATTGTTTATTCAAGTCGGACATATTGAACAATTTAACCCAGCTTTTCTTTCTGTAAAATCTCTGAATATTCAACCTGAATTTATAGAGGCACACAGACTGTCACCTTTCCCCGGACGTGGATTTGATGTTCCTGTCGTTCTCGATCTTATGATCCACGATATCGGCATTTTACTTACGCTTGTTAAATCGGACGTAAATTCCATTCATGCTTTTGGGCAATGCGTTGTTTCAGATACTATAGATCTCGCTAATGCTAGAATTGAATTTAATAATGGGTGTGTTGCCAATTTAACTGCAAGCAGAGTAGCGCTGAAAAAGATGCGTAAAATGCGCTTATTCCAACACCACCGATATTTGACAATCGACTTTATGAATCACATTGTTGAAGATTATAGCGCTTTTGACCATCATCCCAGGGAAGCTGAGTCCAATAATGTGTTTCATATTGATGGTCCAAATGAAAAGTATGTACTATACAATAATATGGATATAGAACCTCACGATGCACTTGAGCTTGAGTTGAAACATTTTTTGGAAGCAGTTAAGTTAAACCAGAATGATGGCTACAGCGGAAGAGAAGCCGCAGAAGCATTGAAACTTGCCATTCAAATTCAAAATAAAATTGAACAAAACCTATCCCAATTCGCTTGAATGAATGACCCGATAAAGGCCTTTATCATCGCCGGGGAAGCATCGGGGGATTATCATGGTAGCAGATTAATGGCGGCATTGACAGCCATACAGCCTAATGTTCAATTCAGCGGTATTGGCGGTGATAAAATGAAAAAAGAAGGATTGAACTCACTTTTTTCCATTGAGCAGATGGCAGTGATGGGGTTCACCGAAGTCCTTAAACATCTTCCTTTTTTCATTCAAGTCAAAAAAAATGTTTTAACTTATATAAAGAAAAAATGTCCGCAATTTGTCATTTTAATTGATTATCCCGGTTTTAACCTGCATATTGCTAAAAAAATAAAACAACAAACAAACACAAAAATATTTTACTTTATTTGCCCCCAAATCTGGGCTTGGAAAGAGAACAGGGTCAAGACCATGAAAAAATATATTGACCATGCCATCGTTATTTTCCCATTCGAGCAAAAATGGTATGCCGATAGAGATTACTCTGTATATTTCCCAGGTCATCCCATCCTAGATGACTTCAAAAAATTGGTGAAAAGCAATTATTTGGATCAGCATAACCTATCTTCTGAAAAACCGGTTCTTACCTTATATCCCGGCAGCAGAGCTCAGGAATTTAAATTACATTATCCAATTTTTATTAAAGTTGCACAAAAAGTTAGACAGCAAATCCCCGAACTTCAGATTATTTTGGGGTATTCAACCACTCTCAGTTTAAAGGAATTAGCAAACGTCTCACCTCCGGACTGGTTATCGATTGAATATGATCAACCACAACATGCTCTTGAATCTGCTGACGCAGCAATAGTTGCATCAGGAACGTCCACCCTTGAGGCGGCAGTTTTTGGAACACCTTGTGTAGTCGTGTATATAATGTCCTTCATTTCATGGTTGATGTCCAAATATTTTGTCAAAGTCCCCTATGCAGCCATGGCTAATTTGATAGCAGAGGAAGAGGTTATGCCCGAATTATTGCAAGGCAATGCTACGCCGGAAAAAATTGCTGATAAAATATTACCATTGCTAGAAAAAAATGAGGCTCGAAATTCTGTACTAAAAAAATTAACTCATATAAAAGGACAATTGGGCGAAAAGGGAGCGACTGAAAGAACTGCACACTATATTCTGAATAACACGGGATTAAAAAATTGAGTGCTGAATTCAAAATAAAATTCTGGACTTTCCTCGGAAAAATAGTATTGAATTTTTTACTCAGAACAAACAGAATAAAAATTATTGGGAATGAACATGTGGAATCTGCACTTTCAACCAGACAGCCCATCATGTTTTGTTGTTGGCATGGCCGTTTAGTTTATTCCAGCTTTGGATTATCAAGGGTTAAAAAGGGGTTTTGGGCAATTGCAGGCAGACATAATGACGCCGAGATTATGGGACGTGTACTGGAATCTTGGGGTTATAGACTCATTCGCGGTTCCAGCAATAAAGGGAGTAAAGATGTTTTGCGTAGAATGCATGAAGTATTTACATCTGATTGTCCTGTGGTCTGTATAACAAATGACGGACCAAAAGGCCCTGCAAATGTCGCTAAACCCGGTTCATTGTCTTTAGCAAGAAAATACAATGCGCAATTATTGATGATCACAGGCACATCTTCAGCCTATTGGGAATTTAGCTCTTGGGATAAATTTAGATTACCAAAACCATTTGGCAAAATCCAGATCACCATTTCTTCTCCTATGGAAATTCCTGACAACATTGAACAAGGAATGGGTTCTCCCTACCTGTCAGATTTTATGAATAAGTTTCAAAATGATGCAGATGAATGTTTAAAATTCTCAAAATAATTTTTGGCACACCTCTGTCATTGCTGTATTTATTAGCCATTAAAATTAAATATCATTTGTATTCTACAAATATATTGCAGGTAGCTGAATTTAATACTCCAATTATTTCTGTTGGGAATTTGACTGTTGGCGGAACAGGTAAAACTCCAATGGTCATTTTCTTGGCTGAAATGTTGAAATCAAATTTTCAAAGAATTGTAATTCTAAGTCGAGGTTATAAAAGAAAATCGTCAGGTTTTCTGATTGTCAGAGATTTTAATTCGCTAATTTCGGATGCAGAATCATCCGGGGACGAACCCTATTTAATTGCTAATGTTCTAAACCATTGCGCCGTATGTGTAGACGCAAACAGACAAAGAGGTATAAATGAAATTGAAAGCAAGCTCAATCCAGATTTGATCATTTTAGATGATGGTTTCCAACAAAAAGGAATCAAAAAGGATTGTGAGATTGTGCTGCTCAATGCATCGAAACCTTATCAGGAACTATCATTATTGCCCGTTGGATTAGCTCGGGAACCTACTACTATATTGCATAGTGCAAATATAATTATATATACTAAATCTACTAATCACTTACACCCGGAATGGTCAGATAAAATCCCTGATATTCAATCTTTTACATCCATTTATCAGGTATCTATTTGGGAATTTTCAAATTCATTATACACACAGGTTGGAGAGATAACAAGTCCTGTATTTGCATTCTGCGGTATTGGTGATCCAGATTCATTCTATTCTATTCTAAAAGCTCAAAACATTTCAATTGCAGGTTTCCATCCATTGAGAGATCACGAAAATTATAATGACACGACAATTTCAAAGCTGGAAGATAAAATCAATCAGCAAAACACATCCGCAGTCATAACAACCGAAAAAGACCTTGTAAAACTACCCGATAGTTTTCTTCAAAAGTTTCATATATTTGCCCTGCGGGTAGTCCATGCTTTAAACAACGAAGATGAGTACCTTAAAGCTGTTTTGTCCAATATAAACGGAAATAAATGAAACACACCATTTTAATCACCCTATATCTGTTTGCATTTACCTTTGCCGAAAATATCATTCCGCCTGATTCAGAAAGTGAATCAGTTCTTTTTATCTATCATTCAGGCAAAGCTGTTATGCATGAATATCGCAATGCCGATATTAAAAAATCTAGGTCTGCAGAAATTACTTTCACAGAATTACCAATTGCTTTGACCGGAGAAGAAGTCAGAATATCATCAGAAAAATTCAATCCAGCAATGACTTATATTTCTCATAATCCAATAAATCACCAGCAGCTATTAAGTTTTTTTGAAGGAAAAAAAATCAGCCTTGTAACGATGCTGGAAAACGGCACACTCTCAAATCCTATACCAGCTACCTTAATTTCTTACGATTCCGGACAGGCTGTATATGGTTTTGAAGAAAAAGTGATGGTAAACCCGCAAGGAATGCAGCCCATTTTTCCATACATTCCTGAAGAATTGACTGATTTCCCAAATGTCATTACAAGCGGGGTTTCATCTGGAGGACATACCGAGTTTCTATTATCTTATTTTTTGACAGGGTTAACCTGGAAAACAACGTATAATATCCATCTTTCAGATAGTAATTTTTTGAATTTAACCGGCAATTATCTGCTGAAAAATAATTCAACAGATTCTTTTGACAATGTGAAGATATTTCTAGTTTCTGCCCAAAATAAATCTGAATCACCTCATCCACCGCCTCTCCCCAGAAGAGAGGTGGCTTATACTGCATCTTTTAAATCTGCAGATCAATCCAACCCCAGCCTAATGCAGGATGTTGAGGATTACGAAATTTACCAGATTACTGAAACATTACATTTGCCTGAAAATTTAACTGTACAATCAGTTCTTCTTCCAAAGACGGAAATTCCATTTGCTAAAGAATATGTTGCAACACATAACGCTAGATTTACCCGCCAGCAAAGAGGTAGAAATCAATTTGAAGAAGATGCATGGGAACCTGTATCTTTACAATTAAACATTCAAACCAGTGAAATTTTTGACCAGCATTTACCTCCAGGTCAATTATATATTTATCAAGAATTGGAAGGCTATTCTGCTTTAATTGGCGAAAAGAACATACAATCCATTTCAAAGGGAAACAATGTTCGTGTTGATCTTAAACATACACAGGATATACTTTACCAGTTCCGATATTCGGACCAAAATGAGACCGAAAAAGGTAAATCCATGACCATTACAGGAAAATTTAAAAACCTAAAAACTGATGAAGAAAACGTAAAATGGGTGGAAATTTCAAGGATTTCATTTTCAATAATTAATTCATCTATTGAATTTGTTCAACCGGATATTTTCAGCGCCCAAACCGTATTGTCTATTCCTGCAGGAGAGACTGTAGAAGAAAGCATCACCATATTTTATCCAAAATCAAAATGAGTATAAATCTGCTTGAAATGCACAATTTCCCAAATGGTCTCGCCATAAAATGGGATGACGAAAATGAATCCTTCATTGAATATGAAAAATTACGGTCACTTTGTCCGTGTGCACATTGTTCAGGTGAAACGGATGTTTTTGGAAATGTCTATAAAGGACCTGATGAATCATTGCCAGAACAAGCCTTCAAACTTATAAATATCATCAAAGTCGGGCATTATGCTATACGAATTACCTGGGGAGATGGACACAATACAGGTTTATATTCTTATAATTATTTGAAAAAACTGGGTAATTAAGATTTCGTCCATTTTTCCGTTTATAATTTCTTACCAAGTTTAAATTAGTTTTATAAAACTACACATTGTGCCGATGTAAATTTTGTTTCTCGCTATTCTGCGTATTTCAATTATTTAATCAGGAATCCTTATGAATTTATCCATTCCAAAGGAAATAACTCTCGGTGAAAACCGCGTTGCAGCTATCCCTGCCACCATCAAAGAATTTGTAAAAAATGGATTGAATGTTCAAGTTGAAACGGGTGCTGGAAACGGGTCTTTTCTTTCAGATGATGATTATGCATCCGTTGGAGCAGAAATTATATCGGATACAAAATCACTTTTTGCACATTCAGACATTATGCTAAAGGTCAACCCACCCGAATTTAATTCTAAAATCGATACCCATGAGGCTGACCTGCTTAAAGAAGGTTCTGCATTTGCATCTTTTTTTCAAACGACGATTGATACAGAGGCAGTACAAAAATTTGTAACCAGGAAAATTACAGGTTTTTCCATGCATCTTGTCCCTCGTACAACTCTGGCACAAAAAATGGATGCTTTGAGTTCCCAAAGCAATATTGCAGGCTATAAAGCAGTGTTATCAGGCGCTTGCCATATTGGTAAATACATGCCCTTACTTATGACTGCCGCTGGGACAATACAGCCTTCAAAAGTACTGGTAATAGGTGCGGGTGTTGCAGGCTTACAAGCCATTGCCACAGCAAAACGCTTGGGTTCACAGGTTGAAGCATTTGATGTCCGGCCTATAGTTAAGGAACAAGTTGAGAGTCTTGGAGCAAAATTTGTAGAAGTTCCTGCCGACGAGAGTGAAGGTGTTGGTGAGGGTGGCTATGCCAAAGAAACGTCTGATGATTATAAAAAACGTCAGGCAGAATTAATCAAAGAGCATATCGCCAAATCAGATCTTGTCATCACTACGGCATTAATCCCGGGAAAGCCAGCACCAAAAATTATTACAGAAGAAATGGTAGATGGCATGCATGGCGGTTCAGCAATTATGGACCTAGCATCAGAAAATGGTGGGAATTGCGAATTAACAAAACCCGGAGAAATTATTCATAGAAATGGAGTCGTGATTGATGGTTCATTTAATATACCAGGTTCTATGCCCATACATGCAAGTCAGGTATATGCCCGGAATATCTGCGCTTTAATAAATTACATGCTGAATGATGGTGAACTGAATCTAGATTTGGAGGACGAAATTATTTCCGGATCAATGTTCACGCACAACGGCGCAATTACCCACGAATTAACAAAATCAATACTGGAACAAGGAGAATAAGTATATGAGTCTTGATGTTTTTACTATTTTCATTTTAGCCATTTTTGTCGGTTTTGAGATTATTACAAAAGTCCCGCCTACACTGCACACTCCACTGATGTCCGGGTCAAACGCAATTTCCGGTATAGCTATTGTTGGTGCAATTTTAGCAACAAAAGTAGATGGCGAATTGGGGACCTGGCTGGGCTTAATAGCCGTAGTATTCGCAACAGTAAATGTTGTAGGTGGATTTCTGGTAACAGACCGTATGTTGAAAATGTTTAAAAAGAGGTAGTAGGCTTGGAATTTCAAAATCTGTTTTATGTGATTGCTGCTGTTTGTTTCATGCTTGGGTTAAAACGCCTAAGCCATCCTAAAACCGCTCGGAATGGGAATTTTATTGCTTCCTTCGGTATGTTCGTTGCCATTGTTGCCACTTTGTATTATGGCAATAATCTAGATTTTGAACTGATTATAATCGGTATAATCATCGGCTCCATCATTGGCGGATTTGCTGCTCAAAAAGTTGAAATGACCCAAATGCCGCAGATGGTTGCCATTTTTAATGGATTTGGAGGTGGTGCTTCTGCATTGGTTGCTGCATCTGAATTTTATACATCTTCGTCCGTTGCCAGCTTTACTTTGAGTACCATTGCTTTAAGTGTTTTTGTTGGGACATTGACATTAACCGGTAGTTTTATCGCTTTTGGAAAGCTTCAGGGAATTGTCCGCGGCAAACCTGTTCTGTTTACAGGACAGCAAATCTTAAATTTAATTTTTGTATTATTACTGATAGGATTTGCAATCGGCATCGTTCTCGTTCCAGTTAATCGTGATGCTTATTTTATTGGTCTAGTCGTTACGGCGGCAATTCTTGGTATTACCCTTACGATTCCCATTGGTGGCGCAGATATGCCGGTTGTAATCTCATTGCTGAATTCCTATTCCGGAATAGCCGCAGCTTCAACCGGATTTGTTCTTCAAAATCAAGGATTGATTATCAGCGGAGCCCTGGTTGGAGCATCTGGATTAATTCTCACAAACATCATGTGCAAAGGCATGAATCGTTCACTGGCAAATGTTGTTTTTGGTGGAGTAGGTGCCGATGTAGAAGGCGGTTCATCTGGTGAAGCTCAGGAACTCAATATCAAGAGCTATTCCACAGAGGAAGCAGCAATGATCTTTGATGCCGCTGAAAAAGTCGTGGTTGTACCGGGATATGGATTAGCAGTTGCACAGGCTCAGCATGCCGTCCGTGAGGTCGCCGAATGGCTGGAAGAAAATGGGAAACAGGTACTTTACGCGATTCATCCGGTTGCAGGACGGATGCCCGGACATATGAATGTTCTGCTCGCAGAAGCTAATATCCCCTACGAATTACTGAAGGACCTCGATGAGATCAATCCTGAATTTGAGGATTGTGATGTGGCATTGATCTTGGGTGCTAATGATGTAGTTAATCCTGCCGCAAGGCATGATACCTCTAGCCCAATATATGGCATGCCCATTCTAAATGTGGATAAAGCCAGAACCGTGATCATCAATAAAAGGACGATGAACCCCGGATTTGCAGGTATCCAGAATGAACTATTTGGGTTTGATAATTCAATTATGGTTTTTGGTGATGCCAAAGACATGCTGACCCAATTACTGGCGGATCTGAAGGAATTGTAATTAATTATCTCAATAAAAATTTTGAGATTTTAAAAAATCGTTGGCCGGAAATTGCGAAAGTAATTAAACCGCATAGTGAAGAACCTCCTGAAAAATATCAAATAAATACTAAAAATAATTCTATTACTATTAATGGAATTCAACTGTATTCCTCTTACAATCCTGTTAATGAGGCTAAATTAATTGCAAATTCACTCCAATTTATATCCAATCATGTAACAGTATTTGGATTAACCAATGGACTGGTTCAGGAAGTAATGTTAACCAATCATAAAATCAAAACCATCACAACCGTAATTTTAAATGAAATTAATTTTTCATATATTTTGCGGCAGCTGGATTTGGTAGAATTA
>MDTE01108924.1_pt1 | contig 12553 bp, 10 predicted proteins | sample 811231 | NCBI WGS metagenome assembly MDTE01 (sample SAMN05326651, study PRJNA326480) | marine metagenome | isolation source: seawater | place: Indian Ocean: Red Sea | collected 2010
ATGCCAAAGAACATCCGACTTCTGGTCACACGACAGTTTCCCGCCGATGTCCTTGCGCGGTGCGAACGCGACTACACATGCACCTTCAATCCCGAGGATACCAATTGGATTGGCGATGAACTGATTGGTCGCGCCGCGGACCACGACGCCATATTCTTTTCTTCAGGAAACAAGTTCACGGCGGACGTAATTGCCGCACTACCAAAAAGCATCAAAGCACTTTCCACCTTTTCTGTTGGACATGAGCATATTGACCTGACTGCGGCCACAGAACGGGGTCTTATGGTGATGAACACACCCGGCGTGCTGAATGAGGCGACAGCCGACATCGCGTTTATGCTACTGCTGTCTGCCTCGCGCCGGGCCAGCGAAGCCAATCGGATGGTTCGCAATGGCGATTGGGTCGGCTGGACACCTACGCAGATGCTGGGCGTCGGCATGCAGGGCAAACGCTTGGCGATACTAGGAATGGGCGGCATCGGTCGGGAAGTTGCAAAGCGCGGCCGCGCCTTTGGTATGACCATTCATTATCACAATCGTAGCGCCTTGCCCGACAACGACGCGAAAGGTGCTATCTACCACAAGAGCGCTGATGAGCTGATGAAAGTGGCGGATTTCCTATCTATCAACTGCCCGATGACGCCAGAAATGATGAAATTTCTCAACGAGGACCGAATCGCGCTTCTGCCGCCCAACGCGATCATCGTAAACACCGCCCGTGGGGGGTTGATAGATGACGAAGCGTTAATCGCCGCTCTCAAATCCGGCCGCGTGTTTGCTGCCGGTCTGGACGTATTTGATGGCGAGCCCAATCTTCATCCCGAATACTGCGACTTGAACAACGTCGTTCTTCTGCCCCACGTGGGAAGTGCTACGGTCGAAACCCGAAACGCAATGGGTTTCACGGCCCTGGATAATCTGGATGCTTTCTTTGACGGGAAGATACCAATAAACCGAATCTCGTGACCCCGGGCTAGCTCGCGTGCCGGTGAGTACATTAACCAATATATGAACTATTTTGGTGATGAGATCGTCAATCCGGAAAACCTTTGGTAACTTAAACTAAGTGAGCAGATACTCGTCGCTTCAACACGCGGCTCCATTCAATGAAATGATGGTTTCACTATGCCAAGCTAGAGGACGTGTCCCAACTCGAGGGAAGTCGAACAGCCCCCATTAAACTCCCTTTCAGTCCCAATTTTATCGCAACTAAGGCGGGCAAAAAACTCAAAGCCTATCAGCAGAGCACTGCCGCAATGCCGCTGTTTTTTTAGGTCAGGTTATTCATGGGACAGGTTTTGCCAATCGCATACTTCCCTATCCCTGGCTAAAAATGCCCAAAACGCTACGTAATTGGATTTTAAAAGTTGGACAAATCCATATGGTTGTTATGCAATCTCAGCGGTAAACCGCGCTCGATGATGTTTGTCAAAGGCAGATTGGCACATGGACAAAAAAATCTGCGATATTAACGATATTGAGGACAACGGTTCGGTAGGTTTCGTTGTTGATACCAAAGACGGTCGGTGTGGGCTAATGTTGATCCGCAAAAATGGCAAAGTTTACAGCTATTTAAATTCATGCCCGCACATTGGCACGCCTTTAGAGCTCCAACCTAATCGTTTTCTTGATCGGTCAGGGCAACACATCTTGTGCTCGACCCACGGAGCCCTATTCCAAGTCGAGGACGGCTTGTGCATCGCCGGACCTTGCGTCGATGATAAACTTACACCTGTTGCCGTGGACATCCGTGACGATGGTGTTTACGTGAATGTAATGGAATTGCCAACACTATGGCCACCGCGCATCCCACCCCCAACGTTAGGCGCCTAGTCCATCCCTGCCTTGAGTATTGGCAAGTTTTTTTTGATAATTCAATTAAAGGGCACGATTTAGGTCTAATCAAAATTGGCCAGTTGATCGAACCCTATTTGATCTAGGAGACCATGCCATGAGCGACGACAGCCTCTATCCGGTGCCTTCTGCGGTTGCGGCTTCGGCACACATCGATAACGATGGTTATCTCGAGATGTATCAGCGTTCTATTGACGATAACGAGGGTTTCTGGCGAGAGCAGGGGCAGCGGATTCATTGGATCACACCTTATACGGAAGTTGCAGACGTTGACTGGATGATCCCAAATGTATCAACCAAGTGGTACACCGACGGAACACTGAACGCGTCGTATAACTGCATCGACCGGCACCTAGCTGAGAAGCCAAACAAATTAGCACTGATCTGGGAGCCAGATGATCCAGATGAAGCAAGCCTAGCAATCACTTACCAGGACCTTCACGACAACGTCTGCCGAGTGGCTAACGCCATGAAGGAGATGGGCGTAGCCAAAGGAGACGTCGTGACCATCTACATGCCTATGGTGCCCGAAGCACTGTATGCGATGCAGGCCTGCGCCCGAATTGGGGCCATCCACTCGGTAGTCTTCGGCGGGTTCTCGCCGGAGGCTCTGGCCGTCAGGATCAATGATTGTGACTCAAAGTTCCTGGTAACGGCCGATGCCGGTCGGCGAGGCAAGAAAGCAATCCCCCTAAAGCCAAATGCTGACGCAGCGGCAGTAAACTGCCCAGGTCTAAAGAATATGCTGGTAGTCAAAGCCGTAGGCGAGGACGTGGATTGGGTTGAGAACAGGGACGTGTGGTACCACGACATCGTCGATCGACAGGCACCCACTTGCACGCCAGAAGAAATGGGTGCTGAAGATCCGCTGTTCATCCTATATACGTCAGGATCCACTGGCACACCTAAAGGCGCTATGCACAGCACGGGCGGCTATTGCGTATATACATCTCTCACTTTTCAATACGTGTTCGACTACAAAGACGATGACGTGTTCTGGTGCACAGCAGATATCGGCTGGATCACAGGGCATTCTTATGTGAATTACGGCCCTCTTCTAAATGGTGCAACGCAGGTGATTTTCGAGGGCGTACCAAACTATCCGGATGCATCGCGTTTCTGGCAAGTCTGCGACAAACACAAAGTCTCCATATTTTATACAGCGCCAACCGCTATTCGCGCGCTGATGGGAGCGGGTGACACTTTCGTGAAGAAGACAGACCGGTCGTCAATCCGGTTGTTAGGTTCAGTTGGCGAGCCTATTAATCCAGAAGCTTGGCACTGGTACTACAAAGTGGTGGGAGAGAAGCGCTGCCCGATCGTCGACACCTGGTGGCAGACGGAGACAGGCGGCATAATGATCACACCCTTACCGGGGGCGACAGCGCTAAAACCTGGTTCGGCAACCCGCCCATTTTTTGGCGTCCGCCCGGCGCTCTTAGATTCCGAAGGTAAGGAGATCAAGGGCGAAGGAGAAGGAGCCCTTGTAATCACTGGGTCATGGCCAAGCCAAATCCGAACGGTTTACAAAAATCACGAACGTTTTATGGACACCTATTTTTCGACCTTCAAAGGCCAGTACTTCACCTCAGATGGATGCCGCCGGGACAAGGATGGCTACTTCTGGATCACAGGGCGGGTAGACGATGTACTTAATGTTTCCGGGCACCGCATGGGCACAGCAGAGGTGGAGAGTGCGCTGGTGGCCCATCCAGACGTTGCGGAAGCGGCAGTGGTTGGGTATCCACATGAAATTAAGGGTCAAGGGATATATTGCTACGTGACCCTGAACGCGGGCATCCAGGGCACAGACGAGAAGAAGGCACAAATGATCGCGCAGGTGCGGACTGAGATCGGCCCGGTGGCTACCCCAGACTTGATCCAATGGGCACCGGGTCTGCCAAAGACTCGGTCAGGCAAGATCATGCGCCGCATTCTCCGCAAGATCGCTGACAACGACTATTCCAACCTGGGGGATATCTCAACACTATCTGAGCCTGCCGTCGTCGATGACCTCATCAAAAATCGACAAAATAAATAAATTGAGGACGATAGTTCAGAGTGTAAAAACTTCTGCCTAGGCTCTTGAAAACCTCAGCCTGGCTAAGAGCAATCGATAGGAGCACTGTAAATTGTTGGGAATAGTCTTTGCCCAACTACCTCCTGAGAATTTACAAAATTTTTGCTAAACTATTAATAATAACTGTAGGACTCTACCCCACTCTCTCAGAGCAAATTTTCGCACCGCGTTTTTAATGGGACTTTTATACAGGAAGGCATGTTGCACGATAGCCATGAACAAGACTGCTCACGTCAGAAATCAATGCAACGACCTTTTCGCTCCCAATCACCATAGCGCGTAGGCTCAAGCCCTTTAGGTCCGCCCGTTTCGGTCTGACGAGGCGTCAAGTTTTCCTCTGAGGGTACTTTCTCACTGACTTCACCTGACCCCTCCATAGCAGCTAAGCTACGTCTCATTTTTTGCTTTGGTTTTGCGTTTTTGGCCAGATTTCTGGGATTGATATCATCCACGCTCAGTGCCCCCAAAGATTTATCTTATACCGCCAAGATGGCGCATGTGAATAATATTTCAAGCGCCTTGCACTCCCGACAAGACTAAGGCAAGAGTGCTGCATGGTTTTGGTGCCTTCTATTGCCACTCGAGCTGCAGCTACGGTTTTGATCAATGATGTCCTCCGGGCACGCCGTCCATTCGACTCTGCATTCTTTCATCTCGCTGAGCCTAAACTTATGTCCACAAGGGATCGAGCCTTTGTTCATAATTTAGCCATCACAACACTTCGCCAATTAGGCACAATTGACCATCTAATACAGTTATGCTTACAGCGACCTCTGCCACACCGTGCCCACCAAGTTCACGATATTCTAAGGATTGGTTTTTGTCAGATCTTGTTCATGCAGGTCCCAGATCACGGGGCTGTTGCTTCCTCCGTGGAATTGACCAGACAACTTGGTCATTCAGCCCACATCAAGCTCGTGAATGCAGTTCTTCGGAGACTGGCTCGCGATAACGTCAGTTTGGCTTCTGGTATTGATAAAGCGAAAGTCAACACACCGCAGTGGCTATGGGAAACGTGGTCAACAACCTACAGCGAAGAAATATGCCGCCAGATAGCCACGGCCCACCTTGCACGGGCACCTCTCGATATTTCAACAAAAGGAGATCCACAGGCATGGGCGGCAGAGTTAGATGGTGATATCCTTTTTGCCAACACAATCCGTCTCACTGCCCGAGGTCAGATTAGTGAACTTGCTGGTTTTAAAGATGGCCATTGGTGGGTTCAGGACGCAGCAGCGGGATTGGTTACGGAAATTGCTGGTGACGTCACTGGGAAATCAGTGATCGATCTATGTGCAGCTCCGGGCGGGAAAACCGCACAATTCCTCGCGCGTGGCGCCGTCGTAACTGCCGTCGATCGATCGCCGTTACGCTTAAAACGCCTCGAAAGTAACATGGAACGCCTCGGACTAACGCCACACGTAGTTCAGGCTGATGTATTAAAATGGCATCCAGAAGATACAGCCGATATTGTAATGCTTGATGCGCCATGTAGCGCAACTGGCACTGCCCGCCGCCACCCAGACGTGCTGTGGTTAAAGTCAATGCCTAAAATTACCCAAATGGCGGCTGTCCAAAAGAAATTGATGTCGACCGCCGCCAAGTTGGTCGCGCCCGGTGGCCTATTGATTTTCGCCACATGTTCCTTGCAACCCGAGGAGGGGATAGATCACGTAGCCCCTTTTCTAGACTCGCATACTGCATTTCAACTTGAACCAATAGTGGCCGAAGAAGTTTATGGTTTATCAGAAACCCTCACACCTTGCGGATGCTTTCGTAGTTTGCCATGCCATCTCTCAGACAGCGGCGGCATGGACGGATTCTTTGCTGCCCGATTTCGCCGACAAAACGTCTGATTGCTTTGATTTTTCGGACCATCGCGGGTAAATGCCTCAGTCCATGAGGTTAATTAAACATGTCAGTGAAAAATGATTTACACGAAGGTTTCGATCACAGCGAAGAAATTCGTATCGGTTCGCCACGCGCCTTCGGTTTCGTATTTGCCGTAGTTTTTACCGTTATATCATTATGGCCGCTTCTAGAGGCTGCCCCTGTCCGTTTTTGGGCGGCAGGTATAGCCTGCGTATTTGCTGCCTGTGCCATTGTAAAACCCAGCCTTCTCCAGCCACTTAACCAAATGTGGTTTTGGTTCGGCATCGCCCTGCATAAAATTATTAATCCGATAGTAATGGGATTTCTGTTTTTTATCACGGTTACCCCAACTGGCCTCATTTTTCGGCTGATTGGTAAGGATCCATTGAACCGAAAACCTGACCCAAATTGCGAAACCTATTGGATCGAACGAGATCCTGATGATTTTGTTCCTGAATCTATGCGAAACCAGTTTTAAGGGTGCTAAATGAGTTTCTTTGTTGAAATATGGACGTTTTTAAGAGCCCGAAAAAAATTCTGGTTGCTTCCGATTATTCTTACCATGGTGTTTTTTGGCGGGTTGGTCGTTCTCTCGCAAGGCTCAGCCGTGGCCCCTTTCATTTATACAATTTTCTAGGCATAAACCCGTGCGAATTCTGGGTATTTCAGCTTTCTATCATGACAGTGCCGCGGCGTTTATCCAGGACGGTCATATCATTGCCGCTGCCCAGGAAGAGCGCTTTACGCGTAAAAAACACGATGCTGGCTTCCCCAAGCATGCCATATCCTACTGCATGGATCAGGCTGACACCTCCATGGATCAAATTGATCACGTAGTTTTCTATGACAAACCGTTCCTAAAATTTGAGCGTCTACTGGAGACCTACATTGCCTATGCACCAAAAGGTTTTCTATCTTTTAAAATGGCGATTCCCATTTGGTTGAAAGAAAAATTATTTCAAAAGGATTTCTTGCGGAAGAAGCTCCAATCTTTTGATCCTAGTTTCGACTGGCAATCTAAACTACTGTTTGCTGAACATCACCAAAGTCACGCAGCCTCCGCCTTTTTCCCCTCACCCTTTGATGAGGCTGTTGTGCTAACCATGGACGGGGTCGGAGAGTGGGCGACTACCTCGGTGGCCATCGGGAAGGGAAACAAATTAGATGTAATTAAAGAAATGCATTTTCCGCATTCGTTGGGGCTTCTTTATTCGGCGTTTACCTACTATACAGGCTTCAAAGTTAATTCTGGCGAATATAAAGTCATGGGTCTTGCCCCATATGGTGAACCGCGTTTCAAAGACACGATACTAGACAATCTTATCGATTTGAAACCGGATGGGACTTTTCGTCTAGATCAGCAGTTTTTCGATTATTGCACCGGCCTACGTATGACAAACGACAAGTTCGATGCTCTTTTTGGAGGGCCAGCCCGCAAGGCAGAAGAGTTATTAACCCAAAAGCACATGGATTTAGCTGCATCCATTCAAGCGGTGACCGAAGAAGTCGTGCTTCGCATGACCCGGGCGCTTTCCAGAGAGACGAGGGTAGAGAACTTGTGCCTCGCCGGCGGCGTTGCCCTCAATTGTGTGGCCAACGGAAAGGTCTTACGGGACGGTTCGTTTAAACGATTGTGGGTCCAACCGGCCGCCGGTGATGCCGGCGGCGCCCTAGGTGCAGCGCTATGTGCGTATCATCTTTTTAAGGACGCTCCACGTGTTGCATCAACCGGGTTAGACCGTATGGCTGGCTCATACCTTGGACCTGCCTATTCGGATGATGAGATAGCCAAGCGTCTTACTACGGCAGGAGCAGATTTTACGCTCATGACGGAAGAACAGGTCATGGAAAACACTGTTACTGCCCTGATCAATGGGAAGGCGGTGGGTTGGTTCCAAGGCCGTATGGAATTTGGTCCACGAGCGCTGGGGGGGAGATCAATTCTTGCCGATCCCCGTTTGCCATCCATGCAGAAGACCCTAAACCTGCGGGTTAAATACAGGGAATCATTTCGGCCATTTGCGCCCTCTGTTATCCGTGAGGATGTTACTGAGTGGTTTGAGTTGAACAGTGATAGTCCATACATGCTGATCGTCGCAGATGTTGTAAGTCAGCGCCGGCGCAGCACGAGCGAACATGAGGACACCCTGTTCGGCATCCAAAAACTAAATGTGCCACGATCTGAAATTCCAGCAGTTACACATGTCGACTATTCTGCACGCGTCCAAACGGTGCATCGCGAGACTAACCCTCGCTATCATCAACTTCTTGAAAAATTTAAAGCTGCGACTGGGTGTCCCGTTTTAGTTAACACAAGTTTTAATGTTCGGGGTGAACCCATTGTATGCACACCCGACGACGCGTTTCGCTGCTTCATGGGTAGCGATATCGAGGTTTTGGTTATTGGCAACTGCTTTCTTAAAAAAGAAGATCAAGACCCTGCTTTGAAGCTTGACTACAAACGTGCTTTTGAACTCGACTAATTGAACTACCCTATACCAAAAAAATTCCAGCTAAAGTCGCCAAACACGGCATCGATCTGTCGAAGAAAGATCAGGCCATATCCCCTTAAGGTCTACCAACAGACCTTCCGGTTTAACCAAAGAGTCTAATATCTTCGGCGCGATGGAACGAAACGGATCATGCGCAACCGCACCAATTATTGCATCATAGGGCTCTGTTGCTTCCATCGAAGGTTTTAGGGTCAGTCCGTATAAAGCTTGAACATCATCAGGAGAAGCAATGGGGTCGAAGATTTCAACATGATGCCCCTTAATTGCTATAGCCTTCACCAGATCTACAACCTGTGAATTTCGTAGATCTGATACATTTTCCTTAAATGTTAAGCCCAAAACTAGAACGCGGCTGGAGGCTCGCAAAAGTCGATCCATTTCGCCCGCTACGTAAGCCGCCATGCCATCGTTGATACGTCGTCCCGCTAGAATTATTTCAGGATCAAAATTAGTTTTCTTAGCAACGTGCGCAAGATAATAAGGGTCGACGCCAATGCAATGACCACCAACTAAACCCGGTCGGAAATCTAAAAAATTCCATTTTGTGCGAGCTGCAGCCAAAACACTGTCCGTATCGAGGCCCAGCCGACGAAATATCATGGAAACCTCGTTTATAAATGCGATATTGATATCACGCTGTGCATTCTCAATGACTTTTGCGGCCTCGGCCGTTCGAATATCCGTTGCTTGATACACACCTGCTGGAATAACCGCGCTATAAATTGATGCCAATAGTTCCGTTACTTTAAGCGTTTGCCCAGCAACCACCTTTATAACCTTGTCAACAGTATGTTCTCGGTCTCCAGGATTGACCCGTTCAGGCGAGTATCCCAAGAAGAACTCCTCTCCACACAGAAGGCCAGATTCTGCTTCTAATATCGGAGCACAAACTTCCTCTGTCGCACCGGGATAGACAGTGCTCTCATAAACAACAACATTCCCTGGGTTCAAATTTCGCCCAACGGCATGACTAGCGCTTTGCAACGCCGACAAATCAGGTCTGCAATCTCCATCAATAGGCGTCGGAACAGCAATCACAAAGAGATCAGACGGCGCGGCTAGTTTAAGGTCCCCTACAAATTCAATCCTTGAACCCACTAATTCCGCCGAAGAAACCTCACCTGTGCGGTCCTCGCCGGACCTCAACTCACTTACACGTTGCTGATCGGCATCAAAGCCCGTGACCGAGAACTTTCGTGCCAAAGCGATGGCCAGAGGTAAACCTACATAACCTAATCCAACGACCGTAATTCTGAAATTATTCTGCCAAATATTTTGCATTTCTTGCTTTTCGTTAAGATTAAGGTCATCTCCAGAAGTCCTTTGCTGTTCAACATAACCGCTTGAAGGTCAATTTGTGCTAAAGACTTGTATGGTCACACCCCATATTTTAAATTTCATTGTATTCTCTGTGACCCTCCAACTTATGGGCTACCACTATAATAATCCAAGTTTGTTCGAGTAAAAAACATTTGTGCGCTCATGAACGGACTTTGCATCCTTAATTTCTTTAAGAGTTCCTGGCGTATATACGACCGCGTTGCACCGCCGTTCGCCTTGTCGTCTGACAATAAGAAGCCATCAGCCATTATGTGACCCTTTCATGAGCTAACTCAGAGGTTAGCCTATTCTCACGTACAAAACGATTAAACCAAATGAAAGTACTCTAGTCACAAACATATGCGATCCAACGAAATGTGAGGTTCATGACATTTTAAGTCACGGGTTAACAATCCATAAAGAATTGAAGTTGGATTGAATTTTGCTTTGCAACACCAAATTGGAACTGCCAAGGCCCAATCAGTATGCTACTAATATATATGGTAACACCTCTGAATCTAATATATGTTTGAAGTAGCAGGCCTATGAAAAAGGCACTAATTTCCGGTATTTCTGGTCAAGATGGATCTTATCTTGCTGAGCTCCTCATTTCTAAAGGGTATGAGGTGCACGGTATAGTTCGGCGCACATCACTCTCAAATACTCACCGAATTGAACACCTTCTCTATCCAAATGAGATGCAAGGCGACTCTATTTATTTGCACTTTGGCGACATAACCGATAGCAGCCGTCTCAATGATCTTATAAATCAGGTTGAACCAAACGAGGTCTACAACCTAGCCGCCCAAAGTCACGTTCAGATTTCCTTCGATGAACCTATTCACACGTCAGAAGTTGTCGCTCTTGGGGCACTCAAAGTACTCGAAGCGGTCCGAAATATTGGTTCTTCTCATATCCGATTTTATCAGGCGACCACATCGGAAGTATACGGAAATGTGGAAGCCTCGCCCCAAGATGAAAAAACACCTTTCCACCCAGACAACCCCTATGCCTGTGGTAAGGTTTTCGCTTTCCACCAGGTTCGCCTCTATAGAGAAGCCTATGGGCTTCACGCTTCAAATGGAATCCTCTTCAATCACGAGAGTCCACGCCGTGGCGAAAATTTTGTAACGCGCAAAATTACACGTGGATTGGCTCGGATCATTGCAGGCAAGCAGGATAAACTTCTTCTTGGCAATTTAGATGCCCGACGCGACTGGGGTCATGCGAAAGACTACGTTCAAGCCATGTGGATGATGCTGCAACAAGCTTCAGGCGATGATTATGTCATCGCAACGGGTAAGAGCTACAGCGTGAGGGATTACCTAGATATATCATTTGGGTCTCTTGGTCTGGATTGGTCAGATTATGTAGAGATAGATCAAAACCTGCTGCGACCAATCGATGTTAGTGAGTTTATCGGCGACCCCAAAAAAGCCCGCAACGCACTTGGTTGGGAGCCAACAATTTCTCTTGAGGATTTAGCGCGCGAGATGGTTGCAACAGATCTCGCTCACGAGTGCATCGACCCGGCGCAGTTTGGTTTTTAAAAAGGGCAACAATCAAAATCTTTATCGATCTGAAAGAATGAGAAACAACGGGTATGCCAAAAACTCGATTTGGTTAACGGCTTTTGAAAATATCAAAAATCATGAGTGAACGCGCCTTCATCACCGGTATTCTTGGGCAAGACGGTTCCTATCTAAACGAGGCGCTCCTTGGGGATGGTATCCCTACTACAGGGAGTGATAGAAAATCAGTGTTCGACGGAAGGAGTGGCGAGTGTAAACAACCATTTGATATTACAAATTCGGGACAAGTAAGAGCCTGGATAGCAGACTGGAAACCAACACAAATTTATCATTTGGCTGCGCTTCACGGTTCGTCAGAAGATTGCACCAAAGATGCAGCTGATTTCTTCGCCGGGTCTTTGCAAGTTCATGCTATCGGATTGGCCAATCTTTTGGAGGCAATGCAAGCTGAGGCTCCAGAAGCGAGATTGGTATTTGCCGCGTCATCACACGTCTTTGGCGCAGCTATTGAAAGCCCACAAGACGAGAATACTCCGATGACACCTATCAGCCCCTATGGCATTTCCAAAGCGGCTGGAGTCGGTATCTGCGCGCACTACCGAAATCAATACGGTATTCATGCATCTTCGGCTATTCTTTACAATCACGAATCGCCCCGGCGCTCCGCCGGTTACGTGACGCAGAAAATTGTCCGAGCGGGTGTTGCCATCAAGCGAGGACGGCAGTGTCGGCTCGTTCTGGGCAATTTAGGCGCACGGGTGGATTGGGCGCACGCAGTTGATCATATGCGCGCGCTTCGCCTGATTGCTAACGTATCCTCACCTGGGGATTTCATCGTTGCAAGTGGTCGACTAAGCTCAGTTCGAGATTTTGGCATCCATGTGTTCGATTGCCTCGGCCTTAATTTCGACGCTTACGTTGACGAGGACCCAACACTAATACGATCCATGGAGCCACCGATAGAGCTGGTTGGAAATTCCAAGAAGCTGAGGGATATGACGGGTTGGGAAACAAAGTTCAGCTTACAAGAGTTAGCCCGTGATATGGTGGAAGCAGAACTGGCCAGAATGCCTGCCAACAACCCATAGCATACATGCTGATATGTTTTGTCCTGTAAAATGAGCAGAGAAAAATGGAGCACACTTACTCGTGATGTAGCGGCTGATATGCTGGCCGCCTATTTACTATACATTCGAGCCTTAGCTGTACGCATTAGGAAGGCCAGCCTAGACCAATATGTTGGCGACACATCCCACACATACTTTAAGTTCACTCCTGGATTCCTCACCAGCCCACTATGTGAACGAAGAAATAGGACCGGCCCGGCCCCGCAGTCACAAAGGAAGCAACCTGTGGGCTGCCTCGGAAATCGCGAACGATGC
>MDTE01035271.1_pt1 | contig 12552 bp, 12 predicted proteins | sample 811231 | NCBI WGS metagenome assembly MDTE01 (sample SAMN05326651, study PRJNA326480) | marine metagenome | isolation source: seawater | place: Indian Ocean: Red Sea | collected 2010
GTGGACGCACATTCTATAATAGCGAAGGATTTTTTAAAGAACTGCATAAATGTTATAAATAGAGGAGGTAGAGTAGTTCAGGTTGGAAATATGCCAGGTGGATTACTTGGTATTGAATATAACAATATGATGTTGAAAGAATTAAAATTTTTTGGCTCTTATAGATTTGGTAAAGAATTTGAACAAGCCGTTGATTCTATTAATAAAAAACTATTTTCTTTCAAAGATATGTTAACTCATTCTTTTAAGTTAGAAGAATGTGAAAAAGCAATGCAAGTTGCATCAAACAAAGATTTATCAATTAAAGTTCAAGTTTATAATTAGTATTAAATTTTATAAAAATTATCTTTTGATTTCATTAAAGAATCAATTAATTTCATCGTATTTACAGTATCTTCAACACTAGTCTCAAGAACTTTATCTTCTCCTTGAATATATCTTTGTAGATTTGACATAGTTCCTTCAAATGCATCAGGAAACCAGTTTCCTTCTAATTTAATTTCTTGCCAATTAGTTTTTCCAGTTTTAATTTGAAATTTATCTTGCTCAAAATTTGGATAATTTAGCATGGAACCTAAAGTAATTAATACTACGCCATCTGTGCCTTCTATTTTTACATTCGCATTTTGATTATCTGGACCAAATTGATAACAATGGTTTAATGATAATGCACATCTTAAATTGTCTGAATACTGTAAAATTGCCGTTGTTTTTGTATCAGATAAATTAGGGTATTTGGGATGACCAGTTGAATAAGCAAATACACCTTTAGGCATTCCAAAGATTGATCTAATTAAATCAAAATAATGAATAGAATTATAAGGAATTTCTACTCTATCTATTTTTTCTAAAAAAGGCCATAAATGCCATGGCAGGTAATATGAATAATGAAATTCAATATCGACAATCTTACCTAATAATCCTTTATCAATAGCATCTCTTAAACATAACATCATAGGACTAAAACGTAATTGAAAATTTAATGCAGCTGTAACATTTTTTGATTTACATATATCTAATATTTTTTTTGCTTCTTCATAATTTGATCCCATAGGTTTTTGAAGGAGTGCGTAAGAATTTTTAGGCAAGGATTCTACGATGTCTAAAAGGCAATCAGCAGGTACAGCTATATCAAAAACAACATTTTCTTTTAATAAAGCTTCATCTAAAGTTTTGTAAATATTTTTTAAATTAAAATCTTTAGCTAAATTATTTGCATTTTCATTATTTAAATCATAGACTCCATCAATTTCAAGTCCAAGTTTGTTATAAGCTGGTATATGTGCATTTCTAATAATACCACCAGCACCAATAAATAAAATCGGCAATGCTTTAGAAGGTCTATCCCACTTTTGTTTAAGTTTAATGTTTTCCAAAAATTTTATTAGTAAATATGTAAAATAATTTTTTCATATGACAATGCTATTACACTAAATTATACCTTTCAATTAATTTTTTTATTTATTTTTAATTTATTTACTCTAAAATAAAATATATGTATTCTGGGCAAATAACAGATCCACATCAACATCTCTGGAGTTATGAGAATAAATACTCTCATGGATGGTTACATATGAAAAGCCATCCTTGGACAGGTGATTGGACTATGCTAGCTAAAAGCTATGAAATAGAAGATTATTTAGAAGATATAAAGAATCAAAATGTAACAAAAAGCGTTCATGTAGAAGCAGAATGGGCAGATGAGCCTGGAGCATGGGGAGAGACAATTTGGTTAGAAAATATTTCAAAAAAATATGGTTTTCCTAACTCAATTGTGGGCCATATCAATTTGTTAAATGATGACGTAGAACATGTAATTAATAAGCACCTAGAGTCTTCTGAAAAATTTGTGGGAATACGTCATAATCAATTTAATCATGATAAAGATAAAGATTTTATTTTTTCAGAAATTAATATGATGCAGGATGAGAAATGGTTAAATAATTTTAAACTTCTACATAAATATAATTTATCATTTGATTTAGGTTGTTTTTATAATCAACTACTTGATGGATCACAGGTAGCTAAGGATAATCCAGATACGACAATGATCTTAAATCATGTTGGTCAACCAATTAAAAGAGATAAGGAAGAATTTGAAAGATGGAAATTAGGAATAAAAAAGATATCAGAAAATCCTAATGTTAACTGTAAATTATCTGCAGTTACTATGACAGATCATAAATGGTCAGTTGAAAGTATAGAACCTATATTTGATTATGTAATAGAGTGTTTTGGCATAGATAGATGTATAGTAGCAAGCAATTTCCCTGTTGATAAATTATATGGAAGTTATGACGATATATTTAATGCATATAAAAAAATTTTAGAAAAATATACAGAAGAAGAAAATTTAAAATTATTTTCTACCAATGCTAACAGAATTTATAAAATTAAATAAATTTATATGAAAAATAATAATGTAGCCCTTATTACTGGAGGTGGCACAGGCATTGGTTTTGCAGTAGCAAAAAAATTACATTCAATGAAATTTACTGTAGTTTTAACAGGAAGGAGAAAAGCTAAGCTTTTGGAAGCTAAAAAAAAATTAAAAACAAGATGTCATATTATAGAACATGATATTTCAATTAAATCTTCAATAGGAGAACTTGTTAAAAACATTGAAAAAAAAATAGGCAATATCAATATACTTATTAATAATGCAGGTATTCATTTAAGAAAAATTGCAGTTGAAACAACTGATGAAGAGTGGGAATCTGTTATTAATACAAATCTCAATTCAGTATTTGCATTATCTAGAGAATGTGCAAAGAAAATGATCAAAAGAAGAAAAGGAAATATTGTCATGATTGGCTCTGTTACAACAATAATGGGCTTACCCGATGTTGCTGCTTATGCAACGACGAAAACAGCTTTACACGGATTAACTAGATCTATGGCAATTGAACTTGGTAAATATTCTATAAATGTAAATTGTATTTGCCCTGGATTTATTAAGACTGCAATATTTAATAGGGTTAGAAAAAAAGATCCAAATAGATTTAAAAAAATATTGTCTCGCACTCCTCTAAATAGATTTGGAAAAGTAGAAGATATATCTGATGTAGTAGGATTTTTGTGTTCTACAGAATCAAAATTTATAACAGGATCAGTTATTCCGGTGGATGGAGGATTTCATAGTAGTTTTTGAAATTAACTTAACAAAATATATTTAGAATAAAATGTTAAAGAAGAAATATAAAACTGCTTTAATAACTGGAGCTGCTAGTGGCATTGGTTACAACATATTAAAAAAATTACGACATGAAAAAATAAAAGTTTTAGCTGTAGATAAAGATAAAAAAAAGTTGGAAAAGGTTTGTAGTAAAATGCAATCGACTCCAATTCATTTAGATTTAAACAATACAAAAGAAATTTATAAATTATTATCAAAAATTAAAGTAGATATTCTAGTTAGCAATGCAGGCATTGGCAAAGGTATTAATGGTCTTTTAAAATCATCTCAAGAGGAGATAGAAATTTCTACTAAAATTAATATTGAATCTCATTTACATTTATTAAGGTGTGTTATTCCTAATATGGTAAAAAAAAGAAAAGGCCATATTATAATTATGGGTTCATTGGCAGGATTGTATCCAATAGATTCTGCTCTGTATGGCAGTCAAAAAGGCGCTATTCATAGATTGGCTCAAAGCTTAAGAATTGAATTGCAAGGTACTAGGGTCAAGGTAACAGAGATTTGCCCTGGCAGAACCAGAACTGATTTTGGCAAAAATGCATTTAAAGATTTAAAAATGGCTAAAAAATTTATGTCCGGATTTTCAATTTTAGATCCTGAAGATATTTCTGATGCAGTTCTATTTGCATTAAATACAAAGTGGAGATCAAATATCAGTCTTATTGAAGTATCTGGAACAGAACAAACTCCTGGAGGAATTCCAGTACATTCAGTTAAAGACCCAATTTTGGATTAAATTTATTATTTATAGTTTATTATTAAAGTATAATTTAGGATTTGATATGCGTATTTGTTCTATTGGTGAATGCATGATTGAGTTGAACTCATCCAAGCAAAATAATTACAATCTTACCTTTGCAGGAGATACTGGCAATACTGCAGTTTATTTATCAAGATTAGGAGCACAAACATATTATTTAACTTCAATCGGTAAAGATAAGCTTAGCAACAGAATGGAAGAATTTTTAAAAAAAGAAAAAATTAGTAATAAGTTTATTTTTAAAAATCCAAAAAAAAATATTGGTTTATATTTAATTGAAAATAATAAATTTGGAGAAAGAAATTTTTATTACTGGAGATCAGACTCCGCAGCAAAATATTTATTTGATAAGATAAAAATAAATAGTTTTGTAAAATTATTTAATAATATTAATGTTGTATATTTTTCAGGTATTACTTTATCAATATATAATGACAGAAATTTAAAAAAATTTTATAATTTTATTAAATTGCTAAAAAAAAATAATACAACTATTTGTATAGACATAAATGCAAGATTAACTAATTGGAAATCAAGAGAATATGCAGTTAAGATAATAAAAAAATTTATCAAAATAAGTAATATGCTTTTTTTTACTGAAGAGGATCTAAAAGTTTTAAAAATAAAGAATGTTAATTTGTTTGTAAAAAACAATACAAATAAAAGATCACTGAAAGTTTATCGAAAAGGAAATGGTCAAGTTACGGTTTTTTGTGCCAATAAATCAAAAAAATTTTATCTTCAATTAAATAAAAAAGTCATTGATACTACTGGTTGTGGAGATGCTTTCAATGCCTCTTTCATTTACAATTATTTTAAAAAGAACAGTATAAAAAATTCTGTTTTATTATCTCACAAACTAGCAAAAAAAGTTGCTTTTAATAAAGGAGCGCTTATTCCTAAAAAATTATTTAAAAAGCAAGATTTTGAAATATAAATTAATTTTTTTGACCAAATAATTTATCATGGGTTTTTTGAGTTCCATCGTGAAAAGAACCAAACCATTTATCAAGAGGACTTGTTATTTCACCATAATTACACTCAAAATATTTATGATGTAAGTAATGAAAATATCCAGCACTTGGTATAGATGATCCATTTTTACCCACTATTAATCTTTCATAACCAGAGTGTCCTTTTGTAGCTCCTAATTGTGTGTGTATACCCATATAGATAAAATGGAAAGGATGAGAAGGAATAACAAAATGAACAAAAATTGTACTTATGTATAACAAATGTTCTACAGGATGCATTGATAAGCCAGACCAAGGACCAACCTGAACATTTTTGTGATGTAAGGAATGAACATATTTATACAGAGGTGGCCAATGAATCAATCTATGAATAAAATAAAAATGAATATGATGTATGACGGGTATTAAAACAAATAGTAAAATACAAAAATATATAGGATGATCTAACCAGTTATGTATAGGAAATAACATATAGTCATTGGCATAACACCATAACATAATACATTCATAGGCTGTCCAGATTGGAAGAGCACTGCACAGGCTCCAAAACATGTTTTCTCTAGTTTGAGTGCCAAAAAGCCATTTTTTTCCTTTGCCTAAAGGTTTGAGATTGTATTTAAATTTATCTTCTTGTGATCTAAAAGTATGTAAATGCAAATGCCACAAGCCAGTATAAACAAATAAAATAATGAAATTACGAAGAAAGATTATTCCAATCCAATCCCACTGAAAATTTATAAACCTCTCAAATGCAGGTAAGAAATAAACATAACTGATGAGTGTAATAATTATATGAATTGCTGCCCAAGGAAAAATATGACCATTAGGAAAATGAAATAACCATTTTAACAATGCAATTGGGCGAGGTGGCCAAACAAACAAAGGTTTGTACTCTAGTTTGCCAGGATTCCATCCTCCACCTGAATCTACGAGTTGTTCTTTTTCCATTTATTATCCAGCAATATACATTAAAATTTTACATTTAAAATCATATTTCATATTCAAATCATAAAAAAATTACTTATTTTGCTTGTTTTTTTAAAATTTAGTTAATTTTTATGAATTATTATTTTTTCCAAATAATTTCTGAAACGACTTTTCCGAACCATCATGAAATGTTCCAAACCATTGGTCGATTGGGACTATTATATCGCCGTAATTACATTCGAAATATTTATGATGTAAGTAATGTTGATAATGACCAGCGTCAATGACATGTTTTTTATTAAGTAAGAATTTATCAAATCCTGAGTGAGTCAATGCTGGACCTATAGCAGCTCTTACTAGAAAAAAAATAACATGAAATGGATGAACAGGAACTAGAAAACAAATTAATATTCCTGAAAAGTAAAATATATGCTCAACAGGGTGCATAGCTAAGCCAGACCAAGGTCCAGGATTTGTGTTTTTATGATGTAAGTAATGAACGTATTTGTACAATGGAGGCCAGTGAATTAATCTGTGAATAAAATAAAAATGAAACTCATGGTATATAGGTATAATTAGGATAGTAAGCACGATAAAATATATAGGATTTGAAAAAAAGGTAATTTTAAGAAAAAAATTATTTGCAAAAGCCCATAAAGCAAAAACTTCATAAGCAGTCCATATTGGCACGCCACTAATTATAGTCCAAAAAATATTATCATATGTTTGATTCTTAAATAAAAAATTTTTACTTTCTTTGGGAGGAAACTTATGATTATATTTATATGTATTATTTTGTTTTTGTTTTACATAAAGTCTGAAATGTATAAATCCCCATATTAAAGTGATTAGCAATAAATTTTTAATAAAAGCAATTACAATCCATTCTAATTTAAATGTATTAGTGTCTTCTAAAGAAGGGCTTAAATAAAACCAGATAATACCTGATAATAAAATGAAAAATAAACTCCAAGGCAAGATTTGTCCTGGATAAAAAAATAACCATTTGAAGATTTCCTTTAAATTAAATGGATTAGTAAAGAGTGGACTAAATTTTAGAGTTTCTTTTGGCTTCCAGTCTTTATTATTCATTTGGGACATTTACTTTTAAATAATAATTTGGATCGTATGCTTGTTTTATTACTGTTGGTAAGACAGATTTATAAAAAGCATAAAGGGAAGGATATGGTTTTGGTAATTGATCTTTAATAATATTATGTAGTTTAGGTAAATTATGTGAGGGTATCATCGGAAACATGTGATGTTCTAAATGATATTCCATTCGATAATAAAGAAAACTAAAAATAGGATTAATTTTTACATTATGCGTACAAAGTCTATGATCTTTTACATCAAAAGGTAAACCTAAATGTTGAGTTAAATTTACAATTTGATTTAATGGTGCTCCATAGTAATTAGGCAAAACAAATAATAATATTGGTAGCCAACTTCCTATGTATATAGAAAAAATAATTATTGCTGTCCAAATAATTACATAAATTCGTGAATTTCTAATAATTATTTTTTTCTGATTATCTGGAGCATTTAATCTAACTACTTCTGTTAAATTCCCGAAAGCATGTTTTATTACTTCTGCTTGTAAAGTTTTGTGGGGATATAATAGTTGACCAAAAGGAACAAATTGAACAAACAAATAAATAAGGTCTGTAGGTCTCGTTAATTGTATTTCATAATCATAAGCTTCTTGAGTTTGAAGTGTATTTGTATGATGAAAAGTGTGACTCCATCTCCATCTATTTGATTCAAAATGACCCATAAAGGAGGATATTTGGTAAAAAAAATCATTGAGAAATCTAGATTTAAAAGCTGTTCTGTGAAGCGTTTCATGCCAATTTGAAATACTGTAAGCCCAGATGGTGCCGTAAATAATAAAAAAAGGAATACACCAAAATGTACCCCAATATTTTACAGCAAAAAAACCAAAAAAAATAAGAGTGGTAAAATATATTGAAAAGTGTTTTATGCCCGCCCAGTCACTTCTTTTTGATAATTCTTTAATTATTTTTTTATCAACTTCTGGTTTATACCAAGTGTCATCTATATGCATATTAACCCTTTATAGCTCCCATAGATAGTCCTCTTATCAAATTTTCCCTAAGTAATATTACAATAAGAATAATTGGTAAAGTAGCGAGGAGACCTGCAGCTGATAATTCTCCCCAATTTACAGCTAAATAACCTATGTATTCAGTTGTAAGATAAATTGGCAAAGGTACAACATCAAAGCTTGCCAAAGTTAATCCAAAAAATAAATCATTCCACGAAAATAAAAAAGATAAAGCAGTAACAGTTACAATACCTGGGCGTGCTATAGGAAGGACAATAGACCATATTATCTTAAACCTGCTTGCTCCATCAATTAAAGCTGCTTCTTCAAGATCTATTGGTAAATTTTGAAGAAAAGCTCGCATAACCCAAACTATAACAGCTAACATTAGCAATATATGTGCAATACTCACACCTATATGAGTATCCAATAAACTTAAATAATTAAAAGTTTGAACTAAAGGGATAGCAATTACAATACCTGGCAACATTTTTGTTGAAAGAATAAAATGTGCAATTTCATTTTTACCTTTAAAATTAAATCGAGTTAAAGCATAAGCAAAAGGAATGCCTATTGCCAAAGCTGCAGATACCGACATAAATGAAATTATAATACTATCTAAAGTGGCTTCCCAAAAATAATCATTTTTTAATACCTTTATATAATTAGAAAGGGTAGGAGAGAAAAAAATTTTTGGGGGAATTGCAATTGTATCTTTTGCATTTTTAAAAGATTGAAGCAACATCCACAAAATTGGCAGAATAAAGAAAATACTAGAAATAATTAATGCGATATAACTAAAAATAACATTGAATTTGAAATGTTTCATAAATTTTCTTGTTCCCCAATTTTAGTACCTGCCCATCTTGTGCATAAAATAGTAAAGATCAAAATAAATATTCCAATCATGCTTGTAATTTCAGGTTTGTACCATCTAAAGCCTGTGTAATAAGATCTGATGACCATAGTTTCTGTTGCGTTTCCAGGTCCTCCTTGAGTAATAACCATGATACTATCAAAAGTTTTAAAAGCCTCCATAAATCTAAAGATTAGCGTTATCAAAAGAAGATTAAATAATATTGGCAGGCTGATATAGATCAATTCTTTAAGTGAACTTATCCCATCAAGAGATGCTGATTCTTTAATATCTATAGGAATTGTTTTTAATCCTGCATAAATTAATAATAAACAAAAAGGTGTCCATTGCCAAATATCTACGACCGTAATCCAAGTTAGAGCAGAAGCTGTATCTGTTACCCATTCAACTCCTTCAAAACCAAAATATTTTAGAATACTATTTAATATCCCGTAAAGAGGGTTAAACATAGTTCTCCATGTTAGAGCAGATACTACTGGCATTATTGCTAAAGGAGAAATTAAAATAACTAAAAAAACAGGTTTACCAAAATTAATTTGATCTAAACAATAAGCAAGAAAAATTCCTAGTATAAAAGATATTAAAGTTGAAAAAAAAGTTAGAAAAGCTGTATGATAAACATTTTTTAAAAAACGTTCATCTGTTATTAAAGTATTAAATACATTTAATGAAAAAGGGATCAAACTTTCACTTTCCTGATCATAGAAGGCTATAGTAAAAGTATAAAGTAAAGGATAGATAAGAAGAGCTAATAAAAAAATTACTACTGGAAGAGTTAATAATAACGGAAAATAATTTTTATCTTTCATAATTTAAAAACTCGCCTCATTATTTCATGAGGCGAGTTATTAATCAATTTTTTAGTTTATAATTTAGACCAGGCGTCTGCTGTAGCATTCATTGCTGCTGCAGCATCTTTATTGCCAAGAATTGCTTCTTGCATTTCAGCTCTAAAGATATCTACTCTTTCAAAGAATCCTGGTGTTACTCTTGGTATAACAGCTCCACCCAAGCTTTTTTTAGCAGCATCTAAAAACTCATCTCCTAACTGAGCGCTTAAACCATCAACTTCCCATGAAGAAGTTCTTGGTCCTAATATTCCTGCTAAAGCAAGACGACTCTGCATGTCTGGAGAGGTAGCCCATTGAAGAAAAAGCCACGCAGCTTTTTTATTCTCAGTAGCCGCATTCATAGAAACAGTCCAATAATGAGAATTTGGTTTTGCTCCTTTTGGACCTTTAGGAAATGGTGCAACACCAACCTTTCCAACAACTTGAGAGATCTCATCATTCTGTAATCTTGGATAGATCACAGATGAATCTAAAAACATTGCAGCTTGCCCACTAAGCATAGCCGTATTGATTTCATCCCAATCAAAGTTTGTCACTCCTGGAGGAGCTTGCTGAGCTAGCTTAATATAAAAATCTGCTCCAGCTATACTTTCAGGAGTATTAATAGCGATATTTAAATCACTATCTAAATACTCACCTCCATAAGAAGCTAAATAACCTAATCCAGGCCACCAGATTGCAGGCCCACCTCTTGTTGTAATACCATAAGCCTTACCTGATTCAGTAATTGTAGTTGCAGCTGCAAGTAATTCATCCATGGTAGTTGGAACAGCAATTCCCAGATCATCTAAAATATCTTTTCTATAAACTAAGACCTGAGACTCTGCAGTGATCGCAATGTGTGAAAGATAAGTATTTCCAATAACTGCAACATCTCTAGCACCTGCAAAAAAGTCATCATATTTATACCAATTAGGATCTGTAACACTTGTATCATTTATTAGTGGCTCAAGATCAGCTAACCAGTTTTCTCCACAAAATTTTGGCGCTTCATACAATTGCGTCATGAAAACATCAAATTTAAATGTGCCTGCCTCCATATCAGCAGGAACTTTTGTTAGATATTGATTTTCTGGTAATAATTTTAATTTAACCTTCATACCTGTTAATTCTTCAAACTCTGGTATCAAAGGTTCAATTTGTTCTTGCCACGGATGTTTTGATAGTAGCACCGTAACACTCTCGCCTTTAAATTGTTTCCAATCTATATTAGCGTTAGTATAATTGCTTAAATCTGCAGAATTTACAATACTCGTTAAAAATAACGTAACAATAAATCCAGCAAAAAATTTCTTTAGAAACATAACTACCTCCTCGTATTCTATGTTCTATATAAGTAATTTTAAAAATTTATGTTAAAAAAAGCTTGATGTAAATAATAAAGAGAACCTATTCTTTCTTATTTGAAAATAACTTTTAAATATGAATATTCTAAAAATATCTCAAAATTGCCTAAAAATAGGGATTTTTTAACTCTTTATTTCAAATAGATTTGATTAGTCCATTAATATATCCCATCGCATATGCCATGCCTGCATGCCAAGGTGCTTTACACTGCATTGCAGGGGTGTGGTCTGGAATAATCACACCTTCATAATTATTTTTTTTTAAAATTCTTATTATATTGACCATATCAATATCCCCTTCATCCACAAAAGTTTCTGAATAATTAGGAACTTTCCCTTTCACATTTCTAAAATGAATGTAGCCAATTCTTTTTTCTTTTGAAAATTTATCAACATATTTTTCAAGTCCTGGTTCTGCCATTTCTTGAATAGATCCAAGACACATTTCTATCTTATTACTTGGATTATTATTAATATTAATTAATTTTTCGTACTCACTGGGGTTTTTAAGTATACGACCTGTTTTTCTCATGACAGGTAAAGGAGGATCATTAGGATGCGCTGCCAAAGAAACATTGTTTTCTTCTGCTATAGGTAATAATTTATCTAAAAAAAATTTAAGTCTTTCCCATACTTCTTTTTCACTAGTTTCAGGTACAAATTTATTGGCTTTTCCATTTCGATACCTCATATTCCAAATCATACCATCTGGAATAGGTTCTTGAAAATCTCTACTACCTTCAACTAAAGCTACAGATTCAGCATTACCTCTTGCAAAATTTCCTCTTTCCCATCCCCATACACCTGCAAGACTAAAACAATAACCCATAACAGGTATACCAACTTTACCCATATTTTTTAGCAATATTTTTAAATTTTCTATTTGCTCATTTTTTTTCGGTCCATCAAGCAAAATATCATGCCAGTGCAAAGGATTGAAATTTTCAAGCGCTTCTAGGTGCAGACCATATGAATTAATTTCTTTTTTTAAGTTTCCTAATAATTCTATATCCCAAATTGGCTCTTGATCGCATACACCCCAACCATCATTATCTCCTGATGAAATTTCAGGATTATGACCACTGAAATAATTTGTTAAATGAGCTACTACATGTGTAGCACCAGTTTGTTTAACAAATTGAAAATTTTCTTTGTTTAATGATCCTCTATAAAGTCCAAATCCTAATTTCATTGACTTTATATTAAATTAATTCAAACATTCATCAACAAATTTCATTATAGGCTATTGATATAATATTCTGCCTATTTTATATATTAAATAATGAGTGGATTATCTTATAGAGCACCTGCATTAGATAAAGGATTAGATATTATTGAGTTATTAGCTTTAAGTGCAGAAGGATTAACGCAAGCTCAAATTGCCAATCATTTAAACAAATCTGTAAATGAAATTTATAGAATGTTAAATACGTTGAAAGAAAGAGGTTATTTAGAATTTGAAGAAAAAACTGATCAATATAAACTTTCATTTAAATTATTAAATTTATCAGCTACTTTTGATCCAACTAAAAGTCTTTTAGAAAAAGCAA
>MDTE01079819.1_pt1 | contig 12552 bp, 12 predicted proteins | sample 811231 | NCBI WGS metagenome assembly MDTE01 (sample SAMN05326651, study PRJNA326480) | marine metagenome | isolation source: seawater | place: Indian Ocean: Red Sea | collected 2010
ACCTAGCATTATGTTTATCGCCAAAGTTCGAAACATGCAGTATTTTCATGAAATATTACTAATCCATTTATTTATTTGCGCAGCTACATATTTAATCATTTTTACTTTTATTTCTGGATATATTGGTAAGGAAATCTGTCTATTTGCAATCTTTTCAGATTGCGGGAAATCATTTTTTTTATAACCAAACCTTCGGTATGGCTTTTGTAAATGGCAAGGTACAGGATAATGGTTGCCAGTATTGATATCTTTACTAAGTAAGTACTTCTGCAATTTATCCCTATCTTTTAAAAAAACACTATAAATATGATAAACATGATAATTACCTTCATCCTCACGGGATTTGAGTAAACTCTTATCAATAAGTTTATTATACATTTCTGCAACCATACGCCTTTTTGAGATCCATTCGTTCATTTTTTTTAGTTTTACATTTAAAATAGCACCTTGTATTCCATCCATTCTATAGTTGTAAGATATCTCATCATGATAATGCTTCTTGCTTTGACCCCAATTTCGCAACTTAATTATTTTATCATTCAGTTTCTTGATATTTGTAATTGCGCAGCCAGATTCACCATAAGCTCCTAGATTTTTACCAGGATAAAAACTATATGTTGCAACATCACTAATTTGACCAACTTTTATATTATGATAAGAAGACCCATGTGCCTGAGAAGCATCTTCAATCATTTTTAATTTATATTTTTTAGCTATTCTTTTTATTTCAATTAGATTGGCGCATTGGCCGTATAAATGGACAGGAATAATTGCTTTTGTTCTTGATGTGATTTTTTCCTCAATTTTATTGTAATCTATTAGTCCAGAGGGATATAAAGTATCAACAAAAACAGGTTTAGCCCCTGTATATGAAACAGACATTGGAGTAGCTACAAAAGTCATTGCGGGAACTATTACCTCGTCTCCTTTTCCAATGTCTAGAGCATCTAGCGCTAAATGTAGAGCGCTGGTGCCTGAGTTTACTCCAATAGCAAATTTTGAATTGCAGTATTTTTTGAAATTATCTTCAAAAAGCTCAACCTTTGGTCCTAAAGAATAATTTGAAGATTTTAGAGTTTGTAAAACTTCTCTATCTATATCTTTCTTAATAGAAAGGTACTGTGTTTTTAAATCTAAAAATGGAACTTTCATTATGAAATTTTATTTTTTTTTATCCAATCATCTAATATTTTAAAATATTTTCTATCTTTAGTACTTAATTTTATTTTTTTTATAGGCATATCGTGAATCATTACATCTGTAATTAATTTAATTAATCTTAAGCTTAAACCTAATCTTTTTAATTTTATTTCATTAATTTTAATTTTTTTTGCTGGGACTCCTGCATATGTAGTAAATGGAGGAATATTCTCTATTACAGCGGCACCCATTCCAATCATTGCACACGAACCTATAGTAATTCCTTGGTGTATGGTTGCCCCCATTCCAATAGTAACATTACTTTTTAACGATACCTCACCTGCGAATGCAACATTTGGCGATATGTTACACCCTACCCCCATTTGTACATCATGTCCTATGTGAGTACCTGACATTATCATGGTATCTTTACCTATTTTTGTATTTCTTTTTATGCCTGCATGAATATGACATAGATCCATTATCACAACATTATCGGCTATTAATAAGTTTTTAAATTTAGTAGATAAAATTTTATTTTTATTAAATCCAATATATTGAGGCTGAGTACCAACTACAGAGTTATTGCCTATATAAATATTTTTTCCCAATTTTACTCTACCAATAATTGCTGATGACGATATATGGTTTTTCATAAATTTACCTTTATCGATTTTCCGCCTAGGTTCATTGAGCGGTCAGCACTTTCTAATATTTTAACTATCTTAAGCGCGATATTTCCATTTGATATAGGCTGTTTCTTTTTATTAATAGAAGAAAAAAAGTCTTCAACTGCGGTAGATAAAGCCTCTTTATTTTTAAGTTTTAGTATATTAGTTCCGCCTATTTTATATTTAACAAGATTTTTACTGCTACTCTCATTTTTGATTACATTTACACCTTTATTGTGAACTACAATTTTATTTTTTGTCTCAAGATCATTATATAGTATCATTTTCTTTGAACCTGCTAGAATTGTTTGCCTAATCTTTACAGGTGATAACCAACTAACGTTAATATGTGCAACAAAATTTGAATTATATTTCAATGTCATAAATGCCGAAGTAATTGGTTTTGATGAAAAGTGCTTATGGCCTACTGCTGAGACTGAAATTGGACTATCCTTATATAAATAATTTAAAATAGATAAATCATGAACTGCAAGATCCCAAAGTACGTTTATATCATTTTGAATTAGACCAAGATTTATTCTCGTAGAATCATAATACAATTTATTGCCAAAACTATCTTTTAAAGAATAATTTTTTAGAGCCTTAACAGCATCGGTATAAAGAAATGTATGATCAACGAACAAAGTCAGATTACGTTTCTTGGCATTTGATATTAATTTTTTGCACTTTATTGACGACTCTGCCAACGGTTTTTCAACAAATACATGTTTAAAATTCTTAAGTGCAAAAGATGCAATCTTATAATGTGTCATTACTGGCGTGGCGATTACGCAAGCATCTATACCACCGCTACTTATTAATTTTTTGTAGTCTGTATAGAAATTTAATTTGGGGTGAGTTTTTTTATATTTTTTCAATTGGGATATATTTATATCGCATAATGCCTTAACTTGACATTCCTTATTATTTATAAAATTTCTTAATAAGTTTGGTCCCCAATAACCTAATCCTATAATTCCTATATTTAGCATTTTTCAATTAATAATTTTAAATTGTCTATTATAAATTATGTTTTTTCAAAGAAGTAACTATTATATTATCATTCAATATGAAACATGGTAATTATAATATTCTGGTAACCACTTTAACTATTGTTCTTTACTTTGCTTTAACTAATTTTTCATTAAGTAGGCAAGAAAACTACTCTGTTTTTGCCAAATTGCCTATATTAGGTGAAATAGAAGTTCAAAATATCAAAACAGATTTTACTTCAATAGACGACAAGATTAAATATTCCTATTATGTTAGTCCGACTAAAATAGTTGATTTTTTTGATGACAAAATAAGTAGTGGCTTTATTTTGGGGAAAGTAGAAAATGGTCATATAGTTACGGAAGAATATTTTTTTAAAACTGAAAATGAAGATTTTAAAAGAGAAATTAAATTTCAATATTTGAATGGATTAATAAAAGTAGTAAATATAGATCCTAATTACGACCTTTCAAAGATAACAAATGTATCAGATAAAATGATTGAGGAGTCAATTGATCCTGTATCCATGTTTTATTTGATTACAAATTTTGAATATATTAAAAATTGTAATAAAACTATAAAAGTATATGACGGTAAACGTAGATACAATCTTATTTTATCGAAACCAATTAAAAACGATCATGGTTATAGCTGTACGCTTACACACAAAAAAATAGCTGGTTATAAATCAGAAAAAATTTTAGAAAATAAGCTATATGTATCAGATCTAAAATTTATAATTAATCACAATCAGTCTTATGAATTCAGCGAGGTATCTCTTCGAAATAACAACACAGATCTTATAATTAGAAAAAATTAATCAATGATTAATTAAACTTGCTTTAAATTCTTCTATGCCGTAGCCAGTATATGCGCTAATAAAGTTATGTCTCTCTGAACAAAATGTATATGGACTAAGATCAACCTTATTATAAACCGTAATCATTTTATTTATTTTAGATTCATTAACATTTGCCATTTTGAGAATTTCAATTGTAACTTTTTCCTTATTTTTATAATCAATATCTGATACATCAATTACATTAATTAATACATCTGCATAAATTAATTCTTCAAGCGTTGCTTTAAATGACTCTATTAATTGAGTTGGAATATTATTAATGAAACCTACTGTATCAATTACTCCTATGTATTTATTTTTACCTAAATAAACCCTTCCAGTTTTAGTATCAAGAGTTTCAAACATCACATTTCTACTCGATTGTTTTTTCTTTGTTAGACAATTAAATAGCTTAGATTTTCCAGCATTCGTGTATCCGACTAGAGCAAATGTTTTAAAATTTGATTTTTTTCTAAGCTTTCTTTGCTGACTCCTACGGCTTTTAACTTTATTGAGATTAATTTTTATTCTTTCTATTTTTTCTTGAATTAATCTTCTATCTAATTCAATTTGAAGTTCTCCAGGACCACCGATAAAAGTAGTCCCCCCTCTTTGTCTTTCAAGATGAGTCCAAGCTCGTACCAATCTTGATTTTCGATAGATTAATTCAGCTAACTCAACTTGTAATTTTCCTTCTTTAGATTTTGCTCTTTTAGAAAATATCTCTATTATAATCCCCGTTCTATCAATTACCTTTATTTTCAATTTATCTTCAAGATTTTTTTGTTGCCTAGGTGATAAAATAGAATTTACAATTAATAGGTTAATTTTTTTTGAAACGATGTGATCAGAAATTTCTCCAATCACACCTTTACCAATCATTGTTGAAGCGTTAATTTTTCTAATTTTTGTAATACGCTTAGCAGATATTGTTATATCTAAGTTATGGACTAGATTTTCAATTTCATTAATTAAATCTCTTGATTTATAAAGGGGCTCGCCATTTAATGATGGATGAACTATAAAACTAATATCTCTATTTCTTATTTTAATTGTACCGCCTCCATGTAAGCGTCTTTAAATATATTTGCGTATTTTCCAACCTTACCATTACCTATTTTAATACTATCTACTTTTACAACAGGCATTACAAATTGTGTAGCGCTTGTTATAAATGCTTCATTTGCTAATTTAATATCTTTTTTATTAAAGCGTTTTTCTACTAATTTAATTTTTCTTTTTTCCAACGCTTTAATAAGAGATGTTCTTGTTATACCTTTTAAAATTGCGGTTGTAGCTGGTGTTGTTATTAAACTGTCCTTTATTAATATCCATGCATTGCTAGAACTGCCCTCAGTTATATAACCTTCAGAATCAACCAACCATGCTTCATCGTAGCCATTTTCAACAGCCTCTTGTTTTGCTAATACCGGCGGTAAAAGATTTAGCGTTTTAATATCTACTCTTTTCCACCTTAAATCATTTGTTGTTTTTACTTTAATGCCTTTATCAAATTTTAAATAGTAGTCTTCCATTGACATACTTTTAGCGGTAATAACTATAGAAGGTTTGGTATCTCTAGGAAATTTAAAATCTCTCTGGGCTACTCCCCGTGATATTTGAAGATAAATTAATCCATCCTTAATGTTATTTTTACGAATTAAATTCCTAATATGAAATATATAAGCTTCTTTAATAATTGGTGAGTCTAGAGATATTTCCTTTAAAGAGCTGTAAAGCCTATTTAGGTGCCCATCATAATCAACAATCTTTTTTTTAATTACAGCAAAAACCTCATAAACGCCATCAGCAAATTGATAACCCCTGTCTTCAATATTTACTTTAGCCTCCTTGTTATCAACGTATGAGCCATTAACATATGATATTCGCGACATTAATAAGCTTCCCTTATTTTAAATAAGTCTTCTGTATCCTTTAGGTCATTTGTCATACATAAAAAAAGTACTTCATCATTTTCTTCAATGAGTGTATTTTTATCAGGTATTATGATATGACCTGATTTTTTCATTAAGCCTATTCTCATTCCATCAGGTAAATCAGAGTCTTTGATATTCTTATTTAATAATTTTGATGATTTCAACACCTGAGCATGTATTAATTCAGCTTGATTATTCCCAATTGAGTATACAGACTCAATTCTTCCTTTATGAACGTGTTTCAATATTTTAGAAACAGTTATCTTTCTTGGGTCAATAATTTTACTAATCCCTAAAACGTCTTTCAATTTATTATATTCTGAATTATTCACGAGAATGAGTGACTCACAATTATTTTTTTTAGCTACAGCAGATATAATAATATTAGTTTCATCATCGTTTGTAAGGGCTAACATCATATCAGCATCTTTTATATTTGCCTCATCCAGTATAGCCTGATCTAAGCCGTCTCCATTTAATACTAAAGTGTTGTTTAACTGATCCGCTATAAATTTTGCTCTGTCATTGTTGTTTTCAATTATAGATACAGATATTTCTGAATTGTTATGCTCTAAATCTTTAGCTAAATTAAATCCAATATTCCCTCCCCCAACAACGATAACTTTCTTTATTGGCTTTTCATTAAACCCGAAAGCATTCATTGTTCTTTTGATATGATGTTTATCAGCCAAAATATAGATTAAATCACCAACTTTTAAAGTATCTTGTTTCTTGGGAATAAATAAATTTTCGCCCCTATTAATTCCTAAAATTGAAGCTCTTAAATTTTTTTCTTCATTAGAATTTTCCTGAAATAGTTCGTGTATATTATTCAAATTTGTATCTATTAATGGACAATTTTCCATCATTGGAAGACTCAGAAGTTCAATTTCATCATTTAAAAAAGGTACAACATCATAAGCGCCGGGTGCTTTCAATTGTCTTTCAATCGACTTAGCTACTTCTAATTCAGGACTTATAATTAAATCTATTGGCATATTTTCTGCATTATACAAATCTCTCCAAATTGGGTTTAAGAAATCTTCTGATCTTAATCTTGCTATTTTTCTTGGAATTTTAAAGAAAGTATGCGCCATTTGACATGCAACCATGTTTATTTCATCGTGCAATGTTACAGCAATTATCATATCTGCTTCATCAGCACCCGCTTTCTTTAAAATAGATGGATTTGAGGCTGAACCATTTATTGTCTTCAGGTCAACCTTTTCTCTTATTTCTGTAATTAATTCTAATGACTGATCAATAACAGTGACATCGTTGTTTTGTGATACCAAGTGCCTCGCTATACTAGTACCAACCTTTCCAGCACCACATATTATTACCTTCATTTTTTTATATCCTCCGTTAAACCTAGTTGCTTTAGTTTCCTATGCAAGGCAGATCTTTCCATTCCAATAAAAGAAGCTGTTTTTGATATATTTCCATCAAATCGATTTATCTGTGATTGAAGATAATGCCTTTCAAATACTTTTCTAGCATTCTTGAGAGGCAAAGAAATAACGTTTTGATCAGTTAATTTATTATTAGAGTCCAATTCCTTTTCGTCAACGTACTTTTCACCTAAAATGATATGTCTTTCTATAATGTTTCTTAATTCTCTTATATTTCCTGGCCAATCATAATTTATATATTTAGATTTAATTATTGGTATTAAATTTGAATAATTATTTTTTTCACCTGAAAAAGTTTGTATAAAATATTCTATAAGATCATCTACATCATCTAGTCTTTCAATTAGTTTAGGAAGATAAATTGATACAACATTTAAACGATGAAATAAATCTTTTCTAAAAGAGCCTTCATTAATTAAATTTTCAAGATTTTGTATGGAGGAGCAGATAATTCTACAATTTAGATTTATAACTTTATTGTCTCCAACTTTTGTGAAGCATTTATCTGTTAAAACTCTTAATATTTTAGCCTGAGTTTGTAGAGGCATTTCTCCTACTTCATCAATAAAAATAGTACCATCAGATGCGGCTTCTAAATATCCAATATTACTTTTATTATTTTCATAGTAACCAAAGAATTCCTTTTCTATATTTTCAGGTTCCATTAGCGCAGCATTTATTGCAATAAATGGCCCATTATTAAAATTAGAGCATCTATGTATTTCGCGAGCAACGACGTCTTTTCCAGTACCTGAATCTCCATATATCATCACACGACTAGTGGTTGGGGCTACTTTTTTTATTAGGTTTTTAACTTTATTGATAGAAGCTGAATTTCCTATAAACTTATAATCGTAAATATCTTTTTGTCTTAATTTGTCGTTTTCAGACTTCACTTCATAAAGTTCGATTGATCGAACTACAGACAATAGCAATCTTTCGGTTGAAAACGGTTTTTCAATGAATTCGTTTGCACCTTCTTTAATTGCTTTTACAGCCATTTCAATATTACCATGGCCTGATATTACAATTACTGGTGTAGTGCTTGTCTCTCTTAATTTTTTTAGTATTCCGATTCCATCTAAATCTGAGTTGTCTAGCCAAACATCTAATATTATTAAATTATAATTAAACTGTGAAAGGTTGCTTAGGGCATCTTCTGAATTGTGCGCTATAGTTGCATCATAGTCTTCATCATCTAAAATTGCTTTAATATTATTAGCGATATCTGACTCATCATCGATTATAAGTATCTTTTTTTTATTCATTACTTTAAATCAAACTTTATCTCAACTTGCACACCTTCAATGTCGTCAGAACGATTTTCAATCGAAAACTCTGCATTATGATCAAATAATATTTTCTCTACTATTGCAAGTCCAAGACCTGATCCACCTTTTCTTTTTTTAGTAGTAAAATACGGTTTGATTATTTCATCTTTTTCGTATTTCAAACCAATTCCATTATCAACTATATAAATATAAAAATAATTATTTACATTGCTTGTTTTTATTAAAATATTACCATTAAAATTCTTTTTTTCCTCAATGGAGTGTATAGCATTAATTACTAAATTTTGAAGAACTCTTGATATTTGAGATTTATCAATTTTGATCTCAAAGCTATCATTGTCGAATTCAAATTCAAAACTAATGGATTTATAATTATTTTTATAATCATGTATTATATCATTAATAATTAAAATAATATCAGTATTTTCCAATTGCGGATTAGGAAGTCTTGCAAAATTTGAAAACTCATCGACTAAATAACCTATTTCATTTACTTGGCGCCTTATTGTGTCAATGCATTCATTAATTTCATTATTATCAATATCAGCAAGTTTAATTTTTTTTTCTAAACGTTCAGATGATAATTGAATTGGTGTTAATGGGTTTTTGATTTCATGGGCTATTCGTCTTGCTATATCAGACCAAGTTTCATGCTTTTTTGAAATCAATATCTGTTTACGCTGTTTAAGAATATCACTACTCATTTTATTAAATGAATCTGCTAGTCGATTTAATTCAATATAATCATTTGTTTTTCTTATTTTATCATCATAAGAACCTTTGCTAATATTATTAGTGGCTTTTATCACACTTGATAAAGGCGATACTATTCTTTCTGCAAATTTAAGTCCTATAAAAGTAGAAAGAAGTATTAATATTAAAGAGATAACAATATAAATTAATACAAAAATAAGACTTATTTGATTTCTGTTGGATTCTAAAAATGTATATTCATTTTTTGCAGAAATAGTATCATTTAAAGCGCTGATCACATTGGCATCCATTGACCTGCCTGCAAAAAGATATGATTCATTGTAGTTATTCAATTTTACTAAAGCATAAACTTTATTAACTTGTGTTGACGACATGATTGTCATTTCTCCAACATCAGCTCTATCGAACGAATTCTCTGGAGGGCTATATATAAGATTATTTGTTTCAAATGCTTTTGAAATAATGTTTCCCTTTCTATCAATTACATATGCTTCTGGTAATGATCTAATTAATGATTGTGTACGTAATGCAAGTGTAAGTTTATTTAAATCATTAGAAAAAATGTCACTAGATGAATTTAAATCATTATACATTGCATAAACATCTCCTTTTATTGTTTCTTTGTGTTCCTCAAGATAGCTTTCAGCAACAAAAACGGAGTTGTCTATTACATTATTTATCTTTGAATTAAACCAATCGTTAATACCAAAATTAATTAAAACTAGACCTATAATTCCAAGAAATACTGACGGAGTAAGTGCAATTAAAATAAAATATAATGTAAATTTACTGTTTAAAGTACTTATTTTTTTTCTTCTTACTCTAAGAAATATTGGAAATAATAAATAAACTAGTGAAAAAAATAATATTATTATCAAAACTAGTGCAAATAAAATATATATATTAGAATAACTTAAAGTCTCAATTACATTAGTTCTTTGATTAAAGAGAAGAACAAAGGAAAGTGCGAGGAAAATTACTGAACCAATAATTAATGAAATAATTCTCAAATTTAAAACAGTAATATAATTGTATTTATTATTCATTCTAATCAACTCTTAAGCTATATATAAACTTACTATGTCTTCTAAAAAGTTAAAAATTGCTTGTATAATATTGGCATCTGGAAACAGTGAGAGATTTGGTGGCTCAAAATCTAAACTTTTTTATAAGTTACATGACACTCCAATTATAGAAATCACTCTAAAAAACATTGCAAAATATATTACTGAAAACAATATATATATTACTATTCCAAAAAAAATAACTAAAAATGAAAGAAATTTAATATCCCGTTACTCTAAGAATAAATTGATTTTAGGGGGAAAAACTAGATTTGAAAGTCTTAAAAATGCTTTAGAAAATATAGACTCAAGAAAATATGATATTTTAATGATACACGACGGTGCAAGACCCATTGTTCCAAGAAAACTAATGTTAAAACTTTTGCAATGCATGAAAAGTAAAAAATATCATGGATCAGTTCCTGCCTCAATTGTAGAAGATACTCTCAGAAAGAAGAATATCACTCTTCAAAGAGATAATTATATGACGTTTCAAACTCCTCAATTATTTAAATTCGATTTTTTTAAAAATAGAATTAATAAAATTAAATTTATACCAACTGATGATTTGGGTGTAATTGAAAATAATAAAAATATAAAAATAAAATATATTGAATCAAGTAAACTAAATATAAAAATTACTAAGAAAGATGATATTAAAATTTTAAATAATGTTATTAATTTTAATGTTAAGTATCTTAATGGTTTTGATATTCATAAACTCAGAAATGGTAAATACTTATCCCTAGCAGGTTTAAAAATTAAAAGTAAATATGAGGCCATAGGTCATTCCGATGGAGATGTCGTATTACATTCAATAATAGATGCATTGCTGAGCTCTATTAATAAAGGGGATATAGGACAGCACTTTCCAGCATTAAATAAATATAAAAATATTTCATCTATAAAATTATTAGAAGAGACTATGAAAAAAATTAAAATAGAGCATTCTTTAATTACTAATATTGATTGTACTGTAATCTGTCAGAAAGTAAGGTTAGAAAATTACAAACAAAAGATAGCAAAAAATATTTCATCTTTATTAAAATGCCAACCAAACAAAGTTAGCATAAAGGCGAAGACTGCCGATAAAGTTGGTACAATAGGTAAATCTAAGGCCATTGCTTGCTGGACAACTATTAAATTAATTAACTTGTGATAAAGTTAACTAAATATCTAGTCACTCTCTTTGGTATTGGCCTCATACCATATGCGCCAGGTACGTTAGGCTCTATTTTCGCGATTTTTGTGTGGTACTTATCAATTTCTTTATTTAATATTTATTTTTTTTATACAATACTAATTTTAGTATTTTTAAGCTCTTTTATATTAGTTGATATTTACCTAAAGTTTCACAAAAAAGAAGATCCGTCTGAAATTATAATTGATGAATTTATTGGACAGTCAATTCCTTTAATTTTTTTATTACAATATAATATATATGAAGTTTTATTAGCTTTTTGTGCTTTTAGATTTTTTGATATATATAAAATATATCCTGTAAATAAAGCTGAAAATATAAAAGGCTCAACAGGGGTGATCATGGACGATATTGTTGCAGGCATATACTCTTTGGTAATTGTTATGTTTTATAAAATTATTTTATATTTAAATGCGTAAATATGTTCAAAAAATAAAACAATTACGAAGAAAAAAATGTTTTACTATTTGTATTGCTGAGTCATGTACAGGGGGAATGATAAGTTCCAAATTAACTAGTATAAGTGGATCATCGGATTTTTTTGAAGGTTCAATTATTTCCTATTCAAATTCTTTTAAAAGCTCCCTTTTAAAAGTTCCAAGTTCTGTAATCAAAAAACATGGAGCAGTTAGCCATCAAACAGCCTTATGTATGGTTAAAGGTTTAAAAAGAATTACTAAAAGTGAAATTCTAGTTTCTGTAACAGGAGTTGCTGGACCAAATGGCGGTACTTCCAAAACGCCCATTGGATGTGTATATTTTGGACTAGGAACGAAAATAAAAAATAAATATTATTTTATGACAATTAAAAAAATTTTTAGAGAAAGAACAAGACAAAAAATACAAGAAAAAAGTACTGAGTTTATTTTAAAAGAAATTATAAAGAAATTATCAAAAATTTAATATATTTCATTTGCACGACTAATAAACGCATCTACCATTTTTTGAAATGCAAGATCAAAAAATTTTTTCATAAGTATGTCAAAAAGTGTAATATTTAATTCAAAATCAATATTAAATTGAATTTCGCATTCAAATTCATTTACAGTTATAAATTTCCAATTATTTTCTAAATATTTAAAAGGTCCATCTAAATTCCTAACATTTATTTCACTTTTATCTCTATGAAGCTTAACTTCACTACGGTAGGTATAAACAAATTGATCGTAACCGATCTCTAGGTCAGCAATAACAATTTTTATATCGTCTTTTATACTTGTATTGATTATTTTAGAATTGTTACACCACGGAAGAAATTCATCGTAACGATCAATATCGGCAACTAGA
>MDTE01089017.1_pt1 | contig 12552 bp, 9 predicted proteins | sample 811231 | NCBI WGS metagenome assembly MDTE01 (sample SAMN05326651, study PRJNA326480) | marine metagenome | isolation source: seawater | place: Indian Ocean: Red Sea | collected 2010
ATTCCGTCGAACGGCAGTCGTTGCATGACTGTGGCGTTTCGGCGGATGTCGGACGTCTCGCGAAACCCCAGTTCCCACCCGGAGACGATCAGCTTGCGTTTGGGACGGGGAAACCCGAAACGGGCTACTGGAGCGTCCTGGGCTGCTGCGGCTGCAGGCATCCATACCAGGCCACCGACAATCAGGATCACCAGTGGTAGTCGCATGGCTTGGCGTGTCCGGTCACAGGGAAGGGGGTCAAGATCATCCGGGGCAGGGGCGTCGGCGGGGATTCTTCGAGAAGATCTCCGCCGTCGGGACAATGTCTCACCGCACAACGCCAGACGCAACGGTGTGGGCATCGCGATTTCCGGTGGTGCGGCCGTTGTGCTGATTGGCGCACCGTCAGAGATAGGCGTTTTGCTCTTCACCCGTGAAACTGTTCATTGAGGATTGTTTGGAGTGAATTGAGTTCCCCCTGTCAGGCAACTACTCTCGTCCTATTACCGGTGGGGGGGGACGAGAGCGATAATGCGCGACAACATGCCGGTTCACTACTCGGCAGCCGACTACGATCGTTATACGACCGATGCCGTTTCGACATACGACGACGGAATGATCCGTCGTCTGTTGCAGGAATACCGGTTGATGGGTCGCGGCAAACGGGTCCTGCTGGACATCGGTACCGGTACCGCTCAGTTGCTGCTCAAGATCGCCGCGGATCCTGATTTCGAAGACATCGAGTTGATCGGTACGGATTTCTTCGAGGACATGGTCGAGCAGGCCCGTCAGACGGTGGCCGAGGCGGAGTTGTCGGATCGGATCAGGATTGAGCAGAGCGACGTCCACGAGATGCCTCAGCCCGAAGGGGCCGCTGACCTGATCATCAGCCGTTCGACGATCCACCACTGGGCCGATCCCCCGCAGGCATTTCGCGAAGTGTTCCGTTTGTTGAAGCGGGGCGGGGTGGCGATCATCCACGAGCCGAGGCGTGATCCGGCACCGGAAGCCCTGGCGGAGTTCAACCGCCTGCGAGCCGAGCAGGGCATCGAGCCGGCGCGGATGGACGAGAAATACACGTCCGAAGAGGTGCGGGGATTCTTGGCTGAAGCGGGACTGAACCGAAACGGCATGGTGTTGACCCCCATGCAGGGGCCCGGGGCGCTGGGCATGGAAGTCCGGATCAGCAAGGCCGGCTGGTTCCGCCGCAACCTGGTCAAGCTGGTCGGCAAGATCGGTATCTCACCGTTGAAGAATCCTTGGGGCAACCGGTAGCCCAACTCGACGCAGCGTTTGTGAACCCGGGATGCTCCCGACGACAGGCCGATCGCCTCAATCGGCGATTCGGCAAGGAGATGTTCAGACACTTCCGCATTCCCGCGTAATCCGGAGCGTCCACGATGCCACGCCCTCTCGCGCTGTCCACGGTGTCGACAGTTCTCCAGGTAGTGTTTTCCGCCTCGGCGATTCTGGTTCTGTCCCCTGGCTGGCTGGTCGCCGCCGCTGTGGATCGCCCCAACGTCGTGGTGATCCTGACCGACGACCAGGGTTATGCCGACATCAGTCTCAATCCGCATCACCCGAAAGAAGTCTCGACGCCGCACATGGACGCCCTGGCCAGGGGCGGTGTTGTGTTTTCCCAGGCCTACACGAGCGGGAACGTCTGTTCGCCGACCAGGGCCGGGCTGATGCTGGGCCGGTACCAGCAACGTGTCGGGGTGTATTCGGCTGGCGACGGTGGTCGCGGTTTTGATCCCACCATCCCGATCTTGCCGTCCTTTCTGCCCGAGAGTTATGTCTCGACAGCGATCGGAAAGTGGCACCTCGGTCTCGACTGGGACTACCCCGCATTGAAGTGGCACGCGATGAGCCGGGGGTTCGACGAATGCTACAAGTTCATGGGCCGCGGCGGTCACGACTATTTCGATCTTCGTTCGGATTCGGAGGGCAAGTTCGCCCATCCGATTTACCGCAACAAGCAGCGGATCAATGACACAGGCTACCTGACCGATCGTTTGACTGAGGAGGCGGTTGGCTTCATCGATCGCAACAAGTCACGCCCGTTCCTGTTGTACCTTGCCTACAACGCGGTTCATGCACCGCCACAGGCACCCGCGGCCACCATCAAGGAGTACAGCCGCAGGTTTCCGGGCCTGGACAGGAAACGTGTGATCCTGATGGCGATGCTCAAGCACCTCGACGACGGCATCGGTGCCGTCGTCGCAAAGCTGAAGCGCGAGAAGCTCTTCGAGAAGACCCTCCTGGTATTCCTGACCGATAACGGTGGGGCCAGGGCGATGAATGCCAACAACGCCCCCCTTCGTGGATTCAAGGGCAGTCTTTTCGAGGGTGGCATTCGGACGCCGTTTGTCGTCAGTTGGCCGGCGAAGTTTGATGGGGGGCGGACGATTCGGACCCCGGTCATCTCGCTCGACATCCTCCCCACCGTTGTCGACGCTACCGGAGGCAATCCCAGCCGCAAGCCGGCGTTTGACGGAAAGAGCCTGATGCCGCTGCTGAGCGGAGCCACTTCGGCCCACCATGAGATGCTCTATTTCAGCGAGGGCAGCCGTGGCGAATGGGCGGTGCGTCGAGGTGACTGGAAGTTGTACGCCATGAACCAGCGGCTGCAGTTGTTCAACCTGGCCAAGGACCCGGCCGAGAAGGTCAATCTGGCAGCCAGTTTTCCCCGGCGGGTCAAGGAACTGAAAGCCGCATTTGACCGCTGGCTCGAACAGATGGCCGATCCGATCACTGGCGGCAGCAAGCGGGCACCAGCCAAGGCCACACGTAAGAAGAAGAGGAAGAGTCCATGAGAGCCGGTGTCATCAGTGTCATCCTGGGATGGTGTCTGTCGGGGACTGTCTTTGCCGTCGAACCGGTGGCGCGACCGAACGTGCTGCTGATCGTGTGCGACGACCTGAACACCCACGTCTCGACATCCGGCTACCGCCACATCAAGACGCCGGCCTTCGATTCCCTGGCACTGACCGGGATGCGATTTGGACGGGCCTATTGCCAGTATCCTGTCTGCGGTCCGTCCCGGGCCTCGTTTCTCAGCGGGCTCTATCCTGAGTCTACCGGGGTGCTGGACAACAAGGCCGATATCCGGCAGACGCGGCCCCGGACACAGACCATGCCGCGGTGTTTCCGGGAGCAGGGTTACTGGACCGGTTCGGTTGGCAAGGTGTTTCACTCTCCGCGACATGAGCCAGGAGAAACCGACTGGGATCAGTTCTTGAGATTCCAGAACGACGAGATGCCTCACGTGACCGTGGCCAGAAAGGCCTTTGAAGCCAAGCATGGCCCGGTCGACAAAGGGAAGACTCGTCGGTTGTGGAAGAAGCACCTGAATACGCTTTCGACGCAGACTCGTGGACAGAAGAGGCCGGGATACGGTCGATCAGGACTCCGTGACGATCAACACAAGGACGGGAAGAACGTTCGCCAGGTTGTCTCGTGGCTGGATCGAAAGACATTCGGAAAACGGCCGTTTTTCATCGCCTGTGGGATCCAGAAGCCTCACGTTCCGTTCCTGGCTCCCGACCGCTACTTCGATCTCTATCCGACCAGCGAACTCCGTTTTTCCGTCACGCCGTCCGGGTTCTGGGACCAGGCTCCACGGTCCGCGATGGTCAAGCGATTTCAGGGATTTGGTTTCCAACTGGGTGAAGAGAACGATTCGTTGCGTCGCGAATACACTCAGGCTTACCACGCGTGCATTTCCTTCATCGATGCGCAGATCGGCATGTTGCTGAAATCCCTCGAGCGGAACGGCTTGCACGAGAACACGATCGTCGTACTCACCTCCGATCATGGCTATCAACTCGGAGAGCATTCCATGTGGGGTAAGGTGACGCTGTTCGAGGTCTGTGATCGCGTGCCGCTTGTAATCCGGGTTCCCGGCCTGACCAAGCCCCGTTCGTCGACCACTGGCCTGGCCGAATTGGTCGATCTGTTTCCGACTCTCGCCGAACTCTGTTCGCTGAATCCGCCCGGCGACCTACAGGGCCGCAGCCTGGTCCCCATGTTGCGGGATCCTGCGTCGCTCGGGAAGAAGGTGGCTTACACGGTCGTTCGCCGTGGTCAGAAACTCGGCAAAGCGATTCGGTCGAGCCACTGGCGATACGCTCTCTGGCCGGATGGCGAGGAACTCTACGATCTCGAGGATGACCCCGACGAATTCGTCAACCTGGCAAAGTCCACAGGACATGCCGATGTCATTGCCGGGCTGAGAGTCGAGTTGGTCCGAGCGGGAAAGACCGCAGCCGCCCGGAGAAAACGGGAGGCGGCGTCAGCTCCGAATTCACGATAAGCGACGTCGGTCGCTCGTGTGGCGGATCGACGAACCACGGCATTTCGATTTGGTTGAGATGTTCACGCGTGAAATCGGTCGCTGGAAACGAGAAAATATCGGGATACGGCCGTGGGTGAATTTTCATCGCCAGGGTGTGGCTTTCGGCGTCTGACCTGTTACGGACAGAAGAGGCAACCATGAGTGTTCACCTGCGTCGCAGATTCCTGGTTGGTGTCCTTTCACTTGGGACCTTTCTGGTTGCCAGTGGGTGGTCCACTCCGAGTGAAGCCGCGAGCCAGCCTCGCCGCTCGTCGGGTTTTGTTGCGGTCGGCACCGATTGGGAGACGCCCTATTACCGGATCGAAACCGACAAGCCGGGTCCGACGGTGATGATCCTGGGCGGGATGCACGGCAACGAGCCGGCCGGGGCCTATGCTGCCGAGCAGATTCGGCACTGGACCATCCGTCGCGGGACGCTGGTTGTGCTGCCGTGTGCGAATCGGCTGGGGCGTGCGGCGAACATTCGTTACGTTCCGGCCCGGCCAATGGAAGAGCGAGACCTCAACCGGAATTTTCCCCGACCGACCACCAGGACGACACGAGGAGTGCTGGCTGGAGAGATCTGGAAACTGACTCTCGCGGTGAAGCCCGACTGGGTACTCGATCTTCACGAGGGCTACGAGTTCAACGTCAGTCACAAGCCTCCGAAGGGCAAGAAGAGATCGGTTGGCACCAGCCTGATCTATCTGAGGACCGCCGAGATCCAGCCCCTGGTGGACCGGATGCTGGACACTGTCAACCTGACGATCATCGACAAGGATCGCCGGTTCGTGCCGCTGGGACGTGGGCCGGTGATCGGCAGCTGGGTCCGCGGGTGCCTGCATCACCTGAAGATCCCTGGCATGATCGTGGAGACCACTTTCAAGTCCCAGCCGCTTTCCCTGAGAACCCGACAGCACCGGCTGCTGGTCAACGAGGTGCTCGAATCACTCGAGATGATCGAGGATTCCCAGGTCGACACGATGGTGGACCCCCGGTCTGATGCCATCTCGGTCGGCATCTTTGACGGGCCAGGGGCGACTGCCGGAGGCGTGAACCGCTTCATCGGGTTGATTGGCCGCGAGACCGACATGCAGTCGTCGGTGATCGGTCCCGGGGACATTCGTCCACGGACGCTCTCGCAGTTCGATGTCCTGTTGTTTCCCGGCGGCAGCGGATCTCGCCAGGGGAAGTCACTCGGCGATACCGGTCGGGCTGCGGTACGACAGTTCATTGCCGGAGGCCGGGGATGCATCGGTGTCTGTGCCGGCGCGTTTCTTTGTTCGGCGCATTACCCGTGGTCACTGAAGGTCGTTGACACTTCCGTGTTCACCGGGGCACGTGAGATCGCGGGGGTCGGTTCCAAGCAGATGTGGTACCGCGGAAAAGCGGCCAACGTGCAGATCGAGTTGACCAGTGACGGAAAGACGTTCTTCAAGGGGCTGCCGGAGAAGACCACGGTTCGCTATCACAACGGCCCGATCGTCTCACCGCTGAACGATCCGTTGCTGCCCGACTACACCGTGCTGGCGCATTTTCGCACCGAGGTGGGGCTGTATCCGCCCCAGAAGGGAACCATGGTCAACACGCCCGCCATCGTCTCGGCGTCGTTCGGACGCGGACGTGTCGTGTCGATCAGTCCACACCCGGAAGCGACCAACGGGCTCAAGAGCATGATCGGGATGTCGATCCGCTGGGCCAACGGGAAGACGGCCGCGAAACCGGTCAAGGCCGGGAAAGCCGACTGAATGCGGGGTTGAGGGTCTGTCAGTTCAGACCCGCAATCGGGTCGGCCTCGTACACGTGGTAGGGTCGTCCACCCAGGTCGTGCCAGTTGGCAGAGCGGGGGATTCCCAGCGTCTGGTAGAGAGTGGCCGCCAGGTTCTGCGGGGTCACCGGTTGGTCGACCGGGTAGGCACCGATCCGGTCGGTTTCGCCGATCACTCGGCCCCCGGCCACGCCGCCGCCGGCCATCAACATCGACTGGCTGGCGCCCCAGTGGTCACGGCCCGGCAGCTTGTAGTGTCGTTCAAGCCGCGAGATCTTCGGGGTGCGACCGAATTCACTGCAGACGACCACCAGGGTCGTTTCCAGCATTCCGCTCTCGTCGAGGTCGTCGATCAGGGCCGAGAGGGCACGGTCGAACGGCGGCAGCAACTTGTTCTTCAGCATAGGGAAGTTGTCTCCGTGAGTGTCCCACGAGACACCTCGACCCAGGTGGGCCTGAACCATCCGCACGCCGTTTTCGATCAACCGCTTGGACAGCAGCAGCGTCTTCCCGAACAGGTCATTTCCGTATCGGGCCAGCAGGCGGGGGTCGCCGTGTTCGACGTCCAGGGCATCGCGGACCTTCTGCGACGTCAACAAGGACAGGGCCCGTTCCCGCTGCCGTCCGAACTGCTGGACGCTGGCGAACCGGTCGAGTTGTCGTTGCTGCTGTTCCAGGTCGTTCAGCAGGTTGCTGCGGCGGTCCAGTCGGCCGATCGTGACGTCCTGGGGACGTTGTGGGTTGGGTGCCCGAAGGACCGGGAAACCGGAGTGCTTGTGCGTGGTCATGTTCGAGAACATGAAGCAGTCGGGGCACGAGCCGTACTGGTTGCAGTTCGCGGCAGCTTTCAGCAACCAGGGGTCGAATTGGTCTCCCATCCGCCCGGCGGTCTGTCCGCCCCGGACCTGGCGGGCGACATTGATCAACAGTCGTGGCAGCATTGCCACGGAGGGCAGGGGGCCGGTGGCCTCGAGCTTGGAACCCGCAACGGCCGTCATCGAGGGGAAGTCACTGGGTGCCGGCTTCGCCCGATCGAAAGGGGACGGCAATTCCATCTTGCCGCAAAGCACGTAGTGGTGCGCCTGCGTGTGGTCATTGGTCGGGTGGCCGAGCGAACGGACCAGTGACCAGCGGTCACTGCGAGAGGCCAGTTGCGGAAGGTGTTCACAGATCCGCAGGTCGGGGACCCGTGTCTGGATCGTATCGAATTCGCCTCGGGTCTTGGCCGAAGCCAGTGGCTTGGGGTCAAAGCTGTCGATGTGCGACAGGCCACCGGGCAGATAGACCAGCAGGACGGAACGGAGGGTCGATTGTGATCCGGTTGTTGCGGCCCCCTCGGCCAGCCGTTCGACATCGGCCAACGACAGGCCGAACAGGCCGAGGCCCCCCACCTGGAGTGCCCGTCGTCGACTTTTCGTCTGCGTCGTGTGCGCGGGGTTCACCATCGAGTTCTGTTATGTCAAAAGTGGCCAGCCAACTCAATTGCTCTTCTGGACGACCCCGGGTCGGTTTCAGCCGGCGGGATCTTTCACGGCAACCCAGACCGGCTTGTAGATTCCACCGGGTCCTCGTGGGTTGCGGACGTAGATTCTCAGCAGGTCGTCTTCCGCACCGAACTTGACTCCGCGGGCCGGAAATACCAGTGGGCCGGCGCCGATTCGAAGCCCGGGACCCTTGGACACGCCGTAGATCCAGTCCCAAGTGTTCAGGTGAACGGCGCACTTGTTGGCCAGCCCACCGATCACGATGGGGATTTTCTTGCCTCGGTACTGTTCGGGCACCCTGAAACTGACCCGGTAGAAGGCGGCCCCGTTGTAACGATGGACCTGGTTTCTCCAGAACTCGCCGACACGGATATTTCTCCAGCTGAATTGGTCTTCTCCGCCGGGGGAACGGATGCCCCGTGACGACAGGCCGATGTCTTTCGGGGCGAATGCGATTTCCCACCCGCTGTCGATCTTCTGGATCAGCTTCATTCCCGGCGCAGCCGTCTCCAGGCGATCACCGGCAGTTTTGATCGTCGCGGCACGATCGGGCAGTGGCTCGTTGTCTGCACCCCGAGGATCGGGAGGACGGTTCAGAGACCGTGGCTGCTTGCAGTTGCGGATCGCTGCGTAGTCGTCGTCGATGACATTGGGTTTCTTGGTCCGTCGCCACCTGGCCGACCACATGATTGCCGTCTCGTTGTAGAGCCAGACGTAACCGTCGCTCTCGTACAGCGCGTTGTGCAGGGCGTCACCCAGGCCACGGGGCGTGAAGTGGTTGAGGGACGGGGCCTGGTACCACCCGCCGTAACTCGTGCTGCGGAAATCCACCCAGATGCCGAAGCTGTGTTTCATCCGTTTGTGGTAGAGGTCGCGGACGGCCGAATGTTTGAGTCTCCCGCGACGAATCTCCCGCTTGAGGGCGACAAACCGCTTGTGGCGGCTGATGTCGTAGGCTTTTTCTCCCTCGTCATGCAACGAGGCCTCTCACTCAGAGCCGGGCCGGGCTTCAAGCAACCTGCTGTCTGAAGAGGTGGGGACGAGTGGAGATGTTGTTTTGCCATGCCGGCGGTGCGTTGATAGGCTGCACCGGGTGAGTCACGAGACGCGGGGACCTGACGAAGCGTTCCCCGAACACGGCGGAACCGCCCAGTCTTTGAACGGGTCGTGTTCCTCTTCGCCCAGGAACCGGAGGTCGCAGATGTCCCACGAGAATGACCAGTTGGTTCGACCGCGGATTCTCGCGGGATGGACGACGGGTTTGTTGCTGTTGATCGTCAGTGTCTCATCTCAGTGGTGGGCAACCGGTTATTCGCAGGAAGAACAGACATCTCCGATTCGGTTGCTACGGCATCCCTACTTGCAGAAGGGGACCGGTCACTCGATGGGCATCGCGTGGATGATCGACGATGACCAGCCGTGCAGCGTGGAATATGGACTCACCCGTGAACTGGGACAGGTGGTTCAGTCGGGCAAATCTCAGCGGATGCATTTCGTCGAGATCACGGGCCTGGAACCGGACACGCGGTATTACTACCGGATCAGATCCGGCAAGACCTGGTTGACGCCCAGTGACGAGTCCTACCACTTCAACACGCATGCGACAGACGTGCGGCGTCCGTTTTCGTTCGTTGTCCTTGGAGACAGCGGACAACCGGAACCCGGAGACCAGTGTCCGTTAGCCGACTTGTTGCGTTCGCTGCATCCGAAGCCGGATTTCATCATCCACACCGGAGATGTTTCCCAGAGATGGGCACTCGATGAGGCGGAGTACGATTTGCTGGCGTTCGGGGTCTATCGCGACACCCTGCGGAACACGCCGTTTTATCCGACACAGGGAAATCACGATTGGGTCACCGACTGGGAACACGGCCTGGATCCTCTTTATCCCCGTTACATTGCTCCGGGCCGTTTGGACAGCCGTTTGACCGAGCGATTTGACATGCCGTTCTGGCGCGTCTTCCAGAGTCCCCGGGACAACGCTGACGAGACCGTGGCACCGTTCAGCTTCCGGTACGGGAATGCGATGTTCGTCTGCGAAGGGGGGGCGGGGCGTGGTGCTGGCCGCTCGTTGGCGGAAAAACGATTTGCCGAAGCCGGTGTGACCTGGCGTTTCTTCTACAGTCACTACTTCGGCCTGGCGGGGAATGCTGTTCCGGGAGGCGACCTGGGTTGGAAGCCGCCATTGCCGCAGTGCGATCTCACGTTCCGTGGGCACATCCACGTCTACAGCCGTTCGGCCCCCTACGGGCCGCACCAGTCGGTCGACCTGCTTGTTGGCTGTTCAGGATCGAGCATCGGCAGTTCCTACTTCGAATCGGTCGTGACGCCACAGAATCCTCATGGCTTGCGGCCGGGGATCACCGAGTGGAACGAAAAATGTCCGCACTTGATTCATGTCCTGGTCGATGGGGAGAAGTTGTCGCTCAAGTCGTATTACCCGGACGGCCTGGTTTTCGATTCGCTCGTGATCGACAAGTCCGGTGGCAAGAAGAAAATCGTGGGGATGGCCAGTGACAGTCACCCGGTTCACCCGGCCTGGCAACGAGGCTTGACGCCTTTGATGAGGCGGTTGTGGGTTGACGAGAACCCCAGGTGGAAGTCGCTGGGTTCCGGGTTGTGGGAATACACGGGCCAGGAACCGCTGGAACGTCTTGGTCGGCCGATTGCTCGTCGCAGTCGATACATCGAGCCCCGCTTGGTTGTGCCACGGCGACGGAACCACAAGACCCCGGCGAACCTGCAGGAAGCAGGCAAGGCCATCGCGCAACTGATGGACATCCACTATCGCCTGGGTCGGCACGAATGGGACCGGGCCACTCAGGGGTTTTTTGAGGATCGGGTTCGTCATGTGTTCGGGGCTGGCGAGGCATCGTTGCCGTTGCTGGTGCAGTTGGTCGATGATGAATCGCTGCCCGTCAAGCAGCGGCTGGGGGCCCTGGGGAGTATTGGTGTGCTGGCCCGTAGTTCCCGGGGCGCCCGACAGCAACTCGTGAAATTCTCGGACAGCAGTGACTTCAATCTCCGGTTTTCGGCGTGCATCATCCGGGCCTGCTGGTTTGGTGAGTCGCAGGCGCTGGGCGAACTGATTGCCTGGATGAAACGGGAGTCGGGCCGTAAGCCGCCGAACCCCCAATTCCGCGTCGATACGCCAGGCCATTACGGCAATCCGATTTTCGTGCTCCGACGTTTCACCTTTCCGGCCCTGTTCAGTCTCGACAGGAAGATCGACGATTCCGGGAAGATGTTGACGATTGGCGAGTGGATTGCGTTCTACGAGAAGAACAAGCACCGGTTGCGCTACGTACCGGGGGAGCAGCGGTACAAGCTTGTGCAGTGAGAGGCACGTTGTGAGTTGCCAGTGACTCGACGGGCGGCGAGTCTGCGGCCCGGGCCATGGGCCTGTCACACGTCGTCGACTCTCAGGAGAAGCTGATGCGGGCTTCGTCCATGGCCACGTATCCTTCCGGCAGGCGGTGCCGCCAGATGGGGTAGTCCACGTCGGGACGCAATCTGTGCGGGTCGCCGTCAAGCGGTCCCATGGGAGCGATGTCCAGGGGGAACAGGACCAGCAGGATGTTGGTGTTGACGTCGGACAACACGGTTTCCAGGGGCCGGGTGCCGTAACATTCCGTCCGGTCATGACGGCTGTCCAGGCTGGTCCACTGGTCGGAGTCCAGGCGGGTGTTCAGTGTTGACTCGGTCCAGTCGTCGGTCACCGTGATTGGCTGGCCGGTCAGCAGCCATCCCGAACACAGGCCGTCGTGAACTCCCTGGCACAGCAGCACCAGTTGCGCGTCGTGCAGGACGAGTTCGCCTTTCAGCCGGAAGGTCAATTCGGCGTCGACGAAATTCGTACTGTGTCCCTGTCGGACGAAGTTGTTGTGGCCGGCGATCTCGATTTTCCGTTCGGTGGGGCGCCCGAGCGTGTCCAGCATGAACAGCAGGTGCATGTAGCCGGCTCCGGGCGGAGCGTGGTTGTAGTCGATCCACCAGGGAGACCGGGATACGGCGGATCCGTCGACGATCTCCAGGGGCTTGTCACCCGCGTAGTTGCTGTCCCATGCGTACCAGCCGCCTGGGCCATTCTCGAATGTCTCATGGTAGGCGTCGGGCATGCTGATGGGTTTCCCGGTTGACTGAAGTTTCGTTCTCGGAAGAGAGGGAGCCTCGACCGGTTTTGCCGGCCACGGCAGGTGGACCCGACGGGAATATAGCAGAACCACCGGGGCAGATCGTCCGGTCCAGGCGAATCATCACGGCAACGGCAAAGTCCTGTAGCTTGCACACCAACAGGAGCACGAACATCATCACGACCGAATGATCCACGCGATCGCGCGGTGCTGTCCCAACCTTTTCGCACGAGGACGCCACCACCATGTCTCAACACATCCCACGCCAAATCAGCCGTCGCGCGGTGCTGGCTTCGATGGGGGCCGGCGCCACGGGTCTGGCCATGCTGGATGACACCGTCACCGCACAGAAGCATCCCGCCGCACAGGTCGTCGATGCCATCGAGCCTTACGACGTGCTGCGGATCGAGGAACCGGCCGTCCCCGGAAACATCGAGGTCTTCAAACGACTCAAGGACGCCATCAAAGTGCGGTTGGCCACCGGTGAACGTGATCGCACGCCTGTGGCTCTCACCACGCAGGCGAAACTCTACACGGGATGTCACGTTGCACGACCTGAAATTTCGGGGTTCAGCACGGCCGGAGATCGTCGCCGTCGCGAGGTGTATTGCGGAAAGCGACAAGCCGAGATCGACGGAGCTGCCCGGTTGTACCCCGGCCGCGTTGTTGCCCGTTGGTAGATGGTCGCGTTGACTCGATTCGAGGTCGTTCTGGAGCGTCACGTCGATGGCAGGTGTGGCCGATGTCGGTTAACGCGATCGTTGGTTGGTTTTGCCTGCTGATGGCGTGAGTGATCGCCAACTGGCCGTGCCGTCGGGGAACCGGCCGAAGGACACCTCCGAGTCTTGGGGG
>MDTE01110428.1_pt1 | contig 12551 bp, 10 predicted proteins | sample 811231 | NCBI WGS metagenome assembly MDTE01 (sample SAMN05326651, study PRJNA326480) | marine metagenome | isolation source: seawater | place: Indian Ocean: Red Sea | collected 2010
ACCCAAGCGGAAGCTCACCTCGTCATTGAATATTGCCCGGGATGCCGCTGGCTTCTTCGGTCTTCCTGGATGGCCCAGGAAGTCCTCACCACCTTCGAAACGGAAATCGAACAAGTCAGCCTACGACCTTGCAAAAAAGAGGCAGGTCGCTTTCGAATCACCTTAGGCGAACAACTGATCTGGTGCAGAAAGAGAAACGGCGGTTTTCCTGAAATCAAAATTCTCAAGCAATCCATTCGCGATTGCATCGCTCCTCAAAAGGATTTGGGTCACTCCGACTCCAAGGGGACTGGCTAAAGGCATTCGGTCTAGCTGCTGGAAATGCCCCCGAGAAATTCTTGCAAACTCTCATAAGAGTCCAATTCCTCTCGCGCAGCCAAGCATTTCTCGGCTGAGGCAATACCGGTCGTCTCCGCCAAGAACAGAATATACTCCGCTACTCTTTGGGCGTAAAGGAGGCGGCCCTCGTCGCTGATTGAGTAGAACCGGCTGCGTTGACGATATCCGGCCGCCGAGTGGTCACCCAATGATTTCTTTTGCGAGCTTCCCTCGGCAGCAAGAACGTAAAGAAAGTTGTACTCGAACCAAAAGAAATGTTCGGGACTGGGCTCCAAGGCCCCCAAGACGTTCCGGCAAGACGATTCGCTTTCAAACGCTTCGTCCGCCTTTTCGCCAATGGTCAGCCGCACAAACTCGCGAGCCATGTTTCTTTCCGTCTCATCCTCCGCGAAGCATCCGTTTGAGGCCAATTCCACGGTAAAAGCATACCAGTCCTTCCAAAGAGCTTGATCGTTCGAATCCTTGGAGCGGGACAAGGCGACTCCCATTTCATAAGTGTAGCGTCCACTGGTCTTGATTTCCAGGTTGCTACCGGTCACTTCGCCCACGACTTGATAATTCTCGGCCGACTTTCCGGATCCGGAATGAAAACCGATGGAAACCCCGAAGGATTGGCAAACCGACCAGATCGGCTCAACCATCTTTCGCAGTTGATCATTGTCGGGATACGGAATGTTCTTTTGGAAACCAAAGGCCGGGGCTACGAAATGAACGTCCATCCCCATCTCGAAGGACAAAGCAAGCATAACGGCCGTCGTCTCCGGGGTGGTCAACCCGGGCAGCTCGTCAATCGACAACTCGCGCAAGTATTCGCAACCGAGCATGGTCGTGAAATTTTTCTCCCGGATGGCTCGGTATTTATCATCCCTGACCTTCATTTTCTTCATCGCGGGCCAAACGTAGGCAAGCAAGCCGTTAAACTCGTCTTCAGTCGGTGACAAACCCGCTTGCTCGACCCGCTTGCGAGTGGCCTCGACCAAGTCCGCGGGAATCTCATCGCGCACGAAAGAGGCTTTTGCATCCGCATCATCGGGCACTTCGGTAATGGCCAATTCGGGAGAGAGATCGAAGGTTATGTAACTGGCGAACATGCAACCGGCGACCAGTTGATCCTCGCGCTCATCGAACTTGCCCCCGATGGGCTGGTGGTCGGCATTGAAGCTCCAGGGGATCCCAAGCTTGTGAAAACCATTTTTAAACTTGGCCAATACGCATCCATGGGTCATCCCCTCCACGCTTTGCCCTTGGTGACCTTCTGGAACATCGCATCCGATGAAGGGAAAAGGCACCGAATCCAAATTGTCCGCCAGCATTTCATCTACGTCATAAACCAATTCTCGGGGAATGCTGTTTTGGTTGGCCGTGAGCCCCTTGCCCAACCGACTCATTGCCCAATCCACTCCATCCCAATGCAAGGTGGTGAACCGGGCTCCGATGCCTAAGGTCGATTTGCCCAAATCGCCTTGGGCGGAGGGAAAGGCTTGGTTATCGGAATCGCTCTCCTGAACTAGATTTTTCAATTGAATGAGATTTTCGAAGGAGGCGGGAAAATAAATGGATGAACCAGTCTCATGGCCTTGTTTCAACGGTAAACCGGTTGGGTCTCCTTCTTCGGAAAGACTCAATCGCCATGCATGGTCGCCCCATTCATCCTCAACCAGAACCCAGTCTCCGTGAACCGTGGCAAACATGCTTTTGGCATGCTCACACAGGTTGGACGATGCGTTGATGCCCTCCCTGAAACGATTCCAGTCCAGACAAAAATCAGGGCTTACGCAAGGATTGCCTTTGATCCAGAGACCGTTTCCGGAAAGAAAGGCATTGATGGATGAAAAATCAAAAGGATTGGATTTGGGTTCGCTCATCCCAATTGCATAGGGGAAAACAGATGCGAAGTCAGCGAATAAATAATTTCGTTCTTAGGCTTTCGAAGCCTGTCGTTCGGCCATTTTCTTTTTCAGAAACTCATCACCGATGACTCCGAGCAAAATCACCATTCCCAAGATGCCAAATTCCAAATGAGTGGAAATTCCCACCATATTGATGGAGTTGTAGATTAGACGAATCACCGCAGCGGCAATCACCACTCCAAGGATCGACCCCTCTCCCCCGCGAAGACTGCAACCGCCGAGAACGGCCGCTGCAATCGCATACAATTCATAGAATTCTCCAGTCTGAGCCGGCTGAACCGAATCCAGTTCAAAGGCAAAGAGGATTCCCGCAATTCCTGCAAAGAAAGAACACAGAACGTAGGCGATGATTTTCATTCGGTCGGTGTCAATTCCGCTGTAACGAGCTCCGTCCTCATTGTTTCCCAAGGCATATAGGTATCTTCCCCAAATCGTCTTCCGCAGAAAGATGGCGGTGGCAATGGCAAGAACCAGTAAGAACAGGGCTGGCGTCGGTAGGTTAAAACCACCTAGCGGAATTTTACCGCTGAAGATAAAATCCAAACCCAGAATCTGATCGAGGTTGGCATACCCCTTGTCCCCTTCCAAAGGAACCGGACCGAGAGATTGATTGTCAGTCAACCATCGGCTCAAACTCCGATAAATCAACAACCCGCACAGGGTCACGACAAAAGGTTGAATGTGGGCTTTGGTAATGAGGAGACCGTGGATGAGACCGACGACCAAGGACATGCATAAGGTCAACCCGATCGCAACCCATGGATCCATACCCTGAACTTTCAGAAAGAATGCAAGCACCACGGCAACCAGACCAACGACGGAACCAATCGACAAATCGATTCCACCGGTGATGATCACCAAGGCGACTCCGATGCTCATAACCGCATACAGACTCGACCATTTGATCAGGTTTTGCATGTTGTAAGCGTTCAGGAACTTGGGGTTTATGATTGCGGTGATCGCAAAAATAACCACCAAGAGTACAAAAATTCCAAATACGTTTTTCTTCATGGGATCTTACGCTGCTTTTTCTCCTCCAGTTGCCAAATTCATGATTGATTCCTCCGACAGTTCCTGCCGATTCAATTCACCTGAAATTCTTCCCTCGTGCATAACGTATGCCCGATCGGCCATTCCAAGAACTTCCTCCATTTCACTGGAGACGAAGAGGATTGCCATTCCCTCACCGGCCAATTTCTCCATCAGTTTGTAAATTTCCCTCTTGGCCCCGACGTCGATCCCGCGAGTTGGTTCGTCCAGCATCAGGAGCTTTGGTTTCATCGCCAACCATTTGCCAAGCACGATCTTTTGTTGGTTCCCTCCCGAAAGAAAGCGGGTCACCTGTTCGATATGGGGGGTCTTGATCTTCATTTGCTCGACCGCTTCGTCCGCAATCGCCCTTTCGGCGGATTCGTCCAAGAAACCTTTTTTCTGATCCCGCTCCAAGCTTGGCAAGCTGGCATTTTCCCGAACTGTCATGGGCAAAACCAGTCCGTGCAACTTACGGTCTTCGGGAGCCAACGCCAAGCCCGCCTCAATGGCATCCGATGGACATCTCGGTGAAAAGCTCTCGCCCATGACCTCCAATTCACCTCCCAGTGCGGGGGTCACTCCAAAAAAGGTTTGCAGGAGTTCGGTTCTACCCGCGCCAACCAAACCTGCAATCCCCACAATTTCACCAGCTCGAACCTCGAGAGAAACGGTGGTTTCCGGATAGGAAGGGGAAACCACTTGCTTTGCCCTTAGCACACTGCCACCGGGTTGGTGGATGGCGCGGTCATAAAATTCACTCAAATCCCGACCGACCATAAGGCGGACCATGCTTTCGTGATTGATTTCCTCGAGGGCCAAATCGCCCGCATTTTCCCCATCACGGAAAACCGTAACCCGATCCGAAAGCTCCTTTACTTCCCCCAAACGGTGCGAGATGTAAATTACGCTAATGCCCTGGTCTCGCAAACCCTTGACTACCTCAAATAGCGTTTCGGTCTCTTTCTGGGAGAGGCTGCTGGTGGGTTCGTCCATGATCAGGACTCGGGCATCGCAAGACAAGGCTTTGGCAATCTCGACCAATTGCTGTTTTCCTATGGGGAGGGAGCCTGTGATCGTATGGGTTGGCAAATCAAGACCCACCCTCTTCAGATGCTTGGCGGCTTGGGCATGCAAGTCCTTTTCATTAATGAAACCCTTCGCTCCCGGTTCCCGCCCCAAAAAGATGTTCGAAGCCAAATCAAGATTGGAGGCAAGGTTGAGTTCCTGATGGATCAGAGCGATGCCTTGCTCCATGGCTTCGCGAACGTTCTTCAAGATGACCTGCGAACCATCAATTAGATATTCTCCCGAATCCGGAGGCTGCACTCCGGCCAAAATCTTCATTAGGGTACTTTTCCCCGCCCCATTTTCTCCAATCAACGAAAGGACCTCTCCTTTGGCCAAACTTAGAGAAACCCCCTTGAGAGCCAAAACCCCCGGAAAACTCTTCGTCAAGTCCCTGACTTCGAGAAGCAAGTCTTGGTGATCACTCATTTACTGGGATTTGCCAAGTTCGGCCATTTCCTTTTTCTTGGCCCAAAATTCGTCAATGTTGTCCTTAGTCACTTCCAAAAAAGCCACTTCCTGGTAGGTAGAAGCGGGCTGAATGCCCGCGTGGATATTCCTTAGCATCTTGATGGACTCATAGCCATACTCCCAAGGTTGTTGGCTAATGGTACCGTAGGCATGGCCATCGGAGATCGCCTGAAGCAGAGCATCCTGTTCATCGAATCCGCATATCTTGATCTGTCCAAGCTTACCAGCCTCCTTAATCGCATCGATGCATGAGGGCGGGTTGTAGGCGAACAACCCGACCATGCATTGCAAATCCTTGTATTTGGTGATCGCATCCTCGGCATTACTCTTCGCCTTGGCCTTGTCAAAATTATCGGTGCGCGTATCCAACACCACGTATTTCGAACCTTCCGCGGTTAGGTTGGTTGCATCCACCGGATCATATTTGACCTTGTCCAGAGTTTGCAACGGACGATCCAAAAGTTCGTCAATCACGCCTTGCCTCCTTTGGCGGGCATTCAATTGCTCAAGTCTTCCAACGAAAAGCATAACTTCACCGCCTTCGGGCAAAGCCTTTTTGACCAAACCTCCCAAAGCGCGCCCGGCTTTGTAATTGTTGGTGCCTATAAAGACCAGTCTCTTGCTTTGGGGAGCATCCGAGTCATTGGTGATGAGAATGGTGCTTTCCGAAACCTCGTTGAGGAAAGGAGTCTGGTTTTCCGCATCGACCGGACTCACTGCGATGCCGTCAATCCCCTTGGCCAACAGAGTTTCCATCATCCGCTTCTGGTCCACCACGCCCTTGGGGGGCATTAGAACTTCGCAACTGACGCCATATTCCTTTTCGGCGATCCGAACGCCTGCGGCGCACAGATCCCAAAAGGGGTCCACTCCATTGGTCACGTAGGCAAAAGAGGAGGAGTCGGGCCCTTCGGAACCGCCTTCGCTCGCTCCGCCGCCGCATCCGCCGAACCAAAGACAGGAAAGCATCAATAAGGAAACAAGGGTTTGAGTTTTATTCTTCATTATTTTTTGAGGTGATGGAATTTAAGTGAAATTCTTTTACCACGGAGTACGCCCACCGTTCACGCACAAAGTTTGCCCGTTGATGAAGGATGCCTCGTCCGAAGCAAAATAAGCGACTGCATTTCCAACGTCTTCGGGCGTTCCCCAACGCCCAACCGGTATGGTTGACAGATATTCGTCCTTGGCCGACTGAGGGTCATCCTGATGCCTTTCCGTGGGAATCCAACCCGGAGCGACCGTATTGACGGTGATGCCAAAAGGAGCCAATTCGTTGGCCATGCTCCGACTCCAACCGATTTGCCCACCCTTGGCAGCGACGTAGGCGCTGAACTGAGGGACGGAGCAATGAAAGACTTCGCTTGTGACGTTGATGATTCTACCGTGTCCCCGTCTTTTCATACCAGGCAAAACGGCTTGGGCCAAATGAAACGGGCTCATCACGAAGAATTCATACATAGAACGATAAAAGTCGGCATCGTATTGCTCAATGGACTTTTGGGGTTGATCGGGAGTGGCGTTGGGAACCAAGACGTCCAAAGAACCGAATTGTTCCTCGACCGCCCCGACCATCGCCTCCACCTGTTCGGGATCCGATGCATCCGCTCGAATCAAGGTGGCACGTATCCGATTCTCCTTAAGCTCCTCCAAAGTTTCCTCCGCCTTTCTTTTGTCATTTAAGTAATTCAAGGCGATCTTCGCACCCGCCAAGCCCAAGGTCCTGGCGATGCCTTTGCCCAACCCCCGACTGCTACCCGTCACCAATGCGACTTTTCCCTTTAAAGAAAAACTCATGCGTTAATTGTAATTGTGTTTGGGCTTATTTTTTTGGAGAAGTGGTGCGGAAGTCAGCAAATTTTATATTTGGTATGCGTTTGATATATGATGTTACAGGCACCCTTCATGCAAACATGAAATGCGCCTAGGACGATTTTCCTTCTCGACCTGAGAGACCTTCGGAGGCTTTGATAAGGAATGCTTTCAAAGATTCCATTCTTACTTATGATCTGGGCTAGCTCCTTCCACGTCTTTTCGATGGAAAAGCCCAAAGTGGTTTTTCTCCTTGCCGAGAGAGAATATCTGACTGAATCCACTTTACCGAAATTCGCAAAGGATCACTTGAGCGAAAAGTATGATTCCTTTTTTTGCAGCGCGCCCAAGGAAGGCGCGCAACGTCACTTGTTATCCAACGCTTTCTTCATTCCCAAGGCCGACTTGCTCGTTATCAGCGTCCGCAGAAGAGCGTTTCCGGAAAAGACCATGCAAATGATCCGAGCGTTCGTCGAATCCGGCAAACCCGTTTTGGGTATTCGCACGTCCTCCCATGCCTTCGAACTTCGCAAGGAACAAGCGACTGAGGGACATGCCGAATGGCCGAAATGGGATACCGAGGTCATGGGTGGGAATTATCAGGGTCACCTCGGCAAAGGCTTGATCTGCAACATTGAGAAGACATCCGAATCTTCGAATCATCCGATTCTTGAGAAAGTCGATCTTCCCTTTGATACCCCGGCTACCCTCTATCGCAACTCTCCCCTACCCTCTGCATCCGAAGCCCTTTTGGAGGGGCGGGTAAAAGGCTTTCGGAAAGAGCCGGTTGCATGGACTCGCCTCACTTCCTTTGGAGGGAAGGTTTTTTACACTTCTCTCGGTCATCTTGAGGATTTTAAAAAACCGGCTTTCAATCAGTTGCTCAAGAATGCGGTGTCTTGGTGCCTATCCTCAAAAGTTCAGGTTCAACGGCGATGACTTTCCTTCCAATACGGGCTTCTGCGCCTTAAGGGTTTTCCATAGATCCGAATCCGGATCACCCACACGCAGTTGATAGGTTCGATCGGCATCGAAGACCGGCGGGCGATAGGATTGCCCACGAATTCGTAGGGCATAAACCAGTTCGCCCGTGGAACTTTCCCTCAGTTCGAAAACGGGATCCCGCATCCCCTTGACCTTGATTTCCGATAAGTGGGCCACCGGCTTACGGCCATAATTATCAGTGTGAAGAATCGTCTTCGGCCAACCGGGGAACTGATCCTCAGGCTTGGGGTTTTCCGCATCGAAAAGCAAACGCCAACATTCCATGGTGATTGCGCCCGTCTTCGCATTGAATCGCGCAATTCCAAAACCCGAAGCCTTGTCGTGGAGAGTGTTCAATCTACCTTTGCGGTTTTTTTTGGCTGGATTGCCAATCGCAAAGACCGAGAGTTTGTTGGCCAGGCCATCGGTGTAATCCCCCGTGTTGGGAAGACCCGGAACCGGCCTATTCCGAACCGGCAGGCCTTCCCGGTCGGGCAACCAGGATCTCGGGTACCCCGCGGCTATGCTGGGCACACAAAAGGAAAATCCAGCATCTCCCCAATCTTCGATACCATGATGAACGATGGAAGACAAATGCTGGTCCCCCGCATAATGAAACACGAACCCACGCCTTAACTCGGCCAAGGCTCGGTTCCTTCCCGCCTGAGGCCATCCGTTGCTGTCCAAATCCGCAACCAAGTATTGTTGGTTTCCTCCATGGTAATTGGCCAGGTTGCAAAAGATCGTCTGAGACAAAGCCACTTTTAAGTCGGTCCCCTTCCAGTCCCCGGCAAAATGACGCAAGAATTTCAGTTGTCTTTGACCCAAAAGCACCAAGCCCTCCTTATCCACCGAAGCCGGATCAAAGTTGGGATCCTTGACGTGATCGGGACGCCCCGGCCAGTCACTGACCTTCCCTTCCGGTCCGGATTTGAACTTTCGATCCTCCAAGATCGCAAAGCCAATTCGGCCATAAACCATATCTCCGTAATAAACGCCGATTCCCCGCTTTACCGGAGTCGGGTCAAAAGGCTCGGGATGATGCGAGGTTTGCGTTCGCTGGACCGCATTGACAAAATCCTCATGCATGGCAAAACCTCCCTGGGAATGGCCCTTGATCCCTCCGCAGTCACGACCTGACTCCCCCCAAATGTTTCCTTGATAGACGTCATGATCGTCCGGTAAGGCAATGGTCGGGCAATCTCTCATCAGATCACGAAATGCCCAGCCCCATAGATAAATCTTTCGCAAATAATTAAGCGTGGCCAGTTCTACGGGGGTCCGATGAATGCCGTATCCTCCGACGCTCTCGTAGATCTGATCACCGGAAAAGAAAAGCAAATCCGGATTCATGATCCTCACGTTCTCGACCAACTTGGCGTTCGGGAAGGCGGTGTCCTTATTCCCGGTAAAACCAGCCACTACAACTTCATTCTTATCAACCGGATCTTTCCGAATCACACCTTCAAAATACCTATCAATGATTGAACCGTCCTTTTTCCTGTCCTCAAATGCGACCCGATAGGCAACGTCCCGAGAATCTTCCCAACCCTTGATCCGAAAAGTCGCCGTCCTTGACAAGGGATCCATCCGGGCAAGCCCTTTTCCAATCCATTTACCCGAAAGGTTCTTGGTCTCCAAACGAATGGTCTTGGCTTCCTTTTCTCCCAGGGGAGGCATTTGGGCAGTCAGGTTCAGCACACCTCTGCTCAGGGTATGCATCGCATAAAGGATGGGCCCGAAGGCCAAATCGGGGCGCGAACGAATCATTCCGCCTTGGGCTTTCCAGTTTGAAAACCAAAATCGAGCAAGCTTGCCTCCCTGCTCCTTCGATTGACCATCCATATTGCAACCGACGGCAAGATTCCCCATGAGAGACTCACTTCTTACCTCTTGGTTCATGCTTCCGGAAATCTTGGTTCCAATCTTGGAAGCGGTTAAGGTGAGACTATGAAATCCTTTTTTGCCTGAAGGCTTGGCTTCGATACGAAGGAGAATGTCGCCGGAAAAAGGAATGGATTCCTTGGAGTCCAAGCTTCCGATGAACAATGTTCCGCTTGTCTTGATTCCAACCGCCAAACCCTTTCCCATAATCAGGCTCGCCCGAGGGTCTGAGGTTTCCGAATCAAGAACTCCAAGCAAAAAACCAGCTGAGCCTCGGTTTGACCTCTCTTCAATACCCAAGATGACCGAGGATTGGAAAGATGCCTTGGGATCGTCCGTTACCAAGCCAAAGGTAAGCAAGTGCACGTTTCGGTTCGGTCCGTTTCGAAGGCAAACCATCTTGCCGTCCCGGACCGCCCAATCCTCCATGGGGTTTGCCCAGTAGTCCTCGCCCAACCAGATACGATCGTGGGTGTTATCAAAGTCACTGCTGAATTGGACACCCTGAACGAGGAAGATCGGCGTTAGCAGGAAAAGAAGAAACAACGGTTTTACAATCATGGTATTTGGTTTTAAGCGTATGGGAAACTCTTTCAGCGCCCGTACGAGAAGGATGGGGTTCCGGAGGCGTGCAAGCCGTCCACCACGAAAATCCTCCCCGCATCCGGTTCCTGCAGGGTCTTGTGCAAACCGGTGGTCACGAACAATCGGTTGAGCTCGGGACCGCCAAATGCGCAAGCAGTCGTTTCCACACAGGGAAATTCAATCTTTCGATACACCTGCCCGGCAACCGGATCGATGCATACGACCAATCCTCCATGGCACATCGCCACCCAAAGCCTGTCTTCAGCATCAATGGTCATACCGTCCGGCGATCCGGCGATACCAGCATCTTCGGTATCCATGACCAAAGAAGGCTCTCCGATTTCCCCGGTTTGATTATCAAAGGGGTACGCCATGATCTTCTTGGTTGGAGTATCGACGTAATACATCACCGACGCGTCACTATGCCAACAAATGCCATTGGAATTGGTGACGGAAGAGACTTTCAGCGATAGCTTGCCTTGACCGTCGAGCATGTAAAGATTGGCGTCTCCGGTTTTTTTAACAGTGCTTATGGTGCCAGCCCAAAAGCGTCCGCTTGGGTCGCATTTACCGTCATTGAATCGATTGTCAGGGCGTTTTTCCGCTTCCGGGTCAGCAAGATTTTTCCTTTCTCCCGTATTTGGATCAAACGTATAAATCCCGGAATCTCCGGCACAAAGAAACCCTCCTGTTTTTACGGGAACAACTGTCCCAATGCGCTCTCCCATCTCCCAAGTCTCCTCGCTTCCCGTTTCAGGGTTAAGCCGGATCAAGGTATGGCCTTCAATATCTACATAAAGCAAATGATCTTCAAAAAAAATCGGGCCCTCTCCCCATTGGGAAACGCGCCCGCCGATGGGTTGAATGGTAATTGGTTGGTTCATGCTTACTTATTGGTAGCTTGGCTCACGGCTTGCAACCAATTCCTTGCGATCAACTCATGCCCTTGTGGCAAAGGGTGAACACCGTCCCAAATCCAATGCTCGGGAGAAACTTCCTCGGCCGCTTGATCAAAGATCTTTTGAGTCTCTACGTGGATGCCTCCAAATTCATCGGCCAAACGCCTGACAATTTCTCCAAGCTTATCAATTTCCCCACGCCAACTTTTCCACACATCCTCTGGCGATAATCTAGTCATTCGCAAAATGAATGGATCCATCAACACAATACGCAACTTCGGATTTGCCTTACAACTACGATCGAGAATAAAGCGATAGTCCTCTTCCCATTTATCGAAGTTTAAGGAGCTTCGTTCACCTCGACTGATATCGTTGACACCGACTAAAATACTCAACCAGTCTGGTCTCATTGCAACTGCATCCTTTTGCCAGCGTTTTCTCAAGTCACTCACTTTATTCCCGCTTACACCCCGGTTAAAAAACTCGATTTTCGATTCGGGGACGTCTACGCCCAGACGAGCGGCAATCAAGAATACGTAACTATGTCCCAAGTAGTGGTTGCGATCTGCTTGGTTTCTTCCCCATTTCATATCCGTGATCGAGTCCCCCAGAAAGAGACAGCGTGATCCCTTTTTGAACTTAGGAACAAGGTGGTTGTAAGCTTCCGCAGAGGATGCCGGATACAGGCTCTGCTTTGCGTTCGAACCAGTCACCGCAGCCAAAGCAGTCGCACAGGTTGCCCCGCGGTTGATGAAGGTACGTCGATTGATCATTATTTTTCTTTCATTGCCTCCCATGACTTCCGAAAGAATTTCATCGCTAGATCATTGACCTCATCCCCTTCGGGCAAAAGGGGCAAACCCGAGCCTTTCACTCCATAGGCGATGCATTCGACACCCAAGGCATCGCATTTCCTCTTTACGAAAATCGCATTGTCGGGATGATGCACGCGATCCTTTGGTCCGGATCGATTGAACACAAAAATTGGGGGGCCATCCTTTCTCAACCGAGGGATGGTGACCAAGGGCGTACCCATGGGTTGCTGTATGGGGAAGATTGAACGTACACCCAAGTCGTAGGCGTGGCCAACGTGGCAAGTGATCAGCGCTCCTGCGGAACTTCCCATTACGGAGATCCTATCGGGATCGGTGTTATGCTTTTGGTGATTTTTCTTCAGAAAACGAATCGCCTCCGGGCAATGATCCAAGATTTTCAAGTGTTTGCCTCCGACCTGTTTGAGGAAAGGATAGTTCACACTGGCAAAGGAAACCCCTTGCCGAAAATACTTTCGTAACATGGGTGAACGCTGGAAAAACTTCTTGTCTCCCGTCTTAAAGCCCCCTCCATGAAAATAAATCACCAGGGGCGTTGGCTTTTCCGAATCCGCCAACCACAAGTCCAGAACACTCCGTTCGTATTCACCACTGTAACGAAGATTCGCAAGGGTTGGATTGACTGCCTGGCCAAAGGAACTGATTGCACCGGAAACAAGTAGGTAAATAAACGCGAGAAAGGCTATTTTCGATCTAGGCATAACTCTTGGTTGGCATTTTCATTTCATTCGTCTGAA
>MDTE01189145.1_pt1 | contig 12551 bp, 17 predicted proteins | sample 811231 | NCBI WGS metagenome assembly MDTE01 (sample SAMN05326651, study PRJNA326480) | marine metagenome | isolation source: seawater | place: Indian Ocean: Red Sea | collected 2010
ATGGAACTAGGAGTTTTACAGAAAATTGATAAAGATTTGAATCAATCTAAAAGAAATACTTCTGAAAGTGAAAACCTTGATGATGATCAAAAGGATATAGTATCTTCAATAACAAATCATTTATTGATAAAGAAAAATGAAAAATTTCACAACACATCAACCTTGGATTGGTTAAACTCTCAAGTTAGAATATAAACTATTAAATTATAGAAAAAACATGGCTGAAGAAGAAGCAAAAGAAGAAGTTGACCTAGGAGCCAAATTGGAAGCTCTAGTTGATGAAATCAAAGAAGTTATGGAAAGAAGAAAAGAACGTATTGCCGAACTTCGTGCTGAAATTGAGAGAATAGAACAAGACAATGTTAAACTCGAAAACACAATCGGTGAGTTACTTAAAGGTTTTTAACCCTCGTCATTTTCAATAATTTCCCCTTTTTCATCATCTGAACCAGGAAAATATGCTTTCCCTTGGATAGCTCTAGCACCAAGTGTTTCGGTTAGTTCACTTTGTTCACCCATAAAAGTTGATAGCTTCTGTTCAACCTCTTGCTCAGCTTTTTCTGGGGAATCAGCTTCTATTTCCGCAACACCATCTATAATCCAATGAACTTTAACTTTCATAAAAACACCTTTTTATAATTAAATTTATTTATCCAAAGACTCGATTTTATCACCCCTTCTTAAAGTTTCAAACATCTCAGAAGCTCTATCCTGAATTTCAACAATTTTATCATTATCAACATTTTCTAAAACACTATCCCTCAAAATTTTAGATCCTTCCTCACCAAATGCAGAAGCTATTGAATAGCAAAGATATGATTTATTATAATCAGGGTCAGGTAAAATTTCCAAAAAATATTTACCTAATTGCATTAATGCTGACCTGTCACCTTCATTAACTTTACTTAAAAGAAAATCAAAAACTTGTAATCTTATAGCATCATGTGCACTTTCCGGAACAAGCTCAATTATAACTTCAACAACCGCTTTAGCTTTCTCAAGTCCGCCAGAGAAAGACAACCATGCCCAAAACAAAGCTTTACTAAAATTTTGAGGTCTTCCAAGACCATTTCGTATTAAAATTGATAAATTGAACTGAGCATCTATATCACCAGCTTCTGCAAGAGGATGAAATAAATCAGCTGCTAAAGCATAGTCTTTGTCCCTAACAGCATCTACTGCTTTAGAAAAATTATCCAGGTCTTCAACATTGACAGCCTCAACTTCTGTTTCACTTGAAGCAAATAATATTGAAGAAAAACCACTGGAAACAATTAATATCAAACAAAAAAGTAATACTTTCATCATCTTCCTGCCATCATAACCAGTTGTAAATACATTACACGTAATTTAAATTTTGTATTCTTTTTTTGTTCATAAACCACAATTTTAGGCCTATCTGAATTATTTTTTTCAAAGTCCAAAAACATATCTGAAGGAAGAAAAACATCAAACTTTTCTAATGTTCCTTTTGGATCATTAGCAAATGCCATATGAAACTCTTGGTCAATCCAAATAAAAGCAAGTACTCTACCTAAAATATCTGGCAATCGACTTCGCACTTCTTCTTTATCTTTTAAATGCAAAGCATCATCGACTATTTTGATTTTCTCGATTTCTGACGATTTAAGTTTGGCTGGAGGTGATAGTTTAGGAGCTGGGACTAACGCTGTCGATGCTTGTTTTTTTGACATATACTTTCAACTATCTTTTTTTTCAACTAAAGCTTTATCTGTGATTTAAATAAAAATACATCTCGTTGAATTAATATTCAATAAGTATTTAGATGGCATGTCATTTGCAGTGTTGCGAATAATTCTTTTGAAATTCTAAACTAAAAGGTAGTTTGATGCTCCACATTATTAAATCAGGATTAAAAGTCGCCCAGCATGAGCTTTCAATAGTTTCCAATAATTTAGCTAACGCAAAAACTACTGGCTATAAAAAAAGTTCTGGGCGTTTTGAAGATATGTATAGTCAAGCTCTAGAAACGCCCTCAGGAAAGGGCATGGGGTCAAATTACTCAAAACCCTCTAGAATACATAAACAAGGAGCTTTGATACAAACTGATGGTGCTTTGGATTTATCTGTCATTGGAAATGGGATGTTTGTTTTAGGACCCCCTAAAGGCATTAATAAACCATATTACACCCGTGATGGGTCAGTAATGTTAAATCAGAATGGTGATTTATTAACTTCAGATGGATTGCCATATTTGGGAAGAATTGAAAATGAAGATGGTTTATCTCAAAACCTTTCAGCAATAAATATTCCCTTTAGCACATTAAATAAAGATGGTGAAAAAATTTTGGTTTCTAATATCAAGGTATTACCCTCTGGTTTTATTGAAGCAACATATGGAATGAAAACCGTCAAAAGAATTGGTCAACTTGCATTAGCCAGATTTGCCAATCCTTCTGAATTAAAACAATTAGGAACAAATAGGTTTGCTGAATCCGAAAAAAGTGGTGTACCCTTAATTGGAAGTGGTGATGATGATGGATTTGGCAAATTCCAAGCAGGCTCAATAGAAAGTTCAAATACAGATGTTACCACTGAATTAACTTCAATGATAAAAGCTCAGCAATTATTTAGCGGAGCGTCAAGATTACTTCAAACTGAAGTAGAGATGGTTAGAAGTCTCTTCGGATAAATGGTGGATTTATCTCATAGGAAGTATCCAGGACATATCTTTAATTTCAGTAGTCAAATTTTTTTCAATTAGCAACACACCTTGCAAGTCCACTTTTAACTCTTCCTCTAGAAGCACAATTAACTGTAGGGGTCTTCCTACATTATGTTTGAGTGAGGTAGAAACTTGATCAAAAATAATAGGTGTTACTTCAATTTCAGCATTCATTATTGGGCGTTCAGACGAAATGCTTAATTTTCCATGTATAGAGCTTGCTTCTGGCCTTAAAATTACAATACAATTCCCTCGAGCAATATTCACCAAATCACAAGATAAATGCAATTCTCTTCTATTTTCAAACCCAATTAATTTCAAATCTGATGATAAAACAGACATATGAACAGCTTTTGTTTTTTGCCAAGCACTCATATTTTTTATCCTTAGTTAAATAGATTTCATTATGCCGAGGTTTGAATATATTCTCTAAGTCTTGTAACAGCTGATTTTTTTATCTGAGAAACACGACCTGTTGTTATTTCCATAATCTCAGAAATTTCATAAACATTTAACTCTTCAACATAATACAACTGAATTAAAAGGGCTTCCTTTTTTGGTAGAAGTTTTAAAGCATTTACCAATGTCGCTCTAAGTTCATTATCTGACATTTGTTCTTCAGGATTTTGGTCATCAGAAGCAAACCACACAGAAAACTCATCATATACACTATCCAAGGATTGATGTGTATTTGCTGCAAATGCTTGCTCCCAGCTATCTAGCTCAATTGGATTAATCCCCATTGATTTTGAAATTTCTTGTTTATTAGGAGATCTTTGAAGCGTTTTAGATAATTGATCAACAGAATTTCTATATTTCTGTTGCATTTGAATCGTTGTTCTGCACAAATTAGAATTCTTTCTCAGATAATCAACTATTTCTCCCCTTATTCTAATACCTGCATAACTAGAAAAGCTCACACCTTCTTTAGGAGTATATTTTTGGGCAGCTGTGACTAATCCAAACATTCCAATTTGAATTAAATCTTCTATTTCAATTGCGGATTTTACTCTACCATGCATATGCCATGCAATTTTACGAACCAAGCCCATATTGTTTTCAACCAGGGCATTAACATTTTGAGGTTTCTCTGTATATGTCTGTTTCATAACTTAATAATCTATAATTTAATTTTTCTATCCTTCAAAAAATCTGATCCCTTGAGGTTCGTTGATGGCCGCTTTAAGCATTATTCCAGCCAGTTTTTGAAAAGCAACTCCTTCTTTTGACTTTTGATTGTGAATCATAACAGGCTTTTTCATAATAACTGCTTTTTTAAGAACTGCAGACATAGGTAAGTATCCACAAAAATGAACTCTTGCGTCAAGATGATTATCAACCACTCTTTGAAAAACCTTAAAGTTTTGTTTTGCTTCTACTTCACTACTGGCTTTATTAATGAATATTGAAAAGTTTTTTACATTTCTCTCTAAATGTGCCGCTTTAATTAATGCATAGGCATCCATAATGCTAGTTGGCTCACCTTCTACAACTATTAGAACTTGATCAGAAGCTCCAACAAAGTCTAAAGTACTGTCAGCACCACCAGCAGCAGCATCAACAATCAAAATATCTGTACTAGATGATAACTCTTGCATACCTCTTATGACTTTATAGCGATCTTGTTCTTTTGAGTTCAAAAGGTCATTTACAGCTGTTCCGCCTGCAATAAACTTTAAATTACTGGGAGCTTCTATAATTAAATCATTGATATTACATTTTCCTGATAAATAATCAGCTATATTATATTTAGGATTTATTCCTAATAAAACATGAGAGTTAGCCATACCAAAATCAGCGTCAAGCAAAACAACTCTTTTCCCAGCCTGAGCTAAAGCTAAAGATAAATTAACAGAAACTGTAGTTTTACCTACTCCTCCTTTTCCGCTAGCTATTGCTAATGAGACTGCCATATTTTTCACTCTACAAAGATTTAAGTTAACAATTTTCTTTAAGGTATTGCGTCAAAACATTTTCAGATGCGACAGCAACTGTACCAACAATACCATCCGTTCCAGTAATAATAGTAATTTTTGAATTTTTTTCTGCTAAATTTGAAAATTCCTCAGGCCCCATTTCACATTCATCTAATTTGGTTAAAGCAATAGTTGGATTTAAATCTTTTGCACTTGACCATAAAGCATTAATTAACTTATTACTACTTCCGCCAGGTAAAGACAATATTACTGCTATTTTATTCTTACCATATAATTTTCTTGAGTTTGTAATGTTCTCATAAGCATCTTCAATATCCAATGAAACATCAATGATCATTTTTTTATTGCTTTCATTCATGCTAGGTGTTTGATTAGATTTAACTAAACTTGTATTGATGTTCAAAAGTCTTCCGTAACTCCTTAAATCTTCACTAATCACTCCCTCTCCTTTATCCAATTCAGCCAAACATACTTCATTTATATTTTTTGAATCAGACCTTTCTGCAAAATACGCTGCAATTTTAGCGGATAAAGTTGTTCTTCCACTCCCAGAAGAACCTATAACATAAATGACTTTTGATTGATTTAGATTTTGTGTATCATCTGGTACCAAACGTTTCGCCAATGACCTTAAAAAAGCTACACGGGCATTTTCATAATCTTTATTTAAAATACTTTTATCTAAAATATTAACTATTTCAGAACTAAAACCTGCTTGTCTAAGTTTCAATGCTGTTGATGAAGCAACTTTATCGTTTAGATTTTGAGGTTCTGTAACGACTACACCCGACAACATTTTTTTGATTTCTTTCAACTCAGATCTAACTGCGCTCAATTGAGAAGAACTCGCTCCATCACTTTGACCAACAGCTTGAGTAAGTTCCAATGTACTAGTATTTACATTAGTAGCAACCTGCTCATTCAACATTCTACTCTCAAAAATTTTTGAAAATTGTTGACTAGGTTTCAATCTTTTAGGAGGGATAGATGAAGAATCATTTGTGGCAGTCATTTCTACTTTTCCATTTTTTTGGCTTGTAGACAAAATAACAGCATCCTCACCTAAACGATCTATAATATCTTCCATTGCTCTAGAAGTATCCTTTGCTGTAACAGTAGTTGTTGCCATAATTTATCCTCCTCCGTTTTCATCGATATCATCACCGATGCTTGCTATAATGTTAATTTTTCTATTATCTGGTAATTCAGTAAATGCCATTACCACCATATCTTCTAAGTGTTGCCTAACAATAACTGAGACATCTTTTCTGATTGCTGGAGAAACAACCAGGGCAGCCTGTTTACCCTCTGCTCCTATCTTTTCAGTAGTTTGAACCAAGGACGTAATTAATTTTTGAGCTAGTTGACTATCCAGAACCAAACCCTCTTCTCCACTTTGTCTAACCATGTTGATTAGCATATGCTCCAAACCAGAAGAAAATGTTATAACAGGCAAAGCCTCATTTAGTGGAGCCAATCTTTGAATCAATAACCCTGCTAAGTTTGGCCTCAATGCTTCTGCCATATCATTGATTGTCATATTTGCTAAAGACATACCTGAGAGACTTTCTAATACCTGCCTTAAATCACTTATGGGAACCCTCTCATCCAACAGCAATCTCAAAACACCTGTCAAACTATGTAATGGAATGATTTTTGGAACCACCGATTGAACTAATTGAGGTGCGCTTTGGGAAAGGTTATCCAGTAAGGACTGGACATCATCTTGACCTATAAGCTTGCCCGCATGCCTTAACAATAGTTTACTAAAATGAGTAGCCAAAACAGACTCTGGCTCTACAACCATATAACCATTTGATTCAGCTTCCGCTTGGCGATGACTCTCAATCCAAATTGACTCCATACCAAAAGAAGGATCTTTTACTTCAATTCCATCAATTTTTATTTTGCTCGAATCTCCTGGAATTGCCAATTTTCTATCTGGATAAATTGCATCTTCCCCTACAATTGTTTGTCCAACTCTAATTCTATATTGATTTGCAGGGAGGGAAAGATCATCCTTCACTCTTACAGCAGGTATAACAAAACCAAGATCTTTTGATACTTGCCTCCTTATACCTGTTATCCTGTTAACCAAAGGACCACCATTGTCTTCGTCAACCATTCCAATTAACCCATACCCTAGTTGAACAGATATGGGAGAATTATCAGCAATTTCTGCAAGACTAATTTTTTCTTTATCATCATCTTCTTCTTTTTCAGATAATTGAAGGAACTCATCAGACTTAACTTTTTCTTCTCTCCTCCTTGTTAGAAAGCTAGCAATAGCTGCTCCTGCTCCTGCAACTAGAAACAACATATTAGGCATTCCAGGGACAAGACCAATAATAATTAAAACACCGGCTACCGGCAACCAAGCTCTTGAAAAACTAATTTGGCGACCTATTTGCTCGCCTAAGTCTTGTGTTTCAGAAACTCTTGTAACAATAATTGCTGTTGCAATTGCTAGTAATAATGAAGGTATTTGAGCTACTAAACCATCTCCAACAGATAATAGAAAATAAGTATTAGCTGCTTCTTGTAAACTTAAATTATGTTGCCAAATTCCAATTATTAAACCACCAATTATATTAATAGCTAAAATCAAAATACCCGCAATGGCATCACCTTTAACAAATTTTGAAGCACCATCCATGGATCCATAAAAATCTGCTTCTTTAGCAATTTCTTCCCTTCGTTCTTTAGCCTCTTCAGTAGTTAGAGCTCCTGCATTCAAGTCAGCATCAATTGCCATTTGTTTGCCTGGCATTGCATCAAGTGTAAATCTGGCTGAAACTTCAGAAACCCTTCCCGCACCTTTAGTAATAACGAGTAAATTAATAATCACTAAAATAATAAAAACAAATATACCAACAGCATAATTTCCAGCAACCACAAATGCTCCAAAGGCCTCAATAACCTTACCTGCTGCATCTGTTCCAGTATGACCTTGGCTCAAAACCACTCTTGTCGATGCAACATTAAGACCCAAACGAAGTATTGTTGCAAATAATAGTAAAGTTGGAAAACTTGAAAAATCTAGTGGCCTAAAAGCATTCATTGCCACCATTAAAATTAGTAAAGAAAGCAATATGTTACTTGTGAAAAACACATCTAATAATGAAGAGGGTAGCGGTAATACCATCATAGCAACTAACATAAGGATGCCTAGAGGCAAGCCCATGTTTTTTAGAATTAAACTAAATTGATAAAGACCTAATCTTCTTAGTGTCATTTCCATAAAGTTTTCTCCTTGTCAAAAAAATGACAATATCTCATTTTACTAAATATTATTTTCACACTTACTTCGTGGTAAAATCGGCAGAAAACTGACAAATTATCAAAAAAATTAGACATTTAATTTCTCTACTATCACTTTTATAAGTTTTATTTAAATCATTCGTTAGTGATTAAAAGGCAAGTAATATGCCAATCCATAAATTACTATATTAAATTCCTGTTATTTTAATAATGTTAGTAATTTTAAATTTTTAGCATTAATATGGTGGCATGAAAAATGCATCCATCCTCAAAAGCCCACTTTTAAGCTTAAGAAATATGGAGCATGTTCATGATAGAACTTTTAAACAATAAACAAATTAAAACTATAGCTATAAGTTCATTTGCGGCTATAGGAATATCAATTTCTGGATGCAGTTATAATCCAGAAGTAACTTATGGAGAAGGATCTACCGATCCTCTAACAACACTCTTTTCATCTGTCTCATCTAATGATGATAAAAAAGATGATAAGAAACAAAGCCAAACTGACAGTCTAATTCAAGCCCAGCAAATGCTTGAAGCATCAGTTGAAGAAATTCCTACATTAACAGCAGTGGGTTATGCTGTTGTAAGTACTCAACCTGGTCACTCAGATGCTCAAAGACGATTAATGGCTATCAGAGCTGCAAGAATGGCAGCAATGAGAGACTTAGCAGAACAAATTCATGGGCTAAAAGTAGATAGTAATACCACAGTTGTAGATTTAATGGTTCAAAATGACACCTTCAGAGGTGTTGTATCTGGAACAATAAGAGGTGCAAGAACCGTCAGAATAAATCCTACCGGGTCTGATACTTACGAAATAGTACTAGAAATTGATAGAGAAATGATGACTTACCTCTTGAATGTTGCGAGACAAGCTTAAAAATTAGTTTTGATTTATGAACATTTTAAAAAATACATTTTTCTTATTAGCAATAATTTTTTCATTTAGCGAAGCTTTTGCAGGGCATAGATTTGTTGAAGTAACTGGTAGAGCCGTTATTCAAGAAAATGATAAATATATTTCTAAAAGAGCCGCACTTGAAGATGCACTTTATTTAGCCTCTCTTAAAGGAGGTGCAATGGTGTCAGGGTTCAGTGCATTAGATGGGCTATCTAATCTTTCTGAAGAAGTGGTGGTTAGACCTACCAGCGGGATACTAGATTATTCAATAATTAATGAAACTATTGCAGACCAACATTATGAAATAACAATTCGTGCTCTAGTAGGAAATGGAGAAATAATTTCCGGTTGCCAATCAAGATCATCAGTAACAATTACAGTTTTCTCTCCTAAGTTAATTACTCATCCTTCTGCTCCAGCTTGGAGTCAAACTTTGCCAACGAAATCTTTTCAAAGAATATTCAATGATTTGTCATTAATAAACAATGTTAAATTGATTAATGCCGTTGAAACCAATCGTTTAGAAAATAATAGAAATCTAAAATCAAATAACTTTGATTATAATGCCTTAACTTCAAAAGTTGTTCAATTTGAAGAAGCTGAGTTTGCATTAGATACAAAAGTTTATGTGGATATTGTTCAACATCCTCATTCTACAAGCATTTCAAATCCAAGCTTAGAGGATTATTTAAGACTGAGTGTAAATATATCAATTACAGATGCCCTTTCAGGGTTTAAAGTATTTGATATAGAAAAGAAGGGAATTAGTTTTATTGGTCCGAGAAAAACAATTTTTAGAAGCCTCAATGTCTTTAGCGCTCCCCAAAAAAATAATGTGAAAACAAGTTTATTAACAATATTTGATGGCTTGGCAGATGAAATTTATTCTAAGCTATCATGTCAAAGTTTAAAATCGGTTGCACTTCCGTCAGATGATAAAAAATCAATTCAACTCAACCTTGGTTCTAATCAAGGTGTTGATTTAGGGAAACTTGCTTTAGCAGAATCAAGAAATACACCTTTCACAGTATTTGAAGTCGTAAATGTTAGTCCTCAAAGTTCAACATTAGTGCCATTAGATAAATCAAGAGATGTTATTTCATACTATGGGAAAACCATTACTTTTATGGAGTTTGCAAAATGATCAATAAGAATAATTTATTAAATTTCTTTTGTATGTCATTACTTCTAATTATCAGTATTTTTACTTGTAATTTAACAATTGCATCGGAACCAATTGTTGTTCTTGAGTATTCATCATCAAAAACTTCACCTACAGGTCTAAAAAGCAGCAATAAATTTGCATCTAATCCTGAGTTTTCTCTAACCCACAAGGTTCAAGAAAATGAAACTCTAGGTCATATAATGTACGCGTATTATGGTGGAAGTGGTTTTAATTTAAGAATAGTTGAAATGGCCATTGTAGAATTCAATCCCAAATCTTTTAGAAATAGAAACCCCAATTATCTATTTGCCAATAAAACTCTTTACTTACCATCTTTAAATGAAATGAAAAATTTGGTTTTGGGAAGAAAAAAATCTTCAGATCAAAATGTAAACTCAAAAAATGGCAGTTCACATATTTTCTTTTTTGGTGGTTAGAAATGACTTTCTTAGATAAAATTATTAGCTATTTAATTTACATTATTTTTATATCATTAATCTCAAACCCTGCGTTTGCTCTAACTGGTAAAGAAGTAAGTGAAACAATTGCTAACTACTTATCTAAAAAAGGTTACAACAGTGATCCTGTGATAAAAGAAAGCAGACAATTTAAAAATTGTGATCATAGGCTTGACGTTAAAGGGGTCTTCCAAGATTATAAAACTGTATTTGTTTCATGCAATGAGCCTTTGAATTGGAAAATTGCAATCCGAACCAATGCCAGACCTGTAACAATTCAAAAATCTGAGAAATTTGAAAAAGAAACTCTTATTGATGAAAATCAAAATGGAATTTTATTCCTAAATACTAGCTTGAAAAGAGGCGAGGTTATCCAAGAATTCAATCTAGTTAAAATCGATGATAACAGACCCAAAGGTAATGGATATTTTGTTGATAAAGGACAATTAATAGGCAGGAAGTTAAAACAAAACCTCTCCTCTGGGCAAGTTGTCAGAAGCAGACATCTAGAACAAAATTGGATGATAGAAAAAGATCAAATGGTTTTACTCATTGCCAATGTTAATGGTGTAGCTGTTGAAAGCAAAGGCATTGCTCTCGAAAATGGTCATTTTAATGAGTTAATTCAAGTGAGTAACTCGAGTTCTGGCAAAATTGTTGAAGGTAGAATTGTCAACGCAAAAAACATTTTTGTAAAATTTTAAAAAAAAACTAAAATAAATAAAAGGTATGACGTTATTATGAATACGGAGATTAAAATGATAGATCAAATTCAAAAAACTATTGGTAAAATTGATCCACAACAAAACAAAGCATCCAAAGCTACTGAAGATGTGAAGTTTAAGTCTGCGCCTGTTACTGGTGCTGATGACTCAATCTCAATTGACACAGCCAACATTAGTTCAATTGCTAAGTCAGAAAAATTAAATGAATTAGCATCATCTGCACCTATAGATATTGAACAAGTGAAAGATATAAAAAATGCTATCGCTAATGGGGATTATCCTATAGATATAGATAGAATTGCAGATGCGCTGATGGATGTTTATAGAGATATGAAAAGCTAAGACATTATTTTATTTTACAATAATAAAATAATAATTGGTTATGGATCAATCTTTCTTAATTACTTTAAAATCTATTGAAGATAAATTCAGTAGATGCATTGCTGCGTCCAAACAAAATAAAAATAATTTTACCGAAATTCTCATTTCTGTTGAGACTGAATTAAAAATCTTAAATGATGTTCTAACCTCTAAATCTAATAGTCAGAATTTTTCAGACGAAGAAAAATCTTTGATGGAAAAAATTATTAACCATATCATTCAACTAGAAAAAACAACAAATGCTAAATTAGACTTTTTTGATTCGCTTAATAAACATTTTCAAGATAATGTAGATCAAAAGAAATAACTTAAAGAAAAGCCCTGAATGCCTCTAGTCGTTGAAAATACAACTGCCTTTTTTACTATGATAATTGCACTTGGTGCGGTTGTTGTCGGTTTGACAATAATATTATTAGTCTTAATTAATTATTCAAAAAAACAGGCATCAAGCATTTTATCATTCATAAATAAAACAAATAATGCTCTTGAAGGATTAAAAGAAAGAGTTGATGCAATAGCATCCATTGTTTCAAAAAATGATGATGATTTAAAACAACTAGCTGCCAACAAAAAAGAGCAAGAGAATTTAATGAATGACTTGAAGCTAGAAATCACTCGAATTGCAGATGGCATTAAAGGTCAAGACAAAATGACTAAAGCCATTGAACTAGCAAGGTCTGGTCGTGATGTTAAAGAAATCATTTCAGAAACTGGCCTCTCTAAATCTGATGCGGAAGCTCTTGTAAAATTCCATAGAAATTAATCTCTACATTTTGAAAATTGTTTTGCTACAATTTAAAACCGTTATTTTATTATCATTTTTGACTAAAACTGTTTCTTTATCTGTAAAGACCTGTAACTCAGTATCTTTAAAATTTAAAAGGATTTGATTGTTTTTTATTTCCAAAATTTTTGTTTCAAACTCTTTTCCATGTCGAGTAATTTTAACCACACTTCCTGATTTTAATTTATTGAAAATAATTTCTTTAAATCCAGTAGAATTATTACCACAATCATATTTCTCTTGCCTG
>MDTE01035071.1_pt1 | contig 12550 bp, 11 predicted proteins | sample 811231 | NCBI WGS metagenome assembly MDTE01 (sample SAMN05326651, study PRJNA326480) | marine metagenome | isolation source: seawater | place: Indian Ocean: Red Sea | collected 2010
CGGTTGATTATCCCTAGAGGCTTTTGAGTCGGATAACCCGTTTTTTCTTTACCGCTGGGACTAACAATCGTATGCCACCAAGAATCGGTCGGAGTTTTACCTCGCACTGCTTTTGCTGGACCAACTAACCCTGGAGCCATGTAAGGAATTCGGTCAATATCCTCGTAACGGAAAGTGAAATTATCAGGATCTTTTGCGTACCAAAGAATATTGTCGTGCTTAGCCGACCAACGGCTTTTACTTCTCCCGCCATAGTCATACGACCAGATGATTTCGTTGATAAATGATTCTCGCCCGAAAATTTCATCACACATCACTTTTGCGTAATGAATTTCTCTATAATCAAGATGAAGAAAAAAGCTGCCACTCGAAGCCAATACTCGATACGTTTCTTCAACCCGCTGGCGCAAAAATCCTAGGTAGTCATCATGAATATCTATATAGCTTTTTTCATCAATGATTTCAGTTTTGTAAGATTGACCCTTAAAGCCAATTCTGTCACCTGCTCCATCAACTGAGCGCTTTGTGCTGAGTTTTTTTCTGACTTGTACTTTTTGGGTATTAAATGGTGGATCTACATAAACAAGTTCCACCGATCTATCTGGAATATTACGTAGAACATCCATGTTGTCAGCGAAATGTATTTCAGCAATTGCAGACGTCATATTTATCCAATTATTTGCGACCGTGGGTGCCCATATGCATCACCGCGATAATTCTATGCTCAATCACCTTTCGCAAATGAATTCCCAGTTACCTCCTGATACACCTTATCTCCAAGCCCTTGAAAAAACGCTAGATGTTCAGTTCTTCCTTCCAAGGGCGTGTAATTAAACATATCTCTTCCGATGGATTCATAAAATTCGACCCCAGCTTTTGAATCCATCAATTTTTCAAAATGCAGTCGATAGTAATACTCTTCTTTTCCGACTCTACCCAAACGATAATCAGTATTAATTCTGCCTAACAAAATGAAATAAAAATTCTTCAGAGTGTGTGACTCTTCGGGCGAGAGTGAATCGAAGCCTTTGTGTCTTTTTTCGTAAATTTTTCTGAAACCGTCATTTTCTATAGGAAGATAAAATTCGTCTATCATCATCTGCCAGGATCTGAGTGACAAATCCCTTTCAGCATCCCTATGATGTACATCTAAAGTCTTTTTCTGAAGTCTGAGTTGCCAAAGTAAGGCTATCGCAACGAGAAGTGTTGCGGTTCCTGTAATTATTTGAGCAAGTTCAACAATATTCATCCAAGCACCATATAGAATCTGACAGCCTTGCCGCAATAGGATCACATATCGCTAAATTTTTAATGCCCTGACAAGAACCATTTGTCTATGAGTCTGTCTAATAACATCAGCAAAGCAGCCCGTAATCTGAGCAGCGCCTGTAATTCTATGGACTTCGCCAAACCAGTAACGCATGTCTACAATCCGCTTGACTACGCCTGGCCTGCACACAAGCAATACATTGAGCGTGCTGCTATCACCAAGAAAAAAGTGGTTTTTCTGGGAATGAATCCTGGTCCTTTCGGTATGGCGCAAACAGGAGTGCCTTTTGGTGAAATCTCTGCAGTCCGAGATTGGATAGGCATCGATGCACCGATTACGAAACCAGAAAATGAACATCCAAAAAGACCTATAGAAGGTCTAAATTGTCAACGTAGTGAAGTAAGTGGTCGCCGTTTATGGGGCTTATTTTCCAAACGATTTGAATCGGCAGAAAACTTTTTTACCAATCACTATGTTGTAAACCATTGTCCTTTAGTTTTCATGGAAGAAACTGGAAAAAATCGTACCCCTGACAAACTGTCTTCTAGTGAAGCTGAAACCCTAATGAAAGTATGCGACGAGCACTTATATAAAGTAGTTGAAACATTAGAACCCAATTGGGTTATAGCAGTGGGCACTTTCGCTGAAAAACGCGCCATGATTGCTTTAGATAATCTAGACATAAATATTGGAAAAATTTTGCACCCAAGCCCTGCCAACCCTGCATCTAATAAAGGTTGGGCGGCACAAGCAAACGCTAAACTGAGAGAACTAGGTGTATGGAACTAAGTTGTTTCTACATATCAGCAAATTGATCAATATTTTAATGACACCTTTAAATTCCTATCAGCAGCTGCAGAACGTTAAATACGAATCGATCGGGCAGGAGATTTTGTGATGAAAATAATTGACGTTGATCTTGTATCGTTCAGAGTCACTTCTAACATGAGTGCCACAAAATGGGGCTACTCTGAATGGATACCCGAGACTGAGGTAATTCAATCCTTCACTAGAATCAGAACTGACGATGGATTAGAAGGATATTCTGAGCAAGGATTCCCATTTTATTTCTATACACCATCACAAGACGAAATTGAACAGTTAGTCAAACCTCTACTAGTTGGAGAAGATCCATTTGATCGTGAACGGCTTTGGCATCTAATGGCGCGCCATAATCGATTCGCTGAAGGATTGTTAGGAAATATAGATTGCGCTTTATGGGATCTTGCTGGCAAGTTTGCTGGTCTATCAGTGTCACGCATGTTGGGGCAAGCACGAAACAAAATAAAAGCATATGCGAGCACAGCGCCAAATCTTGGTGATCCCGATGAATATGCCGCCCATGCTGTTAGATGCAAAGAGGCTGGATACACCGCTTACAAAGTACACGCCAATATTTTCTGGAATCCACGCACCCGACAACCTGCACCCGGCCGTCCTGCTTTTCCAAAAGAAGACGTAGAAATATGTGCTGCAGTTCGTGACGCCGTTGGCGATGAAATGAGTTTAATGCTGGATCCCTGGGGTGTTTATACCTTAGAAGAATCAATATGGGTGGGCAGAGAGATCGAACAGCTGGGCTATAAGTTCTTTGAGCACCCAATGCATGAAAGATTAATCGAACCCTACCGCAAATTATGTGAAGAACTTAGGATTCCAGTATGTGGACCGGAATTAGCACCTGGCGGACATTTTACTAGGGGCGAATGGGTACTTCAGCATGCGACAGATATAGGTCGTACAGACGTGAATTTTGGTGGAATTACAGGCGTAAAAAAGACATTAGATATGTATGAGTCGTTTGGCATGAAATGTGAGATACATGTAGGAGGTTCAGGTAACTCTCAGATACTAGCAGCGACTGAAGAAGACACTTGCGAATATTATGAACGAGGACTGCTTACGCTAGACATGGTTCATCCAGACACAGCTCCATACCTACAAGCGCCGGTTGATCCTATGGACGAAAACGGATACGTTTCTGTATCCGAAGGACATGGATTAGGTGTTGAACTAGATTGGGACTACATTTCAAGGCAATCTGCTACTGAATAAATATGACATACTGCCGTATTAAGTCGTAAATCTGGGAGACCAAAGTTGAAAATAACAAACGTAGAAGCATGGGTTGTCGTTCCCGATCTTGGAGGACTCAAGGGTCACAAGGGTGCAGCTCATATTGATGAGTGGCAGTGGACCTTCGTGACGATAGAAACTGATGAAGGCATTACAGGGTGGGGAGAATCATCGAGCACTCCGCGAAATGGATCAATGTTGACTGGAGCTGGGGTGAGAGCTGTCAAAGAGACCCTAATCGGCGAAGACCCCAGCGATATTGAACGACTATGGCAAAAACTTTTCCGCCGTTACACCTATATGGGTTCACGCGGATTTCCAACGACCATCATCAGCGGAATCGATATCGCGCTCTGGGACATCAAAGGCAAAGCGACCGGACGCCCGGTTTACGACTTGCTAGGCGGCAAAATGAGAGACGATATCCGCATGTATGCCAACGCTTGGTTTGCAGGATGCTCAACGCCAGAGCAGTACCATGAAGCGGCCAAAAGAACCGTTGCTGAAGGTCATGATGCAATGAAAATGGATCCATTCCTTGAAATGGGTCCATTCCACACGATGTATCAGGATGGTCAAATTTCATCGGATGGCGAAAATCTAGGATGCGATATAACCGCAGCAGTACGGGACGCGGTAGGTCCAGACGTTGAAGTATTAATCGATGCACACGGGCACTACAACGTAGCCACTGCTGTCCGATTAGCTAACAGACTGTACGACGAGTCTAAGATCGACTGGTTTGAAGAGCCTTTGCCTCCTGAAGGAATTGAAGCGTTAAGGTCAGTGCGGCAACAAATGCGAGCTCCAATGTGCGTAGGAGAACGACTTTTCACCCGATGGGACTGCGCTCAGATTCTCCATGAAGGCCTTACAGACTTTTTGATGCCTGATGTAACTTGGACTGGAGGGATTTCAGAACTAAAGAAGATCGCTACGATGGCTGAAACGTATTACATCCCGATAAGTCCACATAATGCCCAAGGGCCAGGACAGATTCTGGGAGGAGCTCACGTATCAATAAGCACTCCGAATTTTTACAGGCTTGAACACGCCCTTGATTTTAAAAAAGGATACGATCATTTCTTAACTGAACCTCTTAACTGGCAAGGTAACAAGCTCATCCTAAGTGATAAACCAGGCCTAGGAATTGATCTCGACATGGAGAAAGTCAAGGCTGAACTGCACCCTGATTGGGAATGAGGGAGTTTCCATCTAACTGCATGAAATATTCAAGTAAAAAATTACGACTCGTAAGTATGCCCATAACCCCAATGAAATGCACCACGGATGTATTTTCCGTCAGTCCAGCTTGGTTCGGACTCAAGATGCTCCATTAATTGGTTAAAAGTTTCATTTTGCTCGGGGCTCTGTGCGTTAGCCACATGTGCTTCTTTACTTTCAAACACAGCGACACCAATGAAGTCCGACTTGGAGTCGTCAGGTTTCATTAACAGCCATGCAACTCCGCCTTTCGGAGCATTACCATCCATTATTTCTAGTAATGCGTCTTCATGACCAGATTTGACATTCAAGTTAAATATAGTTCCATACATAAGCTCAACCCTTAATTTTTCGAGTCCAAATTGATTGGTAGCTGATCATAACCATACGGTAAAAGAGTTGATAATCAACTGGCCAGCTATGACATACTGCAGCATTATGAGCACCAAAACGTACATGATTTTCTGGACAATTCTAGTTATCAGTTTCGTGCTGGTTCTAATATTCGTTGGTTGCTCAGATCCAACGGAAATGAACAGTTATCACAAAGAAACTCAAAAAACGACCAACTATGATCGAAGGTAATAAATTGGAAAACTCAACAATACTGGATTCAAAGTGGTCAAAGAATATGATGTTTCTGGCCTGAAATACGCGTTCAGAATCTAGTTTGAATTGTGGACAATAACATCAAATAACCAACTCACTTATCAAAACAGAAAGAGTTCGAATTTATGAAAGTAACGGCTGTCGAAACGTTTGCTGTAAAAGGCCTTAGTTCACCATTAATGTTTTGTGCGATCAGAACTGATGAAGGCATCACCGGTTACTCAGAATTTGGTGGAGGTCGACTAGCTCACGGTCTATGCGGACTGGTCAAAGATCTTTCGGCTTATATCATCGGAAAGGACCCACGTGCGGTCGAAGCCCATTACATCCAGATGCTTCGTGTGAGCCAAGAAGCTTATGGAGGTGCAACATGGCAGGCAATCGCCGGTATTGAACTTGCATTATGGGACATCAAAGGTAAGGCAATTGGCATGCCTGTGCATGAATTAGTAGGTGGCCCCACACGTACTCACCAGAAGGTCTACTGGTCACATATGCTGAGCTATCAAATAGGATCATATGAAAAACTCGGGACTGAGCCTATACGTTCATATGACGACGTAAGGAAAGTCGTATCTCAAGCTGCAGAACAAGGTTACGATACTTTTAAGACCAACATTGCTTTCCCTGGAAATCCTTTCACCCGGCTTGATCAAGGCCGTTCTGGCCCCCATGATCAGACGCTAACGAGAGAGACGCTTAACGCAGCAGTCAAACAACTGGAAGTGATGCGAGACGAGGTAGGACCCGACATGGGAATATGCCTTGATGTAAATCAGCATTTCAAAGCAGACGGTCATATTCGATTGGCAAAAGCACTTGAGCCCTTCAATTTAACCTGGATGGAATTTGACAACCTCGATGCTAAGAGTGTGCGAATGGTCAAGGATTCAACTTCGACGCCGATATGTACTGGTGAACAGCGGCTAGCTCCACTTAATTACCGTGATCTATTTGAATTGCGTGCAATGGATGTCTGTAAAGTTGACGTTCAATGGCAAGGATTCATACCCTCACGGCGAGTTGCAAATATGGCTGAGCTATACGATATCAATATTGCTCCGCACAATTTTAACGGACACCTCTCGACATTCCAGACGATGAACTTGTGCGCATCTGTAAGCAACGTAAAGATCAGTGAAAGCGATCCAGTACAGATTCCTTACAGAGACGAGCTAGTCACAGAGGTACCAGAAATCAATAATGGCATAGTAACTATTTCCAAGCGCCCTGGTTGGGGTACAGATTTAAATGAGGATGCACTAAAAAAATACGCCGTATAGAAAAGGTGAAAAATTAGCCCAACACTTTAGGCATCTACATCTATATTTAAATGGCAGAACCCCCGCGTGCCGGCAGTAGATTTTGCCACCAGATAATACAGTCGGTCGAAAAAGCTATTTATCAACCAAGCTTTTTCATCACACTTTGAGCAATCGTGAAAACATATATCGATGTCTCGCCACAAGTTTGTAGGCTGGCTCTAAACACATTGCTAGGTATTTGTTAGACAATATCCGTGCCAACGGACTCAACTTAGAGTTGGTGTTACCTATAACAGTCAAGACTGCTCTCGCACCGGTTAATCTGCTGCCTTGACTGAAAACTACTATCGTACCTGCAGCTAATTTTCTTGATGTCTCCGGCTTCAGGAAACCAATCGCAGGATCGCTCAGAGCAATAAATTCAACATTACATCGATCGGATTTGTGCGTTATCCAAGCCTTGAAATTACGACAAACCGCGCATTGATCATCATAAACAATCTGCATATTCCGAAACCTTAAATACATCATAAAGTCAATAAATAAAGTTTAATTCAGAGACAAAAATTCAAGTAGTCGCATATCACAAACAAATGATTAAATAATGGATTTTTCGAGAATCCAAAAACAATATGAAGATGCTTTTGGTGACCAATAAAAAAATACCGAATTGGTGGGGTGACAGTGATTTACATGCTTCGCATCGATCTAACTTATTATGGAAAGATTATGAGTACTATTCTCCGTTCGGATCGACAGAATCTATAGACCTGAAATACATTTGGAAATAAATAATGAGGGCGCAGGCACACTTACCACCTGCAGTGACGAGAAATAAGTCACCACTAATATACTTCTCAAATTTAGGATCTCATTTTGCATAACTTAAATGACAAGGTTGCGATAATCACCGGTGGTGCACTAGGCATAGGTGGTGCAACTGCTCGCAAACTTGCATCAGTCGGTGCAAAGGTATTTATTGCAGATATTGATGACTCAGAAGCTAAAAAAAATGTGGAACGTATAGAAAAAAGTGGAGGATTAGCCACTTCCAGTCATGTCGATGTCGCTGAAGGAAAAGATATTTCACGCATGATAAATGAAGCTGTGGAACACTATGGAAGACTCGATATCCTAGTACAAAATGCAGGGGGGGGCGTTGTCTCGAAAGCTATTCATGGTAGTGCTTTGGACGTGGATGAGAAACAATGGGATCTTGGCATAAATGTCTACCTAAAAGCACTTTATATAGGAGCGAAATACTCAATACCTCATTTGAAATCAAACGGTACAGGAGTAATCGTAAACATAGCTTCGATACACGGCATCCTTCAGGAACCAGGAAGGTTCGTCTACGAAGCAGCTAAAACTGGTGTAATCGGAATGACCAGACAATTGGCGTCAGAATTCGGACCTGACGGTATAAGGGTTAATGCCATTGCACCTGGACATATAGTCGGCGAAAGAGCTGCTGAAAATTGGAAGAAAAATCCTACAGGGCACAAATTTTTTGCGAATCAGAATCTGATAGGACGAACCGGCACTCCTAAAGATATCGCGAATGGAGTCGTTTTTTTGTGCTCAGATGATTCATCGTTCGTAACAGGGCATACACTAACAATTGATGGTGGTATTACTGTCCAGCTACAGGAAAAATTCGCTGTTAAACAAGCACAGTACATCATTGATAACCCTGACACGAATCTATCCCTATGACTGAAATTTCACCAATCGATAGTTACTGCAGAAACTTTCATTTTGCATCCATTACCAGTTAGTTAATGAACCGTCCTCACGCCTAAGTCTGGGAGGCCATCCTTGCGGATCAACCACATTTCTCTCAGCCACATCCATATCTATGTCCACACCCAATCCCGGAGTATCAGGACACCAGGCAAATCCCTCTGACCATTCAATCTGTTTTGGAAAAAGTTCAGTCGCATAAGATCCAGGCTTTTTGGGCATCTCTTGCACGCCCACGTTAGTTGAGGCCATGCATAGCGCTACACAGGCAGCCGCACTTACCGGTCCAAGTGGATTGTGTGGAACGATATCGATGTAATGGGCTTCTGCCCAATGAGTGATTTTTGCCGCTTCAGTTATGCCACCAACTATACAAAGGTCGATACGAGCATAATCGATCAAATCTTCTTCAATGACCTCTCTGAAAAGCCATTTAGACGCCCACTGCTCACCTGCAGCAATCGGCAGATTCAACTGACGCCTAAGGTTACGATAGCTACCCTGATTTTCAGATCGAATAGGATCTTCAATGAAAAACGGATTAAACTCCTCCATGTCTCTGCACATCTGAACAACCTGAGGAGTATCGAGTTGTGTGTGTACATCGAAACAAATTTGTATCTCGGGTCCAATGACTTCCCTAACCTCACCCATAAGGTCGACAGCCAATCGCATAGACTTATCTGGCTCTAGTATTGAAATAGCACCTGCCTTGAAGCTTCCCCATGGATCGGGCTGTCCCCATCGCACAAATTTCCAACCCTCATCGGCAGCTATTTTGCAACCTTCAACAATCTGTTCTTTATTTGTTCCTCCAATATGTGGGTAACATACGACTTTCTCACGAACTGGACCTCCAAGTAGTTTATAAGTGGGCATATCCACTGATTTACCCTTTATGTCCCACAATGCAATATCAATAGCGCTGATTGCACAGCAGTAAACGGTGTCAGCAGGGAAGTAGCCAGATCTAAACATCTCCTGCCACAGTCGCTCCGTTTGCCAAGGGTCAGCACCAATTACAAGTTCACTAAGATGGTCGACAGCATTTGCTATAGTTCGACCCCAATTGCGAATACCAACTTCACCAAGACCATATATTCCGGCGTCGGTATCGACTCTTACAATGTAATAAATACCACCTTCGCTGCTCTGCGCTGGAATGTTCGTAACTTTAGTGACTTTCATTCTTTCCTCATCAAGTCTGGTTATTCGATAAAAAAATCAACTTGAAACTCGCTAACTGAACACGACCATAGATTATCCAACGTTAAAAACAAAAACTCACACGCGAGTATCTAGCGAAGTTCTGTAAAGATTACGAGTTAAATTTTTGATTGAAGATGTTAGCTCAGTGTAAGGATTACCGTAGGTGTCATATACACCTGAATGCTGACGCAGTTCTTTACCTGCTATCAGATTAGGTGTGTCAATAAGTCCACAGTAGTGCCAACCAATCACTTCCGGTCTAGCAATTAAATTCATAAATAACTCTTCAATCCACTCAGAGCGTTCTATTACGTCGGTGGCAACGGGACCATAAGGTCGAGGCATATTTTCGGTGATCATAGTGAAGGCGGAGTCGCCATTAATGAAAGGTTTATCAGACATATCACGCCACCGGTCTAGACCTCTACCTTGGATATCATAACGACCATACATCTGGATGAAGATAATATCTGTGTACTGGCTAGTCACCGGTAGAACAGTGTCAAGAGAATCCGTGTTGGCGTTGAGTTTGTCACCGATGAACATATGGTTGGAATCATATTTACGGATAGCACCAAGGGCGGTCTCATAATATTTACCAACAACCTGTTTGAGGAACTCAGTGTTATCACGCATCTCGTTGCTGTTCGATAGATCCGTGTTAGGTCGCCAATTCTCAGCAGCTTTCAAAGAATCAAAAGAGTCAAACGACGTGGTATAGGTAGTGTTAAAGTCGCCTATTCGATCTCTGTATATTTCACGCACAGTATTAACGTATGCAATTTTCCCTGCACAGTTTTCAGGTAGGTTGCGAAGGCGTCGTGGCCAGCCAATCCGAGATTCACGAGGTGCTCCACCAATGGTGTCCGGACGCTCTCTACAATCTTCTTCAGTCAACAGAGGGCAATCGGTCATTGCGTAACCAATTAAAAACGGGTCATTTTTAACCTGTGCTGAGATTTCAGACGCAAGACTGTCACAGTGGCTAGCAAACCCTGACGAAAAGACATCAATAAAGTCAGATTCTTTAACCTCATTACTATAATGCGGGATTACTACAAACTCGATGTTTTGAATGTACGGAAGCCTAGCTCCCTCGTGATTTATCACTGATAGGTCGTTATGCACACCCACAGTGTTAAAACCTAGGTTTTCGCAGGTTCGCAAAAACCATTTTTGTAATGCTGGCTTGAATTCAAGACCATAAAGATCATTAATTTCTAGTTTGGATTTCCAGGATTCTGAGTTGAAGGATTGCCTAAAAAAGTTGGGACTAAGATGATTGACCCCAAAACTAATAAACGAGTTGCCTTCAGGCGTCACTAACCACCAACGTTCGTCTTTTTCTAGTCGGAAGAATCCAGTAGGGGTGAAGGTTTTGCCGGTCCAACCGCCGAAGCGATCGAATATGTTTTGTCCCAAAATTTTTTTAACTCTGAGGATTTCTATAATTGGATTTGAAAGTATAGCTGCGTGTCTGAATAACAGGAATTACAGACAACCAAAATCGCAATTGAAAGTTTAGATATCGTTGTAAATATCTGCATACTTCCACAATTCGTACCTATCTAGAACAGCGACAGCCAAATTATTGCAGCCACGAATAAAATCATCACTACTACCCATATGATGAATCCTAAACGGAAAATTATTTTTTCTTTATCCATATTCGTAACTCTACACCCATCTACAGGTGGAACAGAAAGTAGCAATAATTAGAGCACAAGAAATTTAGATTATGACAACTATTACATTCAACACACTAACCATCACAATCAATAAAAGATAAGACGACCTGACAGTTATCGCCGGAATGTACTGCGACAGATGGATCGCCACTATGAGACGTCTATTTTTTGTATGCTCAGCTATAAATACGCGAAAAGGTCACTGATTTCTGAGATGATTTCCATAATTTAATCTCAATTTCTTAAAGTCTAACGGCGCCTAGGTGGCGGAGCGTTTCCACGTGATGGAGGGGCGTTCCCGATTGGACGTAGTATTTCACTAAATTCCCCCTTTAGACATCTACTGATGTATGGAAAAGTTGCAGTGACTATGTATGCATATTGCCCATTAATTATCGTGCCATTGCACTCGTCTAAATCGCCCAAGCCATCGACGTAACCCCAATCGGATGTGTAGGTTCCATCTGGAGCTGTTCCTTCAATGATAATGTCAGTGCTTTGTGCTCTGTTGCCAAGACTCATCAAGCAGTTGCTGCCTGATCTGCGGTCTGTCAATAGTTGATAACTGGGTGAATACTCACCCATTGCTGATATATAGATTAGGTATCCGTCTGCGGCGAATCCTACGTGGGTCAGCTGCCCATTAGATGTATTGTGTGTTTCTGCAAGTAATTCTGACAAGCCATGGTAATGGTAAGCACCGGTTGGTTGAACGTGGGCATTATTAAAATCCATACCAAGGTCAAAAGCATCTTGCAGTCCTTCAACTCTGTAGACTTCTCCTGTCTCGCAAGTCACTGTTTCAGCCGTACCCGGTTCAAACTTGACTCCGTTCACCGCAACTCCAGGGATAGATACTGTTTTAATCATTCCGGTATTCACTGGATTTGTTGTGTATTCATAAGTCAAAGATTGTTCAGAAATAGCATTTGGATTGCCTGAGTTAGGGAATTCGCCAGTTTCATGATCAGGTAAAGCGTTTGTTTTAATAGTTCGAATGCCATTCGAGACCGTAACTATTGTTTCTGTCCCAAAGGTAGTGTCAGAAATTGTGTAGTCACCGAAGTAGTGTTTAGGTAGACCGTCATCTGGCATACGGGTAACAGATTTAGTCACTTTTTTTTGGTCTTCTTCTTGAGTGGGAGTTTTATTTACAGAAGTAATCGATGTTGATTCTGTAATGACGGTTGATGCAGAAGATGTCGGCAGCAATGAAATTACTGTAGTCGTAGAGGCAGTTGATATATCAGGCGTAGCAGTATCGATAGGTTCAGATGTAGGCGTAAAGACAGGCAAGGTGGCAGTAACTGCATACGGCTTGTCAGCCACTAACGTTTTTTGTGCTTCGTCATCAACAGTCTCTTGTTGAACTATTATCGGCGTGGTTAAGGTCTCATCTATAGCTATCTGATTAGAAGAAGAACAGCCTACTACGACTGCTATTAGCAGCAGCGATATGAGGGTTA
>MDTE01030062.1_pt1 | contig 12549 bp, 9 predicted proteins | sample 811231 | NCBI WGS metagenome assembly MDTE01 (sample SAMN05326651, study PRJNA326480) | marine metagenome | isolation source: seawater | place: Indian Ocean: Red Sea | collected 2010
AACTCGAAGCGCTGGCCGCCAGAACGATCGCCGAAAGGGGTGTGCAACTTGTAGCCACCGCACACGGAAACACCCTCGGAAACGTGATATCAAATCCAACACTGGCTGACCTAGTTGGAGGACAACAAACCGTAACTCTGGGAGATATCGAAGCAAGACGACGACGCACACAAAAAACGGTTCTCGAGCGAAAGCATGAACCTACATTCGATATCGTCGTCGAAATACGAGAGCGTAATACCGTAGCGATACATCCTGAAGTTGGAACGGCTGTAGACAGAATGTTACGGGGAATATCAATTCCACAGGAAGTACGACGCCTGCAACCCAATGGTCAGGTTGAGGTTGAGGTCCAGGAAATCCGAGGATCAGAATCCGAATTATCACCTACTCCGTTCGACATAAGTGAACTCGGTCGTAAACGCGAAAGCCGAAGCCACACTCACGAGCGTGCACGAAAAGATATTACCCGCCGAAATGATATACCGCATTCCGATCGATATTTTTCTGAGCAAGAAAACTTACCTACTGCACCAAAACAAGCAACTACAAAGGTTTTCGCTTTCGGGATTCCGAAAACGGCAATAGAAGACGTTAATTCCGAGACAAACGCACCAGTGCAAATAGTCGATTTCGTAGATTCTGCGGAAATTTTCGTTACAACAAAATCACACTACAGCCGAAGACCTTCGGCTGTTAGAAGAGCTGAACGCGATGGTGTGATGGTTCATGTACTAAGACGCGGAACAAAAGAACAGATCCGACAATTCTTGAAACGCTTTGCTCAAGATCAAATACATGCAGAAAAATTCGAACCCAAAAATTTCGAAGAGCACAAGCATAACGGCCGCTCTCGAGAAGCATTACGAGAAACTGAAGACGCAATCACCCGAGTCATATCAGGCGAACAGCGGGTGGAGTTGATGTCGCAACCTCCATATGTACGTCGAATGCAACACAGTCTAGCTGCGCGTAACAATCTTGGTTCAGCGAGTATGGGTAGAGAGCCATCTAGACGCGTTGTAATCCGTCGGCGTAAACGATAGGCTGCACTAAAGTTTTCTGATGCGAACAACCAACGCAAAAACGCAAATATAGGACCAAAAATTGAACGGCATGCAACAAGAAGAAATGGATTTCGGAGCAGACTCAGACCGTATGAAAAAAAAGACCGTTGCAGGCGGGGTATTAATTACCTTCGAAGGAGGAGAGGGAGTAGGAAAATCAACTCAAGCCGAACGGTTATTTCACAAGTTACAGAGTTTTGGGATCGACACCATCCAAGCTCACGAACCAGGCAGTTCGGATCTTGGCAATAATATTCGAAACTGGATCAAACGAGCCAACTCGTCGTCGCCGCTAGCAGAAACATTATTATTTGAGGCAGCTCGCGCTCAATTAATGTTTGAGATGATCCGACCTGCTCTGGACCGAGGCAAAGTCGTAATACTAGACCGCTACACCGACTCTACGGTTGCATATCAGGGATACGCGCGAGGTGGTGACCTGAACACAATCAGCAAACTTAACCAGATCGCTACTGCAGGATACATACCACATCTAACGGTACTTTTAGACCTTGATCCAAAGATAAGCCTAAGCAGAATTTCAAATGAACCTAGTCTCTTTAGTGGCAGTATCAACCCTAGCAGAGTCGATGACGAAGACCAGCGAAGATTCGAAGATCTACCTTTGAAATTCCATGAGAATATTCGCAGAGGATATCTTGAAATGTCTAAAACTGAATCACGGTGGGCCGTAATACGTGCTGACCAAGCAGGTCATAGAGTCGCCGATGCAATTCTTAAAAGGGTACGAAGATTATTGATCGAGCGCGGTGTCTCAGAATCCACATTTAAAGTCTAAAAACCAGTAGCTTCGTAAACCGCCGCCAGTACCTGTTTCAGCCTTCGGTCATGTTGACCACCACCAGGCATTCCGTTAAATATCAGTGATACTGCAAGTTCCTTCTCAGGATCTGCAAAGCCTGTAGACGACTCTTTACCACCATGCCCAAAGGTATATGGTGAAGCTGCTAGTCCGTAACCATAAGGTACGACCGGACCGTGACGCTGGCTATCGATAAAAAAACCAAGGCCACGATCCATTACTACACCAAATGTTTCGTCAAGAATTCCATCATTCTGTCTGGCAGTTAATTGCTCGACCATCTGCTTAGAAATAATCCTATCTCCATTGCAAGAAACACCATCTCTCAACAGCATAGAGTAAAACAGAACTAAATCATGTGCGGGTGCGTGGAAGCTACTCCCTGGCCTAGCAAAGGATGCACTTCGCATGGTTGAGTAAGCTGGATCAGGCACCATTGGTGAGCAACTTGAATCATACATAGTAGCTATAGAGGATCCTAAAGTTGACGCTAGTTTCAGATCAACATAAGTATAGGAATTATGCATACCAACACGATCAAATATGAACTGTTGCAAGAATAATTCAAATGACATCCCACTAACTCTCTGAATTAACTCACCCAAAATGTACCAGCCAGTAGTAGGTATATAGGCAGAACGTTCTCCGGGAACCCAACCTTCAATCACCCCAGCATTGCTCAATCGTCGTATAAGTTCATCTCGATCCGCATCACGATCGGCAATTGAATCTTCATAAACACCCGAGGTGTGATTCATTAAATGCCTTACCAGAATCAACGACTTGCCTTTTGCACCAAATTCGGGAATATAGGTCGCTACAGGTTCATCTAAACTAAGTTCGCCATTCTCGACTAAAATACCCAGTGCCACAGCCGTGATCGGTTTAGCGGATGAAAACAACGGCATCACCGATCGATTGGTCAGCAATACCCCCGATCCAACCATCGTTTCACCTACTGCAAAATCAGCTACTATTTTTCCTTTAATTGCGACGCAAAGTTGAGCGCCAGGATGCAAACCCAGTTCGATCTGTTGGGCTAAAAGATCATGAACACATTGAAATTCAGGGCTTAAGATTGATTTTGATGATGATTCTAGATAATCCACACATCAATAGTAGTTAGGTAACACGCTTCTAGTCCAATTAACAACGATGACAAATGCGGAACGATAAACCGCCCAGTAACCCACTGAGCCACTATCAACGGCGCCAAGTAAGGGGTATTCTCCTCAGAAAATATTTACAGTCAAACTCTTGGAGTTCAAACGAGTGAATAAGAACACACTAAAACAGAAACTTAAAGAAGGCAAAACTACGATTGGGCCGTTCATAGGACTGCCATCTCCGGGAATCACAGAAACGATGGGCTGGATGGGCTTCGATTTTGTCGTTATCGACTGTGAACATGGCCCGATGGACTACGAGACGGCTGAGCATATGATCCGGGCTGCAGAGGTCTCCGGTACGACAGCAATCCTTCGCATAGGCCTAAATGAACAACAGAATATACAACGATATATGGATGCAGGTGCCGCGGGTGTAATGATCCCATTAATCAACAATTACGCCGATGCAAAAAAAGTGGTCGACGCCGTGAAATACCCCCCAGTTGGCAAGCGAGGCGCATTCGCGGGACGTAACGCAAGATTTGGCCTACAAGATATGGCTGAGTACATTAAAGAATCGAATGAAGAAACATTCATCTCACTGCAAATCGAAACCCCAGAAGGTATCGAGAATTCTGAAGGAATAATCAATACTGAACATGCCGATGCAATTTTCTTGGGACCAGGAGATCTTTCAGTAAATTTCGAAATACCTGGACAAACAATGAGCGATCAGGTAGTGAACTCTATACAAGATCTTCACGAAAAAATTACGGCCGCAGGAAAGCACACAGGGACACTGGGTATAACCGTCGAGCAAACCCTGTTTTGGCACGAACGAGGGGTAAAGTGGATCGTTAGCTCTGCTCCAAAATTCATGCAGGCGGGAGCTGCAAACTATCTCGATCGTGTCAAAGGCTCACTAGGACTATAAAATTTCGATGCCTGAACCACGATTCACACCGCGCCAGGCGGTGGAAAACCGGCTACGAGCTCGCGGAGTTTCTACGGAAGACATCCGAATCGGTAAGAAAATTTTGATTTCTTGGACAGAGCATTGGGCTAAAGATTTGGCAGATGCTTTAGGCGCTACAAGAGCTCCGCACACGACGTTCATAGAAACATATTGGATTCGCACTGTCGACAATGATCAGGGAGGCATAAGCGTAGTATTTGCACCAATTGGTGCCCCTGGGACAATCATGATAATGGAGGACTTAATCGCGTTCGGTGCTAAAGAAATTGTTGGGGTTGGTGCAGCTGGTGCGCTTGATAGCAATCACCCCATTGGAAATATCCTGATACCCAACCAAGTAGAAATAATCGATGAAGGTACATCAAGCCACTATCCAGATGCCGGCAAGCCTATCGCCAACCATAATCTGGTGAAAAAGCTCACTAATCTAATCCAAGAACACGGCGGACAGAGCGCTCAAGGCGACTGGTGGACTACCGATGGATTTTACCGGGAAATGAATGATCAAATTGAAGCATACATATCACGCGGAATCCTAGGAGTAGACATGGAATCTTCAGCGATGTATCGACTCGCTAAGCATAAAGGAGTATCTGCCTGCAACATGCTTGTTGTTAGTGATGAGTTATGGACTAAATGGAACTATGGGTTAGATTTTTCCGAATTCAAAAACGGAGTAAGAGCTATGCATGCAGCAGCAGTTAATTGGGCTCGACTATAGGTCCTAACAAAAGGTTGGCTTTCCAGTGACTGGCGACCAATGCTGCACAAAGCCTAGAATGGAATCACCGAGCAGAACTTACGTAAATGTAAACTTAGAGCATGTCTGTAATGTGCCAGGCCCATTACAGAGTACAAAAGATTATGCCGACAGACCATACACAGACGGGATAGATCATAGAGGCGGTTCAATGACTCTATCGTTTTCCGTATAAATGGCCCGCTTAGAGGCAACCGGCTAACTGATTGATCGTCCGAATCTCTCTAAACCAAGATTTGAAATTGGTAAATCAGTTTGACCTTGAATGACCAGATCCGAAATAGCTTTGCCGATCACGGGGCCCATTAAAACCCCTTTTCCACCGGTTCCAGTTGCAAGGAAAACCCTATCTTTGCCCGGAACTTTTCCAAGGATTGGTTCTCCGTCTGAAGATACAGGACGCATACAGGCAGTATGTAGAACCATCTGATGAGACTCTAACGCTGGAACCATCCTAACACCGCGCCGAGACAGAACCTCCATGGCTTCAATTGATGGGTTTACATCGAATCCGGTTCCATCTTCAACTGTTGCTGCAAGCCAAATAGCATTATCTTTTTTTTGCACCACAGAACACGAACTTCCAAACGCGTTGCCATGTAAATGTAAATTCAGTTGTGGTTCAAGTCCTTCAACTCGAACAATCTCGCCTTTTTGTGGAACAATCGGGATATTTATATCTATCCATGAACTCGCAGCTCCGGACCATGGCCCTAATGCAAGTACTACTGAATCACAAGCAATTTCCGCGTGCTTAAGAGTGACTCCTGCTACAGTCCCTTTATGATAATTAATCCCCGTAACTTCACCCAGAACAACTTCAACTCCTCGGTGCTCAGCTGCCTGTGCAGTCGCGAGAGTAAGATTATAGCTATCTACCATAATCACGTGTTCAACTAGAATCCCGCCGAATATATCACTCGAAACACGCGGCTCAAGCCGCAGAACCTCTTCAGTCTCCAACCAGTTTGCATTAAATTCATCAAATTCGTTTATGCGAGAAACTTCAGATTTTAATTTAATGACTTCCGATTGCTCGAGGGCAAGTTCAATGTGTGGTAGTTTGAGTATTTGGACATCAACCCCAGATTCTTCTTGCACTACTTCAAGAAACTCTTTGTGCATCTTGAAAGAATGATGGTTTAACCCCTCGGTTACGCCGGTCTCGTTAGTAGGATTAAGTAGACCCAACGCATAACCGGAAGCGTTGTTACCAACTGAATCACGTTCAATAACTGTGACAGTCATACCTTCATTAGCAAGACGGTAAGCAATTGAAAAACCAACGATTCCGCCGCCTACTACTACAACATCTCTTATGCTATTTTGCATCTTTATACATCTTGAGAAATAAGCCAATCAGTTAAGATTCTCTGATCGTGCTCGAACGCGAGTTCAGGCAACTTATTGAAGGGAAAAACTCTAACGTCCAAGGTTTCGTCATCAGCGGATTGGAGTGTACCGCCAATTACGTTTGCTTCATATACTGCTAGAACAACTGGGTTATTCTGTTCCGAATAAAGACCTATTAGTTTGACCACTGAAACCTGAAGACCGCACTCCTCTAAAGCCTCACGCTCAATTGCTTTTTCCACAATTTCTCCGCGATTGACATACCCCGATGGGAAACTCCACTTCCCTACCGCTGGCTCTATAGCCCGTTGAACCAACACAATTCCATTGTCGAAAGGAATAATGGCTGCAGCGGCTAGTTTGGGGTCACTCCATATAACCCGACCACAGTCTAGGCACTCGGGGTGTCCATCAGTTCCCTGGATCAAATCTGGAAAGTTATGAGTGCGAAATTCATCCAAAATAATAAAAACTGTAAAAAATAAAAACGTTGATTAAAAGCAATTACAATACTCGACTCTAACAGAGTAACAGGCATAAGCGTTATCTCAGCTCCACTCATGGAAATAGCTAGAATCCTTAATCAGAACAAAAATTAGGAGCAATACCCACCCGTGAAAACTGTGTTTCAAACCAAGATTGTCCGCTATGTTGTATTACCACTTATCGTGACTCTGTCATTAATTATTATCGGAGGTGGTTGGTACTTTTCAGATGTTCTCGAGAAGGACGGGCTAAAGATCGACAACGAACCCGGAGACTTTCTCGTGAAAATCACTGAGGTCAATGAAGATACGATCACATTGCAGCAAATAAAGGGAGTGGAAACAGAAGAGAACCTAACCATTTCCGCTTTGTGGGGCATTAGCAATGATGAAAGTTATGGGCAATTGGGAGAAGTAATTTTAGTCAATAAAGATTCGGTAATACGTGAATTCAAAATTCTTGAAGGAGAATTCAACCCAGGTGATCACGCCAGACTGGATCGTACAGCGTATCCACACGACCCATATTCTGCGCACAAACTCGACTATAGCGAAATCATGATTGATGCCCCTCTCGGTGAAATCGGTGCGTGGATTGTTGATGCAGATTCCGACAACTGGGCTATTCTCGTTCATGGCCGCACCGACAATAAAGATTCCTCATTAAAAATTATTGATGACTTGCATGATTTGAATGTCAATTCAATGACGATTGACTACAGAAATGATGACAATGCTCCTCCAAGTAAATCTGGTTACTATGAATTTGGTACGACCGAGTGGGAAGACCTTGAGGCAGCCGTTCAATACGCGATCAGTGCTGGTGCAAAAAAAATCTTTTTGGTCGGATATTCGATGGGTGGCGGTATAGTCGTAAACTATCAGCTACGCTCTAATCTTTCACAACACACAACGGCCATTATTCTTGAAGCGCCAATGCTACACTTCGGCCGCACGATAGATAAAGGCGCTGAAGAACGCAGTGTCCCTGCACCAATAACTTATGCTGCCAAAATGTTAGCCAGTGTCAGATTCGGAGTTAACTGGAATGCAATGGATTATCTTTCTAACGCAAATGAAATTGACGTTCCAGTATTGTTGATTCACGGCGAGGCTGACGATACGGTTCCTGTCGAAACCAGTATCGAGTTTGCGAATACTATTCCTCACCTAGTCGACCTCCACACTTATGCAGAGGTCGGTCACGTCGCGGTGTGGAACTGGTACCCACAGGAATACAATAAACTTATCAAGGAGTTCATAGGAAGCTTTCGTTAGAATTAATCGGATGATCTGGTAAGCTCGTGCAGAGGGAGCCGTAAAAAGCCTAAGAACGCAGCCACAACTCCAATCAAACCAGCAGAACCTGTAATTAGCAAGATAAGCACCACCGGCCACCAATTTGTTTGCAGAATAAATGGTGGCAATAGCGCCCGCCCTGTTTCAGAATAGGCTAATGAACCAACAGCAACCTGACTAGCAACCAAACCTGTAATTACTCCAATAAAAATAGCAACAGCTGCTACGATTCCATGCTCGATCGCTGAGCTATTCAAAAAACCGCGATTAGTGAGTCCCATAGCGCGCAAATAAGCGGATTCATGAATTATCCTGATCGAATGTGTCACCATATAAGTTATGTATCCGAACACAAGGGCAGTGCCGCCAATCAGCAGAGCAACAATACCCATACCTCGCCATCCGGCGACAGTTAAAGGGTCTATAACCGAATTCTCAATACGCGCTGCTCTGTCTTTCAATACTGATCCTTTGAAAAGAGCACGCACTCTTTCAGCGGTTTCTGCATGAGTTGCGTCGTCAATATCAAGAAATACCTCATTAGCGCTTATATTTGACAGCCCACGCAAATCGACAAAGTCTAAAAGAGTATCTACATCAAGAACCATAAACGGTCGCCGGGTAGGATCAAGTGTCGGAAATAGCGAAGTAGATCCTACCGGTAAAACAGGAATAAAACCTCCAGCAATTTGTACAACTAATGGCTCTCCAATAACACCACCCGTCAATGAAAGAAAATTATCTGAGACGATCACGGGAACAGGATCTCCATTAGAGCTACGATATACCCCTCTAACACCTGCAACGGTCCCACGTTCTAGAATCATCTGTCCAACACCGTAACCCGACTGTCCGATGCCTTGAGGCTCAGGAACATCCTGAAACGAATCATCAAGACCATTCGAAGTTGGAAATGGTGTCCAAAGACTGTTGTTGTCAAAATCAAGCAAAGTAACTTCGGTATCTGGACTGATAGCAACTAAGTCATCGATCCACCAAGTTGTCGGGGAACCACCATCTGCTGATGCTTGCATGAAAGTCTGTAGAGAAACAATCTCAATGGGATCCACAAAATGGTCGGGAATTGTGGTTGTTTTATACTCCCATTCATCACCAATCTGACCAAATGTAACAGGAATCTGTCGCCCTTCTGAATCAGAAATAACAACCCAAAAAAAATGATTGTGAACATACGGATCTTGTTTGGTCCACACAGAAAGTTCTGTAGTTCCTTGAGGAAGAATCAATGGCTCTGGTTTTGACGGAAAATCCAAATACGAAAAAAGCTCATTTACTGGTCGCTCAGCGAAATCATCCCTGAACCAAGCGATTTCGGGAAAATGAGTTACATCTATAGCAAGTGCAGTGAACTCAGCACCAAGATCAGTCGTACCAATCTTGGCTTTCTTTCTGAGTGCTTTCGTAGCCTTATTTACACCTTGAACCGAACTAAGTGTTTCAATATCTGCCTGAAGTATGTCCGCATGTACTCCACCGGGGAGTAAGCGCAGATTGGTGCCGTTATCATAAAAAATCTGCTCTCGGTCACTCCTTTCTAACGTTGAACCGAGTGTGCCAACCATCACCCCAAGTCCCGCACCCAATATGATGAGTAGCATAGGCCATGCATACCAGTAAGGACTTCGCGCTAATCTCCAAAAACCAACTGCGGACGAAGCAGATGTAAATCGCATAACGACCCAGGCTAAAACTCTCATTAAAACTGGAAAGGCACGTAAAACCAGTAATGCAACGGATAGTAGCAACATCGCCGGTGCAAAAAGTAAAGTGAGATCTGTCGTAATCTGTCCATCGCGATCAGATACTGCCACACCTCTACTCGATACCTCCCAAAGAAAAATTCCTCCAAGGAAAATTATCAACACATCGACATAAAATCTTTGAAAAATCGGAGGGCGCTCGGGCCGGGCTCGTTGTCGATCAATATTTGAAATTCCTGCACGGGCAACTAACAGGGTTGGTACAAACACGATTGCAAAAGAAATAATCGCAACTATTGCCGTCCATATCCAAGCTGAAAGCGAAATTTCTACAGGAAGATTTTTCCCTTCAGTAAGAGATGCAAATACCGATAATCTCCCAGCAAAGCCAACAATAAAATATGCGAGAAAAGGCGATATAACGGCAGGCAAGCCTATTATGAAAACTGATTCAATGATCTGAACTTTCATTGCCTGAAATGTTGAAAAGCCACGGGAGCGAAGCAGAACGATTTCCAACTCGCGCTTTCGTGCAAGCATTCCAGCAACCATAAACAAATAATAGCCAACTACGGCAACAGCAAGAGCAGCGAGTAATAAAGCAGGCAGGCGCAAAAACAACATTTTCTGATCCATTGCACGTATAGCTGAGCGGGCTCCAAGCAGTGCGCGAGAACGTGGTAGTTGCTTAGTAGCAGCAACCTCAAACCTATCCATTGATTCCACTAACTCGCCTGACTTTGCTTTAGCTAGCTTCTGTGAATCAGTAAACAATATGCGTGTATAGGACGTTGGCAATCCAGCATTTGATGGCCCGACACCTCTTGCGATAATGCCTTCATCTGTGAAAAGAACAATAGGAAGATCAGCGCCACCGAACACTTGAGGGGGTTGTGGTTCAAGAATTGAAGATGAATCTCCAAGCCAGAAATCATCAGTAGGATTGACGATGTCAAAAATCCCAACAACCTTGCCCTTAACAACCCCTGAAGTACGTAACACAGATGATGTGGCGATTATGTCGCCAACATTAATGTCATCAAACCTATCGCCGTGTCTAATATTTTTAGCACGTTTCAGAAAAACTGATACCTCAAGAATGAGATTTCCGTCTGAGTCCTCTATAAGCTGCTGGCCGGGAGCTCGACCTTCCACATATTTGACCACATCGAAAAGCCCCTCAATTTCGTGAAAATATGCTTCTGATGCAAGTGGGCCGCGCTGAGTAATTGTGACTGTTTCGGGGTCGTCATCTTCAACACCCCAATAATGAGCAAGTGACTTAATTCTGGTTGATCGTCCAATGATCATAGATTCGAGCCTAGAATCAATTGAGTTATCGATCACTGAATCTGCATACTCGATTTCATTAGCTTCAAGTGGGATCCATTCTGAAATCAAGCCAATGTTCTTATTGTGCCTACCAACCTTTTCAGCAACTTCCGTCATTCCGACTTTCTCGAGAGATCTGAGATAAATCGGGCCTCCTGCCATAACCGTCGAAGCTAGAAACACGGCAAGTAGTATGCCAAGAGCTAAAAACCTGTCTCCAAATGCACGACGTTTTACGTATTGACTAAAATTCAAGTCATTGGATCCAAACAGAGCAGCGAGTAGTACAACTCAAGCCATCACTGTGATGTGGAAAATTCAACAACAGCATTGTATCGAATAGCAATTTAATAGATGCTTTGTAACTTTTGCAATTGTCATCAAAAAAGTTCCAAAAAAAACACCGCTATTTATGCGGCGTTTTTTATAGATGGTGGGCCTGGGATGACTCGAACATCCGACCTCTACTTTATCAGAGTAGCACTCTAACCAGCTGAGCTACAGGCCCTTATCTATCAAGATCCGAGAGTGGAGACCAAACAATAACCAACTCAGATTTTACTACTGATCTACAGTAATTGTGTAACCAATTGAGAGTAATCTCTCTACTTCCCAGACATCAGCGAACAAAGTTGGTTGGACGTTAATTGTATTCATTAAATAGCCGGTTAGCAGTCACGGCGACCAACATCCTCAAGATCTACGACCACTTCAACAGGACTATTACGTGCAACAATCAAAACAAGATCTTGATTATCGGATGTATTAACTGGTTGATGATTCGCATTAGGTGGTACAAAAATAAAATCTCCAGCAGAAATCACGTCTGACTTTTGCAATTTTTGACCAGTAAGAAATAACCCATCACCACTCAAGACATAAATCGCTGATTCACAATTAACATGATAATGCGCAGTTGAGCACCTGCCTGGGGGTACTGTAGCAATCGCCATGTGTATGCCAGTTGAACCAGTCAACTTCTCGGATACACCAGCGAGTCTGAGCATTGCACCTGAGCTAATCTCAACTTCGAGATTACCTGTCTTTGTAATGACTATTCCACCATTAAAATCTTGGCGTACCGCCATATTGGTAATCCTTGTTTGTTAATAAAAATTACTAGGGTAAAACTATTTGAATTCAGCCAACAAAATTAAACCAACAATGTATATAAAAATAGTTAAATAGAAAAGACCCCAGTAGATAGGGGTCTTCAATTAGCTCAGTCAGATTAACAACTGAACAGTGAACAGAAAGAATGTCTAAAGTTTCGAAGTTTTGTGACTCGGAAAAGAGTCAATATTGTCAACAAGTTTAATCAGCTGAACGTTCAACCTTACGAGCCCCTTCCACTTCACCAGGACCTAGACGATAAATCATCTAGACGCCAGCTTCGGGAATCTCGCTCAAGAAAGATTGCTCATTCAACCACCTGTTGGTCGACCTAGGTAGCCTCATTACAAAAATATCTGTGGTGGCCAATTCCTCAAAATTCACCCACCGCGGGTGTTTTCTGAGAACGGTAATTCCATCACAGTTCGTAAGAGGTGCTCCTTAGAAAGGAGGTGATCCAGCCGCACCTTCCGGTACAGCTACCTTGTTACGACTTCGTCCCAGTCATCGA
>MDTE01037669.1_pt1 | contig 12546 bp, 12 predicted proteins | sample 811231 | NCBI WGS metagenome assembly MDTE01 (sample SAMN05326651, study PRJNA326480) | marine metagenome | isolation source: seawater | place: Indian Ocean: Red Sea | collected 2010
CTTTTCAATACCAAAGGCATGTCTAACGCTATGAATCAATCAGAAAGGATTTGCTTTAGTAACTATATACTAGATGAATCTAAAATGGATGACGCTAAGGTCTAAATTGGTAGGGATGGAGGGAGTCGAACCTGCTATCTTTGGTTTTCTCCTGTGTAGTTTATTGAGTATGTATCTGTCATGTTTTCAAGGAGTTTCTTTTCCTCCTTGATGTAATAGTTTTCAAGATCATTAACTTCACCCTTTGTAAGATCATTTAGTTCGTCAATAATTTCCTTATTAAATATTGAATCCCCATAAAGTTTTCTGTAGTGATAAATAACAAGTGATGAACCATAGTAATCATCCTCACATTTAAGGTCTTGACCAATGTAGACAAGATTTTTGTTATTTACTCTAAATGAGACTTTATAAATTTGAGCTCTCTTTATAAATGCGTCTCTAGGAATCCCTCTTCTTGTATGCTCATCACTATTAGAAGATTCTATCCACCCTATTTCCAGTTTTGATTTGAATTCGTTGGTTAACTGGAAATCCTCTAAAAAAGCACCAGATTGGAAATTTGTTGCCTTTCTAGGCGTTCCATCTTTAAGTAATAAGTCACTTGCAACATATGGAACCTGAAGATCAGTTATCTCATTTAGAACATATATATTCTTCCAAGGTAATTCGTCCTTTTGAGTTGGCCAAAAATAATCTGCTAAATCCTCATTTACAAAAGTAGGTCCTGCAACAGCTTTTAAATGAAATTTATTTTCACCATAAAATACTATTTGTTCACCAGTTTCAATTCTTTTTGTTTTCTTTAAAGTTGCATCTGTATCTCCCCAAAAGTTATAAAACTCCCTATCATCATTAAATAGTTCTAACTGATCAGATGTTAAGAGATCCTTAATTTTGTTAAGTTCGATATTTTTTAAAACTGTGTCTTGCCAGTGCTCATTAACTTTTTTTGAGGCTAACCTTGCGCACCTTACATGAATCATTTGTTATATTTTCTTGCCGAACCTTTGAATATGTTTGACGGATATTTTTTTTCATTATCTTCAATTTTTGACAATGCAACTTCTTCAAGATCAATATCCAAGATATCTGCTAGTCTTACAACATAGTTGAATACATCTGCGATTTCTTTTTTTATTTCCTCTCTGGTAGTTTCATCCTTTATTTCCGTTAAACCACCATCGTTTGACCATTGAAATATCTCTAGTAACTCCGAAACTTCCACCGATAATGCTATTGCGAGATTCTTAGGATTATGAAATTGCTCCCAATCTCTTTCTTTTGCAAACTCTTGAAGTCGTTTTCGGATTCTATCTATGTCCATACAGACTATCCTAGTTTACTAATTTATAAGTTTCAATGTTTTATGTCTTTTGTGAGTTTCGCTTAAGTTTCGCTCGTGAAAACCCTTTTATTTAAAGGGTTTAGTGGTAGGGATGGAGGGAGTCGAACCCCCACGCCTTGCGGCACTTGGTTCTAAGCCAAGCGTGTCTACCAGTTCCACCACATCCCCAGAAATTGAGATTATATAGATTTAAATATATATTTGTTATAAATTCCCTTTATAGATCGTATGAAATTTGATTTCTTCTTTTCCGCCTTTCTATTAACAAAATAAAAAAAGTTATTAAGCCAATGAAAAAAATTATTAAAGATCTTGGAGAAATTCCCTCATACAAAAATCCAGAAAATTTACCTACCAACATAAAACCAACTAAATAAATAAGAACTGTGCCAAGTTGAACTCTAGAGGAGGAAAAAACAAATCTTAATAAAATATATCCTCCTGCAGCAAACAAACCCGAAATTGTTCTAATAAAGGTTGTTAAGTTTTTTTGGTCCTCTCCTACATAAAATGTTAACAGAATGCTGTTAACGTCAGGAGCAAACATCATGTAAAATCCAAGAACCAGAGAAAATAAAGCAACTAAAATTAAATATCCTTTCGTTAACAAAGCTGTCATAAAATACCCAACATATATAAAGCTAAAATAAATGATAGACCACCGAATGCCATCCATACATACATTTCTTTAAAATTATTCAACTTATAGGAATTTATAGCAAGAAAACAGCAAAAGATTGGTGCGATTACAAGAATTCCATAGCCAATTAATACTGCCAGAGGTATGAATGCTAAAAATAAAAAAACTTGTAAAACAAATTTATTCATTAATGCATATTAAAAAAAATATTAATTTTCAACAAGTTTTTCATTTGTAATAGATTTCTCAACATTCGAAATATTAGTTTGAATCTCTAAAATTACCTGATTAAGTTGATTTCTATAATTGTTTAATGCTTGGACTGAATCCTCTAATAAAATTAATTGAGTATCAATATTTGAAAGATTCAACTGAAGTGATATTAAATCCTGTGAAGATATTTCTAATTCATCTATTTTAACAATGTTTTTTGTAATATCTTGTTGCATTAAAGAAAGATTATTTTGATTTTCGTCAATATCATTTTTTATATCTGATAAAAGATTCTCAATTTCTATAGTTTGCTCATTTAATTTTTGAATATCAACTTTGTTTCGTTTGTTACTTAAGTCCCATAATTTTCTTATTTCTTTATCTAAAAATTGAATTGAAGACGTTATATCAGTCATAGAATCATTATTAATCTCATCAACAATATTTATTTGCTCCTCAATTAAAGTGATCCTTCCTTCAATTGAATTTAAAGAAGATTCATTTTTTTCAGATTCAAAAGTTTGCCATAAAGCCAAAAATAATATGCTCATAAAACTTATTACATAAATAAACCCAACTAAAAGTCCTCCATTTGAAGATCTTTTTAGATAAGATGGTAATCTTTTTTTTATTTTAAGCTTGCTGGCCATAGATAATTAAAATTAAACAATAATTAGCATATAATAATTGTTTATTTTACCTTAACTTAAACTTATATATGAATTTAGACTTTTCAGATGACCAAAAATTTCTCAAAGAAGAAGCAAGAAAGTTTCTTGAAAAAGAGAACGCTTTAGCAAGAAATAGAAATGTCCTTGAAAATGAGTCACATATTGACGAAGAATTATGGAAAAAAATTGTTGCTTTAGGCTGGACAGGCATAAGAATCCCTGAAGAATATGGAGGTTTAGGTCTTGGGCATCTTGAACTATGCGTAATTGCTGAAGAACTTGGAAGATTCTTAGCACCAGTTCCTTTCTCCTCTTCAGTTTATTTATTTACAGAGGCTTTAATCATTTATGGAAGTGATGAAATAAAAAAAGAGCTTCTTCCACAATTAATAAGTGGTGATGCAATCGGAACTATTGCAGTAACAGAAGAATTTTTTGCACCTTCTGCTGAAAATATTAATGTTACTTGTGATAATGGGAAGATAAATGGAAAAAAAATTGCAGTTCCAGATGCTGGAATTGCGACTCATGTAATTGTCGTTGCAAAATCTGATAAGGGTGTCAGTCTCAATATAGTTGATTTGGCTTCTAAGGGAGTTTCAGTAGAACATCAAGAAAATATCGATGAAAGCAGAGGTCATTTTTCAATTACATTTGACAATGTGGATTCTCAAATACTTGGTGATGCAATATCGGGTTGGGATTTATATGAAACATTAATTAATCAAGCTGCAGTATTATTTAGCTACGAACAAATTGGTGGATCTCAAGCTGCTCTTGATATGGCAGTTAATTATGCAAAAGAAAGGTATGCTTTTGGTCGCCCTATTGGATCATATCAAGCAATAAAACATAAATTAGCTGACATGTATATTGCCTTAACTTTGGCAAAGTCAAATTGTTATTATGCTGCATGGGCATTATCAACAAATTCATCAGATCTCGTATCAGCATCTGCGACAGCAAGAGTAAGCTCAACAAAAGCTTTCCAATTATGTTCAAAAGAAAATATTCAAACTCATGGAGGTAATGGATTTACATGGGAATATGATTGTCATATGTTTTATAGACGATCAAAACTTTTATCATTAAATTTAGGGTCTCTCAGTAACTGGAGAGAGAAATTAGTTACAAGTCTAGAGCAATCAAATATTAACTAGGAATTAAATATGGATTTTAAAGATACACAAGAAGAAGCAAAATTTAGAAAAAAATGCAGAGACTGGCTTGAAAAAAATGCATCTCCAAAAGATGACTCTACTCCTCAGAATGATGATTTTGCCAATAAAGATAAGATGAAAGCAGCCAAAGAATGGCAAAAAAAGAAGTATGACGCAGGCTGGGCAATGCTTCATTGGCCCAAGGAATATGGAGGTATTGGTGCATCTTCTATGGAAAGGATTATATGGGCTAATGAAGAGTCAAAATTTGACGTGCCCAAAGGTATATTTGAAATTGGGTTAGGTATGTGTGGTCCTGTGATGATGGAATATGCTACTGAAGAACAAAAAGAAAGATATCTACCTCCAATGGCTGAGGGCAAAGAAATATGGTGCCAACTATTTTCAGAACCTTCAGCGGGATCTGATGTTGCAGGGCTAAGAAGCAAAGCAGTAAAAGATGGTGATAAATGGATTATTAATGGTCAAAAAGTATGGACATCTGGAGCTCACTTTTCTGACTTTGGAATTCTTGTTGTAAGACACGATCCAAATATTGAGAAACACAAAGGAATGACATTTTTCTTTGTTGATATGAAATCTCCAGGTATTGAGGTAAAGCCAATCAAACAAATTACTGGGGGTTCAAGTTTCAATGAAGTTTACTTTACAGATGTTGAAATTCCTGATTCTCAAAGACTTGGAGAAATTGGAGATGGTTGGAAAGTAGCAATTACAACTTTAATGAATGAGAGACTTGCTGTCGGCGATGCTGGCGGAGCAGATGTTGAAGATGCTTTTAGATGGGCAAAAAATCAAGACAATCTTGGAGAACCATTACTCAATAATAGTGCTGCAAGAGAATCTATTGCTGATTGGTATTGTGAAAAAAGTGGTTTAAAAAATACAAAATTAAGAACTATGTCAGCTTTATCAAGGGGTGAAACACCTGGGCCTGAGGCATCAATAACAAAGATTGTAAGTGCAGGAAAACTTCAAGAAATAGGAAACTTTGGAATTGACTCATTAGATATGGCTGGAATGCTCAAGACTGAAAATGATGATATCAGAGGCTTTCAAAATGCATGGTTGGGAGCACCAGGATTAAGAATTGCTGGTGGAACTGATGAAATCTTAAGGAATATTATTGCTGAAAGAGTCTTAGGTTTGCCTCAAGATCCAAGAGCAGATAAAGGAGTTGCTTTTAAGGACATACCATCTGGTAATTCTTAAATCTATCTAAACACACTCAGAAACTGTAAGAATGTCACAGATCCTCCATTAATCTCAATATCACCATTAGCAATAGAAGTTACTGGATTTGACAGACCAGTAAGGATCTTTTTAAATTCTAACTGGCTTATTCTAATAGATAAATCGCAAATCTTTTCAATCTCATTACTAATGACTGCAACTTTATTTCTGAGGATTATTTTTTTAGAAGATCCTGAATGAAAATTAAAACAAGCAATATAGTTTTCATCAAAATTATTTTCAGGATTATATCTTGTTGATAAAACATCAAACAAGGTATTTATTGAGATATGTTTTAGTAATTCTTCTGAAGTTCTATCAAGTAATGATATATCTTCTAAATTGTCAGCTAATTCATATGCAGATGATAAAAAATAATTTCTTTTATTTGGATTAGAAGATCTTGCAGCTTCATAAGTTAATGCTTGAATTCTTAATTGTTTGACCTCATTGGTAAATTGATCTAAAGAAATAAAATAATCACTTAGTTCTAGTGCCCATTGCATGTCTTTATTTTTTACAGATTGGCGTAACTCTTCTAATAATGCTTCATTTCCTCCTGCAAGATTTGATATTCTTTTTGCTTTCTCTTCTCTTGAAAGAGGATCCAATTCAGATGGATTTCCACTGAACCATCCTAAATATCCATTGAAAATACTTTTCACAGACCATCTAACAGTTCCGTAAAATTCATATAAATAAGGAGAATCAGAGATATTTTTTGGTAGTTGAATTTGATCTGCAATTTCATCAGGGTATAAACCTTGATTCATTAATCTTATTGTTTGATCATGAATATACTGAATTGCATCTCTATAAATATTTAATGCATCTTTAATATTATTTTTACCAATTATTGGTAGAGTGTGGCTAGGAAATAGAAATTCAGAGTTATATTTTTTCATCCGGTCTATACTCTCAATCCAACCAGTAACATCGCGATGAGAGGTACCCCTAATCGTATATAAATTTGGAAATGTTTTATATATATTGTCTCCTGGCATTAAAGATTTATGATTTGGTAACCATACAAAGATTTGGTCATTTGTTTCTCCTGGCGCATGATATAGTTCAATCTCAATACCAGAAATATTAAGCTTTAATTCGTCTTTAAATGTCATATCAGGCTTAACATATCCTGTAGGCGATTTAGAAACGCTAAGATTTCGACCTATTCCAACATTGATTAAGTCCTCCTCTGGCAGAAGTGTTCCAAACATTCTCGAGCTTCTAACAGTTATTATTGGATTAAGAATCCCAAGAATCCTTTGAACATAAAAGTCAGTATCTTCATGAGAAATAATTTTTGGTTTTTCTTCCTGTATATTTAAATAATACTGTGCACCAAAAGTATGGTCACCATGATTATGAGTGTAAATAATTGCTTTAATTGGATTTGAATTTTTTTGACTAAAGAGTTGATATATTTTTTCAGCTTCATAAATACTATCAGCAGCATCAATAATTATATTTCCATCTTCACCCTCTACCATTATTGAGTTTGCAATACCGAATCCAATTGCAAAATGTATTCTTCCACCTGGAGTTTCATAAGATAAAACTTGTTGTTTAAATTCCTCAGAATGTGATATTAAGTTTTCAACTTCAGATGTGATAGGAATATTGATTTGTATATCTTCTGATTGAGAGCAGCCAATCAGAGCCAATAAAATAGAAAATAAAAAAAATTTTTTTAACAAAATGAAATGCTATAAAAAGCTAATCATTATTTCATCAACAAGCATATTTGAAGCATCATCATATGAAATGGATCTATTGGAGCCATCTCTCCAAACTGTAACAACAGTCCAGAGCGTCTTATCCTTTTCAATATCTCGTAAATTTACCCTTAAGATGTTTTGAGTAACATTATAAACGTCGTCTCTTAGCATATAATAGTCCCAATAATACCTTGAATAGTAATAATTCATTCGATCAGACTCTACTGTTTCTTTTGTGGTGAAATTAATATCAAATACAATATTGGAGTTCTTGTTGAATTCAAGGCCTCTCATTTCTATAGCATTTTTAAGATTATCTTTAAAACGTTCTAATACAATTGGATTAATCTCAGCTGAGAGTGCAGAATTATTTAACTTTATGTTAAATTCGTTATAATTAGCTAGATTGAAAGTCTCAACTGAATCCGTTTTGATATTAGATTGAGTTGTTGAGCACCCAATTAATATTACCAAACTTAAAAGTGATGTAATTTTTTTCATAAATTTTTTTTGTAAAATATGTTTAATTTAGAAGATCAAAAATATATAAAATTATTAGACCTTAATGCACAAATATATACTGAATCTGAATTCAATTGCAAGCATATTCACCTTGATTCTAAAAGTGACGAAAAGGTGTTTATGGTTGCCTTCAGGACTATTCCAGAAGACTCAACGGGAGTCGCTCACATTCTCGAACACACTGCCCTTTGTGGTTCAAGAAAATATCCAGTAAGAGATCCTTTTTTTATGATGATAAGAAGGTCATTAAATACTTTTATGAATGCTTTTACATCTAGTGACTGGACCGCTTATCCATTTGCAACACAAAATGAAAAAGACTTTCACAACTTACTAAGTGTTTATCTTGATTCTTCATTTTTTCCAAATTTAGATGAGTTAGATTTTCTTCAAGAAGGTCATAGGCTTGAATATTCTGACAATAATATTAACAATGATTTAGAGATTAAAGGAGTGGTATATAATGAAATGAAAGGTGCTATGAGTTCTATATCCAGTCAATTATGGCATGGGCTTTCCAAGCACTTATATAGTTCTTCTACATACAAACATAATAGTGGTGGAAATCCAGAAAATATAATTGATCTTACTCACGAGTATCTTGTAAATTTTCATAGAAAACACTATCACCCCTCAAATGCAACTTTCTTTACATTTGGTAATGTAAATCCAATTGAGATTCAAAATTACATAAATAAAAATGTTTTAAAAAACTTTGAACCCTCAAGTGAAACTATTAATGTAAAAAATGAAGATAGAATTTCTGAACCAAAAAGGATTACTGAGTACTACAATCCAATGCCTGAAGATGAAAATAATCATCACATTGTTTTAAGTTGGCTCTTAGGCGAAAGCCACAATCCAGTTGAATTATTAGAATCATATCTTGTATCAAATATATTATTGGATAATTCAGCATCGCCTCTTAGAAAAGCACTAGAAAATACCGACCTCGGTAAATCATTATCTCCATTAACTGGTCTTGAAGCAGATCATAAGGAACTTGTTTTTGCAGCAGGTCTTGAAGGTGTCGATTCAAACAAGCAAATTGAAGTTGAAAAACTAATATTAGATTGTTTGGAGGATATTGTCTCAAACGGTGTCTCTGATGAGCTTGTTAAATCTTCTTTACATCAGCTTGAAATAAAACAAAGAGAAATAACGGGTTCTGGAATGCCATATGGTCTTCAAATAATGCTGAGTTGTTTGCCAGCCTGTCTCCATAATGACGATCCTCTTAAAGTTCTTGATTTAGATTCGTCTTTTGATGTGATTAAAAAAAATATTAAAACCAAAAACTATATTGAAAAACTTATAAAAGAAAAAATTATTAATAATCAACATAGGGTAAATTATTGTCTTGCTCCGGATGTTGAATTTAATTTAAAAAATGAAAAGAAAATACAAAAAAAAATAGAAGAAAAATCAAAAAAATTAACAGATGAAGACAAAAAAAGAATTATTGAATTAACTAAAAATTTAAAATTAAGACAAGAGCAATCAGATAACCCTGAAATTTTGCCAAAAGTAACAAAAGAAGATATTCCAAAAGTGAGATGTTATGCAGAGTCAGAATCCTATAAAAATGATAATAAAAATTTCTTTTATAGAGTTGGAACTAATGGCATTACATACCATTCTATAATTCTTCCCTGTAGTCCATTAACTAATGATGAATTTAAGGTAGCTTCATTATTTACAAATACCCTAACTGATGTTGGACTTGGAGATAAGAGCTATGAGGATATACAAAAAATTCAATCTGCCTATACAGGCGGGATTTCTGCTAACTTCACTCTTATCCCTAATGAAAATCAATCTGCTCATAATCTTGGATTAAAAATAACATCAAAATCATTAGAGGAGAATGAGAAAAAGATGCAGGATCTCATGATTGATACTGCAATAAGTTCAAACTTTTCAGATAAAAAAAGAATTAAAGATATGCTTAACTTTATATCTTCTGATAATGAAAAATCTTTGATCCAAAATGGACATCTTCTCTCAATGAGTAATGCTGCAGCTCAGATAAATAATATCTCTGCTACCAACGATTTTGTTTCTGGTTTAAATTATATTGTCAATACAAATAAATTATCAAAAAATATTGATAGCAGTGCCAATCTAAATAAATATATTGAATTATTAAGTAGTATTAAAAATAAAATAAGTTCAGAACCTTTATACACATTTACTGCATCTTCTTTAGATATGAACAAGTCTAAAATTAACTTTGCATTTAATGACAACGAAAATTCTTTGAGTATTCAAAATTATTTCGATATTCAAGAAGAATCTGTTGGTTGGATTACAGGTGCTCAAGTAACCTATTGTGCTGAGGCTTTTCCAACCGTTGATTTTTTTCATAAAGACGCTCCTGCACTAAGTGTTCTTGGTGCTGTTCTTAGAAATGGATATTTACATTCAGCTATAAGAGAAAAAGGTGGTGCCTATGGTTCTGGTGCGATGCAGGACTCTAATAACAAGATTTTTAAATTCTTTTCATATCGTGATCCTAAATGTTCTCAAACATTTCAAGAATTTAAAAAATCTAGAGAATGGTCACTTAAAAACATTACGCAAGATCAACTTGACGAAGGAATCTTGGGAATAGTTTCAAGTATAGATAAACCGTTATCACCTTTTGGTGAAGCAATGAGTGATTTTTCAATGAACCTTGATAAAAAAGATTTAGAAAAAAGACTAGAGATGAGATCATTAGTTAAGAACTTAACATTAAATGATTTAATTAATGTTTCACAAAAATATTTATTCAATGAATCTAAAAAATCTGTCATAGCTGGAAAAAATTATATTGATGAAATGAAAAAAATGAATTTTGAAATTAAAAACATCTAGTTAAAAAAATATAAATTTCTTCCTTTTCAACTCTTTCGCACAACCCCAATACTGTTTTTGATATTTTGCAGATCTATCCTGAACTCTGTCAGCAACTTTTATTAACCACTGCTTTTTCCTATATGTCTTTTTTTCAAATCCTCCATAACCTTCGTGATATGCTAAATATAAAGAACGTGCGTCAGTTTTTTCAAAACCTTGATAGTATCCCTTACTAGCATACCAGCCAATAAAATCAGCTGAGTCTCCAAAATCTTTTCTACTTGCTCTTGTATTGCCAGTTTCATCTTTATAATCTTCCCAAGTTTTTGTTAAAGCCTGTGAATATCCTACAGCTGAAGATGGTCTAAACCATGGAATAAAACCTAATAATTTTTCTCTTTCAGGTCTGGCATCTGCCTGAAAACTTGATTCTTGATAAACAAATGACATTAATACGTAAGGTGGTATTTTCCATCTTTTTTCACTTCTAATTACCGCTTTATACCAACTTTTTTTTTCTTTGAAAATTAAGCATATGTTATCTGGATTTTCTGGAGGCCTAGTTGCACAAGATTGAATGATTAATATTAATAATAATAAATAGCTATATTTAAATCTTTTCATCCTCTTTAAATCCTCTAAAGTTTTTAAATCTTGGAAATCTTAAGCTATAGTGCTCGCCCTCAATACTTTGAGTTATAGCATCTGCTCGTATTTCGATCATTCTACCAATAAGCTTATCTTTTGCAGCCCAAAATTTTTCTCTATCATCATCAGTAAGCCCACTTCCAACACTTAATGAAAAAAACTTCCCATCATCATTACCTTCAACATGAAAAGCACCTAACTTGCCCTCATGCTTTCCAGTTCCTTCTTGAATTTTGATTACCTTCAAAGTAACTTCAATAAATGGTTTTATTTTCAACCAAGCATGACTTCTTTTACATTCATAAAAATTGTTGCAAGGTTTAATCATTAAACCCTCAAAACCTTTTTCAAGTGCTTCTTTATTCATGTTAGAAAATTTAGCTTGCCCATCATCATTATCAAAATTGATAATTTCATAATCTACTAGCTTAATTGAATCATCAAAAGATTGAGCCAATTTATTAAGTTGTTCTTTTCTATTAATTGAATTTAGTCTACTTTTTCCATTGTTAAATTCTTTTAGAGGAAGAATGTCAAACAAAGCGAGATAAGCATCGTCAGTTTTTGCTCCTGATTTTCTATAAACTTGTTTCATTAAAGCCTGAAAATCATCACTCATCACTTCTCCATCAAAAACAAGATTATTAAATTCTTTTTTACTAAGAGCACTTTCTATGTGGGGAAAATTATTAAATATTTTTCCATTTCGGCTGTATAAAGTTGCTCTTCCATTTTTAACAATGGCAACAACTCTTACACCATCATACTTATACTCAACTAAACAATCACCCTTAATTTTTTTTGGATGTTTAGCGCCATCATGAGCTAACATACAAGAAAAAATAGGAACTCTAAATTCTAAATCCATTTTTTTTGCAACATTGTTTACCGTCTTTTCACTTACTCCACACCTGAGGTCCTTTATAAGGATTCTTCTATACCAATCATTCCACTGATCTGTCTTTGATGATTCAATTAATTCAATAATCAAATCTCTTGCAGCATGGCCAGTTTTTTCTCTATCTATTAACTGGTTTGCAGCTTTTTTAAAATCACTCCAATCAAGACCGGCCCCATCTTCAATACATTCAGGTACTTGTTTTACTCCAAATGTAGTCAAAGGATCTAAACACATAACAAGTCCCTCTTGGAAAGTTTTATCGTTAAGATGCTTTTCTATTACTCCTTCTTTAAATAATCGACTGTTATCACTTTCAAGTTCTTCAATAATCTTCCAAGGTTCTATCATTTATTTATTTTTCCGTATCAGAAATATTTAATTGTTTTAATCTTGCTATATCTTGAGCTCTAGACTCAATATGTGAAATCATTTGTTTTGTTATTGGAGTTCTGTCTTGATCACAAAGTGTTGCATAAAATTTTTCTGCAAAATTAATTGAAAATTCGATCATTTGTTTCACTGTATTTAAAGGATCATCTACAACGTTTAAATCAGATACAACTGCAATTGCAAATGATTTAGTTTCATCTTCAAAAGTTCCTGGTTTTAAAGCGTTTATAACCCGAA
>MDTE01053699.1_pt1 | contig 12546 bp, 8 predicted proteins | sample 811231 | NCBI WGS metagenome assembly MDTE01 (sample SAMN05326651, study PRJNA326480) | marine metagenome | isolation source: seawater | place: Indian Ocean: Red Sea | collected 2010
AAGAAGAGCGAGTAGTTTCAATACCTCCAGAATTAATTATTTGTATGAGGATCCTCATGAGAAAGATACAAAGTTCATTCTTCACTATGGAGATCTAACAGATACTTCAAATTTAATAAGAATAATACAGAAAATCCAACCTGACGAAATATATAATTTAGGAGCTCAAAGCCATGTGGCCGTAAGTTTTGAAAGTCCCGAATACACCGCTAATTGCGATGCGCTAGGTATCCTTAGGATTCTTGAAGCAGTAAGAATTCTCAATCTTGGAGAAAAAACGAAAATATATCAAGCAAGCACTAGTGAACTGTATGGACTCATTCAAGAGTCCCCTCAAAAAGAGACTACACCTTTTTATCCACGTAGTCCCTATGGGGTAGCAAAGCTTTATGCGTACTGGATAATTGTTAATTACAGAGAAGCATATGGGATGTACGCTTGCAATGGGATTCTATTCAATCATGAAAGTCCCAGAAGAGGGGAGACTTTCGTAACAAAGAAAATCACAAGAGGGCTATCAAGGTTAAGTCTTGGCCTTGAAAAATGTTTGTATTTGGGTAACTTGGATTCCAAACGAGATTGGGGGCATGCAAAGGATTACGTGGCAATGCAATGGTTAATGCTTCAACAAGAAGTACCTCAAGATTATGTAATTGCATCTGGAAGAATGGAAACAGTAAGGAAATTTATTGAATTAAGTGCTAAAGCCTTAAATTGGAATAAAGAGAATGAAGGTCCATCTATAATTTGGGAGGGAGAAGGTAAAGATGAGGTAGGAAGAAGAGCCGACACTGGAGATATTGTTATTAAAATAGATCCTAGATATTACAGACCAACTGAAGTTGATGAATTATTAGGCGACATTTCAAAAGCAAGAAGAGAGTTAGGATGGGCTCCAAAAACCTCCTTAGAAGAATTAGTTGAAGAAATGATCAATTATGATTTAAATGAGGCGAGAAAAGAATTAATACTTAAAAAGTCAGGAATTGAAATAGAGTCAGATCATGAATCTCCTCCCTCATATTGATTAATAAACACAAAAGAATGGAAACCATTTCAGTCAAGAGATTTAATAAGTGATCTCATATGAGAAGTACTATTGATTTCAAAAATATTAAATTCAATAAGTTTGATATAGGTCAATTAAGTTTTAATATTGGAGTCTTGCTGATTTCTTCAATTTTACCCATAAGCATTATATTCTTACTATTTTCATTATTAATATCAATTTCTATAAAAAAAATTAAATTCATAAAAGATAGATGGAATTTATTATTATTAGTCTCATTCGTTTTAATTTTATTAAGTTCAATTAGATCACTTATAGAAAACTATTTTCTTATATCTTTGGATGATAAATTGCTAATTATTTTTAATGCTATTAAGTGGTTAATTTTATTTATTTTATTTCCTTCATTTCAAATATATTTAAAAACAACTTCTCAAAGATATTCATTTATTAAATATTTTATAGCAGGTTCGATCCCAATTATATTAAGTTGCATTTTGCAGTATTGGTTTAAAATTTATGGACCTTTTAATTTCTTTTATGGTTTAATTACTTGGTATAACAAGCCAATCATTTCATCTACTGATGGTGTCTCTGGTCTATTTAGTAATCAAAACTATACAGGTTTTTGGCTATCAATTGTTTGGCCATTCTGCTTAACCTTTTTTATTAAAGAAAAAATATCTAAATTCAAAAAATCACTTTACTTTATTTTTTTATTTTTTATTATTTATTTCACAATAATGACTACATCAAGGTCAGCTCTATTAGGTTTAATCATAGCTCTACCATTAGTTTTAGGTATAAAAATGCTTATGATTATATTTACAATTACCATAATACTATTATTAATAAGTCACTTTCTAAATCTATATTTTGGCCTATTTAATTTAAGTACTATTCTTTTACCAGATACTTTAAAAGTATTATTATCAAAAATTCATAATGGCAACTTATTTGATATAGGAAGTTTTACAAGAATTAAAATCTGGAATAATACACTAAACTTTATATCTAAGAAACCTCTACTGGGTTTTGGAGCAGGCCTTTTCCCCTTACTTTATGTAACTGTAGACAAATATAATGCCCAGCATTCTCATAGTTTTATACTTCAAATTGCATTTGATTATGGAATACCCACTGCATTAATTCTTTCGATATTTACAATATTATTATTAATGAGATCTGCTTCTAGAATTTTTAATACTAAAAGAAGTTATCATCATTTAAATAGTTTAAATATAAATAAATCATGGTTTGCCGCATCATTAATTGCGACCATAAGTCAGATAACAGATATGACTTTTTTTGATGGTAAAATCAGCATAATAATCATAATTTTATTGGCAGGACTTAAGTGTATATTTGAGGACTCAGAATTTTATAAAACAGGGGATGAGACTATTCTAAATTATTAGTTTTTTTTTGATTTAAATAAATAATTAAGACAAATTTCTAGTATCATTTTACTTGCATGACCATCACCAAATGGGTTATTAATCTTTGACATTTTTTCATATTCAACTTTACTTTTCAAAAGTAAGCTTGTATGCCTAAGTATATTTATTGGGTTAGTTCCAATTAATTTAGCACAACCCGAATTAATTGCTTCAGTTCTTTCAGTGGTCTCTCTTAAAACTAAAACTGGTTTTCCAAATGAAGGAGATTCTTCTTGTAATCCTCCTGAATCAGTTAGGATCAAAAAACAGTTTTTTAGAGTGCCCACTAAAAATTTATAATCTAAGGGTTCGCAAAGAATAACTCTTGAATGGTTCATAAAAGTTTTCTCTATTGGTAATCTAACAATCGGATTAGGATGTAAAGAAATCAAAATAATTATTTCCTTATGATTTTTTAGTAAAAGTTCTAAACCACAAATAATATCTTGAAGTTTATCTCCCCAATTTTCTCTTCTATGAACGGTAACAAAAATTACTTTGTTCAAACTCCAATTAATGCCGTCAATTTCAGGAACAAAATTCATCTTTGATATTTCCATTAACGAATCAATGACAGTATTTCCTGTAACTTCAATTATTCCTTTAGCTTCAGCTTTAATTAAATTATTTTTTGAGGTTTCTGTTGGGGCAAAATGAAGAGAAGCGATTTGTGAAATCAATCTTCTATTCCCTTCTTCTGGGAATGGATCATACAAATTATCAGTCCTTAACCCCGCCTCAATATGTCCTACTGGGATTTCTTGATAAAAAGCACTTAATGCTGAAGCAAAAGCTGTAGTTGTATCTCCTTGAACTAAAACAAGATCAGGTCTAAATTTATTAAATTCTTTTTGCAAACCTGTTATGGAAGAGGATGTAATGTAATTAAGAGATTGTTTTTCTAACATTATTTCTAAATTATTTTGGACTTTCAATTCAAATAAGCTCAATACTTGTTCAACCATCTCTTTATGCTGTCCAGTAACTACCAATCGAGTTTCAATAAGATTGCATTTCTTAAAATGGCGTATAACGGGTGCAAGTTTTATTGCCTCTGGCCTAGTACCTAAAATAATTGTAATTAATGGTTTTTTTTTCATCTACTTAATAAATTCATCTTATTTATTTAAATTTTTCTCCCATTCTGGAATTAATTTTTGCATTAAATTTAATACTTGTTTCTCATTTTGAGAATTTAATTCAATCTCTAATTCATCTAAAAAACCGTTAAGTATATTTGGAGAAATATTTTTTTCATTTGCTCTAAAAATAAGCTGGTGTTGCGTAGGTTCAGATTTTGAATCAATCAAAAGTTCTTCATAAAGTTTTTCTCCTGGTCTTAAGCCTGTAATAATAATCTCTATCTCTGAATCTCTAGTTTTTTTATTTGTTAAAGTTAAGCCACTTAATTTAACCATCTGGCAAGCCAAATTATATATCTTAACTGGTTCTCCCATATCAAGTAGAAATAATTCGCCTCCTTCTGCAAGTACAGTTGCTTGAATTACAAGTTGAGCAGCCTCAGGAATAGTCATGAAATACCTTATGACTTCAGGGTGTGTGAGAGTTATAGGTCCTCCACTTTTTATCTGCTTCTCAAAAAGTGGAACTACTGACCCTGAAGATCCTAAAACGTTGCCAAATCTTACCATTGTAAAAATAGTATTTTGGGATTGATTCTCTTTAAAGTTTTTTTGTTCTTCTGCGAATCCCTGCACAATTAATTCTGCTAATCTTTTAGAAGCCCCTAAGATATTTGTAGGCCTAACGGCTTTATCTGTAGAAATTAATACAACTTTTTTTAATTTTGAAAATCTTGCAGCTTCACAAACATACTTTGTTGAGAAAGCATTATTATAAATTCCCTCAATTGGATTAATCTCTACTAGAGGAACATGTTTATATGCAGCCGCATGAAAAACTATATCAATTTCTTGTTCTACAAAAACCTTAAAAACTAATTCTTTATTTGTTACGCTGCCTAAAATTGAGACAATATCTATTTTACTGCAGTTAACTTTCAATAATTCTTGTTCTATTAAATATAAACTTGGCTCACTATTCTCGAATAATACTATTCTTTTGGGTTCCAATTTCATAATTTGCCTACATAATTCACTACCAATTGATCCGCCCGCTCCTGTTATACAAACAACTTCATTTCTTATACCTGGGCCTAAAAGTGATGATTTTGGTAAAACACTTTCTCTCCCTAGTAAGTCTTCAGTTGTTATTGGCTCCAAGTTATCAATATTAGCTTTTCCTAAAGTAATTTCTTCAATAGAAGGAATTTTCAAAACAGGTAGATTATATTTTTGCAACTCCTGCATTATTTGTCTTCTTCTCTGATTAGACAAAGTTGGAATTGCCAAAAATACCTTATCTATTTTCTCTTCTATATTTTCTAAAATCATTGGACTATAAATTTTATAACCATTTATACTTCTTCCCCATAATTGAGAGTTGTCATCAATAAATCCTGCAATAAAAAGATTTTTTGAAAATTTCAAAGATGCTAGAAGTTGAGCGCCTGCAGATCCTGCTCCATAAATTATTACTTTACTTTTTTCTAAAAATTCACGCGAATTTTGTCTAATTAATAGATCTCTTAGAACAAATCTACTTAAACCAGTAAAAAATGTGATCAACAAATATACTAATATCCATTTTTTTATTGATAAATCATAGAAATCAAAGAATAATCCCAAATAGAAAAGAACACTAATTAGACAAAAATTTCTGAATGCTAATTTATAAAAAGAAGTACTCCCAACATATCTTGTTAAACCTTTATATTGTCCACTTAATGCATATATTGGCAATCCTATAAGTAAAGAAAAAAGTATTAATAAGAAGTTTTCTTTAAAATTAATATTTCCAATCTCCATAAAAAACAAAGATGATGCACAAATAGCTAAAGGAATTAACAACGCATCTAAAGTGATTCTTATAAATTTCCTTTTTGAGGGAGATAATTGATAAATGTATTGAAATATTGGTTTAAAGATTTTCATTACAATTAACAAATAAAATCAAATTCAACTGATCTAAAACATATTTAACTATAATATTTTCTTAGAAGAAATGGAGCTTAAGAAAGGAACTGATACTTTCTGATCTAGCCAAATTGCGACTATTAACTCAAGAAAAATAAAAACTAAAGTAACTTTTATATTAAAAAAAACTACTGTAGTAGATAGTATTGCTGTAAAAATTAAGTAAAGCATTGCGACGGAGCTATGACTCCATCCTGATTGATGAAGTCTTTGGTACAAATGTGAACGATGGGCATCATAAATTAATTGTTTATGAAAAAAACGCCTAACGATACAGACGAATGCATCTGCAATTAAAGGGGAAGCAACTAAGAGAATTTTTGTAGCTTTTAACCAATTTGGACTTAGGAGAAGAATTCCAATAAATACTCCGCCAAGATAAGTGCTTCCACAATCACCCATAAAAACTTTTGAAGGGTTCCAATTAAAAAAGATAAAACCTATAAGGGCTCCGAATAAAGGCCAGTATGTATCTGATATTAAAATAGATCCTGTTAAAACAACAACAGACATTGACCCAGCAACCATTCCGTCAAGACCGTCCATAAAATTTATAAAGTTTATAACTGCAAGAAAAAAAAATAATGAAAAAAAAATCAAGATTAAATTTAATAATTCATTATTATTTGTAAAAAGGAAATTAAAAGATATTGAACTGGCTATTAAAACAATAACTGTCAATATTTGAATAAAAAATCTAGATTTGCGATTTAATTTTAAAAAGTCATCTAAAAAACCAACTATTGCTAATGGGAGGCATAATAAGGGATAAAAGTTCCCATTGATAGTTAAAAAAAGGGTCCCTACAATCACAAAAGATATTCCACCGGCAGTTGGTTTTGGCTTTATATGTGAACTTCTTTGATTTGGTTCATCATTAACATATTTTTTTAAAAAGGGGATTAAAAACTTTAAAAGTATTACACAAACTAATGCTGGAAGAAGTATCTGAAGAATTATATTAAAAGTAAACATTTATAAATTTATCTTATTATTGGGGATCATATTTTTATATTTTTCAATTTCTTTCAATATACCTTGTTCAAAATCCATAGGTTTATAGCCAAATAATCTCTCAGCTTTTTTATGAGAGAAGACTTTATTTTCGTTCAATCTAAGTATCTGTTCACTCTTTATCGGCAAATAAATCTGGAACCTCTCCAAAATAAGGAAGACCCAAGCCATGAATTTATATGGGAGATAAATTTTTATAATTGATTTATTTAATCCTTTTGAAATAATTTCTATAACTTCATTAAAATTTAATGGTTTTTTCCCCGAAACATTAAATATCTCTCGGTATGAATCTTTATTATTTAAAACCTTTACGATTAACCAAGCTAAATCTATTACGTTAACAGGTTGCTGAGAAGATAATCCGCTCCCAAATACAGGAAGGAAAGGATAGTTATCAATCCATTTAATTAACTTAATCATATTCCTGTCATTAGGTGCTCCATATATCATAGTAGGTCTTATTATGGTCCAATTTAAAGAGCTAGATTTTATAGATTCTTCAGCTCTAAGCCTTGTTTTTTTGGAATTAGAATTTAAGTATGTAAAAATCGATGTTGAACTTATAAAAATTACTCTTTTAGTTTTTACTATTTCACATGCCCTAATTATAGGATCTGCGGCACCAAAACCAATAGAGACTAAATTAATCAAACATTGACAATCATTTAATACATTTGATAATTCATCAGCATTAGTTAAATCAGCAAAATAAATTGGAATATCATTAGAAACCATCCATGATGTATCTGTTCCTGGACGTAAAATTACTGAGAATTTATTTCCTTTTTCTTTGAGTTCTTTACAAACAAATCTACCCGTGAAGCCATTAGCTCCCGAGACCATAATGAATTTATCTTGTTTTTTATCTATTGATTTTTTCATTATTTAGAATTATTTTTAATTATCTTTAAAAAAGAGTTTCTTATTCTTTCTCTAGAGTATATTTTTTCTGCCATTTGACGACCCATATTACTCATTTTTTCTCTTTCAATTCTTGGAAGTTTATACATCTTTTTAATTATTTTTGCCAATTTATCTGGCCGCCCAGGGTCAGTAGTAAAGCCAATATAATTATTCTCTATTTCCTCGTTAACAACTCCGCCAACAGTAGATATAACAGGACGTCCTAATGCATATGCATCATAAAGTTTATTAGGAGATATTCCATATTTAAATAAACTTACATCTTTCAGAGATATTAAAATTGCATCAGCTTCTCTCATTATTATTGGGATTTTAGTTTTAGATAAAGGTGATTTGAAAATAACATTTTTAAATCCTTTTGCTTTATCTAGAAGTTTATTTTTTTCAGGTCCGTCTCCAATTAAAATAATCTCTATAGGTTCATCTCTTAAAAGATCAGCTGCCTCGATAACATTATTTAGATCATTAGCAAGTCCATGAGCTCCTGCATAAATGATTCTAAAGGGTCTTAAAAAATTAAAAGTTTTTGGCTCTAAAGGCAGATGAGAAAAATGAAAATCATCTAAATTCGGACCATTTGGTAACCATATAACTTCTCTTGCTCCATTAGATTCCACATAATTCTTAGCCCCTTTTGCCAGGACTACAACTATATCTGAATATTTATATAGTCCCATTTCCATTAGTTTAAGAATTCTTATTACTAAACTTTTAGGATTACTTCCTCCTAAATCAACCAATATTTGAGGCCATATATCCCTGACCTCAAATATAAATTTAATACGAAAAATTTTTGCAAAGATTAAAGTTTGATATGAGGCAATTAGCTGAGGTGAACTAGCAATAATAATATTTGGTAAAGAGTTTTTTAAAACATTCATTATTTGCAATATCAAAAGATTTAAACAAAAACTTACTATATTCATATACCTTTTCCAATTGTTCTTTTTATAGGGATAAACCCTAAGCCAATGCCAATTAATATTTTTTATTTTTTCAGTCTTAAAGTTTTGATAATCCTCTAGTTTAAAGTACTTTCTAATAGCCAAATTAAAATCAGAAGAGAAAACATCAACTTCCAAATTTTGTTTTGCAAAATATTCTGCTAACTCATAATGTCGCGAACTTCCAGGCATGTCTGGTGTATTAGCAAATTGATTTATGATCCACAATTTTATATTTTTTGAATTTGTCTTCTTAACCATTTGGGATAGTTATCCTAGTTTTAAATTTATGAACACCAGGATTAATTTTACCTGAAAGTTTTAATGATTTTCTACTAATTTTTTTTCCAAATTCAAATGAATAATAAGTATCTATCCATTCTTTATTGAAATCGTATTTTAATTCTAAATCTTGTATGGTGTTATCAAATAATTCATAGGATTGATTAGGAGCTAAATGCCAAAATTGACGCCAGCACATCACTTTTTTACAAATCACTTCATCCAAAATCATTAAAGATACTTCTCCATTAATTTTTTCCTCTAATTCAACCGATCTTGAATATCTAGCCCCAAATCTTTCATAGGCATCATGAGAACCTTTTAACCAAACAATTCCATTAGAACGAATACCATTTGATTTTTTAATTATTTTTGCTTTTCTACCAGCCCTAAAATTATCCCATGTTTCAATTGGTTCTATCCAATTTATATCTTGTTTTTTATATATTGATAGCAACCCAAGCTGAAATACATTGTGTGCAGCTGATGATCTTTCATATTCCCTTATTGGGTTTAAACCATAATTGCTAGTACCAGTTTCTAAAATTATTGGTTTTCCATCCTTAAATATATCTATAGTTAACAAATCAGAATGTGCATGGGCTGGTAGATGTTTTGGGCAAGCGTCTCCAATTTTAAATAAAAGCTCAAATCCATTATCGAATCTAACAATTGACCATCCAGTATCAAATAGTGATGTCAATTTATTTTGACTTGGGGGATCTTTTTTTATCATTCCATATTTTGAGTACATTTCAGTAAGTTTTGACTTGATTCCTTTTTCTCGCAACTTAAATCTATTTAAATATGCTCTTGAATAAATTAATATTTCATCAATTGGGCTAGAAATTTGAGGACTATCATTAAATAACGGATAATTGCCATTTTTTAATCTTATTGATATTGCCCAATTTGTCATTTTACTAATTGCTTCAATAAGCCAAGTAGGTCTAGAACCAGTTATGTTTTCAATTATTAATCCTAATTCAATTAATCTTTCAAGAATCAATAAATGATATGATGCACTTCTTTCTTGATGTCCTCCATCTTTTAATATTTGAATCTTCAATTCCTTCTCTAACTCCTTAAAAGAGTATTGAAAAATTCGTTCTGCTTTTTCTCCTTCAAATTGTAAACTACCAATTAAAAGTGAAATTAAATTTTCAAGCCAATGATTTCCTCCTAAATAATCTTCTTTGTGAGAATAAAGCCAACAGATCTGCAACCAAATGGAGTCAATGTATTTCTGCTTATCAAATTCAGGGCAACTTCTTATAATTAAGATCCAATTTCTTATTCTTAACGAAATTGTATAACTATGCCAACCATCACCTTTTCCAAGTTTATTATTGTTAATCCAATCATCAATTAATATTTTTAATAAACTTGAATCCTTAGACCAAGTACCATTATTTATTCTATAGTCAAGAAACTCTCTAGCCCAGTCAAAATAATGGAGATTAAATCTCCAAAGTTGAGTAAAATTTGAATTATTCCAGTCTATTGGTAAAGTTAGATATTCTTCTTGATTCAAAAATTTGAAAACAAATTTATTTTTAATTTTTTTATTAAGCAAATAATTATTAGATTCCAAAATTAAATTCTTTAATTCTTTTTTAAAAATTGGCGTCTCATTGTTTGCATCGGCAAAATATAAAACTAAAAATTCAGGCATGATTTTATCAAATTTTTTTCTTATCTCATATTTAATTCTGCCTATTAATCTGTTTAACCCAATATCTAAAATTGTCTTAAAAAAAAGTTTATACTTATTTTTCATCAATTCGAGAAATTATATATCTTTTTGTTATCACTTTTTATAGATTTAAATTCTTTATGAGATACGAGAATAAAAATCAAATCAGCTTTATTAATTACCTCTTCGTAATGAATAATTTGAATATCTTGGGAAACTTGGATATTTGGTTCGGCAACAATTAAATTACACTCATAATCTATTAGATTCTTAACTATCTTTAATGCAGGAGATTCTCTTAAATCTTCTACATCAGGTTTAAAAGATAATCCCAAACAGCCCACCAAAGGTTCATAACCATTTTCTTTTTTAAATCTTTGAATTATATAATTAATTTGACTTATTACCCACTTAGTTTTATTGAGATTTACTCTACGAGCGGTTTGAATCAAAGGAGTAATATCTTGAGCTTGTGATGCAATAAACCAGGGATCTATTGCGATGCAATGACCACCGACACCACATCCAGGTTGAAGTATATTTACTCTGGGATGATGATTAGATAAATTGATTAGTGTTGTTACATCAATTTCAAATTTTTCACAAACCATAGATATTTCATTAGCAAAAGCAATATTAATATCTCTGTATGCATTTTCAGTTAATTTAACCATTTCAGCAGTTTTAGAATTTGTTAAGTGCAATTTACCATCACAAAATTTTTCATAAAAATTTTTTGCCTTAATTGATGATTGTGATGTTAATCCGCCAATAACCCTGTCATTGATAATAAGTTCTTTAAGGATATTTCCAGGTAGTACTCTTTCTGGACAATAAGATATAAAAAAATCCTTCAAATCAATGCTTGTATTTTTTTCTATGTAAGAAGAAACTTTTTCAGTAGTGCCGACGGGGCAAGTTGATTCAATAATAATTTGATTACCTTTTCTTAAAAAAGGGCAAATTGATTTAACTGCATTAAATACTAAACTAGTATCTGGGAAATGAATCCCATTTTCTCCTAAAATATACGGCGTTGGTACTGCAATAACAAAAACATCTGAAGAAACTGGTTTTGTTCGTGCTTTTAAATTTGAATTTTTTATTACTTTAAGCAGCTTTTCTTTTAATTTAGGTTCATTGATATGAGTAATGCCTTGATTAATTTTTTTTACAATTTCATTATTTATATCTACTCCAGTAACTTTATATTTTTTGCTTGCAATTATCACGGCAGTAGGAAGACCTATATATCCAAGACCAACAATACAAATCTTTTCCAACTTTAAATTATTGATAATTAAATTACATTTAAATTTAGCATAGTAATTTCTTTAGTTCTAATGAACTAATTAAAAATATCAATAGATAAAAATCAAGAAATTTGCTTTTGGGCCTTTAACAACCAATATTGAATTTCAAATAACTCTTCTACAGGTATTGGATTTTCATAATTATTTCTAATAGCATCAAGAAATTTACTTGCACAATTCAATTGCCCTTTATCCTGTTTAATTAGCTTTTTACCTTTTAAATATTTAGATCCCCATGTCTTAACCTTTTTAAAATTATCTATTCTTTGAATAGTTGAATCGCAGTATACTTCTAAATGTTCTTTAGGATAAGCCTTATTACCTGTAGAAATATAATTAATTGATCCTATAGAGTCATCATTAAACTTTACCTGAAGAAAAAAAGTCTGAGAATATGAACCAACGAAATTAGACGCAAAGCACTTAATGTCTTTTATTGGAGATTCAGCAAGATATCTTAAAAGATCTAAAAAATGACAAACTTCTCCTAGTAACCTTCCTCCACCTTCATATTTATCTTGAATCCAATGATCTTCTGGAACTAAACCTGCGTTTATTGTATAAACAAATGATTTAGGACCATTAAGACTTCTCATATTAGATTTAATATGATCAATCAAAGGTGAGAATCTTCTATTAAAACCAACCATTAATATTGGTTTTTTTGACAATTTATTATTTGATTTATTAAATTCGTATTTTATCGATTCCAATTCATCAAAATTAAGACAAAGAGGTTTTTCGACAAAGATATTTTTTCCTTTTTGTAAAGATTTTATTATTAGATTTGCGTGACTATCATGCCTAGTAGTAATAACAACAGTGTTGCATTCCTTATCATTAATTAGAGATTCGACATCAGTGCT
>MDTE01069531.1_pt1 | contig 12545 bp, 15 predicted proteins | sample 811231 | NCBI WGS metagenome assembly MDTE01 (sample SAMN05326651, study PRJNA326480) | marine metagenome | isolation source: seawater | place: Indian Ocean: Red Sea | collected 2010
GGCTCCAACTCGCTTTCGGAGCTCCTGGTTTTCGGTGCCCGTGCCGGTCAGCATGCTGCCCAGTACTCGAGCGAAACTGCGTATCCGGCCTCGGGTGATTTGGAGCAGATGGTTGCCGATGAGAAGCAGCGGATCGACTCCCAGTTCTTCAAGAACGAGGGTACTGAGAAAATTGCCGATATTCGCTCCGACCTACAGAAAACTATGGAAAGTGGAGCGGGTATTTATCGCGAGGAAGAAAGCCTCAAGCAGACCTGTCTCGAGATCCCGAAGCTCAAAGAGCGCTATAGCCGAGTCAAGGTCAATGATACTTCTGCGGTGTTCAATACCGAGTTGACCGCCGCACTGGAACTGGGTTCGCTGCTCGATGTGGCCGAGGCGGTAGCTCATTCGGCGTTGTTGCGGCGAGAGTCGCGAGGATCGCACTCGCGTTCCGATTACGAGGAGCGCGACGATGAGAAATTTCTCGTTCACTCACTGGCGTATCGAACCGACGACGAACCGCGGATCGATTACCAGGACGTGGTTATTACTCGCTGGCAGCCCGAAGAGCGCAAATACTAATTTCCTGATTTCGCTATTGGATTGAAAGAGGAGTTATGAGCGACAAGACCATCAGCATACGGGTGACTCGCTTCCGGCCCGAAGAGGAGGATGCACCTACCGAGCAGGTCTACCAGGTTCCCTATCAGGAGGACTGGGTAGTTCTCGATGCGCTCAACTACATCAAGGATCACGTTGATGGTACGCTTTCGTACCGCTGGTCGTGCCGGATGGGCGTATGTGGCTCTTGTGGCATGATGGTCAATGGGGAGCCGAAGTTGACCTGTGCGACCTTCCTCAAGGACTATTACCCCAACGAAATGGTTGTCCAGCCGCTGGCCAATTTCCCGATTGTTCGCGATTTGGTGGTCGATGTCGAGGACTTCATGACCAAGCTCAAGGCGGTCCAACCGTGGATCATTCGCGAAGAGGAAAAGCCCGTTGAGGAGGGCGAGTATTTACAGTCGCCGCTGGAACTCAAAGAATACAAGCAGTTCAGCCAGTGCATAAACTGTCTGCTTTGCTACTCGGCTTGCCCGGTCTACGGTCTCGAAGATGTCTTTGTCGGCCCGGCAGCTTTGGCGCTTTCCTATCGCTACAATATGGATTCGCGCGACGAAGGGTACGCCCAGCGGACGGTTGTAGCTGCCAGTAGCGAGGGCATCTGGGAATGCACATTTATTGGTGAGTGTTCCGTGGTTTGCCCCAAGGGTGTCGATCCGGCTGCTGCTATTCAGCGCACCAAGGTTGAGACTACAACCAATTGGTTCAAATCTTTTCTCATGCCCTGGGGGAACAAATGAGCCAGTCGCAGACAGAGTATCAATACAAAGCTTATGAACCAAAGCTCTCTTCAACCTGGTGGCTCCAGAGTCGCCGCTACTTCATGTTTATGATGCGTGAGCTGAGCAGCGTCTTCGTTGCCGCTTTTGTCCTGCTCTTTCTTTATCAGCTTTTCCTGCTCAGCAAGGGGCCAGAAGCTTATGCGGCATTCCAGGACTCGCTTCTCAATCCTTTGTACATCGTCTTCTATGCGATCGCATTCGTCTTTTCGGTGTACCACACCATTACCTGGCTGGGGGTGATCGGAAGGATTCAGGTCGTGCGTATCGGTAACTTCACCCTGCCGCCCGTGGTGTTAACAGCCAGCACATTTGTCGGATTTTTCGCGATTTCGGCGGCGATCGGTTACTTTTTCCTGCGATAGAGTCATGAACTACAGAAAAGACAAGAGCGAACCTTTCTGGTGGGGCATGTTTTCGGCAGGCGGCGTAGTTGCCGCTATGCTGATTCCGATGCACCTTCTCGTCAACGGATTGGCCAAGCCGTTGGGCCTGGCCGGTTCTGGGGTGGGTAGCTACGAGATGATGCGCGAACTGATCGCTCATCCACTGGCTAAGATCTACTTCTTCGTCCTGATCGTTATGCCGCTCTACCACGCAGCGCATCGGATTCGTTTCACGCTGCAAGAATTTGGGATTCGCCGATTCATCGTTCCGCTGCCCTATCTCTGCTATGGTGGTGCACTGCTCTCTACTGCACTGGCCGCCTATATCTTTTTCTTCTTGCTTTAACGCAGTATCGCGGATCTTCGTTCGGAGGAAGAGTTGATGTTCGAACTCAAGAAAATTCGCCGCGAATCCATCTCTAAAGCCCTCGAGCGCGTCGAGCGTTATCGCCTGCTCAACCAGCCGCGAGTAGCAGAGAGTATCTGCTATGACATTCTGGAAGTCGACCCGGAGAACCAAGAGGCTCTCGTTGGGTTGGTGTTGGCGTTGACCGACCAGTTTGAGTTGGAGGTCAACAAGGGCATCAACTCCGCTCTGGAGTTTGTTCCGCGACTATCAGACGAGTACACGCGCGATTACTATACGGGGCTGGTGCACGAACGACAGGGTAAAGCTCGGCTTGTGCGTGACTATCCGGGTGCCCGTTTTGATGCCTTCGAGCTCCTCAGGCAGGCGATGGAGTGGTACGCGAAGGCGGAGGCATTGCGCGGGCCGGACGACGATGATGCGATTTTACATTGGAATTCCTGCGCGCGGATGATCGTTAATAACAAGCTGGAAGCTCGACCCACTGGAGGGGAGCCGGTGGGATCGGAGTAGCGATTTTCCGTGTAGTTTCGATCGCCGCCAGAGAGAATCTCTGGCGATTTTTTTGTACTTTCAACACACCCAATATTGGCAGTTTAGGATATTGAGATAAAACGAATATTAAGGTATTGAATTGCTTTTGGACTAAACCAATTCGGTATGGTCGGGCGAGTGGTGGAGGGGAACAGGACCGTATATGGTTTCGACTCGGAGAAAACCATTGCCCGTTTTGTGCGGATGGTTGATAGAGTTTAAGGCCGGGGGCGTTGGTTATGGAATCACCAATTCCACCCGCTTGTTTTTGCGTCGTCCCTTTTCGCTGGCATTGGATTCTATGGGACGGCTCTCGCCCAATGCGCGGATCTTGAGGCGCTGGGCGTCGATGTCAAGGCCGACGAGATAGTCCTTTACTGTTTCGGCTCGCTGCCGCGAAAGCTGGAGGTTGATGGCACGCGATCCGACGCTGTCGGAGTGCCCGTGTAATTCGAGCGAAAGATCGGGGTGTTGGATCAGGTAGGTGGCAACGTCGTTGAGGTCATCGAGAGACTCGCGAATCAGTACTGTGCCTCCGGTCGGAAAAAATATTGTCGGTAAGGGACTTCGGGCTGGTTCGGTGATGAGTGGAGATTCCTCTTCGAGGATCGTACTCGGGACGAAATCGTCACCGGGGTCCAGGGGGTTTGCTCCGCGGGCGATTTCGGAGCCGTCGCGAACTCCGCCATTATCGCTGTCGAGGCGATTGGGATCGGTCCCGTAGATTTCGACTTCCTCGCGGTCGTTGAGACCGTCTCCATCGCTATCGGCCATGATCGGGTTGGTGAAGTAGAGCAACTTTTCCTCGCGGTCACTGAGGCCGTCTCCATCGCGGTCGCTTCTGGCTTCTGACTCGCTGGATGGGCCTTGTTGTTGTGGCAATTGAAATCTGGGTACGCGATCTTCGATTTTACCGAAGACCAAGCCGATGCTCAAAGTCCAGATGACGTCGTTGCCCTTTTTGAGGATTGCACGGTTGAGATCGTCGCGCATCGTATAGGTATAGCCGAAGTGCAGGTCCAGGCTTTTGTCGGGGCCCAGGGACCGTTGAAAGCCGAGGCCGATCGGTGTGATCGCTCCCCAGCCGGCAGCTGCTGCGTCGGGAGTTGTTTCGGGGGGAGAGCTAACCAGGGCGTAGCGGAGCAAGCCCGCTCCGCTGTAGAGGTGGACACTCCAATGGCGGCCTTGCCCGAGGCCGTAGAGCAGGCGTCCCTCGCCCACGAAGACATCGGTGGCGTACTCGGTTCCGCGCAGGCGTTGATATCCGGTTCCGAACTCAACTTGATAGCGGGAGAGTACCTTTTGTCGGACGAAGCCAAAGAGTCCAAACCCGGGGCGGTCTTCGAGCTCGGTAGAAGCGTGGATTCCCCCTATTCTCAAGCCCCAATCGGTATTGGCCTTGGCGTTGCTCGCGCACAAGACCAGACAGAGCGTGAGGCCATAGATCGGTCTTCGCCTCCAATATGCCATCGCAGTATCTCCAAGTGTGGACCTATCCAAAAGACGGGGTAGAGGCGGTTTTGGGCAAGGGAGAATTTGTGCTGGCAATTTTGCCAGAGATAGGGGATCGGCCTATCTTGTTCTCTATCGGAAACAAGATTAACGAAAGGAAGAAACTAGATGCCGTTAGGAGAAAAAAATGCTATCATTGCCGGTTGCGGGATGCACCACGTAGCCGTACAGACACGAGATTGGGAAGCTTCACTGCGTTTGTACCGCGATGTATTGGGAATGGAGATCGTTGCCGAATTCGGTTCGCCTGAACGAAAGATCATTCTCTTGGATCTGGGCGATGGCACTTATATGGAACTCTTCGCCCCGGTGGCGGATTCTCCTGCAGTCGATAGCGAGAGTCCGAACGATCCAGTGACCCACTTTGCCCTGGCTGTCGAAGACACTCGAGCTGCTACCGAGCGGGTACGCGAGGCCGGATATGAGATCACAATCGAGCCTAAAGATCTGGAGCTAGATCATCTGAGCGTGACGATCGCCTTCTTCAAGGGACCCAGCGGCGAGGTCTTGGAGTTTTTCCAGACCCATGGAGATTGACAAAGAAAAAATCGCATCAATACCGCGATTTTTTCTTTGTTGTTTCTGTAGTACTAAAGTTATTCGGGTGTTTCGGAGCTTTGGGAGCTTGATTCAGAGCCAGATCCGAGGACGATAACATCCCGGGCCTGAAGCCCTTTGGGACTGTCGACTGTCTCGAATTCCACCGGCTGTCCTTCTTCCAATGAGCGGAATCCTTCGCCGCGAATAGCGCTGTAGTGAACGAAGACATCGTCCTGTCCATCTCGCTGGATGAAACCGAATCCCTTAGAGCTGTCAAACCACTTAACGGAGCCATTCTGGCGTTCGGACATATAGAGTTACCTCCCTTCAGTTGCTAATTGCGTCGAGCGAGAACGTCCCAAGTTAGCTTTGTAGAAGAATCCATCTTAGAGGGGACCATGGCCAACAGAGTTACGTGTGCTGAAAACTATCGTTTAAGGCAATATTAGCGAAAATTGCTTTCGCCAGCCCCACCGCGTTCGCCAGCCCCACCGCGCCCTCCGGTCCCACCGCGTCCCCCGGTTCCACCGCGTCCTCCGCGGACAAAACCAACTTCAGCCATCCGGGCAGCTTTCTGCTGTCGGCGGATGCTCTTTTGGCGGTTGATCTTCTTCTGCACAGAGGGTTTGGTGTAGAAGCGCCTCTTTTTCAAGTCGCGTAAGAGACCGGCTTTACGGGTTTTGGACGTGAATCGTCTCAACGCCTTTTCAAAGGGTTCGTCCGATCTGACCTCAACGCTAAAATTGTTCATGTACTACTCCCAGCTTTTGCTAATTATCCGATGAAAAGGTATAAATCCTTGTCGCAGCTTTAGTATACAATAAGTAGACAAAGGGCTTAACATCCATATATTCTACGCTATTAGGCGTCCTTAGTCAAGAGCTGTCTTGCCGGAGGGAATCCTGCCTCGGTAGCTAGATATCGTGAGGGGTCAGTAATAAAATAGTTGCGATTTTGGGCGAATCGCCTAGCTTTGTACTTATTCCTCTCCCTCTCCTCAGAGCGATGTCGCGCGTCGTATAGACGTGGTTCATGCATCTTCATATAAGCTGGAAGGAGATGATTATGGCTTTTTCGTACACGAATTCCAAGGGGGCTACGTATATCCTTCACTCTCAGGTTACGACGCTCAAGAACGGGAATTCTCAGACGATCTATTTTTTTGCCAAGACTCAGAAGCAAGGAACTCTTGATGCTGTGCCGGATGGCTATGAGGTGTCCGAGAGTAAAAACGGCTTACCCGTGCTGAAACGCAGTAAGTAATTCGCTTCTGTTATTCAAGTAGTTCGCTTCTATTATCGTATAGGGCCGGTATTTTTTCGGCAACCCCAAGCTGAGAAAAACACCGTCCCTATTTTCTTTGCTCACGACGCTGATTCGTATGGTTTTCTGGTGAGCGAAGGTTATAGGGTCTAATCACATGGCCAGGTTGCCTTGAAGCATGAGTTAGCTATTTCTTTTGCAAGTTATGGGTAGCAGTGCTATTAAACCCATGGTCGATAAGAAGCAGAGTTCGAAGTGTGCGAACTAGATGCTATCCAGGTTCCGGAGCGCCGCAATTTGCTGGTGGCTTTCTCGGATCTCAGTGCATTTGCGCGCGCTGTTGAGGGGCAAAGCGAAGAGGCGATTTTTGCTCTGATGGCCGATTATTACGAGTTGGTTGGTGATATCGTCACCGGCGGTGGCGGCAAGGTTGTAAAATTCATCGGTGATGCGGTCCTGTTGACCTTTTCAGAACAAGCGATTAATACCGGAGTTTTGGCTTTGCGCACCCTAAAAAAGCAAGGCGATCGATTCTTTTCCTCTCGCGGAACAAGCTGCCGCCATACGATCAAAGCGCATTTTGGTCCGGTTTGTTGCGGTCCGATTGGTACTCGAGACAACAAGCATTTTGACCTTTTTGGCCATGTGGTCAATATCGCTGCCCGGCTGCCTGGCAATGGGATTGTACTGACGCTACCCATTTTCAGTCGGCTGGCTCCGGAAACCGGCCAGTACTTCAAGAGGCATGAGCCCTCGGCAACCTATATTTCCATTGAGGACAACCACGGCTGATCTTAGTTTGTACGCTGGTCGCCTCTTCCAACGTATGCACTGTATCTGACGCTTCCGTTGGTTGTGGTCTTGGCCTACTTTTCTGTGCAGGTGAATAGCGGAGGATTATAGTTTATGGTGAGAGAAAGGGCGATGGCCAACCTGCGGGAGCGGCTCGTTGGAAATCCCTACCCGGGTCGGGGTATCGCGTTGGGGCGAAATAGGGAAGGAGATTGGGTCCAGGTCTATTGGATCATGGGGCGCAGTGCCAACAGCCGCAACCGAGTATTCGTCGGCGAAGGAGGTTTGCTGCGGACTGCGGCAGCCGATCCGGGGCTGGTGGCTGACCCTAGCTTGATTATCTATAATGCCATGCGGATTTGCGGTCGGCGCTACATTGTTACCAATGGAGCTCAGACCGACGCAGTGTACGAGGGTTTTGTCGCCCAGCGCAGTCTGGCCGAAAGTCTAGCCGAATGGCGGCATGAGCCCGACTCGCCTAATTTTACACCGCGGATCTCGGGTTATATCGATTTAGACGCCGACGAGGCCTGGCTTTCGATCATCAAGATCAGCCCCTTTGGTCCAGAGCAGAGCGAACGTCATTTTTTTCGCTTTGACTGTATTGAACCAGGTTACGGCTATACCATTACGACATACGATACAGACGGCGACCCATTGCCTTCATTTTCGGGGTTGCCCTATTTACTGCCTCTCGATGGTGATCCTGGAACCGGTTTTTGGGAGGCCTTGGACGAGGAAAATCGGATTGCGCTTGCGGTGCGTAGAATCGCGGCCGATGGTGCGTTCGAAACCCAGATCATCAACCGCTATGAGGCAGTCTGATGAGGGCCTGGGGTGAGGTCGATATATTCGGGCTCTTATCACTGCGCTGCCGCTAAAGCAAATGGAACTGAACGCCAAAATTGGGCAAATGCTGATGGCCGGTTTTCGCGGTCTCTCTGCTGGCCCCGCCGATCCGATCATCCGCGATATCCGTGAGTATCATCTGGGTGGTGTGGTACTCTTCGATTACGATGTCCCACTCTCAAGTAGCGAGCGCAATATTAAATCTTTCGCTCAGGTACACGCGCTGATCAACGCGCTCCGGATGGCTTCTGTAGAGCCGCTCCTGGTGGCTGTGGATCAAGAAGGGGGGCAGGTGCGCAGGCTTAGAGAGGCGGTGGAGTTCCCATCGCTGCCCTCGGCACAGGTATTGGGTGAGAGGGGGGATCCCGCGTGGACCTGCGAACTGGCAGCCGAGACTGCTCGGGCTTTGTCGAGTCTGGGTTTTAACCTGAATCTGGCGCCGGTGGTCGATCTCAATCTCAATCCGCAGAATCCGGTCGTCGGTGGCAGCGAGCGCTCTTATTCCGCCGATCCGAATGTGGTAGTCGCCCATGCGAGAGCTTTTATCGAGGGGCATCGCCAGCATGGTTTGCCCTGTACGCTCAAGCACTTTCCGGGGCATGGTTCTTCAGCGGACGATTCGCATATGGATCTGGTAGATGTGACCCAGTCCTGGTCCAGGAGCGAGCTTGAACCCTATGCCGAGTTGATCGCCGCAGGACTAGCCGATGCGGTCATGACGGCGCATGTCTTCAATCGGCATCTGGATTCGGATTTTCCGGCCACTCTCTCAGAGGCGACGATTAGCGGAATTCTGCGCGGTGAACTTGGTTATGATGGGGTGGTTCTTACCGACGACGTACAGATGGGTGCGATCGCCAACCACTACGGCTTCGAAGTGGCGCTTGAACGGGCGATTGGCGCTGGAGCCGATATCGTGATCTTAGCCAACAATACGCTTTACGAGGAGGATTCGGTCCCTCGTGCTGCAGCTTGTATCCGTCGACTGGTTGAGGCAGGAAAAGTTGCCGAGGAGCGGATCGATGAGTCCTGTGCGCGGATCGCGCGGCTCAAGGCAACTCTGGTATAAAGGATCGTTGTGCTGCCTTGGGGTGTACACAGTGCTGATCGGTCTGTTCAAGATCGGTAGGCGCGGTGACAGACGAAGAGAGTAGTCGCGAAGAGCGCAACCGCAATGGCTTGGTGCATTGAGGCTAAGCCTAAAGGCACGTGCATGACGACAGTCGCGATTCCGAAGCCGATCTGAAGAACGGTCAGGCCCAGGATTAAGCGGGCTCCGTTTTTCAGGATCGTTGTGGAATTGCGGGTTGCGGCGCAGAGCACCAGCACCAGAATCAGGATCGCAAATGCGAAGAAGCGGTGTTGGAAGTGGACAGTGATGGCATTGTCGATCAAGTTGATGAGCGATGGGTGCATTGACCACAAGCCCGAAGGTATCCAGGCACCGAACATTTTGGGAAAGGTATCCGATATGTGGCCGGCTTTGAGTCCAGCGACCAGTCCGCCAGCGGCGATCTGCAGGCAGATCGCAATAAAGAGCCAGGTGGCAAGGCGCCGAGTGCTTTGGGACACAGCCTGGGTATGTTGCGCTGGCAGCAGATAGCCGAATATCTGCCAGAGGCAAGCAGCCAGCAGGGCTAATGCGCAACTCAGGTGCAGGGTAAGTCGCAGGTGGTCTACTTGGGGCCTGTCGACTAGGCCGCTCTTGACCATCATCCAGCCGACCAGGCCCTGGAGAGCGAAAAGCAAGCCGATGCCCAGGTAGACGGGGATCTGGGCTCGGGGAATGGTTTGGCGCAAGAGGAAATATATCAGGGGCAGTACGAATAATAGACCTGCTACGCGACCGAGGAGACGGTGTCCGAATTCCATGTAGTAGATGAATTGAAACTCGTCTAGCGTCATACCGTAGTTGACGATCTGGTACTCGGGCGTCTGACGGTATTTGGCGAACTCGCTTTCCCAGGCGTCAGCGCTCAGCGGGGGGACGACGCCGGTAATTACGTTCCACTCGACGATGGATAAACCCGAACGGGTCAGGCGGACCCAACCGCCATAGATAATGAGGACGATGATGAGCGCCGAAACGGCGAGGAGCCAGATGGCGAGTTGGCGGTTGTTGGTCATAGGTAGCCTGGTTCAATAGGGTCTTTTAAGAAAATATCCTTTGCCGGTTTTTCTGCAACACGCCGAAGGTCTGGATGAATCACCGACGGGTGGTTGAGTGTCTCCGGGTCATCGCTGTGGCACAATCGAATGGAGAGAGCTTCCTGCTGCTGCGCGCTTAGTGATCTGGTTGCCAGGCCTCTTCATGAGGCGATGGCGCTCTCTGTATTGAGGAGGAAATGCATGCGTGTCAACATTGCCCGCCATGCTCTGGATCGCGTGCCTTTGTCGATAATTTTCGACGATTCCACGCTCCTCGTGAATCTCAACTACTTTTTCATGCGCGACCGCAATCTCGTCGATGGTGAGGCAAGGCGCTGGGAGGATGTGCCCGTCGTCCATCCAGAGTCCTTTACCCGTGAGTTTGCCGAGTGGTGTCTCGAGCACGGGGTCCGTGGTAAGTACAGCGTTGTACCCTGTCCAGCGGCATTGGGTCGTATCGACGAGGGGTTGCCGCTCTTCAGTCGCGCCCAGCAGGAGAGTTGGTTGGCGATGTGCCGCGAGTGGATTGTGCCCAACTTCGATATCACGCCCGAAATGATGACTCATACGGTAGTCGTGGATCCGGACACCTGCGTTCCGTTGCCCGAGGGGATCTGGGAGCAGTACGAGTGGGCGACTCTGCCCGTGGAGGATGAGGAGCGAGTTTTTCGCTATATTGCCCGAGCCTGTGAGATCTTGGTGAATGTGGGGTTGACACCTCAGGGGGTGACTTCGCCGGGTGGATTCGGGGGTCGGACCCTCGAATTCTATGCCCGGGTAGCCGGTCAGGCGGTGCGCGCTGTGACCGGTAATCCGATCCCGTATTTTTTTAAGCGCATCGAATCGGGGCTCGAGGTGGAGACACCGGTTTGGTGTGTCGATAGGGAAGAGGGGACGGCTACGGGGGAGATCATTGCCAGCACCAATGACTGGACCGGGTCGTGGACTGGTTATGGTGAGGTGAATGCAGATCGCTATATTGAGGCTGATTTGCAGGGGGGGCGTCTTCCCGCGCTGATCGATGCGGGTCAGCCCGTCGTGCTGTGCAGTCACTGGCAGGGATTCTACGGGTTGCACGATGAAGATCGCCGTGGATTCAATGCCTTCAAGGACGTAGTCGGGCGTCTCTGCGCACGGGATCCGCGGGGGGAGCAGACCCGGTGGCGGACCTGTAGTGAGATTACGACCTACGCCTGTGCTCGGGAAATGGCCCATATAGAAACGGGGGACGGGATCATCGTGTTGGATCTGCCCGTGCGTCCGCTCGAGCTAACTCTAGAGATCGAAGAGGTCGAAGTCGCCGGAATTGTGGTGGATGGCCGTCCCTTGGTTCGGGCGGGGACCCGGGCTGGGTTTCAAAGTGGTACTTTCTGGTGCGATGGTGCGGTGACCTTGGCGGCTTTCGATCCACAAACGGCCCAGGTTCGCGTCGAAATAAAGACGGTTGATGGGGCGCGCTGAGATAGGGATTGAGAGTGGTGTTGCAGATCGATTTCGAGTCGGTAGCTGGGGGGATTGCACCGCTCTGGGTCGATCTGGACGACGGACGGCGCGAGATCGTTGTGACCTTGAGCGATATGGAACGCGGAGTCTTGCGGGTGTGGCTACCTTAGGAAAAAACCAATACTCAGGGAGGTAAATGTGAAACTCGAGAATAAAGAAGCACTGATAACCGGTGGAGCTACTGGCATTGGTCGGGCGACAGCTGAACTCTTCGCAAGGGAAGGGGCTTGTGTCCACATCATCGATTACAACGAGGAAGAGGGACAGGCTGCGGTGGCCGAGATCGAAGCGGCGGGTGGCAAGGCTCATTTTTACTCTACGGATGTGCGGTTGGAGCAGAGCGTAGCAGCGTCTATAGTTCGGGTTAAAGAGCGTGCCGATCGTCTCGATGTAGCGGTATTTGCAGCCGGGGTCTTAAAAGGAGCATTCAAGACGATTGAGGAGTTGGCCGTCGAAGATTGGGATGCGACGCTCGATACCAACTTGAAGGGCACCTTTCTCTCGGCCAAATATACAACTCCGCTTTTGGCTGCAGCCGACGAATCGGTACTTTTGATCATTGCCTCGGGTGCGGGGGTACGAGGTGGATCTTCATCCTATGCTTATGCGGCGAGCAAGGCAGGGCAGCATGGTTTGCACTTCAAACTGCAACAGGAAGTGGAGCCCAAGGGAGTGCGTCTGCATGTCATTTGTCCCGGTGGGATTGCAACGCCGTTGAAGTTGGAGAATGTAGCACAGGGAGCGGTAGCAGCAGGTCGCGATCCAGAACAAGCGAAGCAAAATGCGGGGTTGGGGGATCCGATAGGCGTAGCGCGGGTGTTGGCGTTTCTGGCTTCGGAGGAGGGATCTTATGTGCGGGGGACAGTGTTCACGCGATGAAGAATCGCGTGCTCGCATGTACTGATGGGTGGAAAAAGAAAGAGGATCCACTTGCCAGATAGTCGGGAGGTTAGGCCAGGATTTCCTTGTTGATAACGGCTCGTGCTGTGGTGGGAAATTCTCCTGGCTCGCAGCATTGGCATATTTGCACATCTACGGCGGCGCTCATGAGCATATAGGCTTCTTCGAAACTGAGCTTGGTGCGCGCTTGTATCAGGAGGACCATTTCCTCGGCGGCGATGCGTGCAGCCTGTCCCAGGTCCAGGTGATCTCCGGTCGTGATCCAGTGGGTGGCGGTTTCGATCAGTGGGCGTCTGGGAGCGGCGTTTTTTTGCACATCGACCTTCACAGTTACTTCGGCGCATATTTCTAAACCGATGAAGGTGA
>MDTE01030689.1_pt1 | contig 12544 bp, 2 predicted proteins | sample 811231 | NCBI WGS metagenome assembly MDTE01 (sample SAMN05326651, study PRJNA326480) | marine metagenome | isolation source: seawater | place: Indian Ocean: Red Sea | collected 2010
AAAAGTTTCTGCGTTTAATATACGATATTGGTCAGTGATTATTGCGGGCATTGATACTTACATTTTTGATTATTTATACCTGTTATGTATAAGAAGTTTTGATTGGTATAGTTCTTATCACTTGAGCTGAGGTCTCAATTCCAACAACTCCATTTTGATTGTGGAAAGTAAATGATTTTGAATTAGCACTTCTAGATACATTAATCGAACCCCAACTATAAGTTCCATATTTAACTTTAGTTGTTAGTGTTGTTGTATCTATACCTGCAATCGAATTAACATTTGCGAAAACTCTTATCATAGAAGATCCAACAGAAACATAATCTTCAGCAAAATAAACATTATTTAAGAAACTATTTCCAACACCTACAGTTTCTGGGCCTGAAGATGTAGTTTTTATTCCAGTAATTCCATTTCCTATAAAGGTATTGTCAATTACAAAATAATCACCAGTAGAAATACCAGATTTGGATCTTTTATCCTGATCAGAACCATTTGGTATACCGTCTGGATCATATATGTTTTCATGTGGCACAATTTCAAAGAATAGTGCAGGCCCAGTTGTATTAATACCTACAAGACTAGTTCCAATCCCAACGACAACTCCATAATCACCTTCATATGTAACTTTCTCGATTGTCTCAACAACAGCAGTTGTTCCCAAACCAACTATGTTTATATTATTCAGAGTTTGTCCTAAGTCATCAACTTTTTGAAACATCCAAGAGTCTTTGATATAAATTTTACTATCAGTTGGTGAAATCGATTTAATTATTCCACTTGTTGGTACTATATCTGGTTCTAAGTAATTTCTCTCTTTTGATATGCTTACTCCATCTATTATTAAATCTTGTGTTTGTTTTCTCCACATCATTGGTCGAGCAAAATCAGCATTAGTGGATATACCAACTCCAGAATATGTTGTGGTTTCCACTGTATCTGCTGCTATTAATTCATAAACCACTCTATTATCTTGCTCAGATTTTTTTTCTAATGTGATTACGGATTCAGTTCTAATTCCAGAGGAAATACTAGAATTTACATTACTTTGATTAAAATAGTGTAATCTTAATTCATCACCTGGTTTTATTGTTTCGTCAACATCTACCTCAACAAAGTCAGATGTAGAACCAGTATAAAAATACATTTTAAATAAACTACCTGGTTTTGGTGGTTCTTTAAATGTTATTCTAGTTCCACCTTCAAATTCATAATCAAGACCTGGTCTCTGTAAAATATCATTAATGAATATCAAGAGATTATTTTGTAGAATAATTCCTGATCCTTCTTGAGCAACTATACTATAGTATTCTTTATCTTTAATTGTACGAGTTATTAAAAATGATTTTCTAGATCCATTAAACTGAATACTAAAATCATCAAGTTCTAATAATTGGCCAAAACACCATCCTGCAAATTTATCTTGGAATTTATTTTTTACAGTTATATTAAACGCACTTGTTCCAATTCCTACTTGGAATGGTAGTGTAGTTAACTGCAAATTATCTCCTATTTCATAACCTACACCACGATCTGCTATGTCAAATGATAGTATACTTCCACCAGTCCCAACAACCACATCCATCGTTGCACCAGATCCATTTCCACCAGACAATGGAATATTTTTATAAGGACTTGGAAGTTCAGTTGTTACAAAATTTATTCCAGTTGAAATTCCACCTTGTGCATAACCTGAACCAGGATTTGTAATTGTGACAGATGTAACTATGCCAGCAGTTACAAATGCGGATATTGCAGCACCAACTCCAGTTGTAGAACTCACTGATACCAAAGGATTGGACAAGTAACCAGCACCACCACTAGCTATTCCTACAGATTGTATTGTTCCACCTGCTGAAACCACAGCAGTTAGTATTGCTTTTTTGGGAACTTGGTATCCAGATCCAATTCCTACATCAAATTCATTAATAATTCCCCCTCTAGGTAAATCTTTATTTGCTGATGTTCCTGTAAAATCAATCGAACTTCCTGCTCCAATTATTTGATAATCAGATTTGTTAATGTCACCGACATCTCCAAAAAAAGGTTTTTGGAATATATTATTGATTAATACTGCACCAAAACTACTAGAAATTCCTAACAATTCATTTCCATTTGTTGTCATCTTAAATTGATCGGTAGATCCATCAAATCTATCTGATATATCATCAATAATTTTATTAGTATCATAAGTTAACCTGTAGTATGCTCTACCACTAAATGTTGATTTAGTCGTAAGAGTACCGATCCCAGCTGGCCCATAAGGTGCTTCAGAAAAATATATTCTTCCTTCATTTATTCTGTAATCACCTTTAACCACTGTCACTGCTGCACCCACTGTATGTGCTACTGCAACAGTTCCCATTTGACCTCTCTCAACGTTTAGAGTAGTTGTTCCAAGACCAACAATAGACACTTTAATTATTTCATCTTCTATTTTTAATAATGACTTACCTGAAATTTCTGAAGTGTTATTCAAAAATAGAATTGTGGTTGATATACCCACTTCAGTAGTTAATCCTACAGATATGGCAGTTGTAATGCCAATGGGACTTTGAATTATATTATCAACAGTTATTAAGGATCGGATAGTGGCATTTTCTGAGGGAACTGAAAGAGTGTTAGTATTTGCTATTCCAACTACGTTAGTAAATGATACTGCGATTCCAGCAGATGCAAAAGTAGCAGAAATTGCAACTTTAATAGTATCTGGATCTTCCCTTATTACAAAAACAGTTGATGGTAATAATGTTGTTGCAGCCACACCAGCGTTAACATCAGATGTATTTGCAATTCCAATGGGAGATTGTCCAGTGTGTGGTTTATATACTAACTCTTCACCAGTATTAAAATTATGTTTTGGAAGATTTATTTTATGTGTTACAGTTGATACTCCCGTAGATGGATTAAATTCTCTATGAAATAATGAATTTCCATCTGCAAAAACATTAAAACTAGTTGTACCAATTACACCACCACCAATTGATGTTACAATTCCAGTAAATTGTGAACTTATATCGTCTATTAAAAGTACTTTATTTGTTCTCGATTCGTTATAGTCAGTTATAATTTTAGATTTTAATACAATTAATTTTGATAATTCTGGATCATTAGTATCCTCAGAGGCCATATCATAATAATATCTTTCATTCACTGATGCTTCTTGATCAACGTCTACATTTAAAACAACTTCAGAATCTGATTTTATAGTTTGTATTCCTACTGTATTAATACCTAAATTGGAAAAGTTTTTAAATCCTGCAACATGATCTAAACTATTAACAGCATCTTTCCATGTGTTATATGGAACTTCTCCTTTAATTGAATAAGAAAATCTTTGATAATAATGATTGTCATGAAGTTTTTGGATATCAGAATTTAATTTTCCAATATTTGTTTTCCAACTATTATTAATATTAGCCAAACTATCCACATCCAAATCAAAATCAAATTTAAATTGTTCCGTTACAGTTCCTTTATTATTGCTTATAGAACCCAATATCTTATCATTTGGTGAAAAATCACCATTAGTGCTGAATACTTTTAAAGTTTCTGAAATTGGATCCCAACCATTTCTAGCCACTATTCCTGAAACATTTTTACCGTCTACTCTAACTATTTCATCATCACTAAATACTGTTTCTTTAAAAATCGCTTTAAATACAGCTAAGTTATCTTTTTTTATAACTCTACCAAAATTATTATCTTCCTGATATGTTCCACCAGTTGATCCAAGGCCAACTAATGAATAACTAACTGTTTCCCCACCACCTGTAGTTCCGATTCCAGTTACTTTAAAATATGTATAATTATAATCACTTGAATTATATCCACCATTCGGATTATCCGTAGTTTTAATATTTTCAACAAATATTTCATCATTTACTGCGAATGGAAAATCACCACCTGAGTTATAGAATCCACTTTCAGAACCAGACTCTGGATTTGGTGCCCTCAATGATAGAGTTACGGTTCCAAGAGAATCTGTATCAGCACCAGTTACAACAACTCCATTTGAATTTGTAATTGGAATAATTCTAACGTCCTCAGATAATCCACTGTCATTTGTTAAAATTTTAACACTATTAACTGAAGTTCCACTTATAGTTGTTTGTGCAAGTATATTTGGTTTTCCAATCACTAATACACTTGGTGGATTTGTATAATTAACTCCACCTGAAGTAATTCCAATACTATCTAAAGTTAATACATTTTTTAATTTTAGAAGCACGTTACTATCTGCTTTTGGTTTTAAAGTGTTATCAGGAGAAAATTCTAAACCTTGATTAATAACTTGAGTGCTTTCTATTTTTCCGATATCATCTGCTTCTACAGTTAAAACAGAATTTAAACCATCAGTTGTTCCTATTGAGGTTATTAGTGGTAATTTTCTAACATTAAATCCTTTATTTAAAACATTTACAGAATGTATTCCTCCAATTTCATTAATTGATGATGTTGAATAGAATGATGTTGAAAGGCCTGTAGAAGTGTATGAAGTGGTTTCAGCAATACCAGTGGCATTAAATTTAAATGTGTCAGAACTAATTCCTACGACTTTAAATTTATCATTAAATTTAGATTCAACTAATACTATTTGCGAATGATTTGGAACTCTTTCATCCACAGGGAAAGATAAAGTTTTATGTGAATTAGTTTTTTTACCTTCAATCTTATAGAAAAACTCTTGTGCTAATAAATCAGTTACAGATATAGTAATTTTATCACTAGTTTTAGTAATTAAATTACTATTGTATTTTGATTTTAAATTTTTATCTTCATAAAATTCTATACTAAAATCATCTAAACTTGAATCGGTGGTTACAAGTTCTACTGTATTGTTTTTATAGAAAGATAATTTTGGATTAATTTTTGATATTTCATGATTGGTTCCTCCAGTTGTTCCAATTCCAATATAATTATATGGAAATATTGATAAATCATAAGCATTTTCTGCTAATCTTATGGTATCTCTAGATTCTTTAATTACATAGTAAACTCCATCATTAACTAAAGGATCTGCTGGTGTTGTTGAATTATAAACAACCAAATCTCCTGTTTGAAAATCATGATCATTAATCGTTATAGTTGACATGGTTGTCCCTATTCCAATTGCTGAATCTATAAAAGATAGAGGATTAACAACTAATTTTTGAATACTTTCGTTGTATTTTAAATTGAATGTTTGTGTTTTATTAGTTGTTAAATGTAACTCAAATTCATCCCCAACAGATAATGCATGATGTTGACCTGTAGTTGCAGATGTTGCAACAGTAACAGTTCCATTAACTTTTCTTAAAGATCCAAATACGTTATTAGTAAGTAATTCAAGTTTATTATCATCTCCACCTGTAGTCAAAACCTCTTTAAAGAATACATTCTGTGACGTTGTACTTACACCTAAAGTTCCTATTCCTGTTTTTTCAGTCGCTAAACCAATAAATTCTGAATTGAATCTAGTGCAGAAAAGTTTATCAAAGCTTGATAAATCAAATGGATTAGATAAATCTGCATTTCTAGTTGCATTAATAGTTGATCCAATAGAAATTAATTTTACTTCATCTCCATTTTGAAATTTGTGATTTGGTAAGTAAATTGCCTTTGCAGGAATTGATTTGTAAATGGATGTTATTCCTACTTGTCCAACAATGACATTCGATACACTTGTTCCAATTCCAATTGAACTTGTTCCTTCAAAATATTCAATTTTAGGAAATTGAACATTAATATTTTCTACTTTTTTTGATATTGGATATGTAAATTTTGTTTCTAATTTATTAACTATCGCTCCAGCACTATGAGTGGTGTTTCCTGATGAATTGTAAGCTCTTCTAACTCTATATTTGTTGTTAACATCATCATGATCTATTACAAGAAATTGCTCTGATCCAATTTCGAAAACATCATCAACTTCAAATTTTCTATTTAAGGTTGGAGAGCTAAGACTTATAAATGTTGTAATTCCAGTTGTGCCTGCATCTCCAATAGCTTGAGATAAACTGGCAGTGGTTGTTGTTACACCAATAGTTTGTACTCCCTCTATATTTTTGTAAAGAGTCGATGATATTCCAGATATTTCAACAATATCTCCTGCAGATAGTCCATGTGGAATTGTAGAAAAACCTGTTACTTGATCATCAAGAACTGAAAATATTAAATTATTGATAATTGTATTAGTGGTTCCTACAGATACAATTTGTTTACCAATAACTTGATCTACACTAGATGTTATAGAAGGATCATTAAAAATAATTCTATCATTAACTTTATATCCAGTTCCAGATCCATCAACATTGACTTTTGTAATTTTTGAGTCTTTTACTCCATCAATTTTGACTAATGCATTTGATTCAAGAGAATCATTAAGAACAGGATATCTTCTAAACTCATCATTCAAACCTAAATGAGTTACATTTCTTTTATATTCTCCATTATTGATTACTTTATCTACTTGTTTACTGTTTAAATTATAATTAAAATTATCAGTGGCATTACGATGTTGGAATGAAATATAAGGGAAAGATGGATTTTTACTAGTATCGTTTAAAGTTGAAAAATAAGCATAAGTTCCCTCTGGAAAATCAGAATTTATCAAAAAGGTTCCATTAAACTCATCTAGATCACCATTTCCTTTGTAAACATAATCCTGAATAAAATATCCATTTTGGTAAGTTGATGGTCTCAAACCAGAATCTGCAACAATATCAAGTTGATAACTAGATTGCATGTATGTGGTAATTCCAGCAGTGTTAACACCAACTGGCCCATAAATTGGATTTCCATCATATGCCCATCCGACTATTTTTGAATGGTCATCTATAAATTCAATTAAATTGGAATCAATATTGTCTCTAAGTAAACGACGATATTTTTTAACAGGGTAAAAAGAACAAATTTTATTATTGTAGTCTAATGATTCTGAATTTATTTGAACAAATTGAGAATTGTTTTCTGTTAAAACATGATCATATCTCTCCACTGCATTTATTTTCCATTCATGAATTTTAGTTGTTATGATTGACTTGGATCCTGATGGTGTAATTCTTATTATTGTGTTGTTTGGATTATATCTACTTCCCTTTTCAATTATCTTAACATCTGTTATTTTACCATTAGTAACAATCGCTTTTAATTCAGCAACTGCACCAGTAGTTCTAATTGTTTCACCCACTTCTACAACTTCAAGTATTGGTGGACTTGTATATTCAGAACCACCATTTCCGATAGAAACACTCTCTACTTTACCATTTACAACATTAGGTGTTAAAAACGCATTTTTTCCAGTTAGTAAAGATATTTTTGGTTTTTTTAAATAATTTACTATATTTGTTACTCCATATCCAACACCACCATTTTTTACAAAAATATTTTTTAATCCACCTCTTACTTCAACCTCAGCTGACGCTTTATAATAATCAGGAATTGTAGAAGTTGTACCTGCAGAAATTTGCCCATTAATTTCAACTCGAATATTAGGATATTTAAATGTATGGGTTCCAACTCCAATACTACTTAATTTTTCATATATTTTTCTTTCATAATTTGTATTTGATATAGTTGTTGCTGTTCCTGCACTACTTAATTTAAATTTATCATTATCAATTACCGTAATTTGATAAGGAATCGATGTTGATAATCCAGATATAACAGTTCCACTACAAATATAATCTACAATATCACCGTTTTTAAAATTATGATTTTTAGCATAAACATAATCATTAAAAGTGTTTATACCAACAAATGTTTTAAACACATCTTTTAAATTTATTGGTGGATATGGTTGTGATGGTATTTCTACACGATGATTATCGTAGGAAGATCCAGTATTTGTTATTTCAATTCTGTCAATTATATTTCTTATCTTTTGAGATTCAAAAGTATGAACTTGATTTCCAAAATCAAATAAATCTAATAAATTTGTTTTAGTTAGTGCTCTGTCTTCATTAATTGCTAAACCAAATGAATTATTATCATATTTTGCGATAAAGTATGATGTTCCTGATGTCAATCTATCAGTATTAAATCCCACATTTACTCCAGTGGTAATTCCTATGGGAGTTCCAGTTGCAATATATCTAACTTCTTCACCATCAGAAAATCTATGTTCTCCAGTAATTCTATTTGTTGTTAAATCTACGTTAAAATCAGTATATGATCTACTATAATTAAATCCCCTCATTTTTGCTTTGCAAACAGCTCCAGTGCCATTTCCTCCAACTATTCTTACTGAGGGAGTATTTAAATAATCAAATCCTGATTTATTTAAAATTACTTTTGTTGGTTGGCCAGAAAAATTAACAATAGTTTCACAGTTTGTTCCATTTTTATCTGTAATTAATAATGTAGGTGGATTTATAACATCAAAATTTTCTCCAGAGTCTGTAACTTGCAATTCATCAATTTGTCCATAGTAAACAGATTCATTAGAAATTGGTGAATGATACTCCACACCATTTAAAGAAATACCAATTGCACCAGTAATTCTTGAATTATTTTTTGAAACTTGTGGATTTTTATATATTCTTCTTAAATTATTTTGATTACTTAATTTTTGGCCAATGTATAATGATGCAGGTGTTATTGTATGTTCTCCAGATCCAACTCCACTCCATGTAATTGTTTCAAAAACGCTATTATATAAGTTTGGATAACTTGTGGATAATTTGAAATTATTATTATCAATAACATTCACATAGTAATAACCACTTGATCCTTCACTAAGTCCAGAGTCTAAAGCAAGAGATAGATATACTTTCTCACCATTTATAAAATTATGATCATTTATCGTAATCGTATTTGCATTAATCGCAGATGATTGAAATACGTGTGATCTATTTGTAGTTTGTGTATCAAATGATGGATATCCAGAAAAAGAAACGTATGTGTTTTTATCTTTATCTGAGAAAGAATTTTGAATATTTGAAAGAAGATTAGTAATTCCAAAATTTGAAGATGTATAATTTAATCTTTTTTTAATTACATAATCACCACTAATAATTTTAGTGTTTATAATTCCACCGTCTATTTGAATTTGTTTTGCATTATTGACTACACTAACTTCTGAATTTTCTCTAAATTTAACACCTGACTCTTTAAAAAATATATCTACTCTATCACCTATTTTTAAAAAATGCTCTGTTGCTGTTGTAAATGTTCTATCTGCAGCAGAATCATTGATAGTGTCTCCATCAGCTACATGTCCCAAAACATCAACATATGATATATTATTATAAAACCAAGTGTTAAATTTTTTATCAGATATATCATATTTTTCACCTAAATGTTTAACTCTAATTAAATCATCAAAATCAAAATACTTAGTTGAATCCTTATTATCAGATGCACCAGAAATTGTTCCTACAATTCTCATCGTGCATATTTTAGTCAAATCATTATTTTCATAACCATAGACAAAATTACTATCTATGATTGACTCAGATTCTGTCAGAAGTCTAGAAACACCAGTGCAACCAAAAAATTGATTACTGGATTTAGAAGTATATTCTGCCAATGTGTAAATATTATCCTCATTAGGATAATAAAAATTACCAGTTTCTCCAAACCCAATAGTAGAATCAACTGTTAAAACTTCAGTCGTTGAAGCAGCTCCTATTACTTTAGTTTTTGTAGAAACTTTAAGTTTATCTATTATTGTTCCCTTTGAAAAAGATATTTCATAATATTTTTTATTTCCTAAAAATTTTGTATTTACATTTGAAACTGCACCACTCGCAGTTGGATTAGTAAAAGAATCTTGATATATTTTAACACCAACTAAATTTAAAGGATTTCCAGATAAAACTTCAACTATAATATTATCCGATACATCATATTCAGCCTCTGATGGCATGATTGTTTGATCAAAAGGTTTAATAACATCAATTTGTTTACCATATAATACCTGAAAAAGTATTTGTAATGAAGTATCTGTTCCTTTTGAACTATAAAAATCCCTTGCCCTCGATAAAATATTTTCTACATTTATTCCATAGGAAAAATCTCTTCCTTCCAAACCAGGCAAAAAGTGTTTTCTAAATTTTTTATAGAATTCAGTTACAAAAAGAAAACTTAAGTTAGTTACTGTTGAATTTTCATCATGTGTATCTGCATTTGTGTCACTAAAAGTTAAGAACTCAGGATTTGAAACAGTTTCAATTTCAGATATACCACTAAACCCACGAATACATCCAGTAAATGAAGTTGCAGTTTTTCCAGTATATGTGATAATCTCATTATCAATTTTTAGTAATCCATACTTATCTGGAAATCCAGTTGTTTGATTTACATTAATTACATCATCATATGCATATAAAAAAGAAGATATAAGAACTGGTGACTCTGGAGATGCAGTGCCTGGAACATTAACTGTTTGTTTTTTAACTAAAGAAACATCAGCAACAGTTGGTATCTTCTTAAGAGATGAAATATGGTCAGCTAAGTATGTTGTCCCATACTCACGTTCCTCAGACTCATAGTATTGAGTTAAAAACTCTTTAAAAAGTGGATTATCTGCTTGTATAAAATCTGGTATTTGACTACCAAGAATATTTGAAATTTTGACTTTTTTATCAGACATCTGTTATCTTATATATTTTTTGTTACTAACGAAACTAGATGGTGGTACGTAGTTTGTTCCTGATATATTTGATCCAGAAACAAGAACATCCTCTAATAGGTTTAATTTACTATTTCCTGTAGTATCTAGCACAATATAAAGGTTCTCTTTTGCCACGATATCATTAGATTCTGGTGTAGCCTCAATTTCAATTCGATTCGATAGTGTTGTGGAGGTAATATTTACTGGAAATAAATTTACTTCTCCTTTTGTATAATTTACAGTTCCTGCATTATTATTGATATAAGTTATCACACCATCAACGAATACAAAAAACTTAACAACTCCAGTGAGTTGATCATCATTTGGAAAATCAGTCATGTATACATCACCATCAACTGCATCAATTTTAAAAGCAGAGGAACGAATATTAAACCCTTCCAAATCAGCATGAAACTTGTTTCCATAACAAACTTCATAAGTTGCGATTGAATTGTAAGCAGGAATCATATTTCTTCGAATTACAAGAGTTGTGATATTTGAGGTTATTCCAGTATCAACCTTATCAATTTGAGAAAGTAACTTACTATACTTCAATCTTCCACCAAAAGAGTTAATATCTGCTGATTTTGAATAAGTTTCAACTGCAGATAATATTCTTGTCTGTAAGTTTAATTTATCAGCAATAAATCCTGAGTCATATGATACAGTTGAATCAAATTCAACATACAAATACATTAAATCTAAAAATTCTTGTTTGATTCCAGCTACAGTATATTTTTTTAAATCACTTTTAATTGAATCTTTTGCTACCGCAGATAAAAATTCACCATTTTTTGGTTTAACAGTGATATAAACCTTTCCAAATTCAGGTGGATCGAGTTCTTCTCCACCATAAGCACTTACAGAATCAACATTTGGGTATAAAAATGGTATTAAACTCTTATAATCATTTGGTGTAACTGCTCTGTATTGCGATGCATACACCCTTGGAGCAAGATATTTGATACTGTCTATAGATTCTATCTCATCACCATTTTCAGACGATTGTGTGGTTGTTAAGAGCGATATATTACTAACAATTGATGCTCCTGAGTTGCTCACTAGTCTACCAGAAAAAGTAAAATTAGCAGCATTATTACCCTCCACTCCATTAGTGACAATATAACTGACTTTGATTGTTGCACCATTTGCTGGCTTTTTACCTACAATATTATCACCAAACATGATTTGGTATCTTTCATCATCAACTTCTTGAACTAAGAATAATCGAGATTCAGGATTAACATCAAAAATATTTGTATATGGATTATATGTTAAAATACCATTCTTATCACTGACTTCAACACGAATTGAGGAGATATCAATGTTTGCATTTGGTAAAATATACCTTTCATTTGTTTGTGAACTGTCTACAACGAAGGTTTTAGTTAGATAATTACCCTCATAGATTGAAATATTGTTAAAACTCGCAACTCCATTACTGGTTGGAGTTACTATAATGTCTTCTGGTATTGAAAATGTATAATTTCCACCCTGTACAGATCCTAATGCCACTAAACCAGCATTTAATTTGACTTGCTGTGCGTTTATTGATGATACATCGACATTAAAACTAATTGTTGCAACTGCTGATTTTTTAGATCTTGGTACATAACCGATATTTCTTGCTAATGATACGACATTTTCACGTAGAGTTGCACTATCAATGAAAGATTCATTGACTGCCATGTTTGTATTATAAGCAGTTATGTAAGAGTTATATGCTAAAGTATCAATTAAAATTGAAAAGTTTGATCCTTCAAAGTCAAAATCAGTAAAATTTGAGTTAGATCTCAAATAATCCTTAATCTGAGCCCTAAAAGTATTAAAATCGAGGTTGGTAAACTGTGTAAATGACATTATATCCTAGTCGGTTGAAGTAAAAATTCGATATTTTGTGTCGGAAATGGTAATCCTGTAATTTCATACTCAACTCTTATCTGTAAT
>MDTE01123385.1_pt1 | contig 12542 bp, 6 predicted proteins | sample 811231 | NCBI WGS metagenome assembly MDTE01 (sample SAMN05326651, study PRJNA326480) | marine metagenome | isolation source: seawater | place: Indian Ocean: Red Sea | collected 2010
ATATTAATATTCCAGTCTATACCAAAAATAATGTATTTTGGCCTATAAATGATACAAAAATAAAAAAAGAATTTCTATTCGAAGATAAATATCAGGTAGTATACCGTATGAATACGAATCCTATTGACCTTTTTCAAGAGTGGTTTGACGACGCGAAATGCTATGAACATAAAAACCCTAATGCAGCTTCATTAGCTACAGCGTCCCTTGATGGGAAACCCACAGTGCGAATGATTTTAGTAAAATCTGTTGATGAGCAAGGTTTTGTTTTTTTCACGAACAAAGAAAGCCGTAAGGGGCAAGAGTTAGCAGTGAATCCTCACGCAGCCCTATGTTTTTATTGGAAATCAACTGCGCGCCAAGTTCGGATAGAGGGCTTCGTTGAAGAGGTGTCGGAGGAAGAGTCCGATAGATATTTTTTTAGTCGGACACGTGAAAGTCGAGTAGGCGCGTGGGCTTCTAAACAGTCTTGTCATATGGAAGGAAAATTTGAATTGGAGGAGCGTGTGGCCCACTATATGAAGAAATATGAAGCGTCTGAAATCCCAAGACCAAAGTTTTGGTTAGGATATTGTTTAAAGCCCGATCTGATCGAATTTTGGGCTGAAGGGCAGTTTCGCTTGCACGATAGGAGAGTATATTATGCTGAAGGCGAAACGTGGCGAATGGAGTATTTATTCCCTTGATACCTCAAAGCTACACGTTTTGATGTATTTAATTTCTGGTGGAAGCATGTCAAATCTTGAGAGAAAACATAAACTGATGCGCTTGGCAACGTTTGCATCTGTAGGTGTTGCGGGCTCACTAATTGTTGTGAAGCTTATTGGCTGGGCGATGACTGGGTCTGTCAGTTTGCTTTCGACGCTAATTGACTCTTTTCTTGATTTTGCGGCGTCTATTATAAACTTCATTGCTGTTTTTCACGCGGTTCAACCGGCTGACAAAGAACATCGGTTTGGACATGGCAAAGCAGAACCACTGGCGGGCCTGGCCCAAGCTGCATTTATTTGCGGGTCTGCAATTTTCTTGCTTATAGAAGCGGGAACACGGTTAATGGAGCCACGACCGATTGAACATTCTACAGTTGGTTATGTTGTAATGGTATTTTCAATAGCTTTAACGCTTGCGTTAGTCGTGTTTCAGCGTTTTGTGGTTAGAGAATCGAGTTCTGTAGCAATTCAAGCTGACTCTATTCATTATGCTACTGATTTAGCGATTAATGTGAGCGTTATCTTGTCCCTATATTTAAGTACTTCCTTGGGGCTATGGTTTGTGGATTCACTATTTGCGATAGGTATCGCAGTTTATCTTTTTAAAAGCGTTCTAGGCATCGGGTACAAATCTTTGAACATTTTAATGGATCGGGAATTGCCTGAAAAAGAACGAGAAAAAATAATTGATATTGCTCTTAAACACAGTGATGTTACTGGTGTACATGATCTTCGAACCAGATCTTCTGGCACCCACGTATTTATCCAATTGCATATAGAGATGGATGGAAATATGATTTTGACCGATGCACATGAAGTTGCTGATACTGTTATGGCCAATCTACAAGAGGAATATCCGAATTCAGAGGTCATTATTCACCAAGATCCAGAAGGGGTAGAAGAAGTTAAACCTGCTTTTTGAAGGGTTCAGTCTATAAGTATTGGGATGCCGGTTGATTAAAGTGTTCTAGTTTATTGCAGTTTAAGTAGCAAGCTTGATGTTACCTATGTTTCTTAGCTTACCTAAGCTGTTTTTGCTTTTAGTTTGCTTGAAAATTAAAAAATATTTAGGACATCTAAATTGCGGATTGCTTGATGAGTTCAACCTTCGTATAAGATCTTAAAAAGCTAAGGGCCGACTTAATTTCTGTTCTATAATCGAGCCAGCCATTTTCAATCGACGGATCTAGAATTACAGGCATACGTGGATGCAGGTGGGCAATTGAGGTCGGGGAGGCACAAGTAATTATTGCTAAACGATTAGATATATTATCTATTAGACCGGCAAAGGCCATAGTCTTTTGATCGGATGCTTTTACGCAGTATTTTGATTTTTTCCCATTTCGTGTTCTTGCCCATTCATAGTAGCAATTAGCAGGCACTAGACATCGATTCATCAATAAGTGGGTAAAAGTTTTTTTATATGTTAACGTTTCGGCTCTCGCGTTAATTATTAAACCTGACGCCCAATCTACTTTTAAACCCCAGATGGAATGTTTTGGTCCAGAAAAGTCAATTACCAAGCTCGGATCAGAAGGATATTGCTCAGCCTTGAAATCAATTATAGGTTCTCTTTTCAAGTTAAACCTGTTTTTCAAATCAAATGGTTTACTATGTAGTTTGTATCTTGAGCACATTTTATTAGTTGTAATTTAACTGGTAGAGGACCAACATAGAGTTTTCGTCATTTTGTTTGATACTATGAGTATTACTGAAAAAAAAATAGTTGTTATTACAGGGGGCAGTAGAGGCATTGGATACTCGACAGCGTGCCTATTCTTGGAGCGTGGATGGAAAGTTATCACGTGTTCGCGTGGAGAAGAACCTCTAGCTTGTAAAAACCCTGATTGGTTATTGCACATTCCTACGGATTTAGGCAATTCTGAGAGCATTAACAATTTTGTTGAAAAGGTGCACTTAGTTCTCGATGGAAGTCCTCTTCACGGTTTGGTGAATAACGCAGGAATGTCGCCAAAAACTGATTACAAAGAACGGTTAGGATGCCTTAATGGGAATTTAGATGCATGGCATGAGGTATTTGAGTTAAATTTTTTTACGCCGCTTAAGCTTTCGCGAGGGTTTGCTTCGATTCTTCATAAGGGAAGAGGGGCTATTGTAAATGTAACTTCCATTGCTGGTCATTCAATTCATCCATTTGCTAGTTCTGCTTATTCAATTTCAAAAACAGCACTATCAGGACTGACCAGACAATTAGCTAATGAATTTGCACAGATGGGTGTAAGGGTGAATTCTGTAGCGCCGGGTGAAATTGAGACTGAAATGGTTAGCTCTGAATATGAAATGTTGATACCACGCATTCCTTTTCAGCGCATGGGGGTGCCAATTGACGTTGCTGGAACTATTTACTACCTTTGTTCCGACGATGCTATGTATGTTACAGGAACCGAAATATTTGTTACTGGCGGGCAACATTTAGTTTAGACTTCTTATCTCTCAGCGTAGGTTTAGTCTACTATTCTTTTCATTAGGGAGAATTTTCCCTTGTCCTTTCTGTTTTTTTGCTTGGGTGTTGAGGGAGTGAGTTAATGCTCTTGATATTGCGTTTTTTGCGCATGTATATAAAGCACTATTAACCTCATTTTTGCGTTTAGCTAAATTTAACCGTGTACTATTTTGATTATTAGAATAATTTCGAGCACTTCTCTATTGAAGTAATATTTTATTTTGTCGTGCTGATTAAATTCACCATAATCTATTTAGAGCTAGTTCTAAGGATTGAGACTGCAATCCTTAAGAATTAAATTAAGACAGTGCTAGCTAAATTAGTATGGAAAATCTGATTGTATTTGCGTATATCGATCGCGTATACTTTCTTTTGGTAAAGTTTGATCATATGTACGGGTGTTAGAAACTTCCAATGCAAACACTTGGTTCAGCGTATATAATTAATCTTTATTCTGCACTGCTTTGGATACACCAGTATATCTAACCTAAGAAACGCTGGATGCTTGAGAGCTTTGAATCAATGACTTTTAGTTTGGAGTGATGCGAATGGCGAAGAAATCGCTTATGGTAGATGCTAAAACCGATAACAAGTTGATGAGAATTGTAGAGGCGTCAGTTGATGAGATCAGGGAAGAAGCGGAGGTCCGTACCTTTTTCTTTCCTCTTAGTTCAAAACGGCTAATTTTTTTGAAAAAAAAGATTTTGCCCATTTCTGCGGCTCTATTGACTTTTGTATGGATTTTGCTGGGTTATAACTTTATTCAAAGCCACCTTGGTTGGGATAACGTAGGAGTGCTGCTGCCTCATGAATTAGGTGGACTAGTAGTGGGAGTTGTGACGCCAATAGCTTTTCTCTGGATAGTTGTTGCTTTTTATCATCGCGACACAAATTTTTACCAAGAATCGCGCGAACTTAAGGAGCAATTGCATAAATTAATCTACCCGTCAGACGAGGCGCAAGGGCGTCTTCGTGAGGTCATGGAATCCTTACGCGAGCAAACTCGTGAACTTAACAAGGCAACGGAAGAGGCATCTAAACGAGGTGATGCAATTGGAGAACTTGTTAGAGTGCGGGCTATGGAGCTATCGCGGGCTTCCGAAGATGCAGATTTAAGATCTCATGCAGTGGCCGAAGCATTGCGCCGGCAAACCGAGGATTTGTCGACAGCAGCAGAAAGTGCAAGCGAAAAAGTTCGAAATTCAGGTGATGTTTTGCAGCGCCATGCCCATGAATTATCTATCTCATCAGATAGAGCCTCAGCAAGAGCGGAAGAATTATCGGAAGTATTGGGCCGCCGAGCAGACGAGCTGAATGCCGTTGCAACTTCAGCGTCTGAGCAAACCCGGGATACAACAAATAGCATGCGGCAATATACGAACGAAATGGGAAGAGTAACAGTTGAGGCGCAAGAACAGAATGAAATGACATTGCGTTCACTAACTAATATAGGGGAACAAGTTCGCGGTCATTTGAAAGCCCTCGTCGATAGCTCTGCATCTATTACTGATCGCATTCGTGAGAATGTAGACTTATTGGGTGAAAAAGCTAATGAATTAACCCAGCGTGGAGATCGTGCTGAGGATCAGTCTTTGCGCATTCGGGAATTGTTGGTAAACGAGAGTAAGAATTTAGATCAATTATTAGACCGTGTCACGATACGAACTAAAGAAATCCATCAAGAGTTAACAGTTCAAGAAGACAAATTGGATTCGTCTGGAGAGCGGCTGCGAGGTGAAATTCGTGAAATTTCAGATCAATTGCGCGAAGACATGCGCCAGTTTGAAACAATGTCGGAGAGTGTCTCTGACCGGGTCAAGGTGACGGGTGAAATACTGCGTAAGGAAGGTAAGGGGATTTCAGAAGCAGCTAATCAGGCGACCGAACATGCAAATAGGGCAGGCGATGCATGGCGTCAAAACGCACATGAATTAGGCTTAGTGTCTGAAAAAGCGGTTCTAGATTTAAATAGTTATGGGAACCTTCTCGAAGAACGAGTAAATGCTATTCGGGAAACTTCAGAACTTGTAAACAACTATCTTTCTGAAACCGGTAAAATGCTCGAAAATAAAAATGACGAGTTTACGCGTATTTCTTCTCTTAATATTCAGGGATTAGAGGCCGCTGGGTATCAATTGACCCAACGTGCTGAAAGCTTAGAAAAGATAGGTTTAAACACGATAGAACAAGTAGACCGTGTTGGCAGCGTGCTGCAGAAGACGGGCCAGGATCTTACCAAAACTACTGACAAAGGTGTCGAAGATATCTCAAGCGTGTCAAGGCTACTTGTATCAGGCGAGCAGGCTCTTCAGGAGTCAGCGATTCATACAAATGAAATAGTGCAGGATGCAAAGGAGCATTTAGAAGGGATTGAAAAGCTCTCATCAAGTGCTGCAAGCAAAATACAAAATTATAGCAATATTTTAAAAGATGAGAATCAAACATTGTCTTCTTTGGCGGATAATGCAGAAAATAATTTGACTAGGGTAAGCCAAAGTCTAGAGATAAATGCAGATAAATTAGGCATAATTTCTGCTAGGGCGAGTAATATCTTACAGGAGGCAGGTGAAACACTTCAGGGGCATACTAACGAGTTAAATCTTGCAGCAGAGGGAACTCAAAATCGTTTGGAAGGGCTTGACCAGGACATTTCTCGGCGACTCTCTGATCTAGTGGTTACGTCGGATGAAGCTGTGCAAAAAATACGCACCATTTCTGAAGTGCTGCGTGAGAGTTCAATAGAAGCAGCTAACACATCAAGCCGTGCCGCGGATCAGGTCGGAACATTTAATTTACAATTACGCGAGCAAACTAGCGAGGTTGCTGCGTCGTCAGAACGTGCAAACCAATTACTTACTCTGGTTAATGAGCTTTTGCATACACAAGCTGAAGACCTTACAGAAATCTTTGACAGGGCCTATGGTCAACTAGATAGCGCAGGAAATCTTATTAAAAAGCGATCCAGCGAGCTAGGTGTATTAAGCTCCGAAGCGACACAACGTCTAGTTGATGCTACTGCTGCAATAAATGATGGTTCTACAGTTCTTGAGGCTTCTTCAGCAAAAGCAACAAATGCACTTTCTTTTAGTCAGAGCGAGCTTAAACGAGTGTCGGGTGATTCCATTGAGCTCATTAATCAGTTAGCTGATAAATTAGTGGAGAGGACCGGTCAGGCTAACCATGAAGCCAATAAAGCGGCAGAAATTCTCTCCACTATGGATAAGAGCCTTAACCAATTTGTTGAGGAGTTTAACGTATCACTTGGGCGTGCAAGGAGTCGTCTTGGCGATGTAGGGGAAACACTTCATGCGAGCTCGGAGGAGTTGAGTATTGCTTACGATACTGCACACCGGCAAGTTCATTCCTTTTCTGAAATCCTAAGACAGCAATCGAGTGGTATAAATGTCGCGTCTAACGATGCTGTGGCCAGGATAGGACATGTCAGCGATGAGATAAGTAATCGTAACCATGAGGTTCAAACAACAGCAGAGAAAGCGGCCCAATTATTGGGCAATGTGGGTGATTCATTGCGCCGTCAAGGTGGTGAAGTCAATCAAATCAGTCAGCAGGCATCTAGTGAATTTGAGTCAGTGACTGGAAAAATTCACGATGCGAGCCGTGATCTCAACAATCTGATACAACAGAATGTCGTTGGTATGAAAGAAATGGGACGCGGACTTCACGAAAGTTTTGATAAGCTTCAAGATATCTCGCAAAAGGCGACTGCAGAACTAGAAGAGACCGGTGAATCGATGAGCCAGAGGAGTAGTCTTTTGGAAAACACAACAAAAGAAATTAAAACTCAATATGACAAGATATCAGAGATTGGCGATTTTCTTCAAAATGAATTTAAGGCTGTCGAAGCTAAAACACAGAAAATAATTGAGAAAACTGATAATGGTACAGAGGCTTTAAGACGTCAATTGATTGATTTGGCAACGGCTTATTCACATACTACAAAAGGGATTGGCTCTTTAGACGAGGCGCTTTCCCAACGTTCTACTGCTCTGATAAAAAATACTAGTGAAGCAATCGATAAAATCTCTATCTGGGACAAATCAGTTGGATCTTATAGCAATCGTATGTCAGAAATTACCAACGACTTTTCCAACAAATCTCATCAAATTAATGAAGTTTTTGTGCAACGGGTAGAAGGAATGCGGCAGGCATCAGAGAGGGCGGAACAGCTTTATAAAAATTTAACAAGTCAAACCAAGAAAGTTAGTGCGATTGAATTTATGCAGCAAGCTACATTTATAGCAGAGAAACTACAATCAGTTTCGGTTGATATGAATCGTTTGCTTGAAACAAAGATTACTGAAGATGAATGGCGTCGTTACAACAAGGGTGATAAAGGTATCTTTGTTCGGAAAATGTTAGGTTTTAGAGAAAAAAGGCGGTTGAAAGCAATCGCGAAAAAATGTCGGGAAGATGCAGAATTTAGGGATTACGTAAATAGCTATATTGAGGAATTTTCAGAATTATTGGAAATTTCGAGAAAACGTGATGACAATAATATTATGAATGCGACGTTTTTGAGCTCTGACATAGGGAAGGTCTATATGATTTTAACCCGTGCATTAGGTCGGGAAAGCTAAATAGATATTTATTGTGTGTTCCCCCCCAACAAAATGATGGTTATAGTTAAAAGGGTATCCATAAATTGTAGCGTGTTGAGTCATTAATCTTTTGAGAAGTGGCTGATCACACAATTAGTGCCAGTTAAATTTGTTGATACTCTCTGTTATGGGACATTATTTTAGGGTTATGCAAAGTTGATATTGTTACTAAAAATTTTGATTTAGATTAAAGATAATACCTATGTATCATTCTTGCTTTTTTAAATACAAAGTTTGCACTTTGATATTCAACTGATCATGGTCAAACCTTTTTCTTCGATGTGCTCCAGTGAGACCGAACGGGTTATAGCATATTGGTTGTTAACCGTTGGTTTTATGGTTTTCGTTATAATTTTTATTGGTGGATTAACACGCTTAACGCACTCTGGCTTATCGATGGTTGAGTGGAAACCACTAACTGGCTGGCTGCCACCGATGGACAAAGAATCTTGGAATGAACAGTTTGATAATTATAAGAAATTTGCTGAATATAGAGTTTACAATAAAGGGATGGCCTTAGAGGAGTTTAAAAATATATTTTGGCTTGAATTTATTCATCGGTTTTTTGGTCGGTTAATTGGATTGATATTTTTAATTCCGTTTATTTATTTTTCTTTTCGTCGAATAATTCCGCGATACCTATATCCTAAATTAATTTTAATGCTGTTTTTGGGTGCTTCTCAAGGGTTTATAGGATGGTGGATGGTGAAAAGCGGTTTAGCAAATGAACCAGATGTTAGTCAATATAGATTAGCAATCCATCTTTTTGTAGCATTTGTTATTCTGGGGTACATTTTTTGGGTTGCACTTTGCTTATTGAAGCCAATCGTACCAATAGAGCTAGATAATAATCAGAAGAAGCTTATATTGCATGTGAAAGGCATAATTATTCTTGTTGTCATTACTATCCTTTCAGGCGCATTAGTAGCAGGTTTAGATGCAGGTTTTGTTTATAATGAATTTCCCTTAATGGATGGCCGGTTTTTTCCAGAAGGCTATTTTGAATTAACTCCATGGTATATTAATATTTTTGAGAACTTAGCATCCGTTCAATTTGATCATCGGTGGTTAGCAATTTTTACGTTTTTTACGTGCGTAAGTTTATTTTTTCGAGCGGGGAAAATGGGCGCCAACGGACGGGTTTGGGTAGCAATTTGTATGCTTTTATTTATTATAACAATTCAAGTTGTACTTGGAGTTTCGACCCTTCTTTTAGTTGTGCCAATTAGCTTAGCGTCGTTACACCAACTGGGTGCTGTAATGTTATTCTTATCTGCAATCTGGACTCTTAAGGAGTTGTATTCGGCCTATAAAAATTAATTTTCTGCCCTATAAAAAAATAATGACGACGATTTGTATTCAAATCTTAATGTCGAGCGGGTTCAAAAAGTGTTCAGACAACTTGATGTGTTTACCGATTTGTTCTTATTACACTATTTCAGGTTTTACTTATATGGAAGTAGCAGTTTAAAAAACAAAAAACACCAAGATCTGTTTGCTTATTGCAAAAAGTGGGAAGTACTTGACTGATATGCAATTAAATTTAACTGGATTAATCTATCATTTTACCAAAATTGGTACTTTATTTTTTTGTTTGCTAGTTTTGTCGGGCTGTCTCTCAAACCGAACACCAACTGAGGTGTTGCAGGAATTTTTAGGGAAAGCTACTTTTCCGCCCCACGTTGAGGCTGAACTCGCTCGCTTTGAAGAGGTTTATTATAATGTAGCTCCAAATGCTGATGAAGAAAAATTAGATTATTTTCGTTTTGCATTCAAACGGATACGTAGCCACTATGTGAGAAAAATTGGCGAAAGACAATTAATCGACAATGCTATTACTGGAATGAAAGAATTCAAAGAAAATTCTAACGCCAAATTTACCATCAAAATGGCCACAGAGTCAGCGCTGAAGAAAATGCTAGCATCATTAGATCCGCATTCAGGTTTCATGGATGCAGAGGAATTTCGGGATAGTTTTTCGCAAACCAAGGGAGAATTTGGTGGATTAGGGATTCAAGTCACTATGCAAGATAGTCTGGTCAAGGTGATTGCCCCTATTGAGGATACACCGGCATCACGAGCCGGCATTCAGGCCGGTGATTTTATCACCCATATTGATGGAATTCCAGTTTTAGGGAAGACTCTGTCTGAAGCTGTCAGAATTATGCGTGGTGCGCCTGGTACCTCTATCTTATTGCGTGTACGTCGGGATGAAACTTCGGAGCTAGACTTTCGAATTGTACGCGCTATCATAAAAGTTAAAGCTATTCGTTGGAAGATTAATGGTGCGGTCGGCTATATAAGGATAATTAGATTTTCAGAAAAAACCCAACGGGAATTGCGAAAGGCTCTAATTCGAATTAAGGCTAAGCTTGGACCAGGATTAACAGGGATTGTTATTGATCTACGAAATAATCCCGGTGGGCTATTGGATCAGTCAGTTCAGGTAGCAGATGATTTCCTTGATAGTGGCGAAATTGTTTCAATCAGAGGTCGCACCCCTTCAAATATACGCTCTTACACAGCGAAAAAGGGTGATGTGGCTCGAGGAATACCAATAGTAGTGCTGATTAATAATGGTTCAGCTTCTGCTTCCGAAATAGTGGCAAGTGCATTGCAGTTTCATGGTAGAGCAACAGTTATGGGGAGCACTAGTTTTGGAAAAGGTTCAGTGCAAACCATAATGCCTATGCCTGTAGAAGGTGCACTTAGGTTGACAACGTCACTTTATTATGCCCCATCTGGAAATACAATCCAAGCGACTGGGGTCACGCCAGATATTGTTCTATTGAAGCCTAATAAAAGAAATCAAAATGAACCTATTAATTCCAATATTCCACGTGAAGTTGATTTACCAGGTGCAATTAAAGGTATAGAAAATCTGCCTGCCGAAGAGAGCATATCTTTTTTTGAAACACAATGTCCGGTCATAGGAGATGAGAAAGATTTTGCTCTAATGTGCGCGCTCACTTATCTAAAGTCTGGATCAAAAGCCCAATTCCGTGCGGTGCTTAATGAGAATTCTGGCACTTAATTAGCTAAAGAATTTATTTTTAGTATATGGCATGGGGACCTTGATCTAAACTTAATGCAGAACCAAAAGGACTATAAAAAAGCGTAAAAAGGTTAAATCTAATATTCTTATAAACAATGTTTCGGTATCCTTAAGAATTCTAAGTGAGTCAGATTTTTATTTTGTCGGATCATAGCGAGACTGTTTAGATTTAGGTTAAGACCAAAGACCCAGCTTTCAGACCAGTCGGATTAGCTATGGGCAAAGGCATTTACAAAAGATGTACTTGAGGGAAAATATTTCAGTCTAGATTAAAAGTAATTCGCAAAGATCCAAGATAAAATAAGATGAACACAACACCTGATGATATTAATAACCGCCGGACTTTTGCTATAATTTCTCACCCGGATGCTGGCAAAACTACGCTAACGGAAAAACTATTGCTTTTTGGCGGTGCGATTCAAAAAGCTGGTGAAGTTAAGGCGAGGGGCGAGCGACGGCGGGCACGCTCAGATTGGATGAAAGTTGAGCAAGAGAGGGGAATATCAGTAGCTTCTTCTGTTATGACCTATGAATATGGCGGTTATACGTTTAATCTACTAGACACTCCAGGACATGAAGATTTTAGTGAGGACACCTACCGTACCCTCACTGCGGTTGATTCGGTAATTATGGTGATTGATGGTGCCAAAGGTATAGAAGCTCAAACAAAAAAATTATTTGAAGTTTGTCGATTGCGTGATTTGCCAATAATAACTTATATCAACAAATTAGATCGCGATTGCAAAGACCCGTTTGAGTTACTTGAAGATATTGAGCAAACTCTTGCTTTAGACGTCTCACCTGCGACATGGCCTATAGGAATGGGGCGCGATTTTGTGGGATGCTATGATTTGATTGAAGATCGAATAATTCTCTTCCAGCGAATGAAAAATATAATTCCAGAAAGTGGTGAATATTGCCAAGGTGTTGGTGATACCAAACTTGATAAAATAGTGCCTGCAAATGTCTTATCGCAATTTCGTTCTGAAGTTGAAGTGGCATGCGGAGTTTGTCCCCCTCTTGAATTGGATTCATATCTTAATGGGCAATTGACCCCGGTCTATTTTGGGAGTGCTATGCATAACTTTGGTGTTGGTGAGTTGCTGGATGGGTTGATCAAACGTGCCCCGTCGCCTCGCCCAAAAGAAACGCTCAAAAGGACAATTGATCCTTCAGAAAAAAAAGTTTCAGGCTTTGTTTTTAAAATACAAGCTAATATGGACCCAAAGCATCGTGATCGAATCGCGTTTCTTCGTCTGGTGTCAGGAAAATTCATACGCGGTATGAAACTTTTTCATTTAAGAAATAACAAATTTATCAACACCCATAACCCAATACTTTTTCTAGCTAGTGATCGCAAAGTAGCGGATGAAGCGTGGGCCGGTGACATTATAGGGATACCAAATCACGGAAGCCTCCGAATAGGTGATGCAATTTCGGAAGGGGAAAGCCTACAATTTTCTGGAATACCTTCTTTTGCTCCAGAGTTAATGCAGAAAGTTCGACCAACAGACCCTTTGAAGGCCAAGCACCTCTCGAAAGCGTTGTTTCAACTCGCTGAAGAAGGTGTGGCTAGCGTATTTAAACCCTTGATAGGTACAGACTGGGTTGTCGGTGTAGTAGGTAATTTACAGTTTGATGTATTGGCTGATCGCATCAGAACAGAGTATGAGATCCCGGTTAACTTTGAGGCA
>MDTE01119719.1_pt1 | contig 12540 bp, 13 predicted proteins | sample 811231 | NCBI WGS metagenome assembly MDTE01 (sample SAMN05326651, study PRJNA326480) | marine metagenome | isolation source: seawater | place: Indian Ocean: Red Sea | collected 2010
AAATACTCCTATGATCATTATTACTGCTAAACCTAAAATTCTTTTTTTAGATGAAATTCCAATAAATTTTTCTAATTTGGTTTTCATTTCTTATTCATGTTACAAATTGTTCTTATTTTCACGAGTAATTGTTACAAGTGAAAATAGCAAAATTGCTGTCAATAAAAATACAATTCCTAAAAGAAATATAGCTGCTCCAACTAATGTTAGATTAGTACTTAATCTACCAAATTCAACATAATACTGAATTGCCATATATGAAAAAATACCACCCGTAATTAGAAATATTATAGATGGTATTCCATAAAATGTTAATGGACGTTGTATTGATGTATACTTTATTGTACTAATAATAACTGATGATCCATGTTTTACAGGATTATGTGTTGATGTATCTCCTTGATATAAAATTTTAATTGGAACTTCTGAAATCCTAAAATTTTTTGCACTTGCTTTAATTAAAATTTCAGTTGATATTCCCATTCCTAATTCAGATGGATTTAACACATTCAAAACTTCTTTTGAATATGCTCTGAAACCGCTTTGTGAATCTGTAAGCTTTTCACTTATTGTTGCATTTGTAAGTTTTGTAATTACCTTAATGCCAATTTTTCTATATTTTGGAATTTCTTTTTCACTTTCATCTAAAAATCTTGAACCTATGACCAAATCAGATTGTTTATTTTCAATTGGGCTGACTACTTTTTTTATATCTTCAACTCTATGTTGACCATCTGCATCAAATGTAACTAAAACATCCCCCTCTATTTCTTTAGCTTTTAAAAAAATACTATGTATTGCAGCTCCATATCCTAAATTTTTTTTATGATCAATAACTATAGTTCCCATTTCTTTTGATATTTTTGATGTTAAATCAGTTGAACCATCATTACAAACTATTATCTTATCAGTTATTTTTTTAAGATCAGTGATCACTGATTCTATATTTTTCTCTTCATTAAATGCAGGTATTCCTATGATTATTCCCAATATCTAATCATTTTTTATTTTAGTTATAACGTTCACCTATAAAACATACTACACATTACACACAAATTTTTTACTTAATCGCATCATTTTGAATATATTTCTCAAACGTAGTAAAATCATACAATGCAAGTAGTTCTTCCATTTTTTTTGGTGTTTTTTCTAAATTATGATAAGTAACAAAATGATCCTTTTTTGATAATTTTATTTTAGGCATATATTCTGGAGTCAATTCCCAAGAATGAATATAAAAAACACCTGGAATATTTTCTTTCTCATAAGTTTCAAATGATTTTTTAATAGTCCTAAATGGAAGCGTACGGAGATAAAATCCTCCTCCTGTAGGAATAGTTTTTCCAAAGAATTTTGAAACCATTATTGGGAATTCAATTAGATTTGCATTTTCTGAATTATCTTCTAAAAAATTACTAGAAATTCTATATGGTTTTTTACTAGCATTTGGAATTCCATATAAGTTAGTCTTTGCTGGAACTACACTGCTGTCATATAGATAATTATTTTCATTTAAAACATCTATTAGCCATGAACTACTCATGTTTAATGAAAAACTTGGAGCTCGAAATCCTTTTGATTTTCCATTAGTTAATTTTTGAAATTTTTTAATTTCAATTTTAAATTCATCTTTAAAATTCAAGGAATCAATTCTTGTATGTTTCATTGTATGAAATGCAACTTCGTGCTCATTTTCTAAAATTTTATCTAATAATTCTGGTTTATGTTCTAATAGTTCACCTACAACAAAAAATGTTGCTTTTGTATCATATTTATGTAACAAATCAATGATATTATCAAGACCATTTATTATTTTTAATTCATGTTTTTCATTGGAAATATACTTTTGAATTAATTCTGGATGAAACCATTCTTCAAAATCTATACCTAACAAATTCATTTTTTCTTAATGATTAATTTTTTTTATAACTCTTGCAGGATTTCCAATTGCAATACAGTAATCTGGTATATCTTGTGTCACAACACTTCTTGGTGAAATTATTGAATTTTCACCAATTGTAACTCCTGCAATAATTATTGCACCTGGATTAATTACTGCCCCTGATTTTATCACAACTTTGGAAACTTTTCTAGGAAAATCTCCTTGTTTTAGAAATAAATTTGCTGATGGATTGCTATGAGCAAATATCATTGAATTGGAACCTAAAGTTACATTATCACCTATTTCCACCATTTTTGGATAAATCAAATCAATTAAGACATATGGATTGAAATGACAATTATTTCCAATTTTTACTCCTCTAGCTCTTTGCATACTAACACAAAAACTCGATACTGGCGATGAATAAGACAAACAGTGTAAAATCCACCCCCGAAAGAATTTCATTTTCATTCTAAAGCGTCCAAAACTTCCTGAATATCCATAATAATCCATTACTTCCTTTTCATTAATTGGAAAAGTATCATTTTCGTCGCTCATACTAATCATGATTAACCTAATTTTTTAAAATCTAAAGCTTACTGATAAAAAATAGTAGAATTCATACATAATATTTATTGTTGAAAAAATCATTTTCATTATAGACCATTGGAAAAAACACTATCAGATTATATCGAATTAGTAAAACAGATTGATGACCTAAAATTTGACAAAAAATTGAAGGTAGCCATTCTTTCTAGTTTTACTCTAAATGGATTAGATGAAACAATTCATGTGAAATGCTCTCAATTGGGAATTAGATATCAGTCATATATTGCCGGATATAATCAATATAACCAAGAATTACTAAATCGTGATAGCAGTTACTACAATTTTTCACCTGATATCACTTTTCTAATGTTAGATATTCGAAATTTTCTTGGTGAAAATTTTTACAATTTTTACAATATTTCTATTGAAGACAGAAAATCACTTACTAATGAGAAAATTAGTGAACTTGAAAATTTAATCAAAAATTTTGAAAAGAATTCTAATTCAAAATTAGTAATTTCCAATTTTAATATCCCATATTATTCTCCTAATGGAATACTTGAATCAAAATCTGAATTTGGTTTTAATGAAATGATTCATGAAATAAATTACTCACTCCAAACTATTTCAAAAAACCATAATCAAATTTTTATTTATGATTTTACTCGATTCTTTTCGAAATTTGGAGAAAAAAATATTTTTGATTATAGGCAATATTTCTTAGGTGATATACAAATTAGTTTTAAATTCATCCCCTCTCTTGCAAATGAATTAATGAGCTATCTAAAACCCATATGCAGTCTTAATAGGAAATGTATTGTTTTAGATTTAGATAATACATTATGGGGTGGTATTGTTGGTGAAGATGGTTTTGATGGAATTGAATTAGACCATACACCAAATGGTAAAGCATACATTCAATTTCAAAAAGAATTACTTTCATTATGGAATCAAGGAATTATTCTTGCAATAAATAGTAAAAATAATTTCAATGATGCAATAAAAGTGATAAATGAACATCCTAACATGATCTTAAGAGAAAAAAATTTTGCTAGTATACAAATTAATTGGGATGATAAAGCTGTAAATCTAAAAAAAATTGCTGATGAAATTAATATTGGTTTAAACAGTATGGTATTTTTTGACGATGATAAATTAAATCAAGAAAGAATAAAACAAGAATTTCCAGAAGTTTTAACACTTGATTTACCTAATGATCCTTCTCAATATGTGCCTATTCTACAGGAATTAAATGATTTTAATGTTCTACAAAGAACTGTAGAAGATAAAAAGAGAGGCGAGATGTATTCGCAACAACGTGAACGTCAAAATCTAAAACAAAATATATCTAACATTGAAGATTTTCTTAAGGAACTTGATATTAAAGTTAAAATAAAAAATTCCAATGATTTTCTTATTCCTAGAATATCTCAACTTACATTAAAAACCAATCAATTCAATCTAACAACTAGACGATATCAAGAAGAAGAAATAAGAAAAATATCAAATGATAGAAATTTTTCTGTTGGGTGTGCTCAAGTTTTGGATAAATTTGGCGATAATGGAATCACTGGCGTTTACATTGTTAAAAAAAATGAAAATTTTTGGTTACTAGATACATTTCTTTTAAGTTGTAGAATTATGGGTAGAGGGATAGAAAATGCAATGTTATCTCAGATTTTAAAAGATGCAAAATCAAAAGGAATTAAAGAAATTAAAGCAGAATTTATTCCAACTGAAAAAAATAAACCTGCTGAAAATTTCTTATCTAATTATGGTTTTATCAAACACGATAAATTTTGGGTTTATAATCTAGATAACGATATAATATCACCAAATCACTTGAAGGTTGAAATAGAATGATGGAGACTGAGCTTAATGCAATTATTGCAAAAGTATTCGCAATCCCCGAATCTGAAATTAATGAAAATTCTGGACCTGAAACCATAGAATCTTGGGATTCTTTTAATGGTCTAATTTTAGTTGATGAATTAGAAAATCATTTTAAGATAAAATTTTCAATTTCTGAAATTACTGATGTGAAAACCGTAGCTGACATCAAACGACATCTTAAAAATCATAATATCTCTTAAAATGTCTGAAAGTCCTTCTGAATTAAATTTTGAAAACATAACTATAGGTTACACTAAAAAATTTCAGATTATAGTTACTGAATCATTAGTTAATGATTTTGCAAAACTCTCAGGAGATTTTAATCCAATTCATATCGATGACAACTTTGCAAAATCTAAAAAATTTAAGGGTAGAATTGTTCATGGAATGCTTCTTGCTTCATTTCTTTCACAAATGACTGGAATGTATATTCCTGGGAAAAATGCTCTATATGTCTCACAATCATTAGAATTTCATAATCCATGTTTCATAAATGATCAAATTACAATTTCTAGTGTTGTTGTTGATAAAAGTGAATCAACAAAAATTATAAAAGTTGACTCAAAAATTACAAATAAAAAAAATGAAATCCTTCTAAGTGGTATTGGTAGAATAATTGTTAGAAATGATTGAAAATTTTGGTATAGGTATTGATTTATCTAATATAGAAAAATTCAAAAATAAACCATTTGAAAAAAATAATAGTTTTTATAAAAAAATTTTTTTGAAAAAAGAAATTGATTATTGTTTAAAATTTAAAAATTCATATGAAAAATTTGCTGGAAAATTTGCTCTTAAGGAAGCACTAATCAAATCTATCAATAAGAAAATAGAATTTTTAGAAATTGAAACTTCTCATTTACATTCAAAACCTACTGTAAAAATTTTAAATTCTAAATATAAATATAGATTTCTTGCTTCATTATCGCATGAATCTAATTTTGCAATAGCTGTTGTGATTTCTGAAAAAATTAATTAATTTTTTCTTTGGTTTTCTTGCTTAATTTAGTCAATATTTTATTAAATGAATTGTTCATTGATTTTTGTGAAACATTTTTTGGAACAAAAATTTCATCAGGAAAATTTTTAATTAATTCTTCATCTTTTACAGTTTTCTTTTTCTCTAGTTCGTGATATTTATCATTGATTTTATTTTTATATTTCCGTATTTCTAACTCTGCTTTTATTTTGGCGCCAAGAAATCCTTTTGAAAAATAGAATATCCATACAAATAAATCAACTAGCATTAATGAAACACGCATTTTTTCATATGTTTCTTTTGAATAGTGTGTCAGAATACAATATTTTCTGTTTCTTTCTAACCAGTAAAATTTTTTAGATGACCATTGTAATGAATAACTCTCGACATGAAAAATTTCTGATTTAGGAACATAATACGAATTAATTCCAATTTGTGCTGCACGCCATCCTAAATCTAGATCATCATGATATAAAAAAAGAAATTCATCCAACAATCCTACCTTGTTTATGACTTCTCTAGATGTAAAAAGACATGTACCTGATGCATAACCAATTTTTTCAATCTTCTCATTTTTACTAGTAATTTTATTTCCTTTATCTTTAGCAAAACCAAATCCAAAAAGATGTAGCATATTTCCTGTACTTTGAATTATATCTTTTTCATTTAATGACAGAATTTTTGGTTGGTATAACCCTTCACCAAATTCATTATATGCAGAAATTAATTCAGTAATACATCTAGGTTCAACTATTGTATCTGGATTTAGTATTATGATAAATTTGCCTTTAGCATTTTCAATTCCTACATTATTTCCTCCACAATAACCTAAATTTTCATTATTTTGAATTAATTTTATCTCAGGAAATTTTTCCTTGCATTTGTTTTGACTATTATCTGATGAAATATTATCTACAACTATTATCTCGATATTTTTGTGTAATGATTTCTTTATAGATTCAATACAATTTAGCAATAATTCTCCAGCATTATAATTTAAAACAATTATGCTAACAAGTTCTTTGTCCATACTTTATCTCAAAGGGATATTTTTGATCCTTCTCCAAGTAAAAAGATCTTATCTTCATCTGATGAATTTTGTTTTATTTCTGAATTACTTGCAACAATACTATTTTTGATTTTTGTTCTAGAGTTAATTTTACAATTATCCATAATTATCGAATTTTCTATAGCTATTACAGAGATATCCGAATTATCTCCCACACTAACATTAGGTCCTATTGAAGAGTTTCCATGTACTTTACAATTATCTCCAATTATCACCGGCCCGATTATTTTTACACTTGACTCAATCTCAGAATTTTTTCCAAGTATGATCTTTTCAGTATTATGTCTACGTACAAATTCCGGGTGTTTTGCAATCACTTCTCCATTAGCATTAATGATATCTTCTGGAGTTCCTGTGTCTTTCCAATAATCTGTTATTTTTTCAAAACTAATATTATCATTTTTTTTTAGTAGTTCGTCCAAAGCATCAGTAATTTCCAATTCATTACGCCATGATGGTTTCAAATTATCTATTATTTCAAAAATTATTGGAGTTAGCAGGTAAATCCCAGTAACCGCTAGATTTGATGCAGGTTCTTTTGGTTTTTCTGTAATTTTTAATATTTTACCATTTGCTACATCTGCAATTCCAAATCTAGAGGGATTATCAACCTCACAGAGCAAAATAGTAGCATCAAAATTTGAATCATTAAAGCTCTTTACAAATTCTGAAATTGATTTCTGTATAATATTATCTCCTAGAAAAACAAGAAATTTTTCATCATTAACAAATTTCTTACATAATCTAATTGCATGTGCAATTCCTTTAGGTTCATCTTGTTTGATATATGTAATTTTAACGCCAAATTTTTTTCCATCCCCATAATATTCTTGTACTTTGTTTGAGCCTACTCCTCCTATGATTATTGCAATCTCTGTTATTCCTGTACTTGCAATTGCTTCTAAACAAAATTGTGACATTGGTTTATTTCCAATTGGTAATAATTGTTTTGGACCTGTATGAGTTAATGGTCTTAATCGTGTTCCATGACCTCCATGTAAAATTATACCTTTCATTACATTCACTGATAATTTTCTTTCCATGGAGTTGGTGCTAAAACAGTTTCTGATATATTATCTAAAATTTGAGGATTATCTAAATACCATTGAATAGTTTTTTCTAAACCTTCATCAAAACTTGTTTTAATCTTCCAATTTATTTCATTAGATATTTTTTTTGAAGTCATACTATATCTAAAATCATGACCAGGTCTATCTTCTACAAATTGAATCAAATCTTCAGATTTATTCATAATGTTAAGTATTTTTTTAACAATTGTAAGATTATCTATCTCATTATTTGCAGATATATTATATGATTCTCCTGACTTCCCATTAGAAAGTACCATTTCAATTGCATTACAATGATCATTAACAAAAATCCAGTCACGAATATTTTTTCCTTTTCCATAAATTGGAATTTTAAGATTTTTATTTGCTAAAATTATTGTTTTTGGTATTAATTTTTCTACAAATTGTCTTGGACCATAATTATTTGTACATCTTGTAATTATCACATCTGAATCGAAAGTTGTTGAATAAGAATTGATTAAAAGTTCTGCAGCTGCTTTTGTTGCTGCATAAGGACTAGATGGATTAAATTTTGATTGCTCATCTGCAGTTCCATGATTTAAACTTCCAAACACTTCATCAGTTGATATCTGAATCATACGTTTTTTTTGTTTTGTAATTATATCTAGAATTGTAAATGCACCTCTAATATTGGATACCAAAAATGGATTTGCATCATTAATGCTTCTGTCTACGTGAGATTCTGCAGCAAAATTAACTACAATATCACATTTTGATATTTGCTCTTCCATTAATTTCTTATTTGAAATATTTCCTTTAACAAAATTATATTTCATAGAATCTTTAATTTGAGATAAATTTCTGTGATCTGAACCATATAATTCTGCATCTACATTTGTTATTTCAATATCATCACGTTCTAATAATTTTAAAATAAAATTACTTCCAATGAAACCTAACCCTCCAGTAACAAGTATTTTCATATACTCACAAATTTTCTAATCCTAATAAAATATTGTATAATTTACTCAGTAGGATTAAATCCAAACTTTTATTGGCTCAAATTGATGTTTTTTTCAAATGGAACAGGATGATTTTTCTATATTTGAATTAGAAAAACATGACACAAAAGACGTTCATGATTCTCATATTAATGGTGATTTAACGGTAATTTGGAGAAATTGGGATAATGTGATAAAAAATCCTGAAATGATTTACGTAAATTCTATTAAACCTGGAGAAATAAAAGGCCCACATATTCATAAAAATAGAACTAGTTATTTTTATTGTGTAGAAGGAAAACTGGTTATTATCATTAAAGAAAAAAATGGAAAATATCATGAAATAGAAACAAACTCAACAGATTCTAAATTAATTTCTGTTTCAAACGGAACACCTGCTGCAATTTTAAACCCATCAAATAACATATCAAAAATTTTAGTGTTGGCAGATATATCATGGAAACCTAATGACAATGAAATGTCTAATAGCAAATTTTCTAATTATGATTGGAAAAAATGGAATAAATAATAATTTAAAATGGAATTAATTACAAAAAAAATAAGAACAGAAAATTTTTCTGAAAAAAATATTATACTTGTTGATATAGATTCTAACATTTTAGATATTAAAAATATTTTAAATAATGAAACTAATTCTGAGATAATCTGTTTTGATTTTAAATCACATAAATTATTAGAAATCAATAATATTCCACATACTTTGTCTGATGATTTTCTATCAACTGAAAATTCTAAACTCATTCAAAAATATGTTTATAAATTCACATACTGGTATCTTGAAAAAAATTTTATTAGCTTTCTTGAATATAAGGGAGTTAATATTGGTAGATTATATCAAGATGATTTTCTAAATTTTTTTGTAAGATTTTTAAAAAAATTTTCTGAAGTTGAATTAGTAATCAAACAAAACCCTAATGCCAAATTTATTGCACAAAATGAATTATTCAATATTGTCAATTTTTTTACAAATAACTTAAAAAATATTAAAAAAAATACAAAAAACTCAGACATTTTAACTCCAGATCAAGTTAGAATAAATTTCAAAATAGCTGGTTCACAAAAAAATCTTATTATCCACAAAAACACATTTCAAAAAATTAAAAATATTTTAGAATTTTTTATTGATATTTTTTCCAAAAATAATAATGAACATTCTAAAACGAATGTATTATTTGTAAATTATAATACTCAAAGATTTAAGGAACTATTTTTAAATTCTAGAAAATTTAATTTTAAAATTTTCTTTTATGGTAGAAAACGACCTCCATTCTGGAATCTATCTACATTAAAAACCATTATTTCATCAAAATGTAAAATTATTACACACGGATATCTTGATGATAATATATTAAAATCAAATGAAGTTTTAGGAATAAATGAAATAAATGAAAAATTATTAAAATTATGGGAAAAAGATAATTTATTTGAAGATTTTTTTGTATTTTCAAATCATAAAATATTCAAATTAATAAAACCAATTTTTACTGAATTTATACAGAATCGTGCAACTGAAACAATTCACGAAATTGAATTAGCAGATCGAATTTTTCAAAAAATCAAATTTGATTTTTCAATTGTACTAAATGAAATTGGTTTACATGAACAAATAATTTCACAAATCTCAAAAAACCATAATATCAAATGTATACACATGCAAGAAGGTTTTCATTGGGATACAAAAAATGCATTAGAAAATATGTCTAGTCAGGGAGTTTTTCTTCATGATGCCACACAATTAGCAGTTTGGGGGGAAATAGATAGAAAATTCACACTAGAAAACTCTAATGTTAAGTCAGATGATATTGAAATAATTGGTGCACCTAGATACGATGGTTTATTTCAAATACAAAAGAAAAATGAAAAATTTATTTTATTAGCTAGCTCAGGTGACCCACAACCCGAAGAAGTGGAAGGCCTTCGAATTAAAAAAATTCAAAAGTATTTGGATGATGTATTAAAAATTTCCGAAATTATTAATCAACTTGATGAAAATCTTGTAATTAAATTACATCCTTCGCCCACCCAATTAATGGAAATTATTAGCTTGTCACAAAAAATCAATAAAAATATTGTTGTTGAAACAAATGATGATATTGAAGTTCTTTTACCATCTGCAAAATTATTAATCTGTATTGGATTCAGTACTGTTTTGATTGAAGCATTAATATTAAAAATTCCCGTAATATTCATTCCTGGCATAGATTATAATTATAACGATCCAAGTATAGTTACAGAAAAAGGTTGTTTCGTTTCCAATGTTGACGAATTAGAAGAACTACTAAAAAAAATTCTTTCTGATAAAAATGAAATTAACAAGCAACAAATTTTATCACAAAAATATTTATCACAATTAATTAGTAATCCTGGAGCAGGTTCAGACTATTTTTTTAAGTATCTGAATAATTTAAATAATTAATTTGTTAATTATACGAATTTCTTATTAAGACTTTAAAAAAATAAAATTATGATAGGTTGTATAATTCAAGCAAGAATGGGTTCATCTAGATTACCAGGTAAAGTTTTAAAAAAACTAACAGATGACAAGTCCAATCTTGATTTTCTTATTAATCAATTATCTTTTTCTAAATTAATAGATAAAATTATTATTGCAACAACAACATTTGATGAGGATGATATAATTGAGAAATATTGTAAAAATAATAATTTAGAATATTTTCGAGGTAATTCAAAAGATGTTTTAGATCGATATTATAATTGTGCCAAAAAATTTAGCGTTGATAAAATCCTTCGAATCACCTCCGATTGCCCACTAATAGATCCTGAAATAATTGATAAAATTATTTCAGAATTTGAATTAGATAATTATGATTATGTAACCAATACACTTCTTAGAACTTATCCTGTAGGTACTGATGTAGAGATTTTCTCATTTGATTCTCTAGAAAAATCATGGAAAAATGCAATTCTGCCTTCTGAACGTGAACACGTGACACAATTTATAAAAAATAGAAAAATGAATTTTAAAACTAAAAATGTTGAATACGAGAAAGATCTAAGTAATCTTCGATGGACATTAGATAGAAAAGAGGATCTTCTTCTAATCAAAACAATTATTTCAAAAATTAAAAAAGAACCAATTTTGATGGATGATATACTTTCTTTATTGAACCGCGAACCAAAACTAATTAAAATTAATGAGAATATCCCTCCAAATGAAGGAATATTGAAATCATTAAATGAAGATAAAAATTATTACAAATTAAAAAATGGTAAAAATGAAAAAATTAATTAAATTATTTGATCCAGTAATTGATTCTTCAGAAAAAAACTCAATTCAGAGTGTTCTTTCCAGTGGTTTTTGGGCATCTGGTTCTGGAGTAGGTAATGTATTGAAATTTGAAAATCAATTTAAAAAATATGTGAAATCACAAACTTGCGTTGCTGTGAATAGTGGAACTGCAGCATTAAATCTTGCAGTTTCTTTATTCAATGTAAAAAATAAAGAAGTTATTCTACCATCACTGAGCTTTGTTGCTACTGCACATTGTGTTGTTGAAAACGGAGGAATTCCTGTTTTTGTGGATGTTGAGCCTAAAACTTTGTGTATAGATCCAAAAAAAATTAAGGATGCTATTACCAAAAAAACAGCAGCTATAATCCCTGTTCATTTTGGAGGATTATCCTGTGAATTAGATCAAATAATGAAACTGGCAAAAGATAATAATTTGAACATTATTGAGGATGCAGCTCATGCAGTAGGTACGAAATTTAATAAAAATAAAATAGGTTCACATGGAGATGCTGTTTGCTTTAGTTTTCACCCAGTGAAAAATTTGGCAATGCCCAACGGTGGTTTAATCGCAATTAATAATACTAAGTCTAAAAAATTCAGAGAATTATTACTTTCACGCAGGTGGTGTGGAATAGCTAATCGAAAAGGTAGTGATTATGATGTAAATGAATTAGGTTGGAATTATTATATGAATGAATTTTCTGCTGTTATAGGCATACAACAATTAAAAAAATTAGAAAAATTAAATCTAATTAGAAAAAAAATTGCTAAAATTTACACATCTGAAATAAATCTTGAATCTAAAATGCCATATAACAAAAACTGTTCTTATCACTTATACTGGATTTTAGTAAAAAATAGG
>MDTE01041529.1_pt1 | contig 12539 bp, 12 predicted proteins | sample 811231 | NCBI WGS metagenome assembly MDTE01 (sample SAMN05326651, study PRJNA326480) | marine metagenome | isolation source: seawater | place: Indian Ocean: Red Sea | collected 2010
ATTTAAAAAAGCAGATTTAAAAGTAAAACGAGCTTTAGCTTTTAACTCTTTTATTGCAATTACTCCAAGATTTGTTATTGAATCTGCTGCAATAATTTTTATCTCGATAGTAGTTATCTTATTTTCTGTTAATAATTTATCCATACTAATATTATTTCCAACTTTGGGCACTTTTGTACTTGGTTCGCAGAAGTTATTACCAGCAATAAATGCTGCCTTTTTAGCTTGGGCAGGAGTCAAACGTCAACAAGTTGCAATCAGAAAGTTATTATATTATTTGAAAAAAAATAATAAAGAATTTACAGATTTAAAAATTATAAAAAAGCCACAACTTAAGGAATTTTTACAGCTGAAAAATATTAATTTCATGTATGATAATAAATCTTTAGTTTTATCAGATGTAAATATTAAAATAACTAAGGGTGAAAGAATTGGATTAGTTGGACCAACGGGAAGCGGTAAAAGTTCTATTATAGATATAATTAATGGTCTTTTAAAACCATCAAAAGGGGAATTAATAGTTGATGGTAAGGATATTTATAATTCAAGTAATATTTCATTATTATTAAAATGGCGGCTATCAATAGCTTATGTTCCTCAAACCATTTTTTTGTCAGACGCAACAGTTTATGAAAATATTGCATTTGGAATAGATAAATCTCAAATAGATATTAAAAAAGTTTTTGAGTCCGCCAAAAGGGCCGAAATTTATGAATATATTAATTCTTTACCTCAAAAATTTAATACTGTTGTAGGAGAGGATGGTATTAGACTTAGTGGGGGACAAAGACAAAGAATAGGATTAGCTAGAGCAATCTATAGAATATTATGCAAAGCTAATACTCTAATTTTAGATGAAGCGACTAGCGCTTTAGATTTTGATACTGAGAGAAAAGTTGTAAGTTCTATTATGAACTTGGATAAAAAACTAACAATCATAATGATTGCTCATCGCTTAAATATACTTTCAAATTTTGATAGAGTTATTGAATTAAATAGAGGTAAAGTTATTAAAGAAGGCAAACCAAAAGATATTTTGAATCTTTGATTGTTTAAAAAATTTCTAAAATAAAGATTTAATCTTTTTGATTTTTAATCAAATAACTTTCCCAAAAATTTATTTTATTTACAAAAATATTTACCTAATAAATTTCTTTGCTAAGTTTTCTTCTTCAATTTTATTTCTAATAATTTCAGTGACTTGATCCATATTTAAAGTTTACTTAATAAAGAATTTAAATGGTATAATTTTTCAATCAATCAGTAAATAATTGCCTACATTATACAGTGGGGCAAACAGTCTAGAATATGGAAAAAATTTGCGTAATACTTCCAATGAGAGGTGGCTCAAAAGGATTAAAAAATAAGCATCTACAAACAATCGGAGGAAATACTTTAGCTAAAATAACTTCAAAAACCGTTAGAGAGGAATTAGATGAGAAAATATTTTTTATAGTCAGCACTGATAGCAAGGAAATAGCAAATGAATGTATAAATTATGTAGATAAAGTAGATATGCGTCCTCTTGATTTAGCTAGTGATTTTATCTCGATAGAAGAAGTTTTGAAATATACATCTATAAAATATGCTGAAAAATTTGAATATGGTTTATATTTAAGCGCTTGCGACATCTCAAGACCAAAAGGCTTAATAAGAGATACGTATCAAATGTTCATTGATAATTCTTATGATTCTTTATTCTGGGGTGAATATACTCATAAAAAATATTGGGAAACCAAACACTCGCCTCCATCTTTAGTACAAGGTATAGAAAAAGCATATAAATCAAGACAAAAAGATAGTGCATCCAGAGTATTAATTGAGCATACAGGATTAGGTTTATTTACAAAAGTTAAGTTTTGGAGAGAAGGATTAAGACACGGCGGCAAAAGAAAGATTCTTGAATTACCTGATAATTATCGTCATATAGATATACATTCTGAGGTGGATATAAAATTGGCTGAAACATACCTTAATAATGAACCCAAAATTATACTAAATCTATAATTTAATTTAAAGTTTATGGTTTGGGCCTCCTCTATTCATTGAAGACACACTAGGAATATTTTTGTAATTCTTAACTTATCTAACTCTTTTAAAGATCATTTAAAGGATGAATATAAGTTTCTATATCTTAAAAAGGAACATTTTATTTTAATATGAATCATCTTCTAATATGCCTTATAGTAAGCATCCTAACTTTCCTTATCTTATATATTTTTTATAAAAAGATTTGTTCATCCAACTCCTTTCCATGTGTTTCCTGCTACTGTGTAATGATGATCAGCTTTGATTTGTGGGGTATACAAGTAATTTTTTCCAGATTTAACCAAACTTGCAGCCCATAGCCTATCTTCTTTGCCACATATTTGCTCATCAAAAGGTAATTTTATTAAGATATCTCTATGGTACATGGCAAAAGCATTGTGTAAAAAATATCTATTTTCTAATTCAGAATACATATTTACAATATCTTCGCCAGAAAAATGACTCCACAAATATCTCGGAGTTATTCGTTTACCTCTATAAATTGGTTTCTGATGACCAAAAATACATGGGAAATCTATAATTTTTTTTTCGATATAAGATGAATTAAAATCTCTTATTACAGTATGCGCTGACATTATACAAATGTATTTATTGGTGGATAAGGTTACGCCAAGATTAAGAGCTTTCCCAGGGGTATATTCATCTATATTTGTAGTTTTTAATTCACAATACTGCTTTATTGATGGTTCTAGATTAGGATCATGTCTAAAGCCTCTTACAATTTCCATCGATTCATCATTACTTTTATTGTTAATAACAATTAGTTCGGGTGAATGAAAATAATCTAAAGCTGACTGAATTGCATGGCCAATCCATCTCGATTCATTTTTATTTCTAATTATTACTGAAACATCTTTCATCTATATCAAAACCAAATGCTATAAATTTATCTAAAGTAAAATTATTATAACCTCACAGAGTAAAACTTTTTTACAGAGGACCCATAACAATGATTCTAGATAAGAAATGAAATATTTTTTAATCCATTTTAATTTATTTTTAGTAAATCCTATTAGATACTTTGATAATTTATTAGATACTAAATATTGGAAATTACATAAAAAGATTTTATTTATTCCGTATACTATAAGTTTAATTTTTACTAAAATAAACAATAACAATTTGTTCTATTTTGATTTTAAGAAAAAAAATAATTTTCTTATAAAACAGATAAAGAACTTAATTTATTATCTAAATTTTTCCATACTTTTCGTTAATTGTTATTACAAGAGATATTATGGATCTTTTTATACGTACTCTATTGCAAGAGAAAAATATCTAAGATTTGTTAAATTTTATAATAACAAAAATTCTTTTTCAAATAAAAAAAACATATTCGAACTCAATTCATATTCAAAAATAAAATCATTAAGAGAAATATGGGAAGATCTCTTAAAAGCTGAAAATCATATAACTGATAATTTTACTGCTTTTAATAAAAAAGAATTTATCTCTTCTTTAAATAACATGAAGTCTATCTTTAAGGATAAAAAAGTTCTTATTATTGGTCCATCGGAATTCGATGAAGGTATTGAATTCGAAAAGTATGATTTAATATGCTTTGCAAATATCTTTAATAAAGATCTCATAGGAAAAAAAATTAAAAAAGAAAAAATTATTATATTTTCTAATTTTGGTTATTTTTCAAGAAATAAAAAAAAACTTATTGACTTTAGAAAATCAGTAAAAAATATACTTATAAAACCTCCTTTAAAGGAAGATTTCATAAATTTTTTAACTTGCAATCATTTATTAAATAATAATTATGGTGCAACGGCAATGCAAAATATTATTTTCAGCATAATTTTAGGGCAAGCTAAGAGTTTATTTATAACAGGCGTAAATGCATACATTGGGAAAGTGGTTTATAGAAAAGGTATTAAAAACTATGAAAAAAATTTATTACAATACAATAATGATATTAGAAGACATGAACCATTAAGCAACTTCTGCTTTATAAAAAATATTTACCAATTAAATTTGATCGAAGGAGATAAGGAATTTAAAAAAGTTTTTTCACTGAGTCCAAGAGAATATTGTAAAAAACTAGACAAAATATATAAGGGGTTAGAATATAAACCTATAAGAAAAAATTTATGGTCGAATTAAATAAATACATAAAGGATTTTGATAAAATTTTGAGAATCTTAGGAATAGCAAATTGTATTAGGATATTTAATTTTAAAGACATCATTAATTTAGTACATCAAAACTGGCTTCACATCAATATCAGTTTTTAAATTTGTTAATACAGTTTGGAACAAAATATTTACAAAGATATTTTTGTCCTCAATCATTAAAAAAGGAAATTTATCAAGTTATAAATCTTGCGGTCATGATTTTATCTTATAGAGATCTTTTAAGTAAATTAGAAAAATGGATTTTATTACTGAATCTTTCTATGTTGTTAATATTTTATCAATATAGAATATCGCCAATGTCTTTCTAATAGGATGATATAAATCCACAAACGGGGCCATAGCTCAGTTGGTAGAGCACCTGCATGGCATGCAGGGGGTCAGCGGTTCAAATCCGCTTGGCTCAATTTAAATTTATTAATTTTTTTCTTTTAGTTTCACCAACTGTAGAGTATTTTTTTAAATTTTCATGAGTTAAATTCTCAATAGAATTAGGACAAATTCTCTTATTGTAAGATTCCGAAAGTTCATAATCAAAAAAATCACTCATGATATTTTTTTAACTAGAAAATTAGGATCAATTGTATCATTATCAAAATCTGATCGAAGTGCAATTTGCTCTATTGGAAGTTTTGAAAAAGATGGATGAGATTTCCAATGATCCATTATTTTTGAATGTTTCGATAATGAATCTGGGACATAAACAAAATATGAATAACATTTAATTGTGGATAAAATTTCTACATCAGTTAGTAACTCTTCATAAAGTTTTTCTCCTGGCTGTGAACCAATAATTTTAATCTTAGAACTTGAATTATGATTTGAAATAAAAGCTTCTGCTAGGTCATAAATATTGGTTGAGCCCATTGATGAGACAAAAACCTCTCCACCTTTCATATTGTCCATAGCAAATTCACAGAGATCTAATGATTTTTCAAGGGTAATAAAATATCTTGTCATGGCTTTATCTGTAAGTGTAATTTCCAGATTGTTTTTGGCTTGTTCATTGAAAATTAAACCTACAGATCCATTAGTGCCCCATACATTCCCAAAACGAACACATGAAGATTTGAATTTTGATGCGCCAGCAATATTATTTGCTGAAATTATAAGTTTTTCCGCTAAAAGTTTTGTTGAACCCATTGTGCTTGATGGATTTACAGCTTTATCACTACTTGCGAATACTAATGATTCCACATTATTTAAAAGACAGGCTTCTATAACATTATTAGAACCCTCTACATTAGTTTTCAGAGCTTCAAAAGGATTATATTCACATATGGCAACATGCTTTAAAGCTGCACAATGATAAACTTTATCAACAAATTTAAATGCCTTATTCAATCTTTCTGAATCACGAATATCTCCAAGAAAGGGCTTATAAGATTCTGAAAATGAAGAAAATTTTCTTTTCTGCCTAAACAAAGAATCCTCAGAATTATCAAAAGAACAAACATCATATCCTTTAAAGAGGAATCTAGATACGAGACTTTCGCCAATAGAACCGCATCCTCCTGTTACAAGAATTCTCATTATTACAAAAGATCTGACTTAAGGATAATTGAACCAGCCTTCACAAAAGATGATATTTTCCTTCCTATTAATAAAGATTTTTCAAATGGATGATAAGAATTAGGTAAAAAAGGCCTCAAATAAGTTATGTCATTTGATGAAATCATATGCCCAGGGGAAAGATTAATTTTTGCAGCAATTGCTCTTCTTTGTACAAACGCCGTAGACTTTTCATTTTCTTCAACTTTTTTAATACCATCACCAAGCATTTCAAAGAGTTTCAAGGAGTCGTTCACCATAACCTTAAATGATGCAGGATTTAAGGCAAAGGAATGATCTGGACCTTTACGGTTATTGTCGTCAGTAAAATGTTTTTCAATAACAAGGCCTCCTAAGGAAATAGCTGCCAAAACAGTGAGATGTCCAGGATGATGGCAAGATAGTCCTAATTGTACATTTGGGAATTCTTTTTTAAATGTACTTATGACTGAAATATTCTGAAAGGATCTATGAGAGGAATTGTTTTCATAATTTGTATTACATTGCATCAATACAACAGGAACTCGATTATTAATTATTGAAACCGCTCTTTTAACGTCTTCAAGTGTCGATGCTCCTGTTGCTAATAATATAGGTTTGTTTTTTTTACTGCAGTGATCAATAAAATCTAATTCTGAAATATCTCCAGAACCTATTTTAATAAATGGCATATAGGCAAATGTTTCATCTAGAAGTGATTTTGAGTAAGGGCTTGTAAGAAAATCAATATTGTTATTTTCGCAAACTTTGGCTAATTCATGAGTCCAACTTACAGGTAAAGAAGCTTTATCGTAGGTTTTATATACACTTTCCTTCCATTTACTTTGATGAGTATTTAAATTTAAAGAAGAAAATCCTAAATCACTTACTAAACTTTTAGCAGTGTAGTGTTGAAATTTTGCTGCATCAGCACCAGACTTTTTAGCTAATTCTATAAGTTCAGTTGCTCTACTAAGAGAGCCATCAAAATTAGAACCTATTTCCGCTATAAAATAAGGTTTAGTAAAAACCATTACTAAAATTTTTATTAGTTTATATTGTAAGACCTATCATCTACTTATCAAAATATAAATGGGTCACTAAGCTATAAAAATACATAAAAAATTTATTTATAACAAAGGTTGTTTATAGATATCCAGATAGTTCAAGAATTCTATTTTGTTTGACTTTGATTGGGTCTCAGATAACAGAAGAAAAATGATAAATATAATTGAAGAGCTTTCTGAAATAATGAAAGAAAGAAGTCTTTATAGAGCATTTGGACTCGTAATTACTTAAAAAGTAATTTTCGGTTAATTATTTAATGTAAAACAATTATAACCTGGTATAAAGCTCCTAAAAACTTATGCTAATTAAGAAAGATTTTTATGATGAGTATATTTCTACTTACATTAAACCCTGTTATGGCCATCTCTACCTTCGCCATGTCGTCCATGTCGAGTTCTATAACTGTTTTTATATGTTTAAAGGCTGCCTTTTAAATCAACAGCATTAGTAGTTGAATCAAACCACTTGTCATGTTCTATGTTATTTGGCTCTGCAAAATAAAATATAGTGGATTTATTTCAAAAAATTGAATATATAAATGGAGCTAATACAGAACCTTGTGTGAAAATAATAAGCGTACCCATAATGACAATAGTTATTATTAAAGGAGCAAGCCAGTATTTCTTGCGCACTTTTAAAAAATCCCAAATATCTTTTGTCAAATCTAAAAAATCTTTCATAATTTAAAAAATTCGAGTTAAATCAATTTTGTGATTTTTCTTTTTTGGTTCTCTAAAAGAAATCTTTTTTCTTTCCTTTTTATTAATTCTAAGAGGATCATATCCAAATACTTTCATAAATAAAGCGATAGGTTGGAGAATTGTTAGGAAAACTAATCCTAGTAAAATACGACTATTTACCCAACCAAGAATATGTCCTAAAGCCATCCATAATTTGTAAGGGTAATGAAGCATAAACGGTCTTATAATGCCCAAGAATAAGAAAGGCGTGCCAATCAAAATAGTCCATGTTCTAAAGGTATTCCCGCTGATTAATGGAATCAACCATCCAATAAATATGGGGATCCCAAATCCAGTAAGGAATCCAAATTCTCTAAGTTCTTTTTTTGAAATACTTTCTTTCATGATCAATCGAGCTCAAACTCCTCTTTCCATGTCTCATTTATATCATTTTTTGGTTGTTCGCTTTTTATTAGGATTTGATTTTGTAGAACAAGAACATCCATTTCTGTTCTCATAAAACAACGGTAAGCATCTTGGGGAGTACGAACAATAGGTTCTCCTCTTACATTGAAGGAAGTATTGACTATTGTTGGGCAACCAGTTCTTTTTTTAAAAGCACTAATCAAGTAGTAATAACGAGGATTAAATTTTTTATTAACAGATTGAACTCTTGCAGAATAATCAACATGGGTTATGGCTGGGAGAGATGATCTAGAAATATTTAGTTTGTTGATCCCAAAAAGATTTTTCTGATCTTTTGTCATTTCTCTACAGAGTTCTTTTTTTAAAGGTGAAACTAATAGCATATAAGGACTCTTAACATCCATTTCAAATTGATTTGCAATATCTTCTTCTAAAGTTGAAGGAGCAAATGGACGAAAACTTTCTCTATATTTAATTTTTAAATTCATCACTCTCTGCATTTCTTGATTGCGAGGATCACCAATAATTGATCTACCTCCTAATGCTCTTGGGCCAAATTCCATTGGACCATTAAACCATCCAACAACCTTTCCTTCATCAAGAATTTTAGCTAGCTTTTCAAAAAGGTCTAAATCAGAGAGGGTCTCATACGGTACATTGATCTTCTCCAAATAACAAATTATTTCTTCATTAGAAAAATCACATCCTAGATAAGTTCCATTCATTGAATCATCAGGATTTACTTTTCTGGGATTTTTTAAAAATTCGTACCACCCAAGAAGTGCGGCTCCTAATGCAGAGCCAGCATCACCACTTGCAGGTTGAATCCAGATCTCATCAAATATTTTTTCTTTAAGTAACTTTCCATTTGCTACACAATTCAGAGCGACTCCTCCTGCAAGACACAATTTATTAATACCAGTTTCTTTCCTAAGAGACCTAGCAAGTTTGATCACAATTTCTTCTGTTACTACTTGTATTGATGCTGCTATATCCATATGAAACTGAGTAATTTCTTTTTCTTTATCTCTTGGTGGAGCATCAAAAAGTTTATGAAATTTCCTACTAGTCATTCTAAAACCGCGATGATATTTGAAGTAACTTGTGTCTAATTTAAAAGTTCCATCATCTCTAATATCAATAAGATTATCTTTAATTTTTTCAACAAAAATTGGTTCTCCGTAAGGAGCAAGACCCATTAATTTATATTCACCTGAATTTACTTTGAAGCCACAATAATAAGTGAATGCAGAGTATAAAAGTCCTAGAGAATGAGGAAAACTAATTTCCCAGATAGGTTTTATTTCATTATTTTTGCCAATCCATGTAGATGTTGTTGCCCATTCGCCTACCCCATCCATACAAAGAACAACTGCCTCTTTAAAGGGACTTGGATAAAAAGCTGCTGCGGCGTGTGATAGATGATGTTCCGAGTAAAGAAATTCTGGGATTTGAGGATCATCTATATTTGGAACTAATTCTTTTTGTAATAATTTAAATTGCTTTTTAAGTTCAGATTTTAAAAATAGTTTTTGTTTTAACCAAACTTGCATTGCAGCGATGAAAGAACGTCCTCCTCTTGGCGCAACTCCTAAATACGTCTCCAATAGACGTTCAAATGTTAATAAAGGTTTTTCATAGTAAATAATATAATCTACATCACGCAAGTCAATATTTGATGATTGAAGGCAGTAGCGAATTGAATTTATAGGAAATCTAGAGTCATGCTTTTTGCGCGAAAATCTTTCTTCTTGAACAGCTTTAACTATCTCGCCATCACGAATTAATACAGCTGCACTATCATGGTAAAAACATGAGATACCAAGAATATATTTTTTCTCTAAAGATGATTTATTAAATAACACTATGATTAAGTATTTAATTATTTAATTTATTTATAAATAGATTTTTATATATTATTCTAGCCAATTTTTTATTCCCTTTTTCATTATGGTGTCTTGCATCAGAATATTGGATTATTTTTAAATTCAAAAGTCCAATCTTTTTTTATTCGATCACCTCCTCTCTTTTCCCTTTTATCATTATTTAATAAATACATATATGAATTTAAACCTTCTTGACTACCGTACCAGAAATAAATCATGCATTTATTGTTTTCTCCCATATCAATATTTGCAGGGATCCCTTTCTTAATCGTTATTTCATCATTTTCTTTGATGAGTTCCTTAAAAGTTAATGGATCTACAAGGGTACCTCTATAAAAAATTCTCTGGCCAAAAACAAGGGTACTCAATGGGTCCAATTTGACAGATTTAGCACCTGCTATTCTAGAAAAAAAATTTAATAATATCTTATTTTTAAAAGGTATTTCAATATTGCCTAGTAAATTCATCCATACATAAATCTCTCTGGGCAAGAAATTGGTAAAAGGCAAATTAATCTGTAGACAATCTTAAGGGGAATTGTGAATTTAGGGATTTGAAAATTAATTTGAAAATTATATCTACAAATATTTTTATCTAATTCTACTTTTTTAACTCTGTGCCAAGAAAACCTATTACATTCAAACGCTACGAAGTTGTTCGGAATTGGATGTTGATCATGAACTAAGGTTAAACTTTCTGGAGCAACAATATGATCCCAATCATGCCTAGAAAAAGATTTTGAAAAAGATTGATTGGGAGAAACATCAGAATAAAATTGTGTCCCTGCAATATTACGAACTTTATAATCTGAAAAACCTAAATATAAAAGCATTCCAACCAATTTTCTAGGATTGTCTCTATGGTAAGCAACTCCTGAATTAGTTGGATAAGCAGTTAATCTAAGATTTAAATAGCAAGGTCTTTTTCTAAAAATAAAATCCCTTAATCTATATTTTTGATTTGGTTGAACTAATATATGACGCTTCATATTTAGGTTTGAAAAAATGTAATCACAAAATTTCTGCGAGTTTAATTCATCTAATAGCAATTGTAAGGATTCTTTTCCCGAAAATAGTTTCCGCATTTTCTGTAAACTATCTCCACTACCACCACCACCTAAAGATAAAACAGGAATTGGTTCATTTGGATCGAACGAGGCTTGTTTATTTCCATTTTTCAAAACTTTAGATAAAAGTAAATGAAAATCCTTAAGTATTGAATCAAAAATATCTTTATTTATAAATTCTTGGTTGTAATTGCTGGAATAATTTTTGGTGTTCAAACTGGTAGGTTTCTTATAGGAAATTATGTTTTTATTCAAAAGATACATTATTAAAATATATTCTTGATAATCATATATGATTATCATTTTCTTAGATGTATTTTATTAAGATTAGTAGTTTTTATTTATTTAGCTTAAAATTAAACCTAATAATTAAATTTACTTTCTTACCAAGAGAATATCTATATTGGTGAACATCTTAACTTTTGGGATGTAATAAAGATAATAATATTTTCTGAGAGATAGAAAAAGCTGTTTAGTCTCGGAGATCTTGTTATAAAAAAGAGGATCTATTTTTTTTAGATAATTCTATTTCTGCAGCTTCAATAGTTTCTAACCTGCTACCTTTCATAACTGGTTTACTTGATCTTTTGTAGACACAGCCATAACAAATCATCATTGTATCAATGATTGGAGAAGGCTTGGAAAATCCTCAAATGGTTCGAAGACTTTAATTCTGGATTTAGCTTTATTGATTAAAGTAAATTTCTCCATAAATTAATAATAGACAAAAAAAGGGCCAAGAAAATTCGAACCTGCGACCTAGTGCTTCCAAATCACTAGTTTCGAATCACCTATAACTGCGATTTGAAGGTATAACTTATTTTGAATGCCATTTTTCCTTCTAAAACCTTATAAGACTTTCTAATACTTAATAGATTTTTCCCTAGATTTTCCCTAAAATTGACCTAATGCTCCATAAGAATCTAGAAGATGCCACAAACTGATAATTAAGGAAGAAGACTTCTATATTAAGAAGTTAAGCAGCATCATATTCATCACTATCTTCAAGCTCTCTCATAAATCTTTTATCTCCTAAGAAATTGTCTATAAGCTTTGCTGCCTTAACTATCTCAGTATCAGGTTCTTGTAGATTTTTTTCTAGTAAGTAATTGTCTAAAAGATCTAGATTGTTTTTTTCTTTAATTGGTTTATCGCTGTCTAATAGCTCTCTTAATATAGGTATTTATAAGCCTTTTATCGTACCCACTTTCTCTAATTTCTTTCAACATTTCTGGAATTTTCATAATCGTCAACTCCTATGTGGAAGCCTATATACGCATACTTACGAAAAAAATAAGGTAAAAGCAAGAGCCTAGCTATGTTCCTTCTTTTGGTGGCTCTCCGCATTTGCTATCTAAATAAGTAGACAAATCTGTTTGGACTAAAGCCATATATTCTTAATTTTTATAGCGTTCTTCAAAAGGAATTTTTATCTAACTTCACTAATACTTAATAGCCATCTGCCAATAAGGATAGCAACCAACATAATAAAAATATTACGCGAGTTTCATTGGAATTTAGATTGCATGAGAGAAGTTATTAAGTTTTTATATTTATGAATTTTAAAACTCTCTAATTTATCCTCTGAAAAATTTATTATTCGGATCCTTATTTAGATAAAAAAAACGACATTGAATTATGTTATTTGTAACTATTTTTTCAATATTTTTTATTTATTTAGATAAAATAGTATATG
>MDTE01076092.1_pt1 | contig 12536 bp, 12 predicted proteins | sample 811231 | NCBI WGS metagenome assembly MDTE01 (sample SAMN05326651, study PRJNA326480) | marine metagenome | isolation source: seawater | place: Indian Ocean: Red Sea | collected 2010
ACTCGGTCAATCGGACCGTGTCGACGCCGATCGCGGATCGATGAGTATGGCTCGGAAATCGTTGACGTTGGTGTAGGTGGGACCCGGGATCACCAGGTCCTCCAGCGGAGCGAAAAAGCCATAGGAATCGTTGTTCTCCAGGTGGGCTTCGGGATCGAGCCCGAGTGCTTTTGCGCGCGCCAGGGTATCGGGAAAGATCATGGCGCCTGCGTTGTCTTCGCTGCCGTCGATGCCGTCGGTATCACACGCGATGGCGAAAATCCCCGGGGTTCCCGACAGGGCGATCGCCAGTGCCAGGGCGTATTCGGTATTGGGGCCCCCACCCCCGGTGCCGGATATGGTGACGGTGGTTTCGCCGCCCGAGAGCAGGGCCACCGGCTTGTCACGGGAGAGATGTTCGCGGGCCAGCAATGCGTGGGTCTTCGCCACGTCGCGAGCCTCGCCCTGGATGGCATCTCCGAGAATGATCGGTTCATAGCCCGCCGCTTCAGCTGACTGTGCGGCTGCGTCGAGAGCCTGGCTGGCGGCAGCAATGATATGAAGGCGCCCGTCGCGCAGGCGCGGATCGCCCGGTTTTGGTGTTTCGACCGCCGCAACCTTCAGATGGCGCGAGACCGCAGGGGGAGGCTCGATGCCGAATTTCTGAAGGATATCCCGAGCGTCGGCGAAGGTCGTCGGATCGGCCGTGGTTGGTCCCGACGCGATCACCGAGGGGTCGTCCCCGGAGACGTCGGAAATGGCGAGCGTCACCACGGGAGCGGGGTAGGCTGCGATGGCGAGACGCCCTCCTTTCACGGCAGAGAGGTGCTTTCGTACACAATTGATCTCGTCAATCGTCGCGCCGCTGGTGATGAGGGCATGTGTCACTGCCTGCTTGTCCGCCAGGCTGATGCCTTCGGCCGGCAGCGCCAGCAAGGCTGATCCGCCGCCCGACAACAGGCAGACGACGAGGGCATCCTCGCCGCATTCGTGAACCAGCTTCAGGATGTGTGTTGCCGCCGCATTTCCGGTGTCATCAGGAATCGGGTGTCCAGCCTCGACGATGTCCACACCCCCTACTCGCTCAAGACCGAGACCGTGACCGTAACGTGTAATCACGAGTCCCCGGGCGGTATCTCCGTAATGTTCGGCGGCGACCTTGGCCATCGCTGCCGCCGCCTTACCGGCGCCTACAACCACCGTGCTCCCTGCCGCCGCCGGTAAGTAGGGTGCAACACACCAGGAAGGCAGCACCACGTCGATGGCGTCTCTGAACAACTGTTCCAGCAACTCCCGTTCAGGGTTTTTCATGTCGAACCGATTACCGCTTGCCGCCGAAAAAAACACAGGAACTCATTCACCGTACAACCTACTCGACCGTACGCCTGGCATAGGTTTCGCGGATGAACACAACGGTGATCAAACTGATAAGTCCGCATGCGAGAAACACGATAAAGGCGTTCTCGAACGCCTCGATCGAGTACAGACGGACCCCGTTCTCCATGCGTCCGTCCCAGCGAAGGTCGAGGAGCCAGCCTATCAGCACCTGCGCGATGGCGCCGGAAGACATGATGCCGCAATTGACCACGCCAGACACCGTGCCGCCAGCGGCGACGGGAGCACTTTCATTGGCTGCCGCAAAACCGACAATCATGGTGCCGCTGGCAAGCCCGTTCACCAGAAGGAGAGAGATAACGACCGTCGCGTTCAGATTGGGTGCGAACAGAATGACGAGCCAAGCCATGGTCAATACGATGGCTGCCACAACCATGGTCGGTTTGCGTCGCCCGATTCGATCGGAAATCCAACCTCCGGCGACGCCGCCGAAGGCCCAGCCCACCAATACCATGGAGGTGGCGAAGGCTGCGACAGTGCGGTCCAACCCGAACTTGGTCATGATGTAGGCCACGCCCCAGAGGCCAGCGAATCCCAGCATTGGGGCCCCGTGAGCCGCCAGGTTGATTGCGAGAAGCCACGTTTGCGGGCGCGCCAGGACGAGGCGCAACCCTCCCAGCAGTCCGAGCGCCGATGACGACCGCGCACGTTCCCGGACGCTCATCCGGAAGGAGTGATCGCCTGCGCCGGCAGCCAGCCAGATGCCGACGCCGCAAACGAGAGAGAACAACGCCGCGGAAATGACCGCGTTGCGCCAGCCGACGAATTCCACCACGGCCGCCAGCGGCCCCTGTCCGCTGATTCCGCCCATCATGCCCACGAACATGGTCAGACCCGTGAGAAAGGCGAAATTCCGCAGGGGGAGCCAAAGCGCGGTGATCTTGAGGCAGCTGATGAAACAGACTCCTGCGCCGGCGCCGATCAGCAGCCGTCCAAAATAGGCCTGTGGCAGGCTGTCGGCGGTGGCGAACAGAAAACTGCCCGCAGCGCCGACGACCGCGGCGGCGCTGAGCAGCCGCCGAGGTCCCCAATGGTCCAACAGGACGCCGATGGGAATCTGTATCCCCGCGTAGGCATAGAAATAGAACGCCGAGAGATTTCCCAGAATGACCCCGCTCACCGCGAACTCACGCATGAGATCATCGATCATGATGCTGGGAGCAACTCGCTGGAAGAAACCATGAAAAAAGAGGGCAGTGGCAAGAATCCAGGCGATCCACGCCCACGGGCGTCCGCGTTCAAACTCTCCGTCCGGCTTTTGGGGGGGCGTGGCACTCATGATGCCGATGACCTGCCGTTTTCACCGTCGACCAATGAGTCGTCGCCCGCCGTTTTCGTGGCGCGCCGTGCAACCACGATCGAGGCCAGCACCACGGCGCCACCGGCGGCCTGAAGCGGACCCAGGGGTTCGGCCAGAATGATCCATGCGAGAAACGCGGCAACCACTGGTTCCAGCAGAATGACCAGCGACGAGAAGCCTGCTGGCAGATGGGCCAGGGCCTGAGCAATCGCGCCCTGTCCACCGGCGTGTGACAGCCAGGCGAGTGCCAGCAATATGCCCCAGCCATATAGAGTCGGCGCCACCAGTTCCTCGCCAGAAACAAGGGCCAGCGGCAAGAGCGCGGCAGCGGTCACCAGGCTTGACCAGGTCATGATTGTCGCCGCTGAAAGCCGTCTGCGAAGATGTTTGACCGTAAGCTGGTAGGCCGCCCAGAACATGCCCGTCACGACCCCGACGCCGTCTCCAAGCATGTGCGCCCGATCGATCTGGAAGCTGCTCCCAACCACGATCATGGTTCCGATCAGTGCCGCTGCCAGGGCGAGGAGAAACAATGGAGTCACGCGCTCTCGAAACAGAAACCAGGCCCCCAGCGTGACGAAGATCGGCGCCGAGTTCGCGAACAGCGTCGCGTTGGCGACAGATGTCAGGGTGATCGACCAGTGCCAGGTGGCAAGGTCACCGGCAAAGAACAGGCCTGCGAGTCCCAGCAACCAGAAATCCTTACGGGTCAATTCTTTACGGTCGGTATCTCTCTCCCGTGATGCCGAGTTCCCCGCGGTCAGCCAGAGAAAGAGAATGGGTAAAGCGAGAAATGCTCGATGAAACGCCGTGGCAGTGGGGCCCAACTCGCTGAGGCGCACAAATATCGGCGACAAGGCGACGAGCCCGGCGCCAAGCACAAGTATGAACAAGCTGAGTCGCGCGGCCTGGTGTTGCGCCATGTATTCTCGCCAGGCTCCTGTTGGAGTCGGAGACGGTTCAATACTCCGACGGCACCGCCAGGGCCAGAGAATTGCGCGCCATCGCGCCGTGACGAGGAGCATCAATTCCGCGCGAAAATCTATGACCGCAGGCGAGCCACTTTGCCGCTCGAACATTTTCAGTATCATGCGGCGCCATGTCGCACGTGGTTCCGGAGGCAGATGGATCGCTCAGCCGCGGAGGCGCGGAATCGGAGACGGATCCGCCGCCCTTCGAAAGCGTCAATGAATCGGGTGACGCTGCGGTGCTGCTTGTCTGCGATCATGCCAGCAATGCACTGCCCGCATCCTATGAAACCCTGGGATTGGATCCGGAGTTTTTGGATCGCCATATTGCATTCGACATCGGAGCCGCGGACATCACGCGTCGCATGTCCCGGGCCCTCGATGCGCCCGCTGTGCTTTCCGGCTACTCCCGCCTGTTGATCGACTGCAACAGGCAGCCGGGCCAGGTCACATCCATTCCCGAAATCAGCGACAACATCGAAGTGCCGCTCAACCGCGATCTTTCGATGGAAGAGGTGCAGTACCGTCAGGCCACGTACTTTCAGCCGTTCCATAGTGCGGTCGAGCGATCGCTTGAACGCTTCGCTGCACGTGGTGTGGTGCCCGCTTACGTCGCCATGCACAGCTTCACGCCTATCATGAACGGGTATGAGCGTCCGTGGCATGTCGGCATTCTGTGGAATGAGGACCCACGGCTCGCGAACCCCCTCATTGAAGTCCTGTCGGAGTGGCCCGACATCGTGGTCGGAGAGAACGAGCCTTATTCAGGTCGTGATCCGGAGGGATATTCGATTCATACTCATGGTGGTGACCGCGGTATCCCCAATGTCCTTATTGAAGTGCGGCAGGATCTGGTGGATACCCATCACGGGGCGGAACTTTGGGCCGCGCGTATTGGTCAAGCTGTATCGAGGGTGGTGTCTGAACTGGCGCCTTTTGAAATCGAGAAGTACTAGGGGAGGGCGGCATGGCCCTCGAAGAGCCTGCGTTCACGATAGGGATCGAAGAGGAGTACCTTCTCGTCGACCGCGAAACCCGAGACCTTTGCGCGGAGCCACCACCGTCGATGATGGCGGACTGCGAGCAAAGGCTAACCGGACAGGTCAGTCCTGAATTCCTGCGGGCGCAAATCGAGGCGGAAACCCGGGTCTGCTGATCGATCTCAGAGGCCCGCGCAGATCTTGCCCATTTGCGGGCGACCGTTGCCGAGGTGGCGACTCAGCACGGGCTGTCGCCCATTGCCGCTGCGACACACCCATTCGCTCTGTGGCACGATCAAAAGCACACCGACAAGGAAAGATACAAACTCCTCGCCCGGGATCTTCAGGCGTTGGCCTGCCGTCTGCTGATTTGCGGCCTTCATGTCCACATTGGAATTGAAGACGAAGACCTCCGAATCGATTTGATGGGTCAGGCCCGTTATTTCATGCCGCATCTGCTGATGCTGAGTACGTCGTCCCCATTTTGGGAAGGCATGGAAACAGGCTTGATATCCTAACGGCTCAGTGTGTTCGACGGACCCCCGCGCACTGGAATACCGGATCTGTTCGACAGCTATGGTGAATATCAACGTCTCTTGGGGCAGATGGTGACGGCGGGCCTCATCGAGGACGCCACCAAACTCTGGTGGGATGTTCGGCCGAGCGCGCGCTTCCCTACGTTGGAGATGCGCATTTGCGATATGTGTACCCGGCTCCATGATGCAGTCACTATCGCGGCGATATATGTGTGCCTGATTCGCATGCTCTATCGCCTTCGTATGGGGAACCAGCGATGGCGCGTCTATCCTCGGACGCTCATTCACGAAAACCGCTGGCTGGCACAAAGATACGGGTTGCAGGGGCACCTCGTGGATTTCGGCAAAGGTGATCTGGTTCCGTATTCCGAGCTGCTCGAGGAGATTATCGAACTTATCCGAGAGGATGCCGAACAGCTGGGCTGTGTCGCGGAAATCGAGCATGCGCGTGACATCGTCGCGCGGGGGACCAGTGCGCAACGGCAGCTGTCCGTGTATCAGGCGGCGATGGATGAGGGCGCAGATGCCCCAGAGGCTCTCAAGTCTGTTGTCGATTGGCTCATCGACGAGACCGTGAACGGCGTGAACTCGACCGGCTGAATTTGATCTCGCGGGATTGTGTTATCGGCTGGCCTAACGTTCGTGTGCAGGCTATGACTCGGGTAACACTGGATTACCAACATGTGGGGTTCGACATGGACGATAAAACACGAACTGAACTCGAGGCGGCCGCATTCCGTACGCTCGTGGGACATCTGCGAGAACGGACCGATGTGCAGAATATAGATCTGATGAATCTGGCTGGTTTTTGCCGAAACTGCCTTTCGAAGTGGTACCGGGCCGAGGCGGAGGAGCGCGGTCTCGATATGACCTACGATGATGCCCGCGAAATTGTCTACGGCATGCCATACGCGGAGTGGAAGGACAAACATCAGGCGGAGGCGTCACCGGATCAGATCGCGGCGTTCGAGAAGGCGGCCAAAGATTCACACCAGTAGTGCCGAGATGCTTACTGCAGACCAGAGCGCCTGGATTGCCTCACGCACGTCAACTCACTCGATGACTGCAGCCTCGTAGTGCCCGTGTCGTGAGTAATCCAATGACCATAGGAGCGTGACAGTCTTAAGAATCGCCAGATTTCGAGTAGGGAAATCATGAGGTTTCGAGCAATTGTGACTGCGGTGGCAACTGCGGGAGCACTTGCCATCACTTTGTTCGCGAGCACCGCGCCGGCTGGTTCGGCCTGCCTGATCGTTCAGAATGCGGCGTCCTATTGGGTTGCCGGTCGAATTGAAACACGCATGCGAGACCGGTCCGACTTTCGCCTCGGCGCCGGTGAACAGCAGCGGGTCTGCCTGGATGGCAGCCCGGATGAAGATGGCCGGCTCCATTTCGTGCTTAAGAATGCCCTGGCCATGCCGGTATTCATGTGCCGCGCCAAAACCGTTACACACGTGACGATCGAGTCGGAGCAGCGGGACGGTAAGACTCGCACCTACGCTGTCTGCAAGTAGAAGCTGATTCGGAGTGGGGGCGCGTTCGTTCTGAGCGTTGCAGGTCCTGTAACGTCGTGCGAATTGTTCGATTCTGGCACAGGCCGGCAAAGCCGCCCGGGCATGGCCTGGCTGGAGCTAGAAACGTTCGACGTACGGTCGAAGATCCACCTCCAACGTCCAGGCACTCCGGTGCTGCGAGTGGATCTCGAAATAGGTCTGGGCAATGGCTTCTGCTGACAGGACATCATCGGCAGTTGTTGACGTTTGATCTCTATGCTCCGCCGCAATCACACCGTCGATGATGACGTGCGCAACATGGATGCCCTCGGGACCCAGTTCCCGGGCCATGCTCTGCGCCAGTGCCCTCAGGCCGAACTTTCCAACCGCAAGATTGACGAAGTTGGCGCTGCCGCGTAACGCGGCAGTTGCTCCGGTTAAGATGATGGTTCCCCGATTGCGTGCGAGCATGCGACGGGCCGCCTCACGACCGACGAGAAATCCGCCGAAGCACCCGATCCGCCAGCAATCCATGAACTCCTGGGCCGAGGTCTCGACCACAGGCGAGCGGCTGAAGGCGCCAGCGTTATATACAGCGACATCGACGGGACCCAGATCCTTCTCGACCCGGTCGAAAAGATTCTCGACGGCATCTTCGTCAGTGGCGTCCGCAGCGTAAGCCCGAGCATTGCCACCAGATGCATTGATCTCGCCTGCGAGGCCGTCGACGGTGGCCTGCGTACGAGTCGAGACGGCGACCGGCATTTCCGCGTTTGCGAATCGGTGGGCGACAGCCGCGCCAAGGCCTGGTCCAGCTCCGACGACAAGAACCGCTCCTGCATCAGTCATGTTTGAACACCCCTGGGGTGCTGCACTTGGTCATTCCGCCGCGTGGGCATGGGGAGAGGGGTTACGGTATTTCGACAACAGGTGCTGCTGTTGGGCTCGCACGGCTTCGACATTGCGCTCCTTGACGTGACCATAACCACGAATTTGCTCAGGAAGTGACGCGATCTCGATCGCCAGGGCATGATTGTCGACTGTGAGGCCACCCAGAATCTCCTCGACAAGACCTTCATACTCGCTGATGAGCTGGCGCTCCATGCGCCGTTCGCGGGTATGGCCGAAGATGTCGAAAGCCGTGCCGCGGAGCCTTTTGAGTTTTGCGAGGACGCGGAACAAGGTCAGCACCCAGAGACCGAATTCCTTCTTTTCGAGCTCTCCGGTCACGGGATCGCGGCGGGAACCCAACGGTGGCGCAAGGTGGAACCTGAGGGTGAAGTCGCCTTCGAACTGCGTGTTGAGCGCGGCGGCAAACTTCGGGTCCGCATACAGCCGGGCCACCTCATACTCATCCTTGTAGGCCATCAGCTTGAAGTACGTGCGGGCCACGGATTCGCTCAATCCACTGAGACCCTTACCCTTTGCGGTCTCCAACGCTCTGACTCGATCAACCAATGATCGGTACCGGCTTGCGTAGGCGCCATCCTGGTACTGGCTTAGCTCAACCTCACGAATTCTGATGATCTCATCCAACTCCGTCGCGACAGGTGCGGCTCGGTGAAGCGTCGGCCGGGCTGCCGCCTCGACGCTGGTGAGATCATGCGCGGCGGCACGGCCCCAGTTGAAGGCACGCAGGTTGCTCTCCACCGCAATCCCGTTCAGCTCGATCGCACGTGCGATGGCTTCCGCAGATACCGGAATGAGTCCGCGTTGATAGGCGTAACCGGTCAAGAACAGGTTGGTCGCGATTGCGTCGCCGATCAACGCCGTGGCGAGTCCAGTGGCATCCACGAAATCCGTCAAGTTATCGCCAGCGGTGGCCCGGATGACCTGGCGCATATGTGTTTCGTGGAAATCGATATCTGGATTGAGGGTAAAATGCGATGTCGGCGTCATGCGGCTGTTTATCACAGCGTGAGTCGCGCCCCTGCGCATTCTCTTCAAAGCTTCGTCGTCCGCCGCAACGACCATGTCGCAGCCCAGCACCACGTCGGCTGCACCCATTCCCAGGCGTACGGCGTGGAGCCTGTCTGAGGTCTCGGCGATCCGCACGTGTGAGATCACGGCACCGCCCTTCTGAGCGAGGCCGGTCATATCCAGGATGCTGCAGCCTTTGCCTTCCAGGTGCGCAGCCATGCCGAGCAAGGCCCCGATGGTCACGACGCCCGTGCCGCCCACGCCGGTCACGACCACACCATAGGGTGACTCGGCGGAAGGCAATTCCGGATCAGGAAGTGAATCGACCGTGGACGATACATCTGCTCCGGATCTGAGCTTGCGCACACCGCCACCGTGGACCGTTACAAAGCTCGGGCAGAAGCCATCGACACAGGAGAAGTCCTTGTTGCACGACGATTGATTGATTACCCGTTTTCGACCGAACTCGGTTTCCAAGGGCTCGATCGACACGCAGTTAGCTTTGACGGAACAGTCTCCGCAGCCCTCACAGACCCGCTCATTAATGAACACGCGTTTGGCCGGGTCGGGATAGAGGCCTCGCTTGCGTCGCCGTCGTTTCTCTGCGGCGCAGGTTTGGTCGTAGATGAGGACCGTAACACCCGATGTGTCGCGAAGGTCCTTTTGCACGCCGATGAGATCATCGCGATGGTGAATCGTGGTGCCGGGAGGAAAATCGCTGCCGATCGGATACTTGTCGGGTTCGTCCGAGGCGATTGCGATTTTCTTGACGCCCTCAGCATGCACCTGCCAGGCGATTTCATGGACCGACAATTGCCCTTCGATGGGCTGGCCGCCGGTCATGGCGACGGCGTCGTTGAAAAGGATCTTGTAGGTGATGTTGCTGTTCGCCGCGACGTTTGCACGGATGGCCATGACGCCAGAGTGGTAGAACGTTCCATCTCCCATGTTCTGGAATATGTGGGGCATGTTCGTGAAGGGTTGGAGGCCGATCCAGGTTGCACCTTCACCACCCATCTGCGTGAACGTGAGTGTGCTCCGATCCATGTACAGCGACATCCAGTGGCAGCCGATACCGGCGTTCGCAAACGAACCATCAGGCAGTTTGGTGCCGGTGTTGTGGGGGCAGCCCGAGCAGAAATATGGCGTGCGCTTCTCTTCTGGATCGAGGGATGTGCTCTCGGCGTCCTTGCTGTCCAGGAAGGCCAGATGGTCGGCAACCCGCTGGGGGGCGTGGAACGGCGCAATGCGTTTGGCGATGGCGCGGGCGACAATCGCCGGGCCGAGCTCCCCTGCCACGGGAATGAAGGATGCGCCGAATTCGTCCGTCTTGCCGACGACTCGCGGACGGTCGCCATCTGGAAGGTGATACAACTGATCCTTCAACTGTTCTTCGACGATGCCCCGCTTTTCCTCGACGACGAGGATCTCGTCCAGACCACGGGCGAAGGCCATCACACCCTCCGGCTCCAGCGGCCAGACCATTCCCACTTTGTAGACGGCGATTCCCAGTTCCCGAGCCGACCTTTCGTCTATACCGAGGTCATCGAGTGCCTGGCGAACGTCGAGATAAGCCTTGCCGGCGGTCACAATTCCGAACCGTCTCGTCGGGCCAGATATGACGGCCTGGTTCAAGGAATTTTCCTTACAGAATGCAAGGGCGGCAGGAACTTTGACCTCGTGGAGTCGTTGCTCCTGCTCGAACCTGTCGTCGGGCCATCGCAGGCTCACGCCATCAGACGGCAGCTCAAATTCCTCGGGGAGCAGAATGTCGAGCCTGGCGGGATCGATGTCGACGATTTCGGTGCTCTCGGCATTGTCCGAAAGGGTTTTGAATCCGACCCAGAGGCCCGAATACCGGGAAAGTGCGATTCCGAGAAGTCCGTAGTCGATAAACTCCTGCACGCCCGCAGGTACGAGCACTGGCATGAACGCGCCGATGAACATGTGCTCCGTCTGATGCGGGGAGGTTGAAGATTTTGCTGCGGGATCATCACCGGCGATGGCCAGTATGCCGCCGTACTTCGCCGTCCCGTGGCCGTTGCCCTGCTTGAAGACATCGCCTGACCTGTCCACACCGGGGCCTTTGCCATACCAGATGGCAAAGACGCCGTCGTACTTCGCGTCGGGATAGAGGTGAAGTTGTTGCGATCCCCAGGCGGAGGTCAGCGCAAGATCTTCATTTACGCCGGGAACGAACCGAATGTGATGAGACTGCAGGTGCTCGCTGGCTTGCCACAAAGCTTGGTCATATCCGCCTAGTGGAGAGCCGCGATATCCGGAAACGAAACCGCCAGTGTTGAGCCCGACTGCCAGATCACGGTCGCGTTGCAGCATTGGAAGGCGAACCAGTGCCTGCATACCCGTCATGAATACCCGTCCCGACGTGGCGGTATATTTGTCATCGAGAGAGACCGCGGCAAGATTCATTCAGGGGTCTCCTGACTGTGATGGTGACAAGATAGGTAGAGCACCGAAGGGGCGATGGCAATTTGAACAATTACCGACGTCATTCCCCTTTGGTTCCGTTATGAGCGCAGCTTGAATTCATCTGCATCAAGGCCGAGGTCACGCACTTTCCGATAGAGAGTGGAACGTCCGATAGAGAGTTGTCTCGCGACATCCGACATCTGGCCGCGGCAATGCTCAAGCGCTGCTCGGATCATATCGTCTTCGACAATTAGGATGGTTTGCGCCATGAATTCTCGATTTGAGACAGCCCTGGAGTAGTGCCCGGATGCGAAGGCAGCCCTGACAAGTCAACACCAAGCGGCTTTGGAATCTGAGGGAGTATAATCTTCGCCCTTCAAGTTGTCCCGTTCCAGCACACATCTTACCGGAAAAATTCTGAGTTTCTGCGCGAATCGGAGCCTGAAATCGGGTGATTTCGCGGACCTGCCGTTCTATGTTGGTGTCACAATCCGTCTGACTGCACTTCAGCTGTTGAGTTTCTCATTCATATGAAAGTATTGGTGACCGGGGCGGCCGGTTTCATTGGATTTAGTGTCTCTCGTGCATTGCTCGAGCGCGGTGATCGCGTCGTCGGCATCGACAATGTGAATGACTACTATGATGTCTCCCTCAAGGAGGCGCGACTTGCGCTGCTCGAGCAGCACGATGGCTTCGAGTTTGTGCGGGCCGACGTGAGCGACCTGGCAACTTTGACAGAGATTTCCGAGAAACACGGGCCGTTCCCGCGGGTGGTGCATTTGGCAGCCCAGGCCGGCGTGAGGTACTCGATCGAGAATCCCATGGCTTATGTGCAAAGTAACCTTGTCGGCCACGCGAGCATTCTCGAGCTGTGCCGGGCCACCGAAAACTTCGAGCACCTGACCTACGCGAGCTCCAGTTCCGTCTATGGCGGCAATGCCAAGGTGCCCTTTTCCGTCGAAGATCGTGTCGATCGCCCCATTTCGTTGTACGCGGCGACAAAGGCGGCGGATGAGCTGATGAGTTATACGTACAGCCATCTCTACGACCTGCCGCAGACCGGCCTGAGGTTTTTCACAGTGTACGGTCCCTGGGGGCGTCCAGACATGGCGCTCTACCTGTTCACCGACGCCATACTTCACGATCGGCCCATCCGAGTATTCAACTTTGGTGAGATGCAGCGGGATTTCACCTACATCGACGATATCGTCGACGGAACGATTCGGGCCCTCGATCGGCCACCGAAGATGACCAATCAGAGTCCCGCTCATCGAGTATTCAACTTGGGCAACAATCGGGCAGAGCCCTTGCTCAAGGTTATCGAGATCCTCGAGAAGGCATTGGGAAAGCAGACGGAAAGGCAACTCGAACCCATCCAACCTGGCGACGTTCCTGAGACCTTTGCTGATATTTCCTCAGCGGCCCGCGAATTGGGTTTCGCGCCAAAGACAGGAGTGGAGGAGGGCGTCGCGCAATTCGTCGACTGGTACCGCACGTACCATGGAATTTGATGTCGAGTTTCGATCCCGCCGCAT
>MDTE01142249.1_pt1 | contig 12536 bp, 6 predicted proteins | sample 811231 | NCBI WGS metagenome assembly MDTE01 (sample SAMN05326651, study PRJNA326480) | marine metagenome | isolation source: seawater | place: Indian Ocean: Red Sea | collected 2010
ATTTACTTACTCCAAGCTCAGTTCCAACTAAACTTTTAACTTCTTCTAAATTTTTTAGGGTTTTCATTAAGAAAAGTTACCAGAATGACTAGTTTCTAACAATATTAAACTTTCTAAAGTAATAACGCATCCAAGCAAAGGAAATAGTTGCGGCAATTAATATTGCAAATACTTGAGAAAACCAAACCCACTCTATGGGTCTTCCTGTGAAATAAAAGTAATAAGACAATGGAGCTGTAAGGATGATCACGCGGGTAATTGTAGTTATAAGCAATGGCATTCCTTGTCCTAATGCTTGACAAACTCTTGAACAAATAACACTTATGCCTACTGCAGGATAAACTAATATAATAATTTTTAAATAAGTTACACCAATATCAATTACTAAAGGATTTGAACTAAAAATAGGTAAAATATTACTCGCCAAAACAAAAAAGAAAATTACACTGATAGTAGTAATTAATACCGCTCTGTTTATTCCATAATTTACCACCGATAAAAGTTTATCAAATTCTTTAGCTCCATAGAACATTCCCACGATTGTTGTTAAACTAATAGCTATACCTAAAATTGGCATAAATAATAACATATCTATTCTAGAGACGATTTGATATGCAGCGACAGCTTCTGTTGAATAATTTACAAGAATTTTATTCATTACTACTTGACCAAAAGAGATAATGAGCATTGATAATGAAGATGGAATCCCTATTTGAAAAATTCTTTTTAATATATTATTATTTGGTCTCAATTGTCTAAAATTGAATGATATGTAGGATGATTTTTTCACAAAAATAATAAATAAGTATGCTAAAACCATTACAATCTGGCTAATTATAGTTGCAAAAGCTGCTCCCCTGACTCCATAATTAAAAGTAAAAATAAGTATTGGATCGAGAATGAGGTTCATAATGGTTCCAATTAATCCTATTATCATAGGAATTTTTGTTTCTCCTTCTCCCGCAAGAATAGCTCTAAAAAACATTGAAAATATAACTAATCCTAGGCCAAATGTTAAAATACGTAGATAAGAATATGCAATTGATAAAATTTTATCCTCTGCTCCTAAAATAGATAATAAGCCTTCTCCATAAATTACTCCAAGGATTGTTAGAAAAATTGTGCTTATAAACCCAATTAACAACGTTTGAGAGGCAGTTTTTTCAGCATTAACCTTATCTTTTTGACCAATATACTGAGCAATAGTAGCGGTTGCACCAGTTCCTATTCCTACACCAAGGCCAATTATGATAAAAAAAAGTGGGCTTACAAATGCTACAGCAGTTACCTCGTCAGCTCCAAGCCAACCAATGAACATGATATCAACAACGTTGAAAAGTGTTTGAACCATCATTCCAGCAATGATTGGCATAGCCATTGTCCACATAGATTTAGAAGGATTTGCTAAAAAATCCTTTAGACGAGATTCTTTTTTCATTAAGTCTCAAAAAGATATAAATACTCTTTATATCCTTTTTCTTCCATTTCTTTTAATGGGATGAATTTTAAAGCAGCAGAGTTGATACAATAGCGCAATCCAGTGGGATTTGGTCCATCATTAAATACATGTCCAAGATGAGAATCTCCTTGTTTGCTTTTTACCTCCGTTCTAGGAAGAATTAATTGATAATCTTGCTCGAATTTTACATTTTGATCTTCAATCGGCTGATAAAATGAAGGCCATCCAGAATTTGAGTCGTATTTGTGAACAGAGGCGAATAATGCTTCTCCAGATACAATATCAACATATATCCCTGGTTCTTTATGATCCCAATATTCATTATCGAAAGCAGGTTCTGTTCCACAATCTTGAGTAACATAGTACTGCATATCTGTTAATTTTGATTTTTTTTCTTCCATAAGCTCTTTCGTAGTTTGGGCATTAACACTAAAAGTCAACAATAGTATTAACATGATTTTTTTTGTCATTTTCATTGAAAAGTAAGTTAATCATAGTAAAGATTTTTTGTTTGGTTTTTTTCATTTATGGCTTTACTTTAAAAATAATTGGCGATTTCGTGCGCTAAATGCACGTAAAGCAACTAATTTATAATAATAAATAAGAGGTATAAATAATGAAATTTAAACAAAGTTTTAAGTATACATTAGCCTTACTTTTTTCAGTAACATCGATTATAGCGCAAAGTGTTGTCGGGACTGTTTCAGACAGCGATGGAAATGCTTTAGCTGGTGCTAATGTTGCTGTTGAAGGTACTGAGTTGGGAGCTTCATCTAATCAAGATGGTTCGTTTTCTATCTCAGGTTTGGGTGACGGTACATATACTCTTACTGCATCTTTTATCGGATATGATGATGCTAGTGCATCTGTCACAGTAAGCGGTGGTGTTTCAAGTTCAGTAAATTTAACTCTAGATGAAGGAAATTTAGTTCTTGATCAAGTTGTTGTTTCAGCTTCTTTAAAAAGAGAGTTGGTAACTGAAGCTCCTGCAAGTGTTGAAGTTGTTACAGCAGATGAACTGTCAGCAAGAAATGCTGTTTATATTGTTGATATTTTAGCTAACAAAGCTGGAATAGAGACAATGAAAACAGGTCTAGAATCACAAAATATGACAGTTAGAGGATTTAATGGTATTTTTACTGGTGCGGTTCATGCTGTTGTTGACAACAGATGGACACGTGCTCCAGTTATTAATGCTCAATTACTGCAGTTCATGGCTCCTGGCGACGATGATATTGAGAGAGTTGAGGTTTTAAGAGGTCCTGCGCCACCAATGTATGGTCCAGATACCCAACAGGGAGTTATTTCCATGTTCACAAAATCTCCTTTCAATCAAGGTCCCAGAGTTGAAGTAACTGCTGGTGAAAGAAATTATTTGAAATTATATGGTCGTTTTGCAGGTCAAATTGGTAGTAGAGCTGCTACAAGATTTACAGTTACTCATACTACTTTTGATGACTGGGCATCTAATATGCCTAGAACTCAAGCTGAAGCTGCTTTAGATGGTCATACTTATTTTGAACCACTATTAATTAGAAGAGGTGAGCAAACTGTAACTTATCCCTATGTTGATTATACACGTGGTGGATATAATGACCCAGTTGGCGGATCGCCAAATACTGCTTCTGTAGATGAACCTTTTTCACCGGAAGCAACATTCTTTGATTCAAAGACTGTTTTTCGTCCTGATTTAAAATCTAATTTAACAGTTAATTTAAGAGCTGGTAATATTAGTGCTTTAGAGATGACAGGTATTGGAAGAGCACATTCAGACGATGCATGGTTGTATCAAATGCAAGTTTCTTACTTTAGACAAGACATTTTGGGAGGTAACTTATTTGTTAACTTATTCTCAAATGTAAACGATCAAAAGACTACGTATAACCTTTCAACAGGAAATATTATTTATGATCAGTCTAAAAATACTGCATTTCAGATTCAGCACGCTCTTGAATTAAAAAATGATCAATCGCTTTTAGTAGGTTTAGACGTATTAAGCAGAACTCCAGAAACAAATGGAACTATCAATGGTAAAAACGAAGATATTGATAACTTCGACAACACAGGAGTTTATTACTCATACGAAAAGAAATTTAGTGATGAGTTCAAAGTTGTAGCTACTGGTAGATATGATACAAATAACTACTTAGAAGATATAGGAACAGATGGTGTTTTTGCTCCTAAGTTTGGAATGGTTTGGTCACCAGATGATGTTAGAGGAAGTTTTCGTTTAACATATGGTCAAAATATTGATCTTCCTGGAAACTTCACTAAAAATCTAGATATCGCTGTTCGTAGAGACTTCTTATACGGTGGTGTATTTGGAATTGATTTTACTAGCGCAACTAATCCAACTGGATTAGTATTACCATTCAATCCAGATTTCCAGATTAAAGCTATGGGTTCAACTACAACTGGTTGGACTTATGATAGAGATGCCAATGGTACTCCAACATTTAGATCAAATTGGTCTACAGCATTAGGGCTAGATACAAATACTAGTTATGCTATGAATAATAGTACAATTAATGCTGCCGCATTTGGTGTATGGGCTCCTATCACTGCAGGATTGTTCTTAGCTAGTGATAATGGTGCTGCACTTGTAGGCGGTTATGGTCAAGCTGTAGGAGCTGCTTATGCTGCTGCCACAGGAGATGTTGCTGGTGCTGCTGCTTATGGAACTGCACAAGCTACTGCTGCTGCACAGGCACTTTTAGGTTTAGCTGCTACTGCAATGCCAAGTAGTTTTGGTAATGTCGCATTAGATTTAGGATTGAATGTAGTTGATCCTTCTACGAACTATCCAGATATTCCAAAAATTCAAGAAACAACTTGGACACAAACAGAGTTTGGATATAATGGTTTAGTTTCTGACAACATGGCATTATCAGTAGATGTGTATAAATTAAATGTTGATAATTATGTTACAGGACTTAAAACATCGTTATCAGGTTTAGTGACAGTTGCTGGTGATGCACAAAGTTATGTAGCTGCATTAATGACAGGAATGGCTGGTGATGCAAATCTTACTGGTTTAATTTCTGTGATGGATGCTCCAGCATTAGGAGGTAATGGAAATGGTACTGGTGCAGATGAATTAGCTGCTCAGATGTTAGTTGGTGTAGGTCAAGTACCAATTGGTGCAATTACTCCAGAACAAAATATCTATGGTGGTAATTTAATCATGGGTTACAAACAACTCACTGAGCCTTTAGACCTTCACGGTATTGAAGCTACATTGAATTATTTCCCTTCAAGTGATTGGAACTTCTTTATTAATGGTTCTTACTTAAGTGATGAAGAAGTATCTTCAATGTTCGAAGGTGTTGAGGAAACAGTTTATATGAATACTCCTCAATTCAAATTAGGTGCCGGATTTAGTCACACTAGTGATAACGTCTCCTACGGAGCAAATTTAAGATATCAAGATTCTTTCTTTGCTGAAGGATGGCAAGACAATTCAGGATTAATCCCTGGTTTCTACACAATTGGTGTAAATGCTAATTGGAATGTCAAATCTGTAGATGGATTATCAGTTGGATTAAATATAGACAACCTTACAGATGTTGTACACAGAGAAGGATTTCTTGCTCCACTAATGGGTAGATTCTCCTCAATTAGTGTAGGATATGATCTGTAAACTTAATTTTATTAAGTAATAAAAAAAGCCCTCATAATTTGAGGGCTTTTTTTATATCTTATTTTTAAAGTTTTAAAGTTAATCTTTTCCAACTTTTAACCAAGGTAATGCAACTAAGTCAACATTACCTCCAGTTATAACTAATACTACTTTTTGTCCAACAAACATTTCTTTATTTTTAATAACTGCAGCTAATGCTAATGCGCATGAAGGCTCAATTATAATTTTCATACGCTCCCAAACTAGACGTGTTGTATCAATAATCTCTTGCTCAGTAGCTAAAACAATATCATCTACATTCTCTTGAATGATAGGTAGTGTTAATTGTCCAACGATAGCCATTAAACCGTCTGCTACAGACTCTCTATGGGCCATTTCAATACGTTTGTTCGCTTTAAACATTTGAAATGTGTCATCAACACTTTCTGGCTCACAACCAATTATTTTTGCATCGGGTTTTAATTCTTTAAGAGCAATTGATATACCACTAATGAGACCTCCACCACCAATAGGAACAACTAATGAATCAAATTCAGGTACTTGCTCTAAAATTTCCAATGCGATAGTGCCCTGTCCAGCCATTACATCAAAATTGTCATATGGGTGTATAGATATTCTATTATTATCTTTGACTGTGACATTAAATAATTCGTCTCTTTCTCCCATGGTATTACAAAATATCATGTTACCCTTGTAGGTTTCTACATTATGTATTTTTGCTTTTGAAACACTTTTTGCCATAACAATATCTGCATGAATACCTTTTAAATATGCAGCACAGGCAATAGCTCCTCCATGATTTCCAGATGATTGACAAGCAACACCTTGCTTAGCTTCTTCATCAGTTAAAGAAAATACTGCATTTGATGCTCCTCTGATTTTAAAAGATCCAGTTTTCTGAAAATTTTCGCATTTGAAAAATAGTTCCATTCCCAACAAATCATTAAAGTATTCTGAGGTTAAGATTGGAGTTTTTCGAACTATTGATTTTGTTCGAGCGCGCGCATCTCTGATATCAGCTAATATTGGTTTCTGTGTTAGCATTTTAAAATCTACTTAACAAAAACTAGTTTACCAACTTCATTGAAGCTGCGAGATTTAATCTGGTAGAAGTAAACACCGCTACTTACATTTTCTCCATCATCATTTGTTGCATCCCACATTACAGATTGGTATCCAAAAAGTTGTTCATTGTTAATTAAAGTCTTGACCTTTCTTCCTCTAATATCAAGTATAAACATTGATATAGATTCCGTTACAGGCAAGTCAAACTCTATAGTCGTGCCTCCTGATGAAAACGGATTTGGATAACTTTGTGCTAAACGATAACTCGAAGGAGCAGTTTGTAGAAAGTCATACCCTTCTGCAACAATTTGATTGGACTTGTTGTAAGTTGAAAAACTATACTTCAAGAAATCATAAGTGTCTGTATTATTTTCAAAGCTAAATGTTAATTCAATTGGATTTGATCTATTAAAACTATAATCAGCAATTTCCATCTGAATAATACCCTGTTCATAATCATTTCCATTTAAAACAATATTAGAATTAAGATTACTTGAAAGATAATCTATATCATAATCATCGGGCGCATACTTTAAATAAAACTGAGATGTTGATGCATCAGGATCAAATGTAACAATTAACTGTTCATTGACAAGTCTCAAGCTAGGTCTAATACCAGGACCTGATGATTGAGTATAATTTGGTTCATCTCTTCGGGATTGTTGATTTAATGACCAATTCCATTGAGATTGGAACATATTTAAGTCTTTTTCATCTGAAATTCCATCGAAATTAGGGAAGAAATATGGCGCACTTCCAGTTACAGGTGCAATATCTATTCCAGGATAATTTGCAATGAAGTAAGCATAATCAAGAAAATCAATATCCCAGTCACTATCATGGTCACCAATCAAGCTTCCAAAATAGTAAAATGTTCTGCTTACAATTTCAGAATCCAACCCAACAAGGTTACGAGCAAATACATTTACATAATATTGTTGGAAATCACTCAAGCCAGATAGGTTACTTTCATCAATAGATATAAATGTACTTGAGAACGGTGCAGCAGGATATATTTCTTGTCCTGTTGGTGAAAGACCAACTGACACATAATAATTACTAATACCACTTACATCATCTTGGAAGTTTTTTAAAATAAGATTTAATCCAGGATTTTCAGAAGTAATATAAAATGTATCTTGAATATTCCCGATATCAACAGTGCCAACTTCAGGAGCAGAAGTATCAACAATTACTACAAGTTTATTTGATCCTAAATTACTAAAACCGCTCTCAACTCCAACGCAACTATCTCTAGCTATAGAAACTTCAACTTCACCATCTTCTATTGCTTGGACATCAAAACTATAATTTACTCCATCACCAGAATTAAAGTTTACAATTGTTGCATTTTCTAAAACAATATCTTCTTGGGTAAAACCAGTAACTGCTTCACCAAAACTAACTTCCACAGTAAATTCTCTTTCTGGAGTTGCGTATGAAACACTTGAAGAAACCTGAGTAACTACTCCATTAACAACCTCAGCCCAATTTCTACTTGCTGCCCAAGCATAACCCTCCAAAGCTTGTTCTTCAGAAAACATTCTCATCTGACTATCATAAGAGTAGTCCATATAATTCATGAACTGGTCACCTTTTCCAGTGGTACTAATACAACTATTTACACCACCTCGACCATAAAAATTTCCACTTCCTGTAGGCCACTCATAAATGTTAGCTGTTCTATTATTTTGCGTTTGGGCAGGAATATCACTCCATAATGGTTGATTACAATTGCCAGAATTGAAAGTATGGTTAAATGTAAAATTATGTCCTAATTCATGAGTAAGAGTTCTTCCTCTACTATAGTTTCCTGCTGTACCAGGGCTTTCAACTGAACCAACAGATCCAGTTAAAACAACACATTCTGGAAAACCTAAATAAGCTTGCCCTAGCAAACCACCTGTTAAAGGAGCAATATATATGTTTAAATATCCATCTTTATATCCTCCAGAGAGTTGAGTATTTGGATTTACAGGCCATGTACTTTGATCAGGTTCAATACTTGCCGCAAGATTGCTTGCATTACTTAAATTGCTAACAGTTGATGTGTCAATTTGATATCTTAATATTGTAGTTCCTTCGATTAATTGACTCCCAGAACTTTCACCCAAAGCTCCAACAAATACAACATTATGAGTCCCTCTTACTGCTTGATAACTATAATCTATTCCTGCATCATTAGGTGCATCAGAAGGATTAGGAGCAGAAGGTATTTCATCTCCATCAGGATTAGTATTAGAGAAATCTAAATTTATTTGATCAAAATTAGCACCAATTTGCGAGGCAGATAGATTACCAGATGATGTAAAATACAAAACATGAAATATAACTGGAATAAAAATTGTATTTTGAGAGTTATTACTTATTCGCCATTCAGGGTTATCTCTTATTAATTGCTGCGCTTTAAGAATTTGAGCGTCTCTTTTTGCTATAAATTCGGGATTTAAAAGTTGAAGTTCTTGTTCAAGCTCATCTGTAGCACAACGAATATATCCGTCATCTGAAAGACTATGATCATGATTATGATTGTGTTGAGCAAACACAAAGCTCAAAAGAATTATAAAAAGAATTTTTTTGTACATTAAATACATCCTATATAGTATTTGTTATTAATAATATAGTTTTTATTCAATAAAATTAAAATAGAATTCTATCATTTAAAAAGATTGTTTGATTTAGAATAGTATTCATCCATTGTTTCTAATCGAACTTCCTCATATCCTCTAATAATATCCGGTAAAACAGAAAAATCTTTTAAATCTTGGTATTTGCCATTTCCTATTTCATCTATGTTTTTAGTAAGAATAGATTTGTAGTGATCTAGTGCTTTTCTATCTGCTTTTCTAACATCATTGCTAAACCATGCCATAAAATCAAAAGGGGTACCCCTTAAAAATTTCATATTTTTTAGCATTACATAGAATACTTTGAACCATGATCCTAAGGCTAATTTTGATTTTACTCCAGGTAACATATTTAAAATAGGAATATTTTCCTTTGCCTTTAAAAAAGGAGGATGAAGCATGTAACTAATTTTTGCAGACTTACCAAACTCTTGACTTATTGCAGTATCAAGTTCAGCTTTGAGCGAAAGTCTAGCTACTTCATATTCATCTTTTGTTGCCATTAATTTGAATAAATATTTTGCAACATTTTGTGATAATTCAGAGCTTGATCTAGTTTTTTGTTCTTTTTTAAAAATATTTCCTACAAAATTCATATACTCTTTCGCAAAAGAAAGATTTTGGTATTCGATTAATTCCTGAGTTCTATATTCAAGAATTTTTCTTAATTCTTCATCAGGAGAAATTGAATCAATTAAGCTCAAAGCCTCTGATGATAAAATTGGGTTTGAAGCTAAACTACCTGATCTATATAAATTAATTGTATCAACCCAATGAGGATCTGAAACCACTTTTCTTCCAATATTAAATGCATTAGTATTTTGAGTAACAGCAACGCCATTGATTTCAATAGCTTTCTCAATAGATTCGCTAGAAATTGGAATACAACCAGATTGATAAGCAGCACCAATTACAATAAAATTTGCTTGCATGTTGCTACCAAAAAAATGTTCAGAAAGTTCAGTTGCGTTTAATAATGTATTATTCTTAGAATATTCTTTAATTAAATCAATCATAAATAATGCTTCAGGATATTCTTTGGCAGTGGATCTTACCATATCCCCTGTTGGTATTTCAGATGTTGAGATAACCGAAGTTGAAATCTTAGAATTTAATTTTGCCATATTTTTTGGATTCACACCCGTAAGTAAATCAAAGACTAAATAAGCATCGGATTCACCATTTGCAACTCTGCTAGAATATTCTTTATCGTTATTAACAATCTTCAAATGAGAAACAACAGAACCACCTTTTTGACTTAATCCAGTTTGATCGAGAGAAATTACCTTTTTGTTTTCAATAAATGCCGCAGTTGAAATAATCTGATTTACAGTAACAACTCCTGTTCCGCCAATTCCTAGCATAAATACATTAGCTACATCTTTTTGAATCTTTTTTGGATTAGGTAACATTGTTGGATCAAATCCAATATCAGGTAATTTTCTTTTGTCATCTTTATCAGAAGGAATAACCTGAATAAATGATGGACAATTACCTTCAACACAGGAGTAATCTTTATTACAAGATGGTTGATCAATTTGAGTCTTTCTTCCAAATTCAGTTTTAATTGGTTGTACACTAAGACAATTAGATTTAACTCCACAATCTCCACACCCTTCGCATACTGCTTCATTAATAAATATTCGCTTCTTTGGTTCATGAACCAAACCGCGTTTTCTTAATCTTCTTAAATTAGCTGCACAAGATTGGTCGTGAACTAAAACGGTTACACCTTTTATAGCTTTTAATTTTTTCTGAGCTTCAACAATTTCATCTCTATGCAATATTTCAATATCTTTATCCCATCTAGACTGGTCAATTGATTTATAAGCATCAGTATCATCAGTAGTTATAATAACTTTTTTTACGCCTTGAGATTTCAAATATTTGGTTAATTCTGGTAAGTCTAAACCACCGTCAGGATCTTGGGCACCGGTCATAGCCACAGCTCTGTTGTACAAAATTTTATAAGTAATATGAGATCCAGATGATATAGCTTGTCTTAAAGCTAATGAACCTGAATGGAAAAAAGTACCATCACCAATATTTTGAAACATATGTTCTTTCTCAATGAAAGGCTCCATACCTGCCCACTGTGCACCTTCACCTCCCATATGAGTTGTTCCAAAAGCCTTACCATCATCAACAAACATTGCCATTAAATGACAACCAATTCCTCCAAAAGCTGAATCACCTTCAGGCAATTTAACAGTTGAAGTATTGTGAGGGCATCCAGAGCAAAAGTACATAGATCTTGAAGTTAAAGACTCTCCATAAACTCTGTTATCAACTTCAGAAATAATTTTAATTTTATTGTTATCTGATTCAACACCCAATCTAGAAGCATATCGATTAAAAATAATTTTTGATAAGTTATCAGCTGTTAATTCACCATATCCAGGAACCAATAAATTATTATGCTCATCTGTTTTACCCACAATAAGCGGTTTATTTGGATAATTATAAACCTCTTCTTTGATTAACATCTCGATAAATGATCTTTTTTCTTCAATAACAAAAATCTCATTTAAATTTTCTGAGAATTGATTAATTATTTTACTGTCAACTGGAAAAGTCGCTCCAAGTTTTAATATCCTTATTCCCTTTTCATTTAAAAATGCTTCATCCCATCCTAGGGAATCTAGAGCTTCAACAATATCATAATAGGTCTTACCAGCAGAAATAATTCCTATTGAGTCATTATCCGATTTCATAGTGATTTTATTAATATTATTTGATGCTAAGAAATGCTTTGCAGCTTTAATTCTACCCAAGTGGATTTCTTTTTCTGTCGGCAAACTATGGTGTCCTACTAATTTTGCATTTTGAGTATGTTTCCAAGGTTGTCCATTATATTGAAAGTCTGGAATATTTATGCCAATCCTATCAGGATGAACAATAGCGCTTCCAAATGCATCAGCGATATCAGTTACAATTTTAAAACCTGACCACAAACCAGAATATCTAGACATTTCATAGGCATATCTTCCTAAATCTAAAATTTCTTGCACATTCCCAGGATAAAAGATTGGCATCATCGCATCGAATAATGCTGGTTCAGATTGTGATGGGAGAGTTGAGGATTTACAGGAAGGGTCATCTCCAGCAACAGCTAGTACTCCTCCATTTTTACCAACGCCTAAAAAATTTGCATGTCTAAAAATATCTCCAGAGCGGTCTACTCCAGGTGCTTTTGCATACCACATCCCTAGAACACCATCATACTTTACATTTGACACCATTCCAGCCATTTGACTTCCATAAATAAGTGTTGCACCTAAATCTTCGTTGACTCCTGGAATAAAATTGATATTATGCTGATCAAGTAACTTTTTATTTCTTACTAAATTAATATCCAGCACTCCAACAGGTGAACCTCTGTAGCCAGATACAAGTGTACCTGTATTTATTCCTTTAATTAAATCAGCTCTGTTTTGATCGAGAAGTAGGCGCACAAGCGCTTGTATTCCGGATAGAATGATTCTACCTTCGAGTAATGTATATTTATCGTTTAATGTGAATTTATTATTCAAATTTACTTCTGTCATATGTGCATAGCTGCTACAAATATTAATACAGAAAATATTGCAAAACAAGTAGGCAAAATTTTGTAGCTAATATATTATCTGTTGTTGGAATGACGATTTAATAAAAAATATGAGTTTTTGCATTTTTAATCTTGACTCCAATAAAAAAAATTAAATAAGTTGGTAGGCCAGCCAATTAGCTTTTCGAAAGCTACGTA
>MDTE01068605.1_pt1 | contig 12534 bp, 10 predicted proteins | sample 811231 | NCBI WGS metagenome assembly MDTE01 (sample SAMN05326651, study PRJNA326480) | marine metagenome | isolation source: seawater | place: Indian Ocean: Red Sea | collected 2010
TCGATCGGGTTCGATCGGGTTCGATCGGGTTCATCTGCGATCGAATGGGATTTGTCGATCAAATCGATCGATGACTGAATGAATGAAACCTATATCGTGAATGAAACTCACGTCGGTAGGTGGGATCGATTGATCGATCGATCGATCGGCTGATAGCACTGAGGTTGACGACCAACCGAGTCGCATTCGTCGACGGCGCGCCTTATGCTCGCGTCGTCACCGCTCGTCGTCTCGCGAGGGAGCGCACGAGAGCGTTTTCGATCGCATACGGGGGGGCGTGGTGTGGACGCAGACCTGCGAACGCGCGTGGCGCGGGATGAGTGGTCGCTAAATCGGGTCGCATTCGTTTCGGGGGAATCTGATGCGGGAAAAACGCGGTGTCGCATCGTCCCGCGCGCCTTTGACAGCACGAGCGCGATCACGGGTTTACGGGATTTCCTCGTGAACCCCTCACCGGGTTTGAAGCCCGCGGTTTTGGCGAACACAGCGGTGTTCACGAGTGGTTTCGGCGTCCTACGACTCGGCTTGACGCTCGCCGGGATCGTTCACTCGTGGTTCCTCGGAACGGTGCGTGAGAGCGCTCGAATCGCGTTCGAAGTGTTTCATCAGAATCTTTTACACGCCGATGCGTCGCGTTTGAGGCTGGGATATGACGACAAACGACAGATACTTCCGAGCGCGCGCAACGCGCGTCGACCAACGTCGTCGCCGCGAGGGCCGTTCCGTGAGCGAGTATCGACACATAAGTTTTCAATCCGATCCCAGCAATCGCGCGATCAACGACGAATCAAGACATTTGACGCGAATGACTCGACTGACGAATCGAAACACCCGTCCACAGGTTGTCATGAGCGCGTTCGGAGTGGGTGGTTACGCTCTCGTGTGTGTGTACTTTGTCGTCGGTAGCGCAGTGACCAAGGTGAAGATGAAACAAAAGCAGGAAGAGGGGATCGCCGAAGCTCGTGGTGGATTTCGAGGTCCCGGGAGTGTTTGGGGGAGCGGTGCGGCTGGGATATTGTGCGCACTGGCGGCCATCACTGGGTGCACGCCCGTCCCAGAACACCTGTGGCGTCTCGGATTCGTGGCGAGTTTTTGCAGCAAGCTCAGCGACACCACGGCGAGTGAAATCGGGAAGGCGTACGGGAAAACGACGTACATGAGCACCCCGCCGTTCAAACTCGTCCCGCGCGGTACGGAAGGGGCGGTGAGCGCGGAAGGGTCGGGTGCTGGAATCGTCATCTCCGCGTTGTTTGCATTTTTAGCCGTATCCATCGGTCAGCTCGCCAGTTTCGTCGAGGTCGGAGTGTGCGTGGTCGCGGCATTCGTCGCAACTTCGTTCGAGAGCATGCTGGGAGCTGTGGTGCAAGGGAAGAAAGGGTTCGACTGGTTGACGAACGATGTCGTCAACGGGATTCAGATCACTCTCGCCTCCGTCATCGCGGTGGTTCTCGGGAAAGCGATCACGATGTAGACTTTGTAAGTGAACATTACAATTTGGACTTAATTTTCGTATCGAGCGGACCTTGAGCGAGAGTTCTCCCTTGAATCGCGCAATTTTCCAGATACGGGCACGGTTGATACAGTCCCCCGTACCGCGTCGCCCAGGCTCTGAGCTTGTTGGCGATGACAGCCGGACCGATGGAATCGCCCCAGTGTACGATTCCGCCGCGGAACGCCGGAAAACCCATGCCCAGGATGGACGCCGTGTCGATGTCCCCAGCCTTGACCACGATGCTCTCATCTAAAACTCGACAAGCCTCATTCACCACGGGGAAGAAGATCATCTCGGCGATATCTTGCGGGGACAGACCGGTGGGAACGCTGGAGCTGTCGAGGGGAAGGTTCGACGCCGCGCGAGAAGCCGCGACGAGTGCATCGACACCTTCGGGATCGGGTGTCGCCTTGCGTTTCCTGTCGTACTTGTAAAAGCCTGCCCCAGCTTTCTCCCCGAGTCTTTTACTCGCGAGAAGAGACGGAATGAGGGGAGATTTGTAGACTCGGTCGGGGAAATCATCGATGAAATTCTGTCCGACGTGAACGCCCACGTCATGTCCGACCAAATCACCCAGACGGAACGGACCCATGGGCATTCCGAACATCATTATGGCACGATCGATCGCGTACGGATCGCAACCGATGTCAACCAAGGCTGTCGCACTCATCGTGTACGGGAAGAAGACGCGATTCACGGCAAAACCGGTGCAGTTGCCGACGACGACTGGAGTTTTTTTGATTTGCTTACTCAATCCCAGGGTATCCACCAAAACTTGGGGCAGCGTGGCGTCTGTGCGAATAATCTCAAAAAGCTGCATCACGTGCGCAGGAGAGAAGAAGTGAGCACCGACGATGCGCTCGGGATTCTTCATCTTTGCCGCGATTTTCGTAATGTCAATGGTACTCGTGTTCGTGCTAAGAATACAGTCGGGCTTGCAGATTCTCTCCAATTCGCAAAAAATCTTCTGTTTGAGGCCAAGATTTTCGATGACAGCCTCGATTATCATGTCACACTGGCGGAAATCTTCATCAGTGAGAGTCGGGGTGACGAGAGACATGAGTTGACGAGCCTTATCTTCCGTCATTCGTCCTTTTCGAACCATACTCCCCAGGTTGGCCTGGATGCGGCTGACACCCGCATCCAAGAACTCCTTCTTAATTTCTTTGAGAACCACTCTGATTCCAGCGAGCAGACACGCCGTGGCGATACCGCTTCCCATGAGACCTCCTCCGACCACGCCGACGGATTTCATCTGACGAGGCTTGAGACCGACGTCGGTGATACCCGGGACCACATTCGTCGCGCGCTGAGCGAAAAAGAAATGTACCAAACCCTTGGCAGCTGGAGACGACACCGCTTTCTTGAAGTTCTCCGCTTCGCGTTTCAAGCCTTCCTCCGGACCTTGAGACAATCCCACTGAGATGGCGTCGACGCAGAGCGCGACATGCGGCATCACGGACTGTACTCTCTTCGCCTTTTTCGAGGCCTCCTTCAGAATCGCCTCCGTCATCTTCGGATCGCGTGCTAACTTATCCTTACGATACATCGACATCTCACGCTTCACGGATCCACTCGCGATTGCTTTGGCCAGGCTCGAAGCCTCCGCCACGACTCTCGATGGCTCCACAATCTTATCGACTAAACCCAGCTTCAGAGCCTCCTCCGCCTTGATCGACTTACTCTTCAGCATCATCTCCAGCGATTTCTCTAATCCCACCAACCTCGGAAGCCGCTGCGTGCCTCCGAATCCCGGGATGACGCCCAACTGCAGTTCCGGAAGTCCCAGCTGCGCCCTCGGCGTCGCCACCCTCGCGTTGCACGACATGGCCACCTCCAATCCCCCGCCGAGCGCCAAGTTTTCGATCGCCGCCACGCACGGCTTGCTCCCACCCTCCGCGTATCGACACAGAATCGCGTTGAAATCTCCCACATCGCTCGAGGGTTTTCCTTGCGTCGATTTTTTCAACTGCGAGATGTCGAAACCGCCGCTGAATTTACCTCCGGCGCCGTGAATAACGATCGCGCGCACTCCCGCGTTCGCCTGGGCGTCCTTGAGCGCGCGTTCGAGTCCCTCGAGGACAGGGATCGCCAGCGCGTTCACCGGCGGGTTGGCGAGCGTGATCACCGCCACGCCGTCCGCGATCGTCGTCGTGACCGGCGGCGGCATAATTCGATCAGAATCCTACGTCGATTAGTGGTCGCTCTCGCGCGTCGACGGCACTCTTTCGCGCGTCCGAGCGTCCGATACACAGAAAACACGCACGTCGTTCGCGGGCGGGCGTCGCAGACCGCGCGTTGAGGCGAAGAGTCACGACGTGATGGGGAGAGAGTCGAGGTCGAGGGCGCCGCCGACAGTTACGAGGCGAGAGACGACGCGACTCGACGAGACGCGATCGAGCGAAGAGAGGATGAGGAAAGGCGTCGCGTCGCCTCGAGAATAGTTTATGATAAACATCGTAAGGGATGTTTTCGAGAAGGAGATCAAAGACGACGCGCGCACGGCGAGGCGAATGTATTCATGGTTGTCCGTAGACGGCGCCGGCGGGCGCGTTCTCGACGTCGAATAATTCGGTATCCTTCTTCTTGAGAGCTTGGACCAAACCTTTTTCCTTGAAAGAACCAATCGCGCGCGAATCGTCGCGCGTGATATCCCGCTCGTACCGCTCGTTGTCCACGAGACGACGTCTGAGGGCGCGTCTGATGTAGAGCATGACGCCGCTGAGGACAATGCCCATGGCGCAAATCGCTGGACAAATGTACGTCCAAGTCGCGACGAGAAGCTCGATGTGGGTGACGGTGTCCTTGATGGACTCGTAAAACGAATCGTCCATGTCATACTCGAGACTCATCCACGATATCGGGACGTAAACGTCGTCGCCCGGTGATGAACCCGGCCAAAGCGTCGTGAAGAAGACATCGGTGGGTTCAATCTTGAAATTTTGCTGAATCGGCACTCGCATTCCGAACGTGTTCCCGCTCGGTTGGTAAATCATGAACAATGCGTCATGTTTGGTCGCGTTCGGACTGAACGGAGACGTCGGGGAGGTGTGGTCCACGTACCCGCCAAAGACGCGAGGGTCGGCACGATACCCGTGAGGAAGGGTGTAGACGCTCGGGATGAGTTCAAATCCACTCACGTTGAACGTGCCGTGATACTTTGTGTTTCGACCGCACGCCGTCTGATTGACTGGGCAAGCGACGAACTCCTCGTGGGCGATCCCGTACGTTTCCACGGATACTTTGGCATTCTTTTCCACCGTTTGACCTTGACGATGTCGCAGGGTCAACGAACGCTTCAGATCCAAGCCCATGCCGAAATCCGCCCAGACCGAGACGTCGACGGACTCCCCGCTTCGTTTGATTTCATGGTACTGGCCAGAAACGATGTCTTTCCCTCGAACGCGCTCGATGTGCGACGTGTGCGGATACACGACGGGACCAGCGCCGTCGGAACGACTCACGATGTTCGTTGCGTTCTCCGGCAAACCTATCCCGGTGGCCATGCGATACGGAGTCGATCCGTACGCGTAAGCCCACGTCGAGGTATCTGTCACATTCCACGGGACGTGATCCTCGTCAATCGTGCTCGCGTTGCGAATCTTCGTGACCGATCGAATGTATCTCCGAGGGTCGTCCGCCGGATACTGAGGAGATACCACGGGATCGTAATATCCAAAGATCCAATCTTTGACGGTTCTCTTGATTAAGATTCCACTGGATTGCGGGCCGAGGACGGGGCCGAGCGTTTGTGTGAACGCGTCCACTCCATACGTCGTCATGAGGTGATTGAGATAGCCTTTCCAGAGCTGTGCTTGGAACACCGGAATCGTAAACGTCGTCGCCAACGTCGCCGCGTCCGTCATCAACATTCCCGCCGCCGTCATGCCCGTGGTATCGCTCGTCATCGCGCTGTATATGCTGTTCGACACCGGCGCACCGATGGACACCATCGTCACCGGCTGAGATGCCTCCGCGGCGGCCCAGATCGCGTATTCAGGGACGTGCTGAAACGCGGCGAGGAGCGCGGCGGGAACTCCGAAATTCCCGAGCTGCGTCACCGAAATTCCACCGAGAGGACTCGCGGTGAATATCTGTTCCAAGGCGAGCGCGCGCAACGATTCTTCGCCTGTTTGTGCGGCGACGACAATGTGTGGAAACGCAGCGCCGATCGTTGGATCGCTCGCGAGGCCTCCGAAGAGTTGCGTGATTCCGTCGACGAGAGCCGCGATGGTTCGCGGAAGCGCCGTGGCGAGAATGTTCGTCTCGCTACCAGCCTTTCGAACCATGCCGATGTACGCCAAGTTGAAAGAAACAATCTACGAAGTTCGACGGTCAGTCGCATCGAATACACGTGCGATTTTCGAAGACATACCTCATCGGCGAGGGCGCAGCCGTCGCATGAGCTCTCCGCGTCCGGGTCGGCGTAGAGGGTCGAGATGAAAGAAACCTCTGTATTATCGTTCGAAAACGTAATGTTTTGACGTTTATTGATCGTATTATTGAGAACGTACGGTCCCACTTCCCTGAGTGCGGGCCCGTGCGTCCCCGCGAGGACTTGGGACGGGTTGGTGACGTTCCAGAAATAAATATGAGCCTCGAGGTTGTTCTCGCACCTCGTCATGCTCGTCACCCAACATTTATCTCCTTTATCGATCTTATAATCCGTGACCGGTCGGAGGGCCGGGACGTAGACGAAAGCGAGCGGTAAGCTGACGATCAAGAGCAGGATTGACGCGGCGAAGAGAACCTAAGAAAGAGATTGAGTGCCAATGTCATTCGTAGTCAACGAGGATGGTTTCGAATGAGAATACTCACGTGATAAAAGTAATTCTTTGTGCTCGAGTCCAAGCCACCGTAAGTTCTCAGAACTCTCGTCGGACCGGTGCTCTTTTCATCGACTTCGATTTCGTGGAACGTATCGTACTCTCTCGACATCGTGGTGAGAAGTGAGGCGAGGAGGGATGCGTTCTATTCTTGGTTTGCGCATAACGTCAACTTCCAAAGTGCTCCTGTTACATTTCTAAAAGAATTATCGAGTTTAATCCTGCTTTTCGTCGGGTTTGGCCCAATACTTGGGCGTGTCTAAGTCCGTGAGTAATCCCCATCCGTACAACAACGCCAATAGCGCTCCCCAAATCATGATGGTGCCCATCACGAGCGTGGCTTGCGTCTCGCACAAGAGGCCGCACTCCGGCGCCTCTGACGCTTCCAACGCCAGCAACGCGCGCCCCGTCGGGCTCTTCTTCTCATCATCGCACGACACCCCATCGGATGTTCGGTGTTCACCGTAAAAGACACCGACGGCCCGCACATTCTCGTGCTCGATCACGTCCAAATCGTCCGCGAACATCTCCCCGGCGGCTCCTGTGCTCGCCGACCCTTCCTCGCACGCGATCACGACGGCGCGCATTTTCCCCTCGGGCGCCTCCCGTCGAGCGTCAAAGTACGATCTCAACGGATCCACCACCAGCGTCACCTCGCGCTCGTCCTCCGACGGCGAGCCGCACCCAGTAGAGAGAAACGTTCGGCGACTTCCGGCGTCGGCGATCGCGCTTCGGACCGCATCCCTCCCTCCCTCGCGCGCGTTCGGCGCGAACGTGCCGACTCGCTCGTCAGCGACCGCACCGGGCGCGCTCTTCTCATCGCTCTCGCGTCCGCGCACGCGACGCAAGACGTCACCGCGGACGTCCGCGCGTCGACTCCGATACACAAAGACGAGCTCAAAGTCGTCCCCGTCTCTCTCCACGCCCACGGCGTCGCTCGCGCCTCCTCTTCCACCCGGCGCGACGCGCAGCGACGCACCGAGCGGTCGAGCCGCGTTCAGCGCGGTCGAGATCACTTCCTCCGGCACCACGGGCGCGTAAGTCGTCTCGAATCCACGTCCCGCTCGATGCGAATGAAATCCGAGATCTCCCGACGTCTGGACGCGCACGAGCGCACCCTCGCACGCGCCGATCGAGCCGATCGCGACGAGCGCGACGCCGATCGCGCGCGCGCGTCGTCTGCCGCTCGTCGACGCGCGAGGCGCCATCGCCGGTCGGTTCGTTCGTCCGCGGAATGGCGTCGAGCCCCAGAGCGCGGCGCGAGTGGACGACAAATGGTCCTCGCCGTCGGCGCCTCGGCGCGCGTCGCGATGGCGTCCTCGACGGAACCGAGAGAGGACTCTCGCGCGCGCAGGCTCCTGGGACGTCCGAGCGCGGACGCGCTCGCGCGCTTGCCCATTCTGTGCGCGCACTGCGACGCCGTCTTCACGCCCGATGCGTTGGATTACGGCGCCATCGCCTCGCGGTTCGCCGAGCGAAACGCGGTGTTGAGAGAAAAGTTCGTGCCGTTGTCTCGCGACGACGAGACGAACGAGTTTTTACTTCGGAGTCGTCGTCGAGGGGAGTTGGAGAATCGTCGGCTCGCGGCGGCGTGCACCGAGCTCCGAAAGACGATGTCGCTCACGGAGGCGAACGCGCGTTTAGGACGAGGGGCCATGCACGTGCTCTCGAGCGCGCAGGCCGAGGCGGTGTTGGCGAGCTGCGGCGAGAGCTTGGGAAGGAGATGGTTTCTGGACGTCGGCGCCGGTTGCGGCGAAGTGACGGAGACGCTGGCGAGAGGTTTCGAGAAGACGTGCGCGACGGAGAGCTCGAGTGGGATGGCGGCGCGATTGCGTGAACGTGGATTTAACGCTGTCTTAGAGAGTGATTCCATCGAGACCGTCGTGGACGACGTGCGAAAGCTCGGGGAGGACTTAGACGAGGACGGTTTCGACGTCGTCGCGGCGTTAAACTTGTGCGACAGAATAGACGCCCCGATCACGCTCATGTCCCAACTGAGACGAGCGTTGAAACCGGGGACTGGGATATTGATATTAGCCGTAGTCGTCCCGTTCAGACCGTTCGTCGAGGGGGCGGACGGGACGCGAACGAAACCCAGCGAGGTCGTGGACGCCCCAAGCTCGGGATCGTGGGAAGCCGGCGTCGAGGCGTTGTGGGAAAATTTGATCGCACCCGCGGGATTCGAGCTCGTTCGTCTGTCTCGCGTGCCGTATATATCGGAGGGTGATCACAAATTCGGCGCATACGTCCTCGACGACGCCGTTTTCGTGCTCAGAGCGCCTCCTTCGTAGTCTCGGCGTTGTAGTCTCAACAACCGACGCGCGCCCTCCTCACTTCTTCGCGCGCGTGGAGTCGTTCGTCATGTCCGCGCCCGCGCAGAGGTCAACGCCGGCCTCGACCGCACCCGTGCGGTCCGCAGCGGAGATTCGCGCCCTCGTGCGTCGACAAAAGGTTGACCAACGAGCGACGCTCGACATTTACTTCCGAACGGCCGAGCACGTTTACGTACAGGTACGCGGGGCGAACGAGGCCCGACGATCGCGCGAGGGACGTTCACGAATCGGTCGCCATCGACGTGATCGATCCGCGCACGCGGTCGCGTCGGTTCGAGCGCGCGCGCGCGAGCACGCAGTGAATCGAACGAGATTACGATTACGCCGACGTTGACCACTGGACCGCGAGTCGTCGCATCGCGCGCGCGCGAGACGTCGACGCGACGTTTGAAAGGATATGTATTGACCGCTCTCGTTCTCGGTCGCGAATCGCAGGTCAAGGTGTACAGAATCGAGGGAAACATTCCCCAGTTGTATCGACTGTTGTACGCGTACGTCTCGTTGGTGTTGGACACCATGGCGGAACACGCGGATTGGAACGATCAGAGGTACGCGGAGCGAGTGAGACGAGAGAAAAAACGCGTGGAAGAGGCGTTGTTGGAGTTGGAAGCGCTCCAGCCGGTGATCAACGCGGAGGCGGAGGCGTGGCATCGATCGGCGCCAGCGGGGAGACCGCCGCCGGTGGCGCGCGCCGACCGAGCGGAGAATGGACCGGACGGCGGTTTGGGAGGCGTCGAGAGAGGGATAGAAAGGATAGCGTTAGCGGAGAGGAAGGCAATGTCGACGACGACGTCGACGGTGAACGGAGAGGTGATGTCGAAACACTCGATGTTTGAGACAAAGTTGCCGACGGTGAGTCAGACGAGCAACGGCGCTCGAAACGCGGCTGCGCATCCGACGGGACGCGTGACGACACCCCTCGTCGATCGCGACAAGAGCGCCAACAGAGGAATCGTTCCACCCGTGAAGTCGTCGTCGGGCGAGGCGAGACATGCGCACTCGCTCTTGCCGCCGCCGCCTCCCGCGCCGCCCGCGCTGGGAGGCTACGAGTCGAATTTCTCTCAGAGCATTCTGTACAACGCAGCGAGCGTCGACTTCGAACCGAAAGTCATAGTTCAGGTTCCGACCACGGACGAGGCCGCGACCGATCACACGCGTCTGGACACGAGGCTCAAACTCTACAATCTGCAAGAAAAAGTTGTTCGAGGGGACGGCAACTGTCAGTTCAGAGCTGTCGCCGACCAACTGTTTCGAGATCAAGAGCGTCACGCTGAGTGTCGAAACGTCGTCATCAACCAACTCCGCCGCTCTTCCGAGGACTACGCTCCGTACGTTCCCGAAGACTTCGACGATTACGTCCGCGCGATGCGCGAGGACGCCGCCTGGGGTGATCACGTCACACTCCAAGCCGCCGCCGACGCCTACGGCGTTCGCATGTGCGTCATCTCCTCGTACAAGGACAACTTTCTCGTCGAGATCCAGCCAAAGGTTCAGCGCAGCTCCAGGGTGTGTTGGATCAGTTTCTGGGCCGAGGTTCACTACAACTCCGTGTATCCGATGTAAAAATCTGGCCCGCCCTTTGTCCTCGGGCGACGCCCAGAGATTTGTAACACCCAGAACAGTCCCACATCGCCGCACGCGGTCGCCGCCGCCGCCGCCGCCGCCGACGCCGCCGCCGCCGCCGCCGCCGACGACGATGCGCGTGCCGACAGGGATGGACGCATCGTCCGCGTCGGAGCGAACGCCGCTCACCGGCGTGGACGTCGAGGGCGGACGAGGCGAGAACGCGAGGCGATCGAAGGAAACGAGACCGACGGCGTGGACGGCGTGCGTCGCGTGCGTCGCGTGCGTCGCGGTCCTCGCGTGCGTCAGATCGATCGGAGGACCGAGGACGACTGGTGTGAGCGCCCGCAGCGCGCTCGGCGGGGTCGACGGTTCGGACGATTCCAGAATCGCGGTCGGCGGGCGGTCAGCGCCCGAGCCGAGTCTCGGGTGGAGAAGACCGGGGACGTGGAGTCCGAGGAAAGGTAACGGCTGGTACGCACCGAAACCAAAGGTGCGCGCGCCGAAAGGCCCGGCGACGACGTTCACGCTCCATACGCAGTGTAACACCCAACGCGTTCGACAGCAGTATTCCGAGTTTTGGCTCGACGGGCAAAAAGAATACTACATCGTGAAACACAACTACAACAGTAATAGATTTTTTGAGCACAAGAATGCGGTAAAAATGAATCGAGTCGACTTGGGCGCCGGCGAGCGTGGATACAAGGTGAACACATCTTTGGTCGATTTCGAGTTTGGATTTGCCGTGAAAAATGCAGACACAGGACAATGGATTTATGAAATCGGAGGTAAAGACACCGCCTTGGGGATGGAAAAGTGTGCTCAACGCCACGGGGTGTATTGGAATCGTTTGATGACCCACGAAGAAAAGGGATCTATTCGCCCGCAGAATGTTGAGTATAGATTCGGCACGTGCGACGTTGACTGCACCGGTAAAGACACTGGCGACAGCGCTTACGACTTGAGGCGATTTTCTGATGTGGTACCGCCGTGTAACGATGATTCCTTACACCTAGGAGAAGGTGATGATGCTCGACTCGTGACTCTTCGCACGGGCATGCTCATCAAGCCATCATTGGGTCCCAGCGGTCGCGCTTTGATAGTCCGAGACACTCAATTTGCCGGCGAAAGTGAAACACACGTGCGATGGCTATTATCCAACGTTGACGGATATCCAAGTCGCTCGCAGATGCATATCGTCGCCATCGATGTGAAAATGGCCTCGAATGGTACAATGTATGCGTGTCAAGCGGATCAGAAAGACTATGAGTGGGACCAAGATTGCACCGGGATCCAGTGCTCGACTTCGATTCACGATATTCCCACCTTGTGGCGGGACGCCTCGAACGTCCAGAAGACGTATCAGCAGTTTTACACGACCAAGTTAGAGTGGACGATCGGGAAAAAAGGGGACTCGCGCGGGGCTGAGTTTGAGCAAGCCTTCACCGACGACGCCTACCTGACCACGCACACCATCGCCCAAGCTGGGAATTGGGGCGACGACATCGACGTCCGACGAGTCATCCCCACCTCCGCCGGCGCCTGCGGCTCCGCGTGGGCCGGCGGTACCGGTTGCATTCGCATGTTCGCCATCGAGCCGTACGTCACCGTCCAACCCACCGCCACCGAGCGCCTTTGGCTCCTCGGCGCCGTCTGGGGCAACCACGTCAACATGGTTCAAATCAAAGTCTTCGAGGACGCCGGCGCCCTGAAAGTTCAAGCCGTCACCGGCGGCAAGGCGCCCTCAGGCAACCCGGTGCCCGCCGACAAGACCACCGCCTCCTTTCACGAATCTTTCGACGCCTTACGCTCTCCCAACGGTAACCTCACCGTTCTCTGGGACCGTCCCGATCGAACCACGGAACCCGTCGCCACGTCGCTCACCAGCGGCGGCCTCGGCGTCGGCTCCCTCGCGTGGCTGCTCGCGCCCACCATGGTGCCCTCTCTCGCGAGAGTGGATTGATTTTGATTTCATCGATCGCGATCGATTCCCGAGCCTTTTCGAGCGCGCGGGTCGAATAATAATCCCTCGCCGAATGTAACGTCACCCGCATGGATGTGTGTCACGCCGACGTCTTCCCGAGCGCCCCGTCGACCGCCGTCCGTCCCCGATGGATCGAATGGATGATCGAGCGCGACCAATGTCCGACCGACCGAACGTCCCCCCGCGCCACTCGCGCGCGGTCGCGCGTCGTCGCGGTCGACGCGAGCGCGCGCGACGATGTCGAGCGAGGAAGTGTGTCGGTTCTTTCTCTCCGGTTCGTGTCGACACGGCGCCGCGTGCCGGTTCGCGCACCCGGGGACGGGGACGTCATCGTCA
>MDTE01015700.1_pt1 | contig 12530 bp, 14 predicted proteins | sample 811231 | NCBI WGS metagenome assembly MDTE01 (sample SAMN05326651, study PRJNA326480) | marine metagenome | isolation source: seawater | place: Indian Ocean: Red Sea | collected 2010
AATTATTATCTAGTTTATTTTTACTAAAACATACGTTTGCCTCCCCTAATCTTAAAGTCCAGTTCTCTTCTTTTGCTAAATGCTGATTAGGTCCCAGATCCCAAGGGCATTTTTCAGGATATTTTTCTCTTTTGGAGCCCATATTATTAATTTGAACTATCCAATGTTAGTAAAAATTTAGAAGTATGGCTATAAATCTTTTTTTATAGCTTTGTTTTAAATGTAGTAGGGGTATTATTATTTACTCTTTAGTTGCAATAAGGCAATAAAATGGGTCTTTTCTAAAATAATTAAAAATATTTAGGACGGGTTCATTAATTTTTTTAATTATTTTGGGCTCATTAAATCCATTTGATATTAACACTTTTCTTACATATTTAATTCTCTCTTCCTCATTAGAGGTAGTCCATATGTTAGGCGCCTTGTGCCAAAATGCTCTATTTGAAAAGGCTACTATGAACTTGCCTTGTTTACTCAAAATTCTTGCAATTTCTCTAGTTAAATTCTCTGGGTATTGTAAATATTGCCAAGCTGCGACCATTAAACAATAATCAACACTTTCATTGTCTAGATAAATTTCTTGATTCAAATTGAAATTTTGTATCCAATAAGTATCTAAAATTTTATTCTTCTCAAGTTCTTGTTTATTTAATCCATGTCCAATAACTTTTTTATACTTTTTCTCTTCAGGTAAATAACTATCCCAACTAGACATTAAATCTAGGACTGTTGAATAATTTGAAATTTCTTTCTTGTAAACATTGGATAGATTTTTCCTAAAGCTTTCATCTAAATGATAAACAAATTTTGGGTAAGAATAAAACTCTTCATCATTGCACTCATCAAGTTTTTTTCTTTGATAATTATTTAAAACTTCCAAGAAAATGTTATGAAATCTACCCTAAATTTAATAAAAAGATATTCATATTGTGATTTAGAAATTTATTTAGCATCTAATTAATTAAGGATTTTTAAAAAAGCTAGACATCTACTCAAAAAAAGTTAAATTACTAATTAATAATTTAGTTGAAAATGATTGAATTTAAAAGGAGTAAAAAAAGTAGATCTAAAAATGCTCTTTTCAATCCCTATAAAAATGGAATAAGTCAATATGATATGGCATACCTTTCATCACAAAAAGTTTTAAAAAATAAAACTTTTAATCTACAAAATGATTTTCAAAAAGATAATTTAGCTGCATAAAAATGCCTTATATTAATATTTCAACTTCATCAAAAGTAGAAGATAAGGCAGAATTACTTGAGGAAATTTCAATATTGATTTCTTCTTTAACTAATAAATCAAAAAGATTTGTAATGGCGAAATTAGATGATAATTGTGAAATGTATTTTGACGATCAAGGTCCTTGTTGCTTCCTGGAAATTAAGTCAATAGGTTCTTTAAATCCTTCTGATATGGCAAAGCCAATATCCCACCTTATTTATAAGAAAATTGGGATACCAATAGATAAAATTTATATTTCTTTTGTGGATATTTCAGCTTCAATGTGGGCATGGAATGGTAAAACATTTGGATGACTAATAATCATCTAATTAACAAAAGTATCTATTAAATGGAGATAAATAACTTAAATGATTTAACTTATCTGAGAACTGCACCTGAATTAAATGAAATTCAAACAAAAAAACTTTTTGAAGAGCTTGAACCTTATGTTCTTGAGGCTGATTGGCTTACGATAGGAATAATGGCTCCTAATGATTTTGCGGCTGTTAATGCTTTACGATCAATTTCTAAAAAATATACTTCAATCAAATTTTTTGATTTAGATTCTATGCATGCTCCAGGAAGAGTCTTCTTAAAAGGTAACCAAAAAACTGGAAATGTTTTTATTAGATCTGAAAATGGTCTTGGAGAAGGGATTTTATTGACAACTCAATTTTACGAAGATTCAAAGGAATCAATGACTTTTGGACCATTTCCATTAGGTTTTTTTGTTAACTAATCGCTGATAAAAATCAAAAAAAGTTTGGAGAAAGAATTAAGGCAGTTCATCTTTTTAATTCGTTAATAAAGTTTTGTTATTATTAGTGACATTAAACCAAAACTCTCAATTTTTTAATTTGATGTTTTTTCAAGACATAATTCTAAACTTAAATAATTTTTGGTCTGAAGAAGGGTGCCTAATCATGCAACCTTATGACACTGAAAAGGGTGCTGGAACTATGAATCCGCATACTTTTTTAAGAGCTATTGGACCAGAACCATGGAGTGTTGCATATTCAGAACCTTGTAGAAGGCCTACAGATGGACGATTTGGTGAGAACCCAAATCGGGCGCAACATTACTATCAATATCAAGTAATCATTAAACCTTCACCAGATGGAATTCAAGAGAAATATTTAACATCTTTAGAATCTTTAGGAATTAATCCTAAAAATCATGACATAAGATTTGTCGAAGATAATTGGGAGTCACCGACATTAGGTGCTTGGGGGGTAGGTTGGGAAGTTTGGTTGGATGGAATGGAGGTTACACAATTTACTTATTTTCAACAATGTGGAGGTTTGGATTGTAATCCAATCCCAATTGAAATTACTTATGGATTAGAGAGGATCGCAATGTTTCTCCAGGATAAGGAAAGTATTTGGGATCTAAATTGGAACAGAAATTTGAAATATAAGGATATTTGGCTTCAGTTTGAAAAAAATCAATGTGCATATAATTTTACTGAGTCTGATCCAGATAATCTAAGGAAACTGTTTGAAATTTATAAAGAAGAGGCAAATAATCTAATTGTAAAGAAGCTAACTTATCCTGCACTCGATTTCGTTCTAAAGTGCAGTCATACCTTTAATTTACTCGATGCGAGGGGAGTGATTTCAGTTACAGATCGAGCTCAATATATTGAAAAAATTCGAAATTTAGCAAGAGAAGTTGCTTCTTCTTGGATGGAAGAAAGAGAATCTTTGAAGTTTCCTTTAATAAGAGCCTAAATAATAAAGAGATCATTTTTAAAATAAACTTCTTGTATCAAAAGATACCAGGAGTTGAAACTTTTCTTTCTTTCTTTTTTGGTTACAGAAGATACAGTGTAGGTACCCGATTTATAGGGTCTTTTTAGTGTGAGGTAAAATGAAACTCTTCCAACAACTGTTGGTTGCAGGAGCATCTTTGAGCCTTTTGGCTCCAATTGCTGCTCAAGCTTCCGACGCAGTAAATCTTGGAGAAATGAATAGTTACGTACGTAACAAATCAAGATCTGCAAGATTTGATAGTAAAACATTCATTAACAAAGTTAATGATAAAACTGCAGTCCTTGAGACTCAGCAAAATAAATTTGAGGCTGGTGGCTTCTCAGATACCACAACTCTTGATGGTAAAGCGGTAATAACAATGGGTGCCGTAGATGGTGGTCAAAATATAGGTAGTAATGGTACTCAAGCAACTCAAGTAGCTTATGTTTACCAGATGAACCTAAACACTAGTTTTACTGGTGACGATAATCTTTATGTAAGGCTTAAATCCGGTGATGGTTGGGATGGAGCTTTAGACCAAAAAACAGCTACTTATCACATAGAAGCTAAAGACACAAGTGATGCTTTCAATGTTGATAAAATGTGGTACACATTCCCTCTTGGTGAAAAAATCACTGGAACAGTTGGACCACTTATCGAAAACTATTACATGCTTGCAGCTACGCCTTCTGTATATAAGCCTGGTGCACTTAAAGCATTCAAACTTGGTGGTAACGGTGCTGCCTTTGGTGCGAGTACCTCAACAGGAGCTGGTCTAAAATACGTTGCAGATAACGGTTTTGCGGGAAGCATAACAGTTAACTCGAAAAACGCTGAAAATACTGGTGGCTTTTTAACTAAACAAGATAAAAATAAAATAAACACCCAACTTGCATATACAGCAGATAATTATCATCTCTCTGCTACTTACTCAAGACAAAAAGGATGGAATTCTTGGTCTTACTATGCAACTAAAGATTTAGTTGGAACTGAAACTGCTGGAGCTGATGTTACAACAGCTAATTCTGATTCATACGCTCTAAGAGGATGGTGGAGACCAGATGAAACTGGTTCTGCTACTCCTTCAATCTCAGTAGGTTATGACACTATGAGCTTCTCGGGGCGTGGGGATAACATAACTGAAGGTAGTGGTTATTTTGTTGGACTTAATTGGGCAGATATGTTCCAACCAGATGACAAAATTGGAATTGCTATTGGACAACCGATGAAAGCAACCCAAGCAGCAGCTGGGACAACTTTAACCGAAGTTGATCCATTCCTATGGGAAGTATATTACTCATTTAGACCAAATGATTCTATTGAAATTACACCAGCAATTTTTGGTGGAACTGATGTGGAAGATACAACAGATGATGACATCTTTGGTGCTGTTTTAACTACAGTTTTCAAATTCTAAAATTTAGGATTTGATAACAAAAAAGGCCTCATAAAATGAGGCCTTTTTTATGTTTGAAATTTTATTGATAAAAAAAATTATTTACCAGCAATTTTCACCTTCTCCAATTGGAATACATGTACTTGATTTTTTAGCCTCTTCAGCTAATTTTTGAGCTGCATCATCTAATATAAAATCTGCGTCCACAGGCATATCAGTATTCCATTCTTTTAATCCACCTAAGTCATTTTCTCCCGCTTTTAAAGAAAAATCTTCAGATGTTGTTATCGCTAGAGCGCTTGTTGCGGCAAGAAAAATAGCTATAGAGTTTTTCTTTTTCATTTAATATTCAAATAATATTTATTTTAGTTATTTTTAAACTTTTTTTCTTTTATATGTATAAAATGATTCTCAATTAACTGCCTAATCTTCTTAAAAGATTTGCATATGATTTAAAGATAAGATCAACTTCGTTTGATCTCCCATATTTGGCTAATAATGATCTGGCCGCAGCATCTAAATCAAATAAATATTCTCTTTCTTCAATGCTTTTTACATAGCTCTCAATCCATCCAATAAATACTAATCTTTCGCCATTAACTACTTCCTCTACAGAATGCAGATATGTACTTGGATAAATTATTATCTCTCCTGCATTCAGTTTAAACTTTTCTTCTGAATTAAGATTTTCAATTAATAACGAGCCACCTTCGTAACTATCTTTACAACTTAAAAAAATAGTAAAGGATAAATCTGCCCTGCCTGATGACATATATGCATTGTCAATGTGACGGCCATATTTCATCCCTTTTGAAGATTTTGAGAAAATCGTTCCATGAAGCCTTTTGGGTAAAGCAAAGCTCTTGATTAATTCATTACTAAGGATCTTTCTTGTAATTAATTTAGAAAGCTTTTTTGATAAATCTGAATCTCTTCTAAGTTGTAAATTATTTTTTACTTTTGCTGCATGCTTCCCAGCAGTTTGTTTCCCATCCTCCCAAATAGATTCTGCTTTGGTTAAGTCTTTTCGCAGGATTTCTAATTCTTCAGAATCTAGTAGTTGATGAGTTAAATAATTCATTTTAGATATAAAAAATGATACAAAGTTATGTATACAAAATGCCTTTGACAGGCCTTGTTATGAAGATGGATATAAAGTAACCATAGATACTATATTGACAAAGTGCAAAATCTCAAAAAATTACTTTACTCAGCACTAACATGTACATTTTTACTGAATATTAATATTCCAGTCAATTCAACGGAAAAAGAAGTAAAGGTTTATTCTGGGAGACATTACAACACTGACAGGGAGGTCTACAAAAAATTTGCAGAAGAAACAGGAATTAAAGTTAGGCTTATTGAAGCGACAGGTATTTCTTTAATTGAAAGGCTTAAAAGAGAAGGAAGAAATTCTCCGGCAGATTTAATATTGCTAGTTGATGCTGCAAGAATTACTAATGCCGCTAAAGCTGGATTGCTTCAAAGAGTTGAATCTTCATCTTTGGAGAGTGATGTTCCTATTGGTCTGAAGGATAAAGGAAAAGAATGGTACGCATTAACAAGAAGAGTAAGAGTTATGGTAGCCAATCCAAAAGTTGTTGATGTAACCAAGATCAAGGACTATTCAGATTTAGCTGATCCATCCTTAAAAGGAAAAGTATGTTTAAGAAATAGAAAAAGCCCATATAATCAATCTTTAGTCGCTAATCAAATAGTTAATAAGGGAGAATTAGAAACTAAAGCATGGTTAAGCGGTATGATTTCCAATGTTTCTCAACCTTTCTTCCCGGGAGATATTGCAATAATAAGGGCAGTTTCCAAGAAAAAATGTGGAATAGGAATTGTTAATCACTATTATGTTGCGAGAATGTTGGCTGGAATTAATGGAAGAAGAGATTCTCTTTATGCACAAAGAACATCAGTTATTACTCCAAATCCTGCACATGTAAATATAAGTGCTGGCGGTGTAGCAAAATATGCAAAAAATAAAGCTGAAGCTATTAAGCTCCTTGAATATTTGGCATCTCCAAACGGTAGTAATGGACTTGCTGCCCCCACTTTTGAACATCCATTAAAAGAGGTTAATCAAAATCCTATAGTTAAAAACTTTGGCGAATTTACCCCTGATAAGGTTACCGTGGAGGATCTCGGTGTGAATAATTCTCTTGCAATTAAATTAATGAAAGATTCAGGTTGGAATTGAAATTTAGATAAATCAATAGATCATAATTTTTACATATAATTTAAAAAATACTCAACGAAATTGGAGAGGTGGCTGAGTGGTCGAAAGCGAACGATTCGAAATCGTTTAATAGGAAACTATTCGTGGGTTCGAATCCCACCCTCTCCGTAGTAACTTATAAAAATCCTCAACTATGAAAAATGCAATTTATCATTTCTCTCTAAATAGGATTATATTGTTTACCTATTTGATATTTACCGTTTTACCTTCGAAAGCAACAATATTAAAATTTAATTGTGTAGGAAATTTTGGTTATGATGTCAGTTATAAAATTAATTTTAAAAATCATAATATAAAAAAATCTCGTCCTATTTTTGCTGAAAATAAAACTTCTAAGAATTTTATTGTTTCTTATAATTTAGAAACTGGTAATGGATCTATAGATGGAAATCGATATAGTGATGAACTTACTGATATAACAGCAGGGAATTCTTTATTATTTAAATCTAAAAAACTTCAAAGTAATTATTCAAATGAAGGATCAATTTCTAAATCTGATTCAAATTTAGAAATTTTTTACTTTATTATTGATGATTTCGAAAATTTGAATAAATATAAAGTTTCAAATATCAAAGGCTCAAGTTACTTTAGTGCTCAGAAGAGAAGAGTTCTAGAAAATAAAAAGTCTTCTATCCTGGATGACTATTATGAAAGTGAGATAAAAACTAATTATGAATTTATATCAGGTTTGTGCAAATAATTTATTTTTTAGTTTTAAATTAGTAGGGTTGTTTATTTGCAATAGAATAGTAGTTTATAAGTTAAAATTTTTGTTGTGAAATGTGTTGTGAGATTATTAACTATGAGTGGTTTAACCATTCCCTATCGTCCCCATATAAGTAGATATGGTCTGAACTCAACTTCTAGACTCTCCGTTTATTAATACAGAGAGAACTTTGTCAGAGGAAGGCAAATTGTCTAAGATAGCTGCTATTACATAAAAAAGTAGTTTTTTAAAGTCAGACTTTTCCAAGAAATATCACAAATAATTTTAAGGTTTCAGGTTTTTTGAAATATTTTCTAATTTTCTCTGGACAAATAGGCTCATAACTGGACAAACTAGAAACAACCCACAATCACTCTCTCCGTTTTTGATAGTCATTTGGATTATTTGATCTAAGTATGTATAGAAAAGATCTGAATTTTAAATCAGTAGTTTTCAAAGTTTTTTTTACCTACTTAATGGTTTATTCTTTGTCACTAGTATTTAGGTATAATTATGATATTGAATCGTTACTAAATAATTTTCAATATAGATATTTGATTTTTTTAAATATAGTTTCTATATTCTTAGGCCTTCCTTTCTCGATAATTTTTGACTTGATACTCATAAAGCTTTTTGGCTTATATTATGTTTTGTTTTTCCCCCCTACCTTAACCATTTTAAGCGTAACTCAAGTCCTAATTTTGAGAAAAATTAATTTCAAATTTTCAAGAACTATATTTTGTAGAAAACTAGAAAAAAATTATTTTTTTAAATTATTTGAAAATGTTAATTTCAGACCTTTCTATATCCTAATAATAAGATCTTTTCCAATATTACCTCATTTCTTAGGTAGTTATATTATTGCCTCTTCAGATATTAAAAAAAAGATTATTTTTGTAAATACATTTATAGGCTCAGTTTTTTACTATATTTTTCTATTTTTAATAATTAGGAATGCTTATTAACAATTATTTGTTACAGGAATAATTAATTTATCAAAAATGTTTTTGATTGATTTGGGTAGTTTTTTTGTTGTATTATAAAAAAAAATTGCAAATATAAAAAGTTTTGATATGAGGTTGATTTTTTATATATTTTTAATTTGTCAACTATTAAATCTAGAATTGGTTGTAGCAGAAAAGTTAAAAAAAGACTCCTCTCAATTAAATCCAGTTAAGTGGAAAAATATAGAGAAAAGTAAAACTAATACATTAAAAAATATTATATGGAAATCTTACAATAACGATGAATATTATTTTAAAAATAAAAATGAAAAAGGATCTATAACAAACAAGATAAAGCCTTCAACTAAAGAAAAAATATATAATTTTTCAGCAAAATCAAATTCTTCAATTACTGAAATCCAACCATTTTTACCACTTAATAATTTCCTTGATTATGGAAATTTTAAATCAGTAGTCAGGTTAAAATCATCTTTTGATGGAGGTATTTCCTCAGGCTCCGGACAGCAGAACCCATCATTTGTTATTGATTACGGAATTTCAGATTCATCCCTACTTTCCATTTATTTTTCTGAGGCTGATGATGATTTATACAATCTTGTTGGAGGTCAAGTAGTAAATTACCATTGGCAAAATATTGCTTTTTCATTTAAAAAAGAATTACTAACTAATAAGAAAAATAGTTTTGGAATGTCCATAGTTCCCACTCTTGAGTATTGGAGGCAAGCTAGTGGATCTTCGGTTTCTAAAAGTATTTATAATCAAGAAGATAATTCAAATGGTAGAGAGAGATTCGATAATTTGATTGGATCATTATCCTTACCAGTATCAAAAAAATTTTTAAATGATAACTTTACCTTTTTAATTGTTCCTGGATTTACATTTTTGCCTGATAAATTAGGAGAAAAAGGAATTGGAAAAAATGCTTATGGTAGTAATTTTTATGTTGGAAGTGGTTTTGTTTATGATATAACAGATGATTTAAATATTCTTTTTTCATATACAACCCCTTTAGGCCCAGGTAATAATTATTTTGATAGTGATTTAGATTACTCCAGAAAGCCTATTTATAGCTTTGGCTTAGGATGGGATGTTAATTCTCAGATTGGGTTTGAAGGGAAACTAACTAACTCATATGGTGCTACTCCCTCTACTGGATTATTAACAGTTCTATCAGACGATCTTCCACTTTACTCTGTCGAAATAACTTATAAACCCTATGAGGAAGATACCTATCTTGCTCCCCTAAACAAAAGAGATAAATTGATAAGTCATGGTGGAATTACTGTAAGTAATGCCATAATCCCTAAATCCGGAACCTCACAAATCAACTTTAACTACGATAACAAAGGAAATTTATTTGGTTTTTATGGTTATTCTTTAACAAATATATTTCAATTGGAACTTCTGAATATAGGTAATTTTAATGGTTTTAACTATAGTGGAAATTCAAGGTTGTACTCAACCTACTTTGACGAAAATAATCTCAATTTCAGATTGGGCGGGAAATTCTTAATTTTTAGTCCACAGAAAGATGATCTTTTTTGGGTTGCATTAAGAGCATCAGTTGGAAGAAATAATGATACAAATCAAGGTTATTTATTTTCAGAATTCATTAATACTTTTAGGGTTAACAATTGGTTAACATTTAACATTAGTCCCAAATATTTTTTTAGTGGTGTGGAAAGATTCGCAGGGATCGGATTTTCAAGTTATGTAAATTTAACAGATAAACTGCAGTTTATACCTGAAATGAATTATTCATTCAAGAAGTATCATTCCCGTACAAATGATTCAGAGTTTAATTCGACTCTGGCCTTGAGATATTCTTTTTCACCTGAAAAGTCATTAGATTTATATTATTCTAATGCTGCTGGAGTTCAAGATATTGGCCAACTTCTGCAAGGTAATGACTATAGAGTTGGAATTAGGGCGAATTTTTTATATTAGAAAATAAAATTTAGTATTCCCAAAAAGGGTCAGTAGTTAAAGAAACTTTTAATGAACATTTTTTATTACTTTTTATACTACTTATACAAGCTCTGACTGTCTCACCATTAACGTCTATTTCACATGCGCCGCAACTGCCAGTTAGACAACCTGTTGGAATCTCTATACCTGCTTTTTTTGCAGCAGTGAACCAATTATCTCCTTCTGAAGCATATGTCTCATTTTTATTAGGCCATCTAATTTTTATTTGTTTATCTTTCAACTTAATAATGATGTGATAGTTAAATGTTTTTCAAATTCGTTTGCAAGGTTATCAATTATTGAATCTCTTTTAACTTTGTAAGATATTGATTTTTTGCTTAATAATGGTAAATTTTTGCATTTCCTTATTAAATTTAAATATTGATCTCTCCAATTATCATTTTCAAAAATCCCATGAATATATGTTCCTACAATAGTTCCACCAGCATTATTTTCTCTATACCAACCTAAATGAAAGTCTTTGAAAATAGGATTAATTTTTAATGATTTGTGCATATTATCCAATTTAGTTTGGCCATTATGAATTTCAAATCCATTAATTTTTGATCGGCATGGCCATAAAGATTCAGAGCTTATTTGTCTAGTCAGTTTATTTTCAAGAAAGGTAGTTGTTAATGGTAGTAATCCAATGCCTTTGATTTTTTGTTCTGAAAAATTTTTGGATCCCTCTTTAAAAAAAGGATCTTCAAGCGTTGTTCCTAACATTTGCAAACCTCCACAAATTCCTATAATATTCCCCTTATTGTTTGAATATTCCCTTATGTCTTGAGATAAACCAGACTTTTCAAGAAATTTTTGATCTTTAATAGTTTGTTTACTACCTGGCAAAATAATAAAGTCATAATTACTCAAGGTTTGCGACTCTCTAATCCATTCAATTAATATTGACTCCTCATTTTCTAATGGATCAAAATCTGAGAAATTACTTATAGATGGTAATTTTATGATCCCAACTTTTATTTCAGGATTAGCAAAGCGTGATTTTCTCTCTAATAGATCTAAAGAATCTTCTGGTGGAAATGAATCATTTAACCATGGAATGATTCCAATTACAGGTATTTGAGTTTTATTCTCAATCCATTTTTTCCCTTCTTCAAATAATGAAAGGTCTCCTCTGAATCTATTTATAATAATTCCCTTAATGAGTTTTTTTTCTTCAGGTTTCATTAGTTCAAGAGTCCCTATTATTTGAGCAAATACGCCTCCCCTTTCAATATCGGCAACCAAAATGCAATTTGCGTTTAAATACTTTGCAATTCTTAAATTAGTGAGATCTCTATGGATTAAATTCATTTCTACTGGACTCCCTGCTCCCTCAACAATTAATCGGCAATTTGGGCTTCTTTTATAAATAGAATCTAAACTTTTTTTTATCACTTCCCAACCCGGAATAAACCAATTTTTATAATAATTTTTGGCAGTTGTTATTCCTATACTTTTGCCAAGGTGAATAACTTCACTTGTTGAATTGCCCTGCGGTTTTAATAAAATTGGGTTCATTTCTGAAGAAGGAGTAATACCACAAGCAAAAGCTTGCAGAGCTTGTGAATATGCCATTTCCCCTCCATCCCAATCAACCCAGGCATTGTTACTCATATTTTGTCCTTTAAAAGGTATTGGCTCTTCCTCTAACTTTTTTAGAATCCTGCAAATAGCTGTAACGGTTATTGATTTTCCTGCTCCGCTAGATGTCCCTAATACCATTAAGGGCTTTTTAAAAGGTTTTAGTTTTTGTTCTAAATCCATTCGTAATTTACATTAATTTTAAAATTTATTATTTTGCAAATTGAATTATAATTTGATAAAAAATTTGTGTTAATTCTAGCCTCTGCTTCCCAATCTAGAAAGAAATTACTGGAAAATTGTCAAATTGAGTTCTTTCAAATTTCTAGTAATTTTGATGAGTCTTCAATAAAAGATAAGAATATATCCAGCTTAGCTTTAGAGTTATCTTTTCAAAAGGCTAAAAGCTTATCTGAAAATATTCAAAAAACGTCATTGTGTAAAAAATTTAGCTATTGTTCTTTGGAAATTCTTGGATGTGACTCAATCTTTGAATTTAAAGGCGAAGCTTATGGCAAACCATCTAATAAAGAGGAAGCATTTATTAGATGGAAAAAAATGTCGGGAGAATTTGGATATTTACATACTGGTCATACTCTAATATTTGGCAATTTTGATTCAACTTCCAAAATTTTTAAAATCACTGAAATAATAAAAAAAACAGTAAGTTCAAGAGTTTATTTTTCTAAGT
>MDTE01187632.1_pt1 | contig 12530 bp, 13 predicted proteins | sample 811231 | NCBI WGS metagenome assembly MDTE01 (sample SAMN05326651, study PRJNA326480) | marine metagenome | isolation source: seawater | place: Indian Ocean: Red Sea | collected 2010
TTCATATGGGCCATCATTTGGAGCTGGTATTGATTTTCAAATTTCAAAAAATATAGCTTTAAATACAGGTATAAGTTATAAAGCATTAGATGAAAAAAATGCATATAGTAACTTGCAACATGTAGTTGGAATAAAATTTAATTTTGGTAAAGGCGACTCAGATGGAGATGGGGTACCTGATAAGAAGGATCAATGTCCTGATCTTCCTGGACTATCAGAGCTAGGTGGATGTCCTGATTCTGACGGAGACGGTATTTCTGATTTAGTTGATCAATGCCCAAACAAGCCTGGTTTGAATTCTATGGGAGGTTGTCCAGATAGTGATGGAGATGGTTTTTCAGATTTGACTGATCCATGCCTAAACAACGCTGGAATAAACGGAGAGCCTTGTCCTGATTCAGATGGTGACGGTTTGTATGATAACATTGACAATTGCCCAAATGAAGCAGGGCCTGAATCAAACGGCGGTTGCAAATTAGTAGATGTTGATAATGATGGCATTCCAAATATTGATGACAGTTGTCCAAATGAGGCTGGAGAAAAGAGATTAAATGGATGTCCAAAAATTCCAACATCTTTATCTGTTTTTCTTAACAGTTATTCGGATTATTCATTTGACTTTGATAGTTATGAATTAAATCAAGTCCAGATTTCAAATATTTCTGATTTAAGTAAAATATTAATTAGATATGATTATGTAAAGCTCGTTATAGACGGACATGCATCATCAGAAGGAGAATCTGAATACAATATGCAACTTTCTCAAAATAGATCCAATTCTGTTAAAAATACTTTAATTAATAATGGTGTCAAAGATTCAAGATTAAAAACAAGAGCTTATGGAGAAAGTATGCCCAACTATCCTGAATTTCCTCTTAGTGAAAGGAAAAAGAATAGAAGGGTTAAAATATCTGTTGAAAATTAAATATTTAGTTCCCAACCTTTTCTGTATTCTCTTGTAAGAAATTGATTAGCTTGTTCAAAGTTTGTAATAATCATATTTTTACTGTCGTAATCAAGTCTTTTTCTACCAATAAATACATTACTTCTAGGAGACCTTTTTAACAACCCACTTCTAACAGCCACGTTACCAAGTAAAACAACTTCAGAAATTGGTCCTGCAACATCAAATCCCGAATTTAGATTTTTATGTTTATCACTACCATAACCATCTACAATTGCTTCAACCCAAGATGTATAATGATTAAATGCATTGTCTGGAATTCCATCAAACTGCCCCTTATCAACAACCTCTCCACCAATATATAACTTCGCTCTAGTACCATAATCATTACATGATATGATACCTTTTTCACCATGTATGAGTATTCCTCCTATTCCAATATCTTCTTTAATTTGCTCAGGTTGAGACGGTCTAAGGCCACCATCCATCCATGTAAACTTAACTTTTGAATCATTTATTTCCGAAGGATTAAACCTATATGTAACAATTGAGCTCGCAGGAACGGAAGAGTTAGATACAGCAGCAGGAGTGTAAGATCTAACATAAGGTTGTCTTGAAATACTAGCCTCAACACTGTAAGGATCGTATAAGCCAAGAGCTTTAATTGGAACGTCCATCAAGTGACAGCCCATATCACCAAGTGAACCAGTACCATAGTCCCAATACCCTCTCCAATCAAAGGCATGAAGACCAGGTATGTAACCATTATTTTTTTCTGGCCCAGCCCACAAGTCCCAGTTCATACCTTCAGGTTTTTTAGAATTATCAGGCTTCGAAATACTAACTCCTTGAGGCCATACTGGTCTATTAGTCCATCCATCAACACTATCCACCTTTCCTATTTTACCATCTTTAATCCATTTTTGAATTAGTTTTTGATCAGGGTTAGAAGAACCTTGATTACCCATTTGAGTAACAACTTTCTGTTTTTTAGCAAGTAATGTCAAGTGCCTAGCCTCTTTAACATTATGAGTTAGTGGTTTTTGAACATATACATGTTTATTCCTTAGCATTGCAAACTCTGCAATATTTGCATGTGTATGATCTGGTGTTGTTACGATCACAGCATCAATATCTTTGTTTTTATCAATCATTTCTCTGTAATCAATGTAAAATTCAGCATCAGGGAATTTATTTCTTATTGCAACAGATCCATTGGCATTTGGATGTACATCACAAAGAGCAACAATGTTTGCATATTTACTTGCAGCAGTTCGACTGACATCTGCTTGACCTTGACCATGAAGACCTATACCGGCGATATTTATCTTATCACTGGGAGCAATAAAACCTTCTCCACCCAATACATTTCTGGGTACAATAAATAAGGATGAGGCTAATGCAGAATTTTTGATAAATTTTCTTCTTGAATTATTTTTTGAGGGCATAGTTTTTAGTTTTAATATTTTACAACTGAAATTTAATAATTATTTTTCAAAAACCATTGCTTAACTCTAAGTTTAGCATTTTCTCTAATGTCTACCCAAAATAGATTAATATCTGCAAAATGATAATCCTTGATTGTACTAAAAAAAAGCTTACCAGGCAGGTTTGGAACCGTTGACCAAATCATGCCATCTATAAGCTTAATATTCAAGCTTTTAGGAAAAATTTTCAAGTTTCGGTAAAGTAGTCCTTTATGCAAACTTTTATCAGTCTCAGTTGATTTATCCCAAGTTATTGGATTAGATGTTACTCCCCCTCTGAAGTGTTCCTCATAGGTATTTTTTCTCGGATATTTATTGATCTTATATGTATTCCAAGCTACAAAACCTCCAATTTCATCAGGCGAAGTCATTGGCTTTAAATAATCAAACTCGTCTGGATCAACTTTCCATCCAACTAAATATGCAGCAATTAACTTTTTTTGGATTTTTTTGCCATCAATAAACTCTGAAATAAGTCTTTTTGCATGAAAAGTGCCTTGACTATGCGAGGCAATTATAAATGGTCTACCTCTATTATAATTATCAATGAAATAAATGAATGCATCTCTTATATCAGTGTAAGCTAAATCTAAAGCTTTTTTTCCATCAGTTTCAAATTTTTCATTAAAAACTCTCAAGTGAGCTTGTCTATAATATGGTACATACAAGTTTCCAGATTCAATCCAAGCAGATGCTTGATATTTAACTGGTCTATTTAAAACATCATTTCTAATATATCTATCCCATATGTCAGAATTCCATGCCTTCAAATCTTTACCATCAATTAAAGTAGGATATATAAAAAAAACGTCTGCATCTTTTGTTTCTTTATTTTCATCGTAAAAATCAGAAATTATATTTGGAATTTTTCCTGGTATGACTGCCCAACTTTCACTCTTACTATAATCTGGCTTTTTTATTTCAGGAGCTTTTTCAAATTCATATGTCTTATAAGAAATTTTACAGCCTGTTAAGAACCAAATAAGCACATATATTTTAAAAAAATTTCTTTTATACATATAATATTATAAATTTGTTTTTATGAAAAATTCAATATCAAAATTAACTATAATTTTTCTTCTAATAACATCGTTTGGATGTAATCAAAAAGAAGAAGTAATTTCATTAAAAAAGACGATAAAACCCTTAAACAACTCGCCAATCTCTGGTACTGTTATGTTTACACAAAAAAATGATTCTGTCTACCTAGAAGCTCACGCCTATGGAATTGAGCCTGGAAAAAAAGCACTTCATATTCATGAAAATGGTGATTGTTCTTCGGAAGATGGTTTAAGTACAGGAGGGCATTGGGACCCCTATGGCACAAAACATAGCAAATGGGGTGACCCTGAGGGATTTCATTTAGGAGCTGTAGGTAACTTTGAAGTTGATAGTATAGGTCATGGTATGATGAAATTTGCAACTGATTTATGGTGCATTGGATGTGAAAAAGAAAATGACATACTAAACAAAGCAGTAATAATCCATAATGGTGCAGATGACTTCGTTTCTCAGCCATCAGGGGCATCTGGAATGAGAATTGGCTGTATGGAAATCAATCTATCTGAATTATAATATTTGACCTCTAGTCAATTATTTTTTCTAATTGTATTGTAATATTATCAATTGAGTTTTTGTTTATGTCTTTTCTTAATGGCTTCATAATTTCAATAGAAAAGCTTTTTTTAGTATTAATCACTCGTAATCCATTTCTTTGAAAAACAGACTTAAAACCTGATATCTTAATAGGAACTACTAGAGGATTATTTGACTTTATTATATGAGCAGTTCCTTTTCTAATTGGTTTTGAATTATCAGTTGTCCCTCTGGGAAAAGTTATTACCCATCCATCTTTAAGGGCAAGTTTAATTTTATCTGGATCTTCTGATCTAATATCTCGTGACACAGACTCCCCAGAATCTCTCCAGCTTCTTTGAACTAAAACAGCCCCCGCATATGTTAATAATTTTGTAATTAAGGACTTTTTCATAGTCTCTAAAGATGCTATATAATAAAGATTTGTTTTTGGATTTATTAGATATTTTGGTTTTTTAACAGAGTCAATTCTTCCTTTAACAGAAGAATTAAAAACATGTAACATAGCTATAACATCATAGAAATAAGTTTGGTGATTGCTTACAAAGAGTACATTAGTTTCAGGAAGATCAATTAAATTTTTTGAACCTTTAATTTCAAATCTATTGTTTCTAAATGTTCTATGAGTAATAGAACCAACAATACCGATTATTAATTTTTTCAGGAGAATTGTTTGGCCAAAAATATTTTTTTTCAAAACATTTTATTAAAACATAAATATAAAAACATATGCATTATTAGTATTTAACATTTATTTAATTTTAAATAATAAAATTTTATTTAGTTTTGAAATAACATAAATTAATCTTATAATGACAATTACTCAACTTAAATACACATTAGCTGTTGCTGAGCATGGTAATTTTACCACTGCTTCTGAAAAGTGTTTTGTTACGCAACCAACATTAAGCATGCAAGTTCAAAAATTAGAGGAAGAACTTGGGATTACAATTTTTAATAGATCAACTAAACCACTTCAAGTTACTGAGGTCGGTGAAAAAGTATTAAATCAAGCAAGAAAAATTATTGAAGAATCAACAAGAATGAATGATGTTATTTCTGAAGAGAAGGGAACTATTGGTGGAACTTTAAAAGTAGGTATTATTCCAACTGTATCATCAACATTGTTACCTTTGTTTCTCAATATTTTTACCAAAAAGCATAAAAATGTAAATTTAAAAATTGAGGAGTTAAATACTGAGACAATTATTAATAAATTGAATGATAATTCAATAGATTGTGCAATTGCTGCTACTCCGCTTAATAATAATAATATTCTAGAAAGACCACTTTATTATGAACCATTTGTTGCCTATGTCCCTAAACACCATCATTTGTCAGGGAACAAATATTTAGAAGTAGATGACTTATCTAACGGAGGATTATTAATTCTAAAAGATGGACATTGTTTCAGAAATCAGGTTTTAAACCTTTGCACACTTGAAGATCTGAATAAACAATATGAGTTAAAAAGTGGTAGTTTTGAAACATTGATTAATTTATCAAATAACGGACCTTGGATGACTATAATTCCATATTTACATTCTAATAATCTATCTCCAAAAAATATTGAAAATATAATCCCTTTTCAAGATCCTGCTCCTGCTAGGGAAGTTAGTATGATATATTCAAAAAGTCAGTTAAAACTACCTGTAATAAATGCATTAATGTCAAATATATCCTCTGTAATAAGAGGTCAAATAAAATATAACGACATTAAGATTATGTCGCCGGTTTCAGTTTAAGTCTTTATATCCAAATAATTTGGCAAGAAGTTATTTAAGCTTATATTTGCATCTCTTCCACGGGGTGTAGCGTAGCCCGGTTATCGCGCCGCGTTTGGGACGCGGAGGTCGCAGGTTCGAATCCTGCCACCCCGACAAAAAATGGGCTTTAGAATTAAAAGCCCATTTAAATAAAATTCTTATTTTTTATAAAGACAATTCTACACCTCTGTATAATCCTCTCTTTTTAAGAGAATTACTTTTTTTTGATGAGCTCTCGTCGAACTTTACTCCCCTGTATGTTCCATGAGAAAGTCTTGAATCAGAAGATGAAATATCATTTTGGTTATATTTAACACCTCTGTAAGTAAAACTTGATTTATTAGATTTCATTAATTTCAGATTTATATTAAACATATTGAAACGATTTTTCCGGATGCGTTCTCTCCACCCGCGACTATATTATTAATCCCAGTCCACACGGGAATCATTATAAATTTAATAAAAAATTATTAATTTGTTAAAAAAATAACAGAATATTTACTAATATGATAATTTGATATAGCTATTAATAAAAATTATTCAACAATATGTAAAATATTATTTTAAAATTGAATCATAACTTAAAATGTAAAATGTTTCTATTGCTAGTGATAATTTTTAGTTTTTAATTTTTTAATCTGTCTTTTTACACATAAATTCATAACTTTATAAATAACGTTTTATATAAACCAAATGAAAAAAATATTAATACTTTTTACATTATTTGGACTTATGTCCTGTAATCTTAACGACAGTTTTAAAGGGTTCATCCAAGATAATGACGAAAAATCTGAAATTATTGTAAAACTTGCCGATTCATACTTAGCAGGTAACTTTGATATGGCAAGAGATTATTTTACACCAGACGGCAAACATTTCTTTAATAATTTAGAGTTTGACGTAGATGGTATTATTGATGGATACAATTCTCATTCGTTAATTTTTAAAGACATTAAACACAACGATAGAGAAGTCTACACTGCAACTTTTACTGATGGAACTGTTGAGACGTTTCATGATTTTGATTGGTCCGCAACGTCAATTTTGACTGGCAAAGAATATAGTTATCCATGTCACTGTAGATGGGTTTGGGTTGAAGATAAGATAGCTAGCACAACATGCTACGTTGATCCTGCTGCTATTTTTGAAGAGGCTGCAATTTATGCAGAAAGCCAAAATTAAAGACTTAAATAAAATCTAACTTAAGTCAGGCTAGGAAGGTTTAGTCAGTCTTCTAGTGTCAACAACTGTGTAATTATACAATATTAAAATTTGATCTCGGGATGTGGCGCAGTTCGGTAGCGTACACGCATGGGGTGCGTGGGGTCGCAGGTTCAAATCCTGTCATCCCGACTTTAAAGGTTTGTTGTATATTTATTTAATGGTTGATAATAAGAAACTAATATCAAAGAAGAAACCATTCTTCAATATATCAGAAAAATTAGAAGATTTTTTAAAAACCCATGATAGATGGATTGACGATGTTATTTCATATGATGATTTATTAAGATTTTCTGATTCCATCAACCTATATGATAAAAAAAATAAAGACACTCTATGGGTTAGACTAATATTTAATGAAAGCGAAAGAGAAGAAATTGACAACAACCTTAAAATAATATATACTTTATTACACTCTGATGGAAACCCCTCATCGATACCTTACCTATCAATAGACTCTGTTGATTATTGCACATTTGGAAATTCCAAACCATTTAGAATTAAAATAAGAAATATTGTAAACGATAATTTTACATACTTCTATGTAAAAAAAACTGATGCTTCTAGAGTTTATGGAATCGAATTTGAACATATGCTTTCTCCAAGAAATCTTAATTTTCTCGTTAATCATGCATCATTAGTTGAAGAACATATAGCAGGTATTCCTGGTGATATATTTATTCAGGATTATTTACCCAAATGTTCTGAAGTTCAAAAGGCTCAAATTGCTAAAGAATACGTCAAATTCAATGAAAGATGTATGATAAGACTTCTTGGAGATATGAGATCATATAATTATGTGGTTATACCAATTCATGATTTTGACCAGGTAATTTATAAAATTCGTGCAATTGATTTTGACCAACAATCTTATGAAGGTAAGTTCTCTGTATACAGGCCACAATTTTTTAAAGAAAATAAAGCAATGATGGATATTGTTCGAGCTAAACTTAAGACTGACTCAATAACTCAATATAAAATTGAAGAAAGGTCAACTATATCAAGAAGACTTATCATATCGGATGAGAGAATGAAGCTATTACTTGCTATAATGAAAGATGATACTGTTAGTATTAAAGATAATGTAATAAGCCTAAAGAATGAGATATTCAGATTTACAAATGAAAATTCATTTTTAGAATGTGAATCAATGGGGGATTTAATGGAAAAGACACTAGAATATTTAAAAAGAAATTATCAAAATGTTAGTTTAATTGACTTGATATAAAAAAAACTTTATTGAGTGATTAAATTATTTTAAATTCGAATTAATTATGAAGAACAGATATATTTATTCAATTCTCTTTTTACTTTGCACAAGTTTTTCATGTGCTCAATCTGAAAATCCGCCTTTTATTGAAAATGGTGATGATTCTAAAATATATTTGCAAAAGATTGCAGATGGAATTGATATTCCATGGGGAATATCATTTATTGATGAAAATGAAATTCTTGTTACTGATAAAAAAGGAATACTTTATCATGTAAAAGACAATATTAAGACTGCAGTTCAAGGTTTACCAAAAGTTGTTGAAAATAGACAAGGTGGTCTTCTTGATGTTGAAGTAGATAAAAATTTTGATAAAAACAAAAGAATATTTTTTACAACAAGTGATAGTTCAAATAATACAAAAAATTCTAACACAGCTCTTTACAGTGCAAATTATAACAACTTCAAAATTTCTAATTTAAAACTATTATATAAGGCTACTCCTGATTCAGATCAGTATAGACATTATGGAGGAAAGATTTTACTTGATGATAATTATGTTTATTTCACAGTCGGTGATAGAGCTGGAAGGGACATATATCCTCAAGATTTAACTAAAGATGGAGGAAAGTTATATAGACTTAATTTAGATGGGACTATACCAGAGGACAATCCTTTTTACAATATAAAAAATGCAAAGAGAGCTACTTGGAGTTATGGGCATAGGAATCCTCAAGGAATTATTTTTGGTAATGAACCTGGAGATATTATTTTGCATGAACATGGCCCTAGAGGTGGGGATGAAATAAATGTAATTCGTGAAAGAGACAGTATCAGGGAAGAACCCTTGTTGACTAGGAATTATGGTTGGCCAATAGTTTCAAATGGTATTAATTATAATGGAACCTCATTTACAAATCTTACTTCTATGGAAGGGACAGAATCACCATTATATTTTTGGACCCCCTCGATTGCTCCATCTGGACTGGTAATGTTGACTTCAGATATTTATGATGAATGGAAAGGAAATCTATTCATTGGATCTCTTAGATTTAGATATCTAGAGAGAGTAGAGCTAATTGGAAACTATGTTTACAAAAGGGAAAAACTTTTAGATAGAGTTGGAAGAGTAAGAGAAGTTGTCCAAGGACCTGACGGATATCTTTATGTTGGAATTGAAAATAAAGGTGTTTTTAAAATTATTCCTTCTAAAGTTTATGTAGAAAATGATATCTCAGAATAATGAATAAAATTTTTTTAAAACTAAAAGTTTTAATTAAAAAATCTCTTTTCAAATATTTAGTCATTTCTATTTCTTTTTTGATATGGATGACTTTCTTAGACACAAATTCATTATTGATACATGCAGAATTAAATAGGGAAATTAAAAAACTTAAAAAAAAGAGAGATGCTCTTAATAAAGAGATTCTTGATGATAAATCACTTATTGAAAAACTAAATGACATAGATAGTCTTGAACATTATGCTAGAGAAGAATATAACTTAAAAAAAGAAAATGAGGATATATTTATTATTGAATTTCAATCTGAAAATGAATAACTGATGGGTAAAATAATCTCAATAGCAAATCAAAAAGGGGGAGTTGGCAAAACCACAACCTCTGTTAATCTTGCTGCTTCATTAGGAGTCTTAGAAAAAAAAGTATTGCTTGTAGATGCAGACCCTCAGGCAAATGCATCATCTGGATTAGGCTTTGACGCAAATAATAAGGACCTGTCTCTTTATCAAGTCTTATCTGGGACAAAAAACATCTCAGAGGTGATAAAAAAAAGTGAATCTCCTAATCTTGATCTAATCCAGTCAAGCATAGACCTTGTTGGTATTGAAATTGAATTAGTCGACGAGCAAGGAAGAGAATATAAATTGAGGGAAAAAATTAATGAGATAAAAAACATTTATGACTTTATTATAATTGATTGTGCACCATCTCTTGGACTAATTACCTTAAATGCTCTTACCGGTTCTAATTCTGTTTTAATTCCAATACAATGTGAATATTTTGCATTAGAAGGTCTTGGTAAATTATTGAACACAATTAAAAGTATTCAAAAGATCCATAATGAGGATTTGGATATTGAGGGTATATTGCTTACTATGTATGATTCTAGATTAAGACTTTCAAATCAAGTTGTTGAAGAAGTTAAGAAACATTTTGGAGATATAGTTTTTGATACAATTATCCAGAGAAATATTAAATTAGGCGAAGCGCCAGGTTTTGGAAAAGATATAATTACCTATGATGTATCGTCAAAGGGAGCAAAAAACTATCTTTCCTTGGCAGATGAAATTATAAATAGAAATTAAAATGTCTGAAAAAAAACAAAAAAAAGTGCTTGGAAGAGGCCTCGATGCCCTACTAGGTGATACTGATAATTCAAATTTAACTATTAAGAAAAATATGGACAGTTTTGAGTTATCATTGGATAAAATTTTTGTAAATCCAAATCAGCCAAGAACAAATTTTGATAGTAATGAAATTGACAATCTGGCAGTTTCCATAAAAGAACTTGGGATTATTCAACCAATTACAGTTAGAAAAGTAAATGAAAATAAATATGAGATTATATCCGGTGAAAGAAGATATCGTGCCTCAAAAATAGCTAACCTGGATTCAATACCATGCTATATAAAGGCTGTTGAAAATGATACCGACTTATTAAAAATGTCATTAGTTGAAAATGTACAAAGAGTTGACCTTGACCCTATAGAAATTGCACTTACATACGAAAGATTAATAAGTGAGTATAATTTAAATATTGATATTATCTCTAAGCTTGTAGGTAAGGACAGATCAACTGTATCAAATTATGTTAGACTATTAAAATTAGATCCAATTATTCAATCAGGTATAAGGGACGGCTTCTTGAGTATGGGTCATGGAAGAGCATTGATAAATATTGATGATAAAAAATTACAAATAGAAATTTATGAGCAAATTATATCCTCAAATTTGTCTGTTAGACAAACTGAGAAAATTGTGAGAGGAAATAAAACTTTAACTTCAAATAACTCTCACTCAGATGTATCAAAAATTTATATAGATGCGACTAATAAATTTGAGAAGCTATTTGATTCTAAAGTAACCTTGAAAGAAAATAATAAAGGTAAAGTCACTCTTTCAACAAGTTTTAAAAGCATAAATGAGCTATACTCAATTCTAAAAAAAATATCAAATTGAGAAAAATAATCTTGTTAATGATTCTATTTTACACAATAAATTTATCTAGTCAATCTATTGCTGACTCAACTTATATTAGTCCAAGAAAACTAAAATTAATTAACGATCCTCTTACTCCCTCTAAGGCAGCATTCTACTCTTCTGTAATACCAGGATTGGGTCAAGTATATACAAGACGATATTGGATGATTCCAATAATTTACGGTGGATTAGGTGCATCTGCATATTACTATAACTACAATAACAAGGAAATGAAAAAATATCGAACAGCATACAAAAGAAGGCTTGCTGGATATTTTGATGATGAATATACTGAAATAATACCCGATAATGAGAAATTACTTGAGGGTATGAAATTTCACAGAAGATATAAAGACTTTTCTTTCATGTTTCTTGTTGGAACATACGTCTTGAATATTATTGATGCAAATGTTGGTGCTCATTTACTTCAATTTAATGTAAGCGAAGATTTATCATTTGAGCCATACATAGAAAATCACTATTTTGATTTTTCTCAGAGTGCTGGAATAAAACTTAAAATTAATTTAGACTAATATGAGCTTATATGAATGGTTAATTTTCTTTCTATCTTATAACTTAATATTATTTGGGGGGACTCAAAAGCTTTTTATGATCGCTGGTATTTCATCTTGGAAATCTATTATTCCAATTTATAATATCATAAAAATATTAGAGCTAATAAATAGACCAAAATGGTGGATAATTTTAGTATTTATACCAGTTATAAATCTTATTATGATTCCTGTTATTTTGGTTGAATTTGTTAAAAAGTTCAATCATAATTCAAAATTAGATAGAACGTTAGTTATAATAACCTTTGGCCTATACTTATATTACATTAGTTATATCAGTAAAAAAACAAAGTTTATTGATGATATTTCTTTCTCAAATTTTGAGAAATCTGTTGGATCTCTTGTTTTTGCTGTTGTTATAGCTACTATAGTTCATAACTATTTTCTACAACCTTTTGTGATACCTACAGGCTCACTTGAGAAGACATTAAGAGTAGGAGACTTTTTATTAGTAAGCAAATTTCATTACGGTGCAAGAATACCATCAACAGTTATTTCTTTTCCAATGGTTCATGATACTATCCCAATAATCAAAACAAGATCATACCTAAAAA
>MDTE01187648.1_pt1 | contig 12529 bp, 7 predicted proteins | sample 811231 | NCBI WGS metagenome assembly MDTE01 (sample SAMN05326651, study PRJNA326480) | marine metagenome | isolation source: seawater | place: Indian Ocean: Red Sea | collected 2010
CGTGGCCAAGAACGATGGCTGCCGTCGGCCGGTACACGTGCTCGTACCGCCGCGCACCGTGCTCAGCGCCGCCGCGCCGGCGCCGGTAGTCAGCCGCGTCACCACCTGCCACCGGGCCGTGGACGCGATGCTGCAGGCGCTGGCGCAAATCGTGCCCGAGCGCGTCATGGCCGGTTACTACGGGGTCAGCAACATCTGCAATATAGGCGGGCACGATGCGCAGACGGGCGCGCCCTGGGTCTACTTCGACATCGAAGTCGGCGGCTGGGGCGCCCGCCCCCAGAGCGATGGCCTGGACGGCTTCAGCGCCCATATCCACAACGTCGCCAACACCCCTGTCGAGGTCGTCGAAAACAGCCATCCGGTGCGCGTCGAACGCTACGAGCTGCTGGCGGACTCGGGCGGCGCCGGCCTATACCGGGGCGGACTGGGCCTGCGGCGCGATCTGCGCGTGCTGAGCGATGACACAGCGCTCAACCTCCTGGGGGATCACTGTAAATTCGCCCCGCAGGGCCTGCTCGGGGGCCGGGACGGCGCCAGCGGCCGCTACGTGCTCAACCCCGATACCGACCGGGAACGCGTCCTGCCCAACAAGCTGTCCAATTATCCCATGCAGAAGGGGGACGTGATCTCAATGCAGACGCCCGGCGGCGGCGGCTACGGCGACCCGGCAAAACGCGCCGCCCAGGCCATCCGGCGCGACCGCGACGAGGGCAAAGTCAGCGCCCCCTGACGCCGCCTGTGCGGCACCGAGTGGGACCAGGACGAGGAAGGCTACTGGCCGCCGAATACACCCAGACCTTTTGTGCACTGAAAAGGCTGGGGGAGATTCCCCCCCTGGGACGGCGGACACGCGCCCTCGGGCCGCGGCGCAAATTGCCGCAGAGCCCGAGGAAATCCATGGAGTTATCATGCAAACAGAAAAATCCGCAGAGCGGAAATTGTCCCTCGACGCCGCCGCGCTGGAGCAGCGCGGCCAGCTCGACCAGCTCCTGTACGACGCCGCTGCAAATGCCATCACCCTCGAGGACATGCAACTGATCGAAGACGATGCGGCGGCCATCGGCATGCCCGAGGGCGCCAGCGACCGATCCTGGTTCGAACGCCTGCACCAGGGGGTGATGATCCGCAAAGATCTGCTGCTGGACGATGCGCGCGCCTTTGCCGGCTACCTGCTCTTCAATGGCATGGAAGCGGAGGGCAACGATTTTCCCCTGCATCTGCGCATCAACGGCGAGCAGCTGGTGCGGCTGCCCACCAAGCTGGCCCACCCCTTTGCCAGGCAGTACTACACCAACGACTGGGGCGGCGCCCACTTCGACAACTGGTTTGTGATCCCGCTGCCGGTGGGAGCGCTGCGGCAAGGCTGCAATCAAATCGCACTGTGGGCCGAATCGCCGGAAACCAGCTGGGAAATTATGGTGGCGGCGGATTCGGAGTACGAAAAAGGGTCGCAGACGCGCACCCGCCACCCCAACCGCAGCGCCAAAAGCACGGACCGGGGCGCCAGCTGGGATTTTGAGCACCTGGGCTGGAAAAACGAACTGGACGGGGAATACGCCATTCGCCTCAGTCTGGACCGCTATGCGCGGGAGGGCCTCTACGTGTCGCCGGTTATCGATCTGGCGGCGGATGGCGATGGCATCAAAAAGCTGCTCGACATCCAGCGCGCGCGCCTGCAGTGGGAGGTGGATGTGCCGCCGCAGTGCAGCGTCGCCATCAAGGTGCGCCACGGCGACAGTCCGCTGCCGACTTCGCCCTCCTGGTCCAGCCCCGAAAAAGTGGACAACTTGACCTGGACGTGGCAGGCTGCCGCCGGACGCTACCTGCAATTCGAAATGGCGATGCGCACCGACAACCCCCTGGCGACGCCGGCCCTGAAAGGGCTGTCTGTGGAGACCGCGACGGCGCCAACCGGCGACGCCCGCTTCTTTTACCGCCTGGTGAAACTGGACAACAAAAAGGTCAGCCGTCCCTCCCACCCCTTCGTGCACGAGGATTTCGCCCGCCTCCGGGAGCTGCGCGAACGCTTTGAGCTGGACCAGGTCGTGGCCGGGGCGCCGACGGAATTTGCAGCGCAGTTGCGGCTGCTGCGCTGGTCCTATGAAGTGCCGCTCGGACGGCTGAATCCGTACCTGTGGAACTACTATGATCTGCCGCAGCTCGAACGGGATGCCCAGGGGCGGATAAAAATGCTGGGCCCGTACGCAAAGCGCCGCCGCGACGGCCATTGCCTGTATTGCAATCTGACTCTGATTGCGGCCTGTCTGGCCATGGGCTATCCCGCCCGCTGGGTCAACATCTCCACCAAACACACCTACGGACACGAAGTGACCGAAGTCTGGTCCAACGAATTCGACAAGTGGATCTTTCTGGACGCGACGCTGGACTATTATATCTACGACCCCGACAGCGGCATTCCCATGAACCTGGGGGAAATAAGCCAGCGCCTGGCCGAGATTATGCCGGGACCGGCGACCTGGGAGCACCCCATCCAGTGGCACCTGCCCGACCCGGCCCTGCTCGACCGGGTGCGCATCGCCTGCCGGCAAGGCGACAACCACTACACCGTATGGGATCCCGACAACGCAATGGGCAACCTCTTGTTCAAAGGACATTTCCAGCTGCCGCTGCGCAACGATTTCGCCAGCCGGCCCAGGCCCGTACCCTGGCGCGTCTCCAGCAACTGGGGCGGGGATCAATTCTACTGCTATTACAGCGACGCCTTCCCGCGCAAGCGGGAGTACCAGCGGCACTCCAAGCGCCTGCAGGACTTCTACCCGCCGCTCAACCGGGCGGAGCTCTTCCTCGGCGAAACCCGACAGCCGGGCGTGCTGCAGGTGGAGTTGGACAGCGCCACCCCCGGCTTCGAAACTTTTCTGATCCAGGTGGACGGCAAGGGCTGGAACGCACATCCCGAACCGGCGCTGGAGTGGCATCTGCACGAGGGCCTGAACCAGCTGCGCGCAAAAGTCCGCAACAGTGTGGGCGTGTGCGGCCCGGAGAGTTCCGCCACGGTGGTCGTCAACAACTGATCACCCATAGCCGTACGCCCTGACCACATCCTCATCCAGGCCCATAAAGTGGGCGATTTCGTGCACCAGCGTCACCTCGATCTCGTGTTCCAATTCCCCGGGCTCGGGAAAATCCTCCATCAGCGGCTTCCGGAACAAGTAAATCACCGCCGGCAGCTCCCCCGAATCCTCGACGCGGCGCGCCGGCAGGGGCGTACCTTCGAAAAGCCCGTACAACATCTCGTCCGCATCCCCCGTCACCTCCTCCACCAGGCGCGGATCGGGCCAGTCCTGCACCAGGATTGCCACATTGTCCATGGCTGCGCGAAAGCGCTGCGGAATACGCTCCAGGGCATGCTCGACCAGCTTTTCGAAATGACTGCGTTTCATATCTTGGCGCTGCTTTCAAAACCCGCCTACCACATCGACTTGCGCTCTCCCCAGGGGCGCTCCCGCAAGGCCTCTTCGTTCATCTCCGTCCCCCATCCCACCCCCGTCGGCACCGCCATAAAACCATCGACGATGGTGGGATTCTGCGTCGTCAACTGCTCGCGCCACGGCACATCGTCAATATCGATTTCCATAATCCGCACATTGGGCAACACCGCGCACAAACTGGCGCCGATGAACGAGGACAGGTGGCTGTAGTAATTGTGCGGCGAGAGATTGAACTGGTAGACCTCGGCCAGTTCCCCTACCTGCTTTGCCGGCGCAAAGCCGTTCCAGGCGATATCCACCATGAAAACGTCGGCCGCGCGGCGCTCGAAATAGGGAATGAACTCGCGCATGTAGATGAGATTCTCCCCCGTGCAGATGCGCGTCTCGGTCGACTCCTTGATTTCCAGCAGCCCCTCGGGTTCGTACATGTCGATTTCCAGCCACAACAGTTTGTACGGCTCCAGCACCTTGGCGATGCGCTTGCAGGCCTCCGGCTTGAAATTGAAATTGAGATCCAGGTTGATATCTACCTCGGGGCCCACCGCATCCCGGAAGGTGCCGATGAGGGTGTCGATATGGCCGAGCAACTGCGTCGATACATTGCCGTCGGTACTATCCGGACCGCTGGCGAAACCGGGAAAATGCGCTGTGGGCGGATCCCCTGGAAAGACGATATTGGTCTTCAGGGCGCTAAAACCGCGCGCCACCACTTCGCGGCCCAGGGCGGCGATATCGTCCATTGTGCGCAGCGGCGCCACGTCCTCCAGGTAGGCGTGCTGCAGGGCCCGGGTAGTGCTGCAATGCGACCAGTAGACGCGCACCTTTTCCCGCGTCGGGCCGCCGAAAAGCTCCACCACCGAAATGCCCAGGGCCCGGGCCTTGATGTCGAGCAGGGCCAGTTCGATCCCGGCGATGCCCTTGGCGGCGATGCCGCCCGGACTCTGGCGCGAACCGCGGATCATGTCCCAGAAGCGCATTTCGTAGGCGCGGGGATCCTGGCCGATGAGCAGCGGTTTCATATCTTTGACGACGCCGGCCACGCCCCAGGGATTTTTGCCGTCGCTGCACTCGCCCCAGCCGGTTATACCCGCGTCCGTCTCCACCTTTACAAAGGTCCACGGACGCCAGCCGGCGTCCACTACAAAACTCTCCACCGCGGTGATCTTCATAGCCAATCCTCAGGGTTGATGGTTGGTATCAATGGGCGCTTCGCCTTTTTCCAGAAAGCGCTCTAGCGTATTGCTGGTCGCCGGACTGGTGCGGAAATCGGCGATCCACGGGTCCCGGAAATAGGCCTGTTTGTGGCGCGGCAAGGCCGCCAGAACCGCCGGCGGTATGGTCAGCCGATGCCAGTGGGTGGCCAGATGGGAGTAGGCGTTGAGCACGGCTACCCGCGGCGTCTCCCGCCTCCAGGGGGGACCGGCATGGCACAGATTTTCGGTAAAAAAGACAGCGCTGCCGGCCGGGCATTCGTAGCTGCGGAGAAATTCGCTGCGCTCGCCCTCTGCCAGCGATAAATGGTCCGGATGCATGGGGAAGTTGGCCTTGTGGCTGCCCGGGATGAAGTGGGTGCCCCCGTCCTCCCGGCCAACGGCGGTCAACTCGAAGACGACCCGCACCATGCCGGCGTGGATGCGGCCGTTCTGGCAGCGGTAGCCGAAAATCGGGTCGATCTGCTTCGGCCCGCCGCCGTGCAAATCGCCGTGGCGCTCGCCTTTTTTGCGCCAGACGCAGTAGGTGCCCTCCAGGCGGATTTCCGGTCCGATGATTTCGTGCAATACCTCGGTGACCTTGGGGTGATCGATCAGCAGGCTGGCGGCGCCCCCCGGCATGGCGCGCGCCGCCGCCGGCAGGGATTCGGGATCGTGGTGGATGCGGTCGATCTGGTCGACTAGGGCGGCGATCTCATCCTCTGCGAGAATGGCCGGACGCACGAGAAAGCCATTGAGGTCGAAGCGGAATTTTTCTTCATCGGTCATACCCATGGTTCGCGTCTCCTGGTTTGCGTTTTCGTCAGCAGTTTTCTCAAGATTCCGGCGGCGCCAAACGGACAGGCAATGCGCCCTTTGCAGTGCAAAACATACCCCGGCCTTCGACCCTTCCACCGCCGCCCTATAACCCGTTGCTCTCCTCGCCCTGCCCGCACTGGCAGGCGGTAGCCAATGCACCCGGGGCGCTAAGCGCCCCCGCCGGCGTAATCTCTGAGCCGGATCGCAAAGCGCGAGCCCTTGCCGACCTCGCTCTCCACCTCGATTTCGCCGCCCAGCAGAGCGAGCGATTTTTTGACGATGGCCAGCCCCAGTCCCGTGCCTTCATGACGGCTGCCGTCCTGGCCATCCACCTGGCGGAATTCGTCGAAGATATGCGGCAGATCCGCGGGGGGAATACCGCTGCCGGTATCGCTCACGGCAATCTCCGCCCAGCCCTCTACCTCTCTGAGCACCACCTCGATATGCCCCGCCGCGGTAAATTTCACCGCATTGCCCAGTAGATTCATCACCATCCGCTGGACCCGATCCGGGTCGGTATGCAGCGGCGCGACCGGGGCGATCTGCCGGCGCAATTCGACCTCCTTTGCGACCAGGGGCTCCACCGCGACAACACATTCGCCGACCACCTGCACCAGATCCACAGGCCGGGCTCTGATATCCATGTGCCCCGACTCGATCTTGGACAAATCGAGGATATCGTTGATCAGCGTCAGCAGATTGTTGGCGCTCAACTGCACGTTTTCCAGATTGCGGTAGAGGCGCGGCTCGAGCACGTCCTTGCTCCGCCGCAGCAAGATGCGCGTATAACCGATGATGGCGTTCATCGGCGTGCGCAGATCGTGCGACATGCGCGCCAGAAAATCCGATTTGAGCCGGTTGGCTTCCCGAATCTGGATATTGGCCTCTTCCAGCACCTGGTTCTGCTCCTGCATCCGGTCCGACAGTTCCTCTACCTGCCGCAGGCGCATCTCCAGATCTTTGCTGGTGCGGGCGAAGGAGCGCGCCAGATCGATCGACATGGCCACCAGCGGAAAGAGCAGCCCCAGCATCAGCGTCACATCGTCGTCCCAGGAGACGGAGTCCTCTCGGAAGATGCTTACTAATATATTCAGTACCAGACGCATATTGGCTACGATGAAGACGCCGAAACCTATGCCGACGATCCAGGCCCCCTCCTTCTTCTGACGGATGGCCTCGATCAGCAGCCGGATCGACTCGCCGAAAACCCCCAGCATAGCCACGACTGACACCCCCACGACGCTCGCTGCTACCCCTCATAGCACCGCTGAACCGGCATCGGTGAAGCTGCTGTGAAGCGTAACGCCGAGGTCCAGCAGCAGCAGCCCCAGGAATATCCACCAGCGGCCCGGCAAAGCCTGGTAAAAGCGGGAATAGAAAAAGAGCAAACCCACCACGCCCTCCAAAAAGAGCGCCAGAATCACCAGCTGGGCCAGGGACAGGTTGCTTTCGGCGCCTAGCGGCCACTGGGAAGAGAGGAAGACGAAAGCGGTGATGGTGCCGATAAAGAGCGCATAGTAGAGGTTGGCACGGAGGCGGGGATAGAAGGCGAAGAGGAGGAAATGGACCACGGAAAAGGCCAGTAGAATGCCGCCGAAAAACATCAGGTACGCAGGGACTTGGCGGCCTGCCTCCTCGCGCTCGTAACCGAAAAGCGCCAGACCATCCAGCGCCGATGTCCCGGGCTCGACCAGAAGGGCCCGCCCCACGCGGCCCCGACTGGAGATTTTTCCTACTCCTCTACCCCAGGCCATGAAGGAGTAGCTCCTGTCCCCGGTCTGATCCACGTCTATTGCCACCACATCGAAACCCAGGTCCATCGGGGCTTTCAGCGCCGCCCGCCCCCCGCTCAGGGCGGCGATATCCACTTTCCATTCATAGCGATGGACGCCGTCGGCCCGGTGCATCTCCATTTCGACCTGCTCCCACGCCCCGGAACCAAAGGCCCAGCCATTGCTACCCCATACGACGTACTGGGCCATGGGTAGCAATGGCTGGGCCCCCACTTCCGGGCCCAGGTCGAGGTAGATCTCGCAGCCATCGTAAGTATGGTAAGAAATGGAGCCGGCCACACTGTCGGCGCCTGCTTCCAAATAGGTGCCGGCCACCACACTATCGGCGCCTGCTTCCAAATAGGTGCCGGCCACCAGACTATCGTCGTGCACTTCCAACCCTACGTAGAGCGCATTTTCCGCGACGTTGTAGGCAATCTGAAAAGCGGCCCGAAAATCGAACTCGTCGTCGGGCCTGGTGCCGGCTACCGCCACCTGGATGGGGTGTTTCTCGATGTCCAGCGGCCAGTCCCCCAGATCGCCGTCGATGGCAATATCCCGGGCGGGATAAACCAGGACGAAGCTACCGTTGTTAGCATCAGGGGATTCGTCAAAAGGGAAAGTGCACCCCCCCAGCACAAGGGCCAGCAGCAGGGCGACGAGGCCCCCGGGCGCGCCGCGCCGGTAGCAGCCTTTCGCGTCGATGTGCTCACGTGCAATACGCATCATCTTTTTCCGCTCGTGCACCTGGGTGCTGGAAGGAGGTCGGCGGGCCGCTGCCGGGCGCCGCTGGCGAAGTTTTTTCGCCTTTGCGCCAGCTGGCGCGGCGCTCTGCGGCCCTCTATTTTAGCAATAATAGCCGCCTCGTCTGCGTAAATGCGGCGCTCTGCAGCCGCATAAAATAAACACCGCTGGCCAGATTTTTTCCACTCTCATCCGTCCCATCCCAAAGAACCTGGTGCGACCCGGGGGCCCGAGGCCCCTGTTGCAGTCTGCGCACCCGCTGTCCGGATATGTTGTATATATCCAGCTGCACCTCACCAGCGCCGGCCAGCTGGTAGGAAACCCAGGTCCGGGCATTGAAGGGATTGGGATAATTCTGCCTCAGCTCGTTTTCGAATACCTGCGGCAGGTCTGCTCCCATTACCGCGGTCCTGGAACCAGAAAGGTGAATATCCCACTCCATATCCCGACGGCATTCTACGGCGCCCAGATCCACATACTGGCCCCGTGCCGCCAGCCTGTGGGGGACGACCAGGGCACTCACCTCGTAGCGCCCGGGCGGCAAGTGGATTTCATAGCGATCGCCGCTTTGGTACTCGAGCTGTCCGGCCACCCCGCTTTGCCCGTCGTAGAATAGCAACGCGCGCATTTGACCTCCCGACCTTGCGCCCCAAAAGATCTGCCCCGCGACGCTGAAGAGGCGCTCCGGTTCTTCGACTACCAGATCCATCGGAGTCTCCCCTTCCAGTTCGACGCCCTCCAGGACCCGGCCCAGCCACCCGGGACCCTGGCGCCGGTAGCCCACCAGGTCGTAGCGCCCCCTGGCCGCTTCGAGGGCATAGGCGCCGGCAGAATTGACACCGGTCTCGGCCAGCGCCAAGCCCCAGTCCAAAACGTGGGGTTTCGCTGGCGCGCGCGTCACCAGAACCCGCCCATCGAGACCCTGGCCGCGGGCATCGACCAGACGACCGCTCAGACGGCTATCTCCGGGCATTTGCAGCTCCACGTCCCCGCCGACCGGAACGTGGAGCTGCGCCAGGACATAGCCCTTTGTCGTCGTCTCCTCTGGCGTTGCGACAGTGCGGTCAACCTGCATGGTATAGCTGCCCTCCCCCAGCAGCAGAGTGAATCTTCCCTGCGAGTCCGTCAAGTCCATACTGTACATAGAAGACCCCACAGCCAAGACCCTGCCATCGGCCAGACCCGCCCCATCCGCATCCACCAGTTGCCCCGCGACCCTTTCCACCGGCGCCGGAACCAGTTCCGGCAAGCTGTTGTCGGTCAACTGAAAAAAATCCATGAATTGAATACTTTGATTTCCCCCCCGCGTAACGGCCCCTATGAAAACCTGGTACAAACCCGGCACCGCATTAAATGTACGGCGGCCGGATTCGCTCATATCCACAAATACCTCTTCTGCGCTTTCCTCTAGTGAAATGAGGTAAATGAAGGAGAGATCGGCGCCCTCGAAGGGATGATCCGCCAGCGCGATCCGGCCCTCCAGGGCAACGCCCCGACGGATGCTAAAATCGATCTGGGCATCCCCCGCCACGTCTACGATTCCCAGCCTCTGGTCCGGCGCGTCCGCACCGCTGAACCGCACCTCGTATCTCCCGGGCTCCAGAGCCAGGGCGTAGGGCTGCGCCAGGGTCAGACCGAAGGACACCCTACCATTTCCGGCACGATCCACCGGGACCCAGATTAACTGGTACGATTCCCCGGCTGCAAAGCGGTTGCCATCCTCGTCGAGCACATAACCCTCGATGGTGGCCCCGGGCCGCAAAACATAGGCCATCGTCGTATCTTCAAGCACCTGCACCGGCCCGTGTTCCGCCGGCAGAAAGGGGGGTTGCGGCGCGGCGGCTGCAAAGCTATACACCCCCGGCGCGATGGTGAAAATCGCCTCTCCCTGCGCCCCCGTCGTGGCGCTGCGCAACCAGTTGCCGTTCTCATCTTTCAACGATACATCCAATCCTGCAACAGGGCCTCCTGCGGCATCGACCCACTGCAGCCTCAACTGGATCCCCGACTGGAAATCTATGTCCAGGCGCTGGTCGCCGCTGAAGATGAAATTGCGCCGCAGGAAGCGCGGATAGATATCGTTAAACAGACCGGCCTCGATGGTGAAAGTAGCGGGCGGCAGCCTCAGTTCGTAGGTGCCCTCGGGCGTGGCCCAGGTAACTTCGTAATACCAGTCGCCGTCATAGCTGCCGGACGCTATTATGCGCACGCCGGAAAGCGGCTGACCATCCGGATCGCGCACCCTGCCCTGCAGGATATACAGGGGCGACAGGACGAAATCCAGCTGCTGGTCTGCAGCGACCTTTACATCGCGATGATACTGATATGCAAAGGGCTGCTCATCGCGCGGATCGGCCCTGACCGCATAGGTGCCGGGCGGAAGGAAAATTTCATAATGGCCGCTTTGATCGGTAAACGCCTCGACGTGAAAAAATACCTCCTGGCGCTCGACGGCATATCTGGACTGGTCCAATGGAGTTACTTCGATCCGCATGGCTTCCAGGGGCTCCCCCGCTGCCCCGCTTACTACGCCCGCCAGCCGCACCGACTTGAGGGCCCGCAGCTCAATTTCCGCCCTATCCACCAGTTCCCCATGCTGGCGAATTTCCACGACGATCGCAAAGCGGAGCTCATCCCCGGAGAAATCCCGCTCTACCCGGATGAGCGGAAAGCCCACAGGACTCAGGTCGGCGCCCAGCGTTTCTTCATCCACGGCCAGATCGCGCAGGGGAATCTCGGGATGTACGATCTCTACCAGCGGATCCTCGGCATAAAGATGGGCGCTCAAACCCGTTGCCCCCAATCCTCCCCGATTGGCCACCGCAAAAGGTATGGGCATTGCGGCGCCCGCGACAAGGGCGGCATGGGTGACTTCGATTTTTGTCAGTTCGACGCTGGCTTTACTGACCGCCACATCGACCCGCATGGATGCAGCGTCGAAGTGCATATTTTCCAGGCGCACACCGGCCGTCCCATCGTTGCTCAGCGCGTCCGGATTGGTGGTCGATGAAAAGACCGGAAAACGCAGGCCATCGAATACATCCGTGGCATCCCCGAGATTGCCGCCGTGAGCGGCCGCATAGGCCTGGTCATGAGCCCAGAAATCCAGATTGTCGCCGCCCTCCAGAGACGCGATCTGCCCCAGCGGATAACCCGCATCGAGCCAGCGGCCATCGGCGCATTCCAGATCGACAATCGTTTGCGACGACTGGTCGCCGCTGGCCACAGTGCGCTCCACATGCCACACCAGCAAACCTTCTGCGGGCAGGTGACGGTCGTAGTGCGAACTGTTCCGGGTGCGGTATTCCAGCAGAAAGAACTCCCGACCGCTGAGGTTGAGCTTGCCCACCTGGCCGCTCTGGCCAATAGCGCCAAGTTCCAGTGTTTCTTCGCTAGCGGTCGGTTCGATCGCCTCCAGCCAGCCCAATTTCCAGCGGCTCCAGGCACACATGCTGTTTGGACCGTCGTCGCCATTCCACCCCAGGGTCCCCCAGCCCATCAACCCCCAGGCGCCTATACCGGCCGAATCCCGCGCCGGCAAAAGGTCTTCAGAACGGACGAAATCCACATTGTAAAGGTCCGGCAGCCCCAGGAGATGACCGTATTCATGGCTCATGGCCCCCACAGCTTCCGCGAATGTCCGCCCCTGCTGCAGGCTGCCCCGGGACGGATCGATGCGAATGGGCTCGCCACGGGCACCCAGATCATCGGTCGCGAAGTCCTCCTCGAAACCGAGATGGGCCACGCCGGTGGCCCCCCCGATGATGAAATCTTTTGGCACCTGCGCCAGGATGATGAAAATCCCATCCACGACGCCGTCGTCGTCGCCCGAATTGGGCCGCTTATCCGGCCCATCGTTATCAAAGCGGCCAAAGTCGATATCCGCATCGGCCTGGCGCAGCACTTCGAGACTGAATTGGCCGAATTCGCCCACCCGGGTTGTATCGTCGGCCAGGTAGGCCCGCAGCGGCCGCACCGCTGCATAGCGCCGGGGCGCTACTTCACCCAGCAGGCGAAATTTCTCAAGGGACATGGTCCGGTAATAATGGCTCAAGCTACCGGGCCTATCCGGATTGAAGATATCGTCCGCCCAGACGGGCAATTCGCTTTGCAGCGGCCCCCCGTCGGCAAAACTGGTGAATATGGCCAATAGTCTGGCTTCGTCCCGCGGCCCGATCACCGCCCTCTTTGCACTGGCGCCATCCACCCCTCTCGCACTTGCCAGCCCGGCGCCGGCGGCACAGAAAAAAGGTCCCGGTGCTGCACTCCTTGCGCCGTTTTGCTGGTTTGAGCCCGGCGCGGCAGGGTCCATGTCAGCGGCGGTGTCGGCAGCGTGGAGCGCCAGGGGAATCATCGCCGCCAGGATGCTAGCAGTGTATATTTTACTTGCCACCATAGGTCTCCTCTTCAGCTGCTGTGTGCACCGTTGTGTGGCAAGAGCCGTGCCAGCATTTAGTTGCGCCGATTTCCGCCGCGCTGAATAGGGCGTATACATCTGCTAAAACAAATATTTACGTTTTTTAAATATAATGAAGTAAAGATTTTTTTACCA
>MDTE01198225.1_pt1 | contig 12527 bp, 12 predicted proteins | sample 811231 | NCBI WGS metagenome assembly MDTE01 (sample SAMN05326651, study PRJNA326480) | marine metagenome | isolation source: seawater | place: Indian Ocean: Red Sea | collected 2010
GCCAGCGTCATCGCGATCACCATCGATTTGTGCATGAACCCTCCCCGTTGCGCGCGGGGCGTCAGCCCTCGTCCGTCTCGTCGAGCACCCAGTTGGGATCGGACGCGCCGATATTGCGGCGGAATGTCCAGATGTCGCGGCTCTCGATCGCATCGTCCAGCGAACCGGCAATCACATTCCCATCGGCATCGCGCGTCACGGCAGCGATATCGGCGACGAAAAGCACCGCGATGCGGGCGGTCCGCCCGTCGAGTTCGGCGGAATGGACGCTGGCGTCCTCGATCCGGATCAGACGGTTGTCGAGCGTTTCGCCCGCTTCCTCGCGCGCATCGATGGCGCCCGCGAAGCTGGCATAAACGTCATCGTCGGTGAGTTCGCGCAGGGTTTCCTTGTCGCCGCTCCAGAAAGCTTCGAGGATCATGCCATAGGCACTCTTGGCCCCTTCGAGAAAGCCGAGCAGGTCGAAAGCCGGATCTGCCGAGGCGATCGCGCGAACGCCCGCTTCGTTGGCCGGCGCGCGGCTGTCGTCGACCCCGCGCAGAACGACCGGCTGGCGTAGCTGACGCGGCGGATTGTCCGCAGGCGGCGGGGTATCCCCACGTTCGAACCGGTGTGGAATCACCTCTTCCTCATGCTCCGAACGGCGACCGAGCACCGAATAGAGCCGCAGCCCGAGAAAGGCGGCGATCATGGCGAGAATGACGATCTCGATGATCACGTAAGTAACCTGCTTCCCTACTTCTTTTGCGGGCGGCAGCGTGCCCCCGGCAGTCCAGCGTCTTTCCTGCCCTAGATAGGAAGGAATTACAAACCGACAATGGTAGTGCGACGAACATCCCCCTGTGCCGCGACCGCTCGCGGCCACGCATTGCTACGCGCCGCCGACAATGCTAGGCGCGCGCCCCGACAGTCCCGCGCGACCACCAGCGGCTCGCGGGGACGCACATTCGGATAATTGGAAAGCGACTGCTCATGGCCGACGAAGGCGACGTTCTCACCGACCTCAACATGGATCCCGCAGCCGGCGCCAATGGCGTCGACAACCAGCCCAGCGCGGGCATTATCTCGCAATATATCAAGGATCTGTCGGTCGAAAACCCGAACGCGCCCGCATGTTTCCAGTGGAACGAGCAACCGCAGCTCGACGTGCAGGTCAATATCGGCGCCGACAAAGTCACCGACGAGGTCCACGAGGTAACGCTGAAGATCACGGCCACGGCCAAGACCAGCCAGGGCAATCTCTACCTGATCGACCTCGATTATTGCGGGCTGATGGGCATGCGCAACCTGCCCGACGAACATGCGCACGCCTTCCTCTTCGCCGAAGCACCGCGCCTGCTGTTCCCCTTCGCACGGCGCGTGATCGCCGATGCCAGCCGCGATGCGGGCTTCCCGCCGCTGATGCTCGATCCGATGGATTTCGGCGCGCTTTACCAGCAGCAATTGGCCGCCCGCGCGCAGGAACAGCAAGCCCAGGGCGCAACGCCGCCCGCTGGCGACGCCTGAGCGCCTGACTTGCAACCGAGGCTCTGACAGGTGAGCCTGCTCAAGAACGTCGGGACGATCGGCGGGCTGACCATGGTCAGCCGCGTGGCCGGGATGGCGCGCGAGATGATTTTCTCGCGCGTCCTCGGCGCCAATGCGGTGACCGATGCCTGGTTTCAGGCTTTCATCATCCCCAATGTCTTCCGCCGCCTTTTCGCCGAAGGCGCGTTTTCCGCCGCCTTCGTCCCGATGTTCTCGAAACGCCTGAACGGCGAAGGCGGGATCGAGGAGGCGCGCAGTTTCTCCGACGATGTGCTGAGCGTATTCCTGCCGGTGCTGATCGCATTGTCCGCGATCATGATGCTCGCCATGCCCGGCGTCATCTGGCTGCTGTCGGACAAGCCGGTCGATCCCGCGACATTCGATATCGCCGTCGCCTTCGCGCGGATCATGTTTCCCTATATCGTCCTGGTCAGCCTGGTCACGCTGTTTACCGGAATGCTCAATTCGGTCAGCCGCTTCGCCCCCGGGGCGAGCTTTCCGATCATCCTCAACCTGGTGCTGATCGCCGCGCTGCTGGCGGGCGACTATGCCATGGGCGCGCTCGGCTGGAGCGTCGAGCAGGTCGCCTTCGGCGTGGCCTGGGCGGTCACCGGGGGCGGCGTGCTGCAACTGGCCTGGCTCTATTACTGGAGCAGGGTGGAAGGCTTCCGCCCGCGCCTGCTGTGGCCGCGGATCACGCCCGAGGTAAAGCGCCTGTCGATCATCGCCCTGCCCGCCGCGATCGGCGGCGGCGCCTACCAAATCAACACGCTCGTCCAGCTCTATTTCCTCAACCAGCTTGCCGCAGGCTCGGTGAGCTACATGAATTATGCTGATCGGCTGAATCAGTTGCCGCTTGGGATCATCGGCATTGCGCTGTCCACCGCGATCCTGCCGACGCTGTCGAAATTCGTTGGCAGCGACAACAAGGAAGGCGCCGATCGCATCCAGTCCGACGCGATCGAACTGTCGATGCTGCTGACCATTCCCGCAGCGGTGGCGTTGGCGATCTGCGCCACGCCTTTCGTGACGATGATTTTCCAGGGCGGCCGGTTCAGCGTGGAGGATGCAGCCATTGCGGGCGAGGTGCTGGCCGCGCTGGTGCTGGGGCTGCCGGCCTATGTGCTGGTAAAGGTGCTGGTGCCCAATTTCTACGCCCGGGCGGACACCAAAACGCCCGTAGTCGCGGCGTTTATATCGCTGGGCGTGTTCATTGCCTTCAACCTCGCCTTCCTCCAGCGCTTCGGCGTGATCGGGGTCGCCTATGCCAGCGTGATCGGCGCGTGGATCAATGTCGGCTTCCTCTGCCTCGTACTGGCGAAACGCGGCTGGTACGCGGTGCCGGGCGCGCTGCTGCTGCGCATCGCGCGGCAATTGGTCGCAGCCGGGGCGATGGGCGTTGCCTTGTTCTATGCGCGCGATTTGCTAACCGGCTGGTTCGCTGCGGGACTGTTCGCGCGCCTCGCCGCCCTCGCGGTGCTCGTCGCCTGTTCGGCCATCGTCTATTTCGGCGTCGCCTTCGCCGTCGGTGCCATCGACCGGCAGCGCATCGCTGCCCTCACCAAAAAGAGGAATCCCTGACCCCATGCGCCCTGCAATGAGAGTAGTTTCGGGCATCCAGCCTACCGGCAATCTCCACCTCGGCAACTATCTGGGGGCGATCCGCAACTGGGTGCGCATGCAGGACGAGATGGGCGATGGCGAGCAATGCCTGTTCTTCCTTGCCGATCTGCATGCGATTTCCATGCCGCATGACCCGGCGGAATTGCGACGGGCGACGCTGGAGATGGCCGCCGCGCTGGTCGCCTGCGGCATCGATCCGTCGCGCAGCGTGCTGTTCAATCAGGCTCAGGTGCCCGCCCATGCCGAACTGCAATGGTTGCTCAATGGTACTGCGCGGATGGGCTGGCTGAACCGGATGACGCAGTTCAAGGACAAGAGCGGCAAGAACCGCGAAGGTGCCAGCGCGGCGCTGTTCACCTATCCAGTGCTGCAGGCCGCCGACGTACTGCTGTATCAGGCAACGCACGTCCCCGTGGGCGAGGATCAGAAGCAGCATCTCGAACTCGCCCGAGATATCGCGCAGAAGTTCAATAACGACTTCGCTTCCGAGGATGCGCCGGTATTCACCCTGCCCGATCCGATCAGCCCGCCAAAGGCCGCGCGGATCATGAATCTGCGGGACGGAACCAAGAAGATGAGCAAGTCCGACCCTTCGGAAATGAGCCGCATCGAACTCGCCGACTCGGCCGACGATGTGATGAAGAAGATCAAGAAGGCCAAAACCGATCCAGAACCCCTGCCGAGCGAGGAAAAAGGTCTGGAAGGTCGGCCCGAGGCGCTGAACCTCGTCACAATCTATGCCGCGCTGACCGGTGCCAGCGTCGAGGACGTGCTGAAGGACTTCGGCGGCGAGGGTTTCGGCAAATTCAAGCCGGCGCTGGGCGAACTGCTGGTGGAAACCCTGCGCCCTATTTCGGAGCGCTTCACCGCATTGCTCGACGACCGCGAAGCGCTGGATGCAATCCTCGCGCGCGGCGCCAGCCAAGCGCGCGAAATCGGACGGCCGACATTGGAGGCGGCCTACACTGCGTTGGGTCTTATCCGTTAAGTCCTTCAAAGACGGTACGTAGATACAAGAAATGTGAATCCGGGCATTCAAATCGGGTTCATGGGCGTTCGTCTACACACAGGCACAGTTACTGGCAGTGTGCCTTGGGGAAGCGGCGGACTGCGCAAATGCGCGTAATCGTGGTAGACTGCGTGCTCGTTCGAAGAGGACTGATGATGACCGACCGCAAAAAGGGTTGGGGGCGCACACTCAAGCTTGCCTCCGTTCCGATGATCCTGGCAGGCCTTGCCGCCTGCGCCACGCCGTTCAAAGCCGACGTTTCGCGCTATCAGACGCAGTTGCCCGCCCCGCAGGGCGAAAGTTACTATGTGATCGCGGATGACCCGGCGCTGGCGGGCGGGCTCGAATTCGCTCAATATGCCGATCTCGTCGAAGCGCAGATGGCGCGGCTTGGCTATGCGGAAGCCGCTTCGCCCGAAGACGCCACTCTACTTGTGCGCTTCGATTACGGGGTCGACAATGGGCGAGAGCGTGTGCGCACGACAGGCTTTCACGACCCGTTCTATTCGCCCTGGTACGGTTACCGTTCGCCCTTCGGCTACCGTTCGCGGCTCGGATATTACCGCCCGCGCTATTACGGCAGTCGCTGGGGCTACGGCTTCTACGATCCGTGGTTCGGCGGCCCCGAGGTGCGCAGCTATACCGTCTATACCAGCGGCATCGACATGAAGATCGACCGCGCGGCGACCGGCGAGCGATTGTTCGAAGGCAAGGCCCAGGCGGTATCCACCTCGAACCGTCTGCAATATCTGGTGCCCAATCTGGTCGAGGCGATGTTCACCGACTTCCCGGGCAATTCGGGCGAGACGCTGCGCATCTCGATCGCCCCGGAAAAGACCACGGTGCGCCGTATCGACTAGCGGCGCATCCGACCGACGGAATGACACGAAAAGGGCGGCCGATGGATAAGGCCGCCCTTTTTCGTTCGTTTGCGTTCATTTAATTCTGCCTGCGTCCCTGCTCGCTCGATGGGCGACCTGGGCATTCGCGCCCTTCCCCGGTTAAAGTGCGAAGCGAAGGAGATGGAAAATGACTAGACCCGACTTGCGGCTGCCCAACTCGGGATCGGTCCGTCGCGTATATGTCGGCCTGGCCCTGCTGGTGCTGATGATCCCGGCAATCGCGATGCAATTCACCGGCGAAGTGGCCTGGGACCTGCGCGATTTCGCGGGCATGGCCGCGCTGCTCGCCCTGCTCGGCATCGGCCTGGAAATCGTCTTGCGGCTCGCCCGGACACCCTCGGCGCGGCTGATCGGCATTGGCGGGGCGGTTGCAATCGCGATGCTCCTTTGGGTCGAACTGGCGACCGGCAAGGTCATCTAGCCAAGCCGCGCGTGCCCGCCGGTCGAACCGAAACCGCCCGCACCGCGATCGGTCTCGTCGAGTTCCTCGACCTCTTCCCACGCGGCCTGGGTGACCGGAGCCAGCACCAGTTGGGCGATGCGGTCACCCCGCTGAATCGCGAAATCGCCGGCCCCGTGATTGATCATGATGACCTTCACCTCGCCCCGATAATCGCTGTCGATCGTGCCCGGCGTGTTCGGCACGGTAATGCCGTGCTTGAGCGCAAGGCCCGAACGCGGGCGGACCTGAATTTCATACCCTTCGGGGATCGCCAAGGCGAAGCCGGTCGCAACCGCATGGCGCTGGCCCGGTTTCAGGGTCAGGTCTTCGGCCGCGAGCACGTCCATCCCCGCCGCGCCGCTGGTGGCATAGGCGGGCAGATCGAGCCCTTGTCCGTGAGGCAGGCGTTTGAGCCGCACGCCGACGGGTTCAGTCATGGTCGTCCTCTACGGGCTGAAGGGCTTTGGCGGCGCGAAGCACCAGTTCGCGCGCCACGTCTTCCTTGGGCATTTCCGGCAGGCTTTCGACACCGCTCGCGGTGACGATGTGAACCTGGTTCAGGTCACCGCCCATCACGCTGTCGCCTTCCGCGCCCGAAACATTGTTGGCGATGATCCAGTCGGCGCCCTTGCGCTTGCGCTTCGATTTGGCGTTCTCGACCACGTTCTCGGTCTCCGCGGCGAAGCCGATCAACAATGTCGGTCTTTTCTGCCCCGCGGCGGTGCTGGCGAGGATGTCGGGGTTCTCGGCCAGGATCAGGGCTGGCGGTGCGCTGCCGCGCTTCTTCATCTTTTCGCCCGCGACATGTTTGCTCTTCCAGTCGGCAACGGCGGCGACCATGAAAGCGATGTCGACAGGTAAGGCGCGGCGCACCTCTTCGGCCATGTCCTCGGCCGTTTCCACATCGACACGGTCCACCCCCACCGGCGTCGGCAAATGGACCGGCCCGGCGATCAGCGTGACCCGCGCACCGGCGGCGGCGGCCATCGCGGCGATGGCGAAGCCCTGCTTCCCGCTCGACCGGTTGGCGATATAGCGCACCGGATCGATCGGTTCGCGGGTCGGCCCGGCGGTGATCAGCACATGCTTGCCGTAGAGTGGGCGATGCGCCGGATCGGGATCGAAAGCGGCCTGTCCCGCCAGCGGGGAATCGTCGAATGCGACTGTAGTGGTCGCAGTCCGATCCGAGACCGGCTGCGGCACGGCGCGCATGTCCTGCCGAGCGACTTCGTGGTTGAGCGCTGCGGGGTCGATCGGCGGGGCGGACGACGCCTTGCCCTTCTGGGCAAGGATCGGCCCCGCATCGGGCAGTGGTTCGCTCGCCTCGGGCGGTTCGGCGATCTCGGGCGCATCCGCTTCGGGCAAGTCCTCGAGCTCGGCCTCGATCTCCTCATGGCTGCGCTGCTGGGTCGAGCGCGGAATAATCATCGCAAGCAGCCCGCCCAATCCGCCGCCGCTCGGCTCCGCCTCGTCCTCGTCCTCGAGGTCTTCCGCCGTGTAGGAATCGTCGGCGATGTCCTCTGCGGGCGCCGCAAGCTGCGCGGGCGCGGGCGCCATCAGTTCGGGCAGCTCGATATCGAGACCCAGCTCCTCGCCGATGCGGCCCAGGATCGCAGGTGGCTCGGGCATCCGGCCTGGACCGAACTCGCCGCACGCCATCGGGCCTTCGTCCGGATCCATTACCGCCACACCCGCCTGGCGCAGCCAGTCGGCATTGCGCCGGGTTGCCGAATTCTCCCACATCTTCACATTCATCGCCGGCACGGTCAGCACCGGCTTGTCGGTAGCGAGGATCAGCGTGGTGGCGAGATCGTCGGCAATGCCCGCCGCCATTTTGGCCAGCAGGTCTGCGGTGGCAGGGCAAACGACCACGAGGTCGGCCTCGCGACTGAGTTGGATGTGCCCCATCTCGACCTCGTCCTTGAGATCGAACAGCGAGGTATAGACCTTGTTCTCGGACAGGGCGGCGAGCGCCATCGGGGTGACGAATTGCTGCCCCCCCTTGGTCAGCACACACGTCACCTCGCCCCCCGCCTTGCGGATCAGCCGGACGAGCTCGCACGACTTGTAGGCCGCGATGCCGCCGCCGATGACGAGCAGGATCTTCGGACCGCTCATGCCGCGCCCCCACCGGCCTGCATCATACCCGCGCCCTTCCGGGCCGATCGGCGAATGGTAACCCGTAAACTCATCGCTGCGCTTGCTAGCGCCCCCTGTCCGACATGACCAGCGCATAGCACTGGCGTTTTTCCCGAATCCGCCTAACATCACATGGTGAAAAAAGGGGAAACGGGGAGGTTTTCATGCATGTGATCCTGAGCGCGATACTGCTTGCGCTGGCGATCCTCGATCTGGTGCTGGGAACCAGCTTTCTGGTCGACCCGGCAGGCGCGGCGGGCGATTTCGGGCTGGCGATCGCATCCACTCATGGCGAATCCACCCTGCGCGGAGACATGACCGCGTTCTTCTATGTGACTGCGGTGTCGCTTGCCTGGGGCGCATGGAAACGGCGTCCCGAAGCGTTGCTGCCCGCGCTCGGCCTGTTCGGCATCGCCTTTATCGGGCGGTTCATCAACGTGATCGCGCAAGGCCCCTATGACGGGTGGATGATGCCCATGGCGGTGGAGGCTTTCCATTGCATCGTCATCATCGTGGCAATGCGGGCCTGGGGCGTTCCGAAACCGGACGTCTGATCGCACCGACCAGGTCGACGAGAGCACGTGGGGCGAAGGCCAGCCCAACACCGTAGGCGGGGATGAACAGACCCATCCAATAGACATTTTCCGGCCGCGCGAAAATCGCGACCGCCGCAATGAAGCCTGCGAACCACAGGCTGGCGAATATGCCAAGCCGACCACCCACGGCAAGCCAGCCGAACAGCGGGAGCACACCGAGCGGGCCGGCGAGCCATGCAGGAAGCGTTTGCAGCAAGGTGGTGATGTGGATGCCGTAAAACGGCAGAGCGGGTCCGATCATCCCGCGCCAGCCCGGCGAGACGAGATCGCCGGGCGCACGCACATCGGCGACAGCCGACGCGTGAAGGGCAAGGCCAAGCGCGATCAGGACCAGTGCGCCTGAAATCGCGACCAGCTTGCGTCGTTCGCCCGCGAATATGGCAATGGCGCCCCACGCAAGCAGAAAGGGCAGCGCCAGTTCGCGCAAGGCTATCGCGGCGAGTGCAAGCGCCAAACCGCCAACCCACAGGCTGCCCGCCGAAGCGGCCAGCGCCAGCGACAGCAGCATCCCGGCCAGGATTTCATGGCTGAAGGGAATGTCGGCTATAAACGCAACCATGCCGAACAGCCCGGCCAGTGCACTTGCGGCGAGGCGTTCCAACCGCCGTTCCCGTCGCAAGGCGACCATCCAACCCAGCACATTCGCGCTCCAGAGAATTACCGCGATAATGCGCCAGCCCCCTTCCCCCCAAAGCGCGCTCGTCCATGCCAGAATCGGTGTACGCACAGTGACGAAAGGCGTCAGCGGCATGCCGAAATCGCGATGCTCGTCTGCCACCGCTCTGTAATAGTCCTCTCCGGCCGCCACGCGCGCGTTGACCGCGCGGTAGAGGTCCATATCGACCCGCTGTCCGCGTTCGAGCCGCTGTTCGATATCCGCCTCGTGCGCAGCATTGCGCGCCTCGAGCGCAAAGGCGTTCCAGACACAGGCGAACAGCAGAGCCAGCAGCAGCGCCAATGCCGCCCAACGCGGCAAACGTGCGAAAGGCCGTTCGGGCAGGGTCACGCCTTACCTCGCGCAGATTGCACCAAAGACGTGATGGCCATGGGCACGAAGGCGAGCCCGACGAACATTGCAGGCGCCACGACCGCCCCCCAGTAGAAATTGTTCGCCCGACCCGCGAGCATGAAGGCAAGACCATAGCCAAGAAAAAGGAGCGTGCCGGTCGTGCCTGCCGGCGATTTCCAGCCCGCCCAGCCGAGCACCATCAGCAGGACCACCGGTCCGGCAATTTCATGCGGCAGGAAGCGCAGGTTCGAGCTCAAGACGATATTGCCGAGCCAGCCCGATAATCCGCGCAGCACCAGCCAGTCGGGGCTTTCCGGATCGCTGGGCAGGACGTGCGACGAAACCAGCGAAAAATGCCAGGCTATTGCCGCAAGAAAAGCCATTATCAGAACGCCCCATGCCGCTGCCTCCTTCCAATCGCGCCGCCAGACCGCCATCCCGCCCATGAGTAGGACAAAAGGCAAGGCATGTTCGCGGATGGCCAAAGCCAGGGCCGCCACAGCCAGAGCCCCGCCCCAGCGCCCGGGCCGGTGCAGCCCAAAGGCCAGCGCCAGCAGCATTCCTGCCCACAGTTCATGCAGCACGAAATGATAGCGGTGGACCCCGAGCGAAGCGCCCATCAACATGAACGCCGTACCGATCCGCTGCACGCGCCGACCGCCCGGTTCTTCGCCGAGGCGTTTCCACCACGCCCAGACAGTCGCGCCCATCAGCAGGATCGCGAGGACAGTCATCCCCGCTTCGCCCAGAGCAGCGTGGATATAGGCGAGCGTCGGGAGCCGCACCGCAAGGCCCGGACGCACGGGATAGTCGCTCGCGCGCTGCTCCTCGACGACGAAATCGTAATAGGCCTCACCGCCCGCGATCCGCTCGATCACGCGATCGTAGAAGGCAAGGTCATCGTCGCGCCGAGGTTGGCTCTCGGCTGACGGCTCGTTGGAGGGCAGGTCGAGACCTTCCGCGGGCATGCCATCCATGCGTGCACCCAGCGGAGTGAGCGCGGCAAGAACCAGCAGGGCAACCACCGCCGCCAACAGAATGCGGGCGGGCCATGACCTCCAGTGGGCGAAGCGGTCCCAGGCTGGCGCCGTAGCGGCTTTGCCTAGCCGATCCACCCCTGTGCTATCGCCGCCCATGTCGCCAGCCCCCCTGCCACTGCCGCCACGGCATAGCCCAGCAGCCCTCGCGAACGCTCCTTGCGACGGCGCCTTTCCCACATCAATTCCACATCGGGCAGCGGTGGCGGTTCGGGCGCGCCGCCCTTGGGCGGAAAGCGATCTTCGATCCTGCGGACGAGGTCGGGAATGCGCAGCAGTGTCTCGGTATCCTCGCGGATGCGGTCGGCAATCGCGGCTTCCGGACCCAGCTCGTCGCGGATCCAGCTGCGGACATAGGGTGCGGAAGTGTCCCACATATTGATGCTGGGATTGAGCTGCGTGGCGATGCCCTCGACCATCACCATGGTCTTTTGCAGCAGCAGCAGGTGTGGCTGGGTCTGCATGTCGAAATCGCGAGTAATGGCGAACAGTCCGTCGAGCATCTGCCCGACCGACAGCTCGCTCACCGGCTTGCCGCGCATCGGCTCGCCCACCGCGCGTAGCGCCGTCGCGAATTCGTCGACATTGTGATAGCTCGGCACATATTGCGCCTCGAAATGGATTTCGGCGACGCGTTTGTAATTGCCCGTCGTCAGCCCGTAGAGGATTTCCGCCAGCCACATGCGCGCGCGCCGATCGATCCGGCCCATGATGCCGAAATCGATCGCGGCAATGGTCCCGTCCGCCTTCACGAACAAATTGCCCTGGTGCATGTCGGCATGAAAGAAGCCCGCAGCGATCGCCTGCTTGAGGAAGGCCAGCACCAGACGACTGGCAAGGTCTTCGGTATCGTGGCCTGCCGCACGGATGGCCTCGGTATTGCTGATCTTGATGCCGTCGATCCAGTCGATGGTCATAACCCGGCCATTGGTGCGGTCCCAATCGATGCCGGGTATCTCGTATCCAGGCGTGCCGACCATATGTTCGGCGAGCTCCGAGGCGGAGGCCGCTTCGCGCCGGAGATCGAGTTCGCGATTGGTCCAGCGCTTGAAATTGGCGATGACCAGGCGCGGGCGGAGGCGCGAAGCCTCGCCGCCCATCGCCTCGACATGCGCGGCGGCCCATTCATAGGTGTCGATGTCGCGCGCGAACTGCTCGCGCACGCCGGGGCGCAGCACCTTGACCGCAACCTGCTTGCCCTCGGTCGTGACCGCGCGGTGAACCTGTGCGATCGAGGCGGCACCGATCGGGACGGGATCGAATTCGGAATACAGCGCCGTGAGAGGCTGCTCGAAGCTCGCCTCTATACTCTGCTTGATGTGCTCAAAGGCGACCGGTGGCAGATCGTCCTGCAAGGTCAGCAGATTGCGGGCCGCGTCCTCGCCGACGAGGTCGGGCCGCGTGGCGAGCGTCTGGCCGAGCTTGATCGCCGCCGGGCCGATTTCGCGGAAAGCGCCCGCATAGTCGGGTTCCTTGGGCTGCACGGTGCCGAAGCGGGCAATACGCACCAGCCGCTTGACCGGCGGCGGTGTGTTGGGATCGCGCTCAATCCCGCGCAGCGCACCGTGACGTGCCAGCGTGCGGCCCCATTTGAGAAGCCGCCAGATGTGGGTTGCGGGCCGTACCACGCTCTAGATTTTCCACCCCGAATGAATGTTCACGGCGCCGCCGAGAATCGATTCGACGCGTGTATTCTCGAAACCGGCATCGCGGATCATCGCCTCGAATTCGGCGGGCCTGGGAAAGCGGCGGATAGATTCGGCGAGATAGCGATAGCTGTCCTCGTCATTCGCGATCACCTTGCCAAGCTGCGGCATGACCTTGTGCGAATAGAGGTCGTAGATTTCCTTGAAGCCCGGCCATTCGGTCTGGCTGAATTCCATGCAATAGAAGCGACCGCCGAACTTCAGCACGCGGTGCGCCTCGCGCAAGGCCTTGTCGATATAGGTGACGTTCCGGATGCCGAAGACGATGGTGTAGGCATCGAATGTGCGGCTGGAGAAGGTCAGCTCCTCGGCGTTCTGGCGCGACCAGACCAGCCCGTCGATCCCGCGCTCCATCGCGCGTTCGATGCCGACGTCGAGCATGTCCTGGTTGATGTCCGAAACGGTGACACTCGCTCCGCGCTCCGCCATGCGGAAGGCGATGTCGCCCGTGCCGCCCGCCATGTCGAGGATCGCCTCGCCCGGCTGCGGCTTTACGCGCGCGACGAAGCGATTTTTCCAAAGCCGATGCATACCGCC
>MDTE01010453.1_pt1 | contig 12525 bp, 14 predicted proteins | sample 811231 | NCBI WGS metagenome assembly MDTE01 (sample SAMN05326651, study PRJNA326480) | marine metagenome | isolation source: seawater | place: Indian Ocean: Red Sea | collected 2010
GGCCAACCTCTGCATGCGATGTCTGTGCGAGTATCATGCCCTTCATGAATTCATTGGCTCAGAATTTTCACTGCGATGAAGAATACCAAGAGCAGCAGTTGTCATGCCCATCGAGGCGATTAAGGAGAGAGCTATCATCGCTCCAGAGAAAATTCCGAATGCACTGAACAACCCCATTGGAGATAGTGCGATGATACTAAATCCAGCAATATCAGAGGCGGCAGAGCCAACCAAAGCAAGCGCACATGCACCTCCAACGCCAATCAAGGCAGATTCATGTGTTTCACCTCGCTGCCTGATTTCTCTATATCGTTCGGTTACATGAATACAGTAATCAATCCCAACTCCTAATGATATTGTAGCGATGGTGACGGTGACGATGTTCAAACTGTATCCGAATAACCAAATCAGCCCGTAAAGCCAAACAACCACTAGAAGAATCGGAATGAGTGCAACCAATGCTTGCCGGATTGATCTGAAACCGATGCTAAGTGTAATGAAGACAAAAACAGAACCAAGAATCAATCCATTTTGCATTTCATTTTGCATCGATTCACTAGCAACAAATCTTGTAATCGGTCGCCCGGTTACCATCACCCAAGAAAGTGGTTTGTCATCATCATCGGAATCTCCGGGCCCTTCCCAAGAACCGGTGCTTAGATTTGTGAGTGGCATGAGGTCTTTTCTAATTTCTTCTAAACCAGGTCCCATGGATGGAAAATCTTCGGGAGAGGTGATGCCAAAACGAATCAGCATCTTTGACCATTGGCTCTCTTCACCATGAATGTCTAACCATGGTTTCTCATGGTCCAAGGGAACGTCTGGGGTGATGTAAAGCCCCACAAGAGAAGCAGGAATAGACGGTAAAGATGCGGTGCCATTGATGCCAAATAAGCTGATGTACCCATACAAAAACAAAAGACAACGTTTGTCCTCAAGGTTGGGGAGGTTGAAACGCCCAATAAGATCGCATTCGCTTTCATTCAGGCCTGCTTGCTCGTAGGGCAATCTATCCTCAATCATCATCGAAACTGAAAGTTCAAGCATTTCATCGACTGCCAAAATATCAACTTGGCCATCTGGTTCTCTGGTCATCTTGTCTGGAATACCTTCAGGAAGGTAATCGAAATTTTCTCGAACCGTTTGAATGGAAGCGAAAACCTGCGGGTCAGCAACATCACCAAGCATCAACAATACTGCTGGCTCTCCTTCATCAGCAAAGCGATGAGAAACGAGATCGATGCCAATAGCCATATCACTCGATTCGTCAAGGAAATCTTCGACTTCGAAATCACCTTCAAGGTTTGACATTGCCCACGAAGCTGGAATTGTGAGTAGTAGGGCTGCTAGAGCAATCCAAAATGCAACGGGTGTTTTTCCACAAAATTTTGTGACGGTCTGTAATTTTTCAACGGAGACCATATGCTTTGTTTTGTCTTGGATTGTTGCCATCGATTTTTTCTCCATCCATTCATCCACACTCAATCTCAGAAGAGGCGTCCACATTCCAGTGAGAAGGAACGCCGCTAAGATACCGAATCCTGCCTCGATGCCAAAAGAACGTAATGCTGCGACATCAGAGAATAAATTAGCCGAAAATGCGGCCATGGTGGTTACAGAAGTCAGCATGATTGCCAGACCAATCCTGTGTAAAGTGATTTGAGCGGATTCTTTTGGTGATTTTCCAGCTTGCCTTTCCTCTTTGTACCTGTGTAAGGCATGGAGACTGTCATCAATTCCAAGAGCAAGAACGAGAATGGGTAATAGATTAGAAAATTGACTCCGGGAAAGCAAATCCCAACCAAACCAATCAAACAAATTCGAGGCATGACCAATGAATCCTTGCATCCACAAGAGTGCTCCTCCCAGAGCAAAGCCAACAATGGCTACGTCAGACCATCTACGTAAACTGATATACAACAAAAAGATGACCACGAGCCCCATCAGCATGATGAGGCCAAAACTGGATTGGAGTTCTCTGTTGACTTCGACGTTAATGCCTTGGCCAACGAGTAGCGTTACCGATGTATCGTCGTAACTTCTTATCCGGCCCTCAAGGTCCATGTAACTCCATTCTGCTGAACAAGGGCTCTCTTCTACCGGACAATTTTCAGCAGTGTAATTGGGCGGATGGAGAACGAGGCTTCCGCTATCAAAGCGATATCCACCTACTTGAAAACCATCATCAAGTCTGATACTCTTTTCAGAATGAGCATCTTTCCACGAAGTTGTCCAACCGTTTTCAATCAAAGCCGCTCGATCCAACTGAACCAATAACCAGGTAGAACTACCAGACCATCTCCCCTTCTGCCAGTTTGCGCCGTCCCATGTTCCGTCGCTTTGCAATATCCCCCCTGCGGGCCCGATAACATTTGATGCTGTGTCTGGGACGAAACCTCGGTCTAATGAAATCCATCGTAGGAAAGCCGAACCATCGGCCATTGCCATTCGGTGTGCGGCGAGGTCAATGTGTGCCTGAGTTACGTTTGCATCGTCAAATTCAAGACATTCAAGAATACCGCAATCGCTCCAATCAGCAAGAGGAGGTTCAGTACCACTCAACGTGATTCTTGGGGCGGTGAGAATAGAAGAGTTATTCATGAATCCTCGGAAAATATCAACAACTGACATGACGCCATTGGTTTGTAATCCTGTGACATCATTTACGAATGGCTTCATGTATTGAGAAAGAGTATGCTCTTGAATGACATTGTGTTTTACATCCAATTCTTTGAGTACACTAAGGTTAAGTATGCCTCCATTTGGTGAAGTAATGCCTTCCCATGGCTTGCCAGACGGGATGATTTCTGAAGCCTGTGCGAAAGCAGACCAATCAGGAGTGCCGTCAGACCTTGCAGGTATGGGAATGGAGGAAGTACCGACCATATTTGGCTCTCTCACACTCACAGCAAAGCCAAGAATAATCTCTGATGTGGCAAATTCGTTATCAATAATTTCTTGAGCAGTTAATTCCGGTGATTCGAGTTCATATGATTCCATGTCAATTGGTTCCAAGGCGGTAAGTGCGCCTGGAATCATGAATAAAGTAAGCAAAAACATGGCGACATGCACTTTGTTCCGCTGAGGAACAATCCATTGAGAAAGACGATGAAAACTTCGGCTTCCCAATTGGCTGTTTCCAGCCACAGATGGCGTGTTTTCAATATCTTCCATAGACGGCTCACATTCGATGGTTTAGTTCTCATTGATAGAGTCATGTTTTCATGGATGAATTGAAAATGTCATGGCGCGAGGGCATTTCAAGCGGGGGTTGCCAAGCTTGGTCAACGGCGCTGGGTTTAGGCCCCAGTCCTTATCGGTTCGCAGGTTCAAATCCTGCCCCCCGCACCATCAAACACAAAACAGAAGTATTTTTTCCTCGGTGGCCTTAGACCATTTATCTCTATGTCGAGTTCAGGCGTTTGCAAGTCCTCTTCCTGTGGGAGTTTTTTGCCACCGGAGCCTGGTTTCGCTTTCTGTGCGGTTTGTCTGCTCACGCTCACTGACGGTATGCCTGAAAAAGAAAATCAAACATTCAAAGAAAAAAAAGCGCCACTGAAATCTAAACTGGGAGCGGATGATCAAGAAAAAAAAGCGAAACGTCGGGAAGAATGGGACAAAAGCATTGCCTTGGTAGTAGGAATTATTGTTTCTATTGTGCCGATTTATCTGTCTGTTAAATTCTTCATTACAGGAATTGATGAAGCGGCCTCTGTCTTCGTGATATTGGGTTGTTTGTTCCTTTTCAAAGCAGCATTTGCATTCAGCAAGGTATATTCAAAAATGTTGGAAGAGAAGGAAATCATTCGTAAAATGAAATATAGGTCAGCGGATCGAGGGGATGGCGTACATAAACACCAGATAATGGGTCCAGAGGATTTTTTTTGAATCAAAGAGATCATTCTGCGGGCATGATTCCCAAAGTTCATGCCACTGTGGCTTAGTTGGTAGAGCACCTGATTCGTAATCAGGCGGTCGGGAGTTCGAATCTCCCCAGTGGCTTTCATTCTTCTTCAAACATCTCTGAGATAGCCTGTATGTCTGCGTCAATTTTCTTCATTTTGTCCATAAATTCCATTTTAGCAGAAACCTGTAAGGGAATTGGTAAAGTTGTAAGTGAATCGTTTTCTATTCGCAGCATTCGAAGTTCAGCGATCATCCTTGCACGGATGAGTGACATTGCTGTTTCAAAATCTTCGTCACTGATGGCTTTTCCATCATGTAAACTTGCCAGTCTTTCTAACAAGATCAGTGGATTTGTGTCGGTATTTTGCGCATCCGGGTCGAAGATGATTTGATTATTGGAATAGAATAGTTGGGAAAATGTGGCTGCAAGAGAACCCACCAAACCAATACCAACGAGCATAAGTGAGGCAGCTACCAATTTACCGGGTCCAGTGACTGGAGAGAGGTCTCCATAGCCCACGGTTGTTGTGGTGACAAGCGCCCACCACAATGCAGAAGGGAAATCACGGATAACTCTTGCACAATCCTCGCCAGGATTCATGCCCATGCAATATAATTGGTAATAATTTTCTTCGAAAATGTACACGAAAAAGGCACCTGAAACAATCAATGAAAAGACAATCATAAACAAATGCTGTACCTGCTTACCAACTGGAACTACGTTTGCTCTTTGTGTAGCCCCAATCATCCTCAGTATGCCAGCGAAGGCACGGATTAATCTCAAAAATTTGAGGGAAATTACCCCTGAGAGGAATGGAAGTCCAGCCAAAAACATCGGAGGGATTCCTAAAAATTCCCATCCGTGGGTTTTCCACCACCAAGATTTGTCATTACAGCGAGAGTAATCTTCAATCAAGTCAGCAAAAAAGAATCCAACAAGGACCAAATCAAGTACGGCTAATTTCCACCATAAAGAGAAATTATTTTCAAAAAGTTCGAGTTCAAGGTCGAGAATAATTATACCAATATTAATCATAGTAAGGATGAGGATAAGGAAATCATTTGCCCACCAAGGTTGTTCAAGAGAATCATATTTATCTCTCACGTCAAAATCACTCATCGAGGTTTGCTAAACAGTTGGAAATTTTATTTCTGTCGATGTCACAATCCGGCAGTACGAAGTTTTTCGAGCAGTGTTTTTTGTTCATCTGTAAGCGTTTCATTGGGAAGTAATCCTAATTCGATGTCATATTCTTTGATTCTAAATCGATCTCCGATAAGACTATTCTCAGGGATGGTAACTCTTGCTTTCATCCCGTTTGGGAGTTGGACATTGACCTTACCTCCTAGTATGAGAGTAGAGTATTGAATTTCGACTGACTGAACGATTCTTCCTTGTTCCCATCGGCATCCCTGACCGGGGTCGATTTTAATTCGAATTATGAGGTCTCCTGGAACACCATCAGGGTGACCGTGGCCCTGTCCTTTGAGCGTTAATTTATCTCCATGTTTCGATTTAGGTTTGACATTAACACGGATTTTCATCGGCTTTTTAGTAATGCTTCCGTGACTGCCGGGTACAAGTTTTGTAAATTCAAACATAAATTTCCCTCCTGCTTCAGCTTCATCGATGGATAACTCAAGGAAACCGGTGGCATCTTGGCCCTTTTGAGTATTGGGGGATGGAGAAGCACTTCTTTGACCAAAGGGTTGCCCTCCTCCTCTGGAGAAGGGGTTACTGAATCCTCCTCCTCCAAACATTTGAGAGAAAATATCATTCATATTTCCGCCTCCAAAACCACCTCCAAACATTTGCGATTTTTCATATTCCTTTCTTGCTTCGGCTGTACCGATTTGGTCATAGGCAGATTGGACTTGTTTGAAACGGGACTCAGCATTCTTGTCATCTGGATTGCGATCGGGGTGATATCGTCGAGCGAGTGTTCTGAATGCTTTTTTTATCTGATCGTCAGAAGCATCTCGTGAGACTCCTAAAATTTGATATGGGTCGTCCTTGGACACGTTATTGGGATGCCATACTTGAATTTGAACCCGACGATAATCGAGTCAATTTCGCGTCGATTGGGTTAAATGAAAAGGGCAAGTCGGTCGACAGGCCGAGGTCTTACCATGTCGGATGAAAATGCGGAAAAACGCTCGTTTGAAAATTATGTTCAAGACAAGCAGGATGCTATAGAGGCTCAGTTTCGACGCATTTCGAGAGGCTCATGGGCAAGAATCTTGCGAATGGCTCGAAAACCAACACCTCAGGAATTTAAGCAAACAAGCATCATCTGTGGAATTGGCCTTTTTGTTCTCGGCTTCATCGGATTTGTTATTTTGGTATTGATGGATAATTTCATTCCATGGATTATCCATGACGTATTCGGTATTTGAGGTGTAAAAAATGGCAGAAGCATTTGTAGTATTTGTCCGTCATGAACAAGAATTGTTGTTGCTGAGGAGGTCAAAATCGGATGAAGATTATCCCGCTCTTTGGGATGGTGTTTTCGGTCTAGGAACTTCTCCCGAGGAATATATCTCGAGAGTATCGGACTGTACGGGATTGGATGCAGAGCATTTGACCTTTGTACGCACTGGTCCTGCCCTTGGAATCGATAAGGGAAATCGCTTGTTGGATATTACTCCGGTTCTGCTTGTTTCCTCCTCCAAAGAGGTAACAGCAGGTGGGCGATACACGGAATGTGAGTGGGTCGATCCCGGTGAAATACAAAATTACAACACGGTGTTCACTGACTTAAACATCGAAAATAGCGAAAAATTGTTTAGAGAATTGTATGGAAGCGTCGCATCATTCCTGTACATTGTGAAAACAGCCATCGGCTCTGAGCAAAGAGTCGCCAATGAGATTCAAGCAAGACTAGACGGAAGTGGTTCTTTGAAGAACATCGCAGATGAGGTATTTTGTGTACTTCATCCCCCTAGCATGCGCGGTTATGTCATGGTTGAATCAAGTGCTTTGTATCACGTTGAGAAATTAATTGGGCGTTCTGGTGGCAGAGATCCCAAAGCAAGGCGCGGTCTAAATCAGACACAATTGAAGAACGCAAAGACCGTACTTCCAGGAGAAGCTCCACTCAAAGACATCCTTCCTTACTTGGAACCAAAAGCCGTCACAAGTGGCATCGATGTTGGTTGTATTGTAGAAATTGTAACCGGTGCATTCAAAGGCGAAAAGGCCAGAGTTTTGAGTATTTCAGAGACGAAAGAAGAAGTCAGTATGGAATTGTATGAAACAGATATTCCAATGACACTTAACATGAGAGGCGATCATGTACGTGTCATTGATAGGGTCATTTCAGAATGAGTAAAGGTATTACACGTCGAGGTTAAATAGGGAATGCGAGTCGGCAAGGTGCCCACGTTTGTGAGTAATAGGTGAGAAAAATGCCACAGCCATGGACTTCAAAACTTATCATTAAGGCTCTTGGTGTAGCCAAGTGTAATGGTTCATTGGATGCAGCAACCGAGGATATTTCTTTGGAGAAAATCATCGGTGTTGCCAAAGAAAAAGCAGGCCAAAATCACCTTACTGGTGCCGACCTAAAGGCACAATCGCGTGAAGTCATTGGTACATGTGTGTCGATGCGGGTCAAAGTTGAGGGATTGTGGGCAAAAGATGCCCTAAGAGTAATTGAAAATGGAGAATGGGATGACAGATTCAATTGATTAGAACTCACGAACCACGGGAGAGGGTCAAACCTCGCAGACCGAAGGGGTGAATAAAATGGAAGACAAGATATCAGCAGCAATTAAGAACGCAATCGACAATGCTCCAGAGCGTAAATTTGTCGAATCAATTGAATTCTCTTTCACGATCAAGGATGTTGATTTGAAGAATCCCAATAATCGTATTCAAGAAGAAGTCAGGCTTCCCTCTGGGCGAGGAAAAGATGTGAAGGTTGCCATGTTTGCAACCGCAGATGCTGCTCAAAAGGCAGAAGCAGCAGGGATACACGTCATCGATCCAACCACCATCGAAGATTTGGGTGGCAAACGTGGCGATGCAAAACGTTTGGCCAACAGATTTGATTTCTTCCTCTCCGAAGTCCCTCACATGGGATTGATTGGACGTCATTTGGGTGTTGTCCTAGGACCTCGTGGTAAAATGCCACGTCCAGTTCCCCCAGTTGTTGACCCCGGAGTTATTGCTCAAGGATTGCAAAGCACAGTGGTCGTCAAAAGCCGTGATAAAATCACTTTCCATGCGCCGATTGGAACGGTAAGCCAATCACACGAGGATTTGGTCAAAAATGCCATGGAAATCTATAATCGTGTAATTGGAAAACTCGAACGTGGTCTTGCCAACATCCGTACACTCTACATCAAAACTTCAATGGGCCCTTCTCAAAGAATTGAGGTGGTCAATTGATTCCAAAAGTCGCTCCTTGGAAGAAAGACACTGTGTCTTCACTTCTGGACAAGGTTAACACTGGTACCACTATTGCCATCATCGATATTCACGGTGTTCCTGCGGATTCCATGATTAACATGAGGGCTGATTTAAGAGACAAAATGGCGATTCAAGTTGCCAAAAAGCGTCTTATGAAATTAGCTTGGGAAAATGCGGGCCGAGAGATCAGTGAATTGGACTCTTTGTTCGAAGGTGCGGTCCAACCAGCACTTGTTTCAACCCAATCACTCAACTCCTTCGAACTCTTTACAGAGCTCAAAAAGACTGAAGCAGGTCGAGCAGCCAAACCTGGTGATGTTGCACCGCATGACATTGTGGTTGAAAAAATGGACACTGGCATGCCTCCGGGACCTATAGTTGGTGAACTCAACTCAGTTGGTATCCCTGCGAAGATCATGAAAGGTTCAGTCCACATACAAAAGCAAGTGACCGTCTTGAATGCAGGAGATGTGTTTGAGGGCGATTTGGGAATGATGTTGGGTAAAATTGGTATTAACCCCATTGTTACCGGATTACGCCTTTGTGGAACACTCGAAAGCGGCGTATTATTCACTCCAGAAACACTAGATATCGATTTCGAACAATTCGAATCAGACTTAATCGGATATGCGGCAGGAGCGTTTAATCTTGCTTGCAATATTACCTGGATTACTTCCCAAACCATGCCTACACTCTTGGCTAAAGCAAGCCGAGAAGCACTTGCAGTGGCTTTGGAAGCGGCGATTACAACCGCCGATACACTCCCACATCTGATCGCTCGCGCCCATGCATCTGCATTGGGCGTTGCTGGCACATTAGATGCGGAAGCTCTCGATGATGAATTGAGTGCCATGCTCGGTGCTGCAGTTTCGGCTGTTTCATCAGCGGCATCAGCCGTCGTCGAGGAAGAAGAATCTTCTGACTCCCCAGCCGAGGAGGAAGAAGAGGAAGAAGAGGAAGCCGCTTTTGGTGGACTTGGAGACCTATTCGGCTAAAATCAAAAAAAAATTGAGGTGAAATGAATGGAATATGTATATGCTGCAATGTTGTTGCACAGTGCTGGAAAAGAGATCGAAGAGAAGGCCGTTTCTGCTGTTTTAGCAGGAGCAGGTGTTGATGTTGATGACGCCCGAGTAAAGGCTCTAGTAGCCAGTTTGGGCGGCGTTGATATTGCCGAGGCCATGACGCAAGCTGTCGCTGCACCTGCTGCGGCCGCTGCACCCGCCGCAGCCTCTGCTGGTGGCGATTCAGCAGCTCCTGCTGATGAACCAGAAGAAGAGGAAGAAGAAGGCGGATTCGAAGGTCTTGGCTCTTTGTTTGGTTAAGCCAATCGCACCACTCAGATTTTCTGGGTGTCTTGGCATGGCGACCGAGCACAGCTTAGATCCAGTGGTGTTGCCTCTCTCCTCGAGGTGAGAGCTTGCGAACGCCGATGCTGAGTCACCAATTTGACATAGAACGCCATAATGGCATACCATGGTCAGGCGCAAGGAATTCGTCCTTGAGTTGTCCACAACCCCTGTTGATAACGTCCGATCGTTGAGAGAGATCGGGGAAACGTATCATTGGTCAATGGCCAGAATTGAAGGAAGCCGCATGGTTGACAGGTTTGCTATTATCATGCCAATGGTCCAAAGTGCTCGTTCACTTGGACTCATTTTTGAAGATGGCCCATTCCAAGGTCTTGAAATGCACAGTTGGCAAGAAACAAAAGGTTCGAGCGGGGCTGTTGGGAAAGTAGCATGGCTCCTTCCAGGAGGGATCGAGAGTCCTCAATGCAAGGCTTTAGTACACCTCTGGGCTTCTAAATTACCCCGCTGTCCATGGAAATGGACGTTCGGGGAGAGAAGTAGTGTTGGTTTTTTATTGCCAGTTTGGAGGCGCTCAAGAAAAAATTTTGCAAAAGTCGGGCTATCTGAATGGCCTTTCACAACTCAAACACTCTCTGATATTTTAAGCGATGACCGAAAAGGCAAGGTATAGTGACACCTAGGGTGAGGTGAGGGAGATTCCATGTCAGCGTTTCTTGATAAGTTGCAAACTGACAGAGATACACAAATCATGACCGTTTGTATTGCATTTTTTCTCATTGCTTTCCCTGCTTATTTCGCCCTAGCGTCCTCAATCAAAGATTTAGGAGTCCTTGGTGGGGAAGTAGGCACGTATGAGGTAATGGTGAACGAAACAGTGGTCGAAGTGGGCTCAATTGAGCTGTCGATTGGGGATGGTGATTCTGCCGATGCAAGTTTCAACACTGATGCCGTAAAAGACCAACTCTCTGGAAAACATGTTGCTATTGCAAGACTTGTTTATTCATGGGCAGAAACGAATGAAGAGACTCAAATCGGTGCTGGCGCACAATGCGATGAGGTTTCAGCAGATTACGATCTCTCTGGAGCCACCCATAACGAGTCATCGGACACGGGTTCTGAATCATGGACTGAAAATGGGAATTGTGTCAGTGAAGTTTCACATGCTATCGAATTCATGATGATTGACAACTATTCCTCGAATAATACTACTTATGAAAACATGACCGAAGAACAGGTATTGTCAAAATATGGAAACATGGAACTTGGGCTTGGTACTTTCATGACCACTGTATCTGTTACTGCTGATAAAGGAAGCCTACCTCCTCCATTTGGAGAAAATGATGACCCAGGAGAAGACGTAACCGTAACCCTTGAGTTGGTTGTTATTTCAGTTACGATTGAAAAATCTGAGTCAGACGCTTGACATCAAAGCAGAAATATCGATCATTGCACTAACTCGGTCATTGACTGCTGTCATGATTTCAGTAAGATGAGCTCTTGTTGTTGCTTCTACACGCATCACAAGTATTTCTTCTGTGTTTGATTTTCGAGCCAAGTACCAACCAGTTTGTTCTCCATTCAATTCAAACCTGACACGTACCCCGTCAACTGTACTACGATTACAATCGCTGAACGCTTCAGTGATCGCATGTACTATTCTTTCTTTATCCTCTTCTGGACAAGGAATTTTTACTTCTCCAGTCGTTGGAAGGTTTGGTGCTACTCGATATAGCGCATCTCCGAATTTTTCTTCTCGAGGTTTACGGCTCCATAATTCGATCAATCTTGCTGCATTGTACAAAGAACAATCAAATCCATACCACCCTCTATCCGCCATGAAAAGGTGGCCACTCATTTCAGCAGCCATGATCGCTTCTGGGTGGTTAGCCAGTGCACGCTTCATGAATGAATGACCAGTTTTGGCCATCATGGCCTCTCCGCCTGCTTTAATCACCGATTTTTCAACGTTCATTGAGCATTTTACGTCATAAATAACGAGATTTTTTCCTTCTTCTTTGCCAATTACGTCCTGAGCAAAAAGGCTGATTATGCGGTCTGGAAAGATGAAACGTCCTCTTTCATCAACTGCTCCGATTCGGTCCCCATCTCCATCAACTCCTATGCCAAATTCACATTCATGCTTAACCACTGCTTCTCCTAAGTCAACCATATTCATCGGTCTGGTTGGGTCAGCACCGTGATTTGGTTCACTGGCATCCCACTCGCAATACAAGTCGACATGTTCGACTCCCATCATGTTAAGCAACTTGCTCAAATATGGGCCAGGCACAGCATTCCCGCAATCAACGGCTACACGCAGTGGGCGCTGAATCGGTCCAGTGCTTTCCATGATGGCTTCGAGGTAGTGATCCATGTGTGCGTGATGGATATGTTCTCCTTGACCGGTTTTGAAATCACCCTTAACAAATACTGACCTTAACTCTTGAATTTCATCTCCCGCAAGCGGCAAATTTCCTCGGCACATCTTGAAGCCATTGTGTGTTGTCATAGGTAAATGACTGGCTGTGATCATCACACCACCATCAACAGGCAGGGTCCAACATGCGTGGTAGACACAACCTGTCGTAACGATTCCTAAATCCAGGACACGTACTCCAGCAAGGGTAAGACCGTGAATCAAAGCCTCTGAGAGCACTGGGCTTGAATCTCTGATATCCCTCCCCACCGCAAGGGTTGTACAATCAAGATATGTTCCAATTGCTCGACCTAGGCGAGTTGCAAATTTTTGATCGATCTCGGTGTTCGCCAGTCCCCGAATATCATAGGCTTTGAAACAATGAAGAGGCCAGTCCATAAAAGAACCTCACAGTAGGTCGTCTATGAATCAATCGACGAAATTTCTAACATTTTGCCGGGACGTGTTACAAACCA
>MDTE01062696.1_pt1 | contig 12525 bp, 11 predicted proteins | sample 811231 | NCBI WGS metagenome assembly MDTE01 (sample SAMN05326651, study PRJNA326480) | marine metagenome | isolation source: seawater | place: Indian Ocean: Red Sea | collected 2010
ACCTGCCCCATTTAGCCGGTGGAGAGCTGGCCGAGTGGTCGAAGGCGCAGCACTGGAAATGCTGTATAGGGGCAACTCTATCGAGGGTTCGAATCCCTCCCTCTCCGCCTTTAACTTTTGATACTCATTTCTTCTTTTCAAATTTAGCCTTTTATCTTTAAGAACTAATACTTTTATTAATAATCTATCCAAATCTTCCGGATATATAGTCCATTGTTACTTCTTGTTTTGGTGAGTTAAAAATATCCTCAGTTTTGTTGAATTCAGCTAAGTAACCTACTTTGCCACCAGAGCCATGTTTGTTGCTTTCTGCATTGAAAAAGGCTGTATAATCACTAACCCTCAAGGCTTGTTGCATATTATGAGTGACGATTATTATCGTAAATTTCTTTTTTAACTCATGCATTGTTTCTTCTATTTTTAGAGTTGATATTGGATCTAACGCTGAGCATGGCTCATCCATGAGAATCACGTCTGGTTGTATAGCTATTGTTCTTGCAATACATAGTCTCTGCTGTTGCCCTCCCGATAAAGAGTATCCACTATCTGAAAGTTTGTCTTTACATTCATCCCAAACAGCAGCACTTTTTAGAGAGTTTTCGACTAATTCATTCATATCACCCTTATAACCATTAATTCGTGCACCAAAAGCAATATTTTCATATATAGATTTAGGGAAAGGGTTAGGTTGCTGGAAGACCATTCCTATTCGGCGTCTGACCTCTACTGGGTCAACTAGTGGGCTATATAAATCATTATTTTCAAATATAACTTTACCAGTTAATGTACATCCATGGATAAGATCATTCATGCGATTTATGGATCTTAATATGGTTGACTTCCCACACCCTGAAGGGCCAATAAGAGCTGTTACTTTGTTTTTCTTGATATCGAAAAATACATTTTTTACAGCTTGTTGCCGGCCATATTTTATGGTAACGTTTTCAAACTTGATTGATATATTTGTTTGGGATTCCATTAATTTATTTGGCTTGGTTTTTGAATTCTAATGAATAACTATATTTATAACACATTTAATTTTTGTAATGGAATTGACTGATCAATTTTGAGAGAATATTTAAAATTAGCAGAATTATTACTAGAATAAAAGATGCTGCCCATGCTAACTCATTTTGTGATTTGTATGGTTCTAATGCAAAATTATATATAAGTACCGAAAGTGAGGCGATAGGTGAAAGTAATGAATCTGAACTATTAGGCCAATAAAATGAGAATAAGGCAGTAAATATTAGAGGCGCTGTCTCCCCAGCTGCTCTGGCGACGGCAAGCAAAACTCCTGTAGAAATAGAGCTTATTGCAGCTGGTAAAGTAATTTGAATAATAGTTGTAAAGTTAGATGCTCCAACCCCAAGTGAGCCTTTTCTTAGTTCATCAGGTACTAATTTAAGACCTTCGTCTGTTGTCTTAATTATTGTTGGTAACATTAGAATAGATAATGCAATTGAACCCGCAATAGCGCTAAATGTAGTGCCAAGAATTATTTTAGTAGAAACAATAATTCCATATACAAAAACGCCTGCTATTATGGATGGCACTGCAGAAAGAACATTTGTTCCGAATCTTATAAATCTTGAAAAATTACCATTAGATGCATACTCAGATAGGTAAATGCCTCCACCTATGCCTATTGGAACTGATATTATTGCTGCGATAAAGGTTACAATAAATGTCCCAGCAATTGCATTGCCAATACCACCAGCCCCAAGCAGATTTTCTCCAGGTGGTTCTGGTAATTGGGTTAACAATGCAAAATTTATTTGAGAACCACCTTTGATTAACACATAAGAGAGGACTAGGATGATTGGTAGAATTGTTATTAATGCAAAGAAATTGATCAAGATTGTTAGAAACTTCCCGGTGATATTTCTAGCTAAAAAGTTCTTATAGTGAAGACTTCTGCCTTCTTTGTTTATTCTTGATGGGTAATATTCTGTCATTATTTAGTATTTAAGGCTTAGTCGCTTGACTATAAGCTGTGATAAAATATTAACCAATAGTGTTATCAACATTAGGATTAAGGCAGCATACATAAGAGATGAGACTTGAGTTCCATCAGCCTCTCCAAATTGATTAGCTAGCATTGCTGATATTGTATTTCCTGGAGCTAAAAGTGACCAGTTAAAGTTTACTGAGTTTCCGATTATCATAGTCACTGCCATGGTTTCTCCTAAAGCTCTGCCAAGAGCAAGCAAAGCTCCACCAGCAATTCCAGAGATAGCAGCAGGAAGCAGGATATTAATTATTGTTGACCATCTTGTTGCACCAATACCATAAGAAGCTTCTCTAAGTTTAAGTGGTATTTGATTTAGTGAATCTCGAGATACTGCTGTAATTATTGGTAATATCATAATAGCAAGTATTAGTATTGCAGGTAGCATTCCTGGGCCAATAGGTTTGGTACTAAATAAAGGTATCCAGCCAAAAGTAGTATTTAATCCAGATAAGAAAGGTCTTATAAACGGCTCCATAACAAATATTGCCCAAAGCCCAAGAACAACTGATGGAATTGCTGCTAATAATTCAACCATTACCCCAATGATGGCCCTTAATTTGTAGGGTAATATATCTTCTGTAATTAATATTGCTGTTCCTAATCCAAGAGGGAGTGCAATAGTCATCGCAGCAATAGAAGTGACTATTGTTCCGTAGATTGCTGTGAATGCTCCATAGTTATTTGTCACTGGGTTCCATTCTGAGACAAAGAGGAAGTTGAGTCCATATCGTCTCATCGCTTCAATTGAACCTGTAAGCACAACTATAAATATTCCTATTAATATTATTGCTACCATTGCTGCCATTAATGTTGCTAGTTTTTTAAAGCCTTCATCTACCAACCTCTCTATAATCGGCCTTTTTCTTAGAGCAAATTTGTTTGAGTGACCATTAGTATTAGTCACTTTTAATACCCGAATAACATCAAAACTAATGGCTTAGAAGCTTTTTTCATTATGAATGTATTAATAATGTGGGCATCTCTACACATAAATCCTTGGGTCTTTTTAAAGGGACCGTTACGGTGGGGGCTCAGTACTTACGACCATGGGGCGGATCGTTGGAATTGATCTAGGAACTACAAACTCCGTTTTAGGAGTTTTGGAAGCTGGACGCCCAGTTGTAATTGCAAATTCAGAAGGAACACGAACAACCCCATCTGTTGTTGGTTACACCAAAGAGAAGGAGCTTTTAGTTGGTCAGCTAGCAAGACGACAGCTCGTTCTTAGTCCCAGAAACACATTTTCAAATCTGAAGCGTTTTGTTGGGCGGAATTGGGATGAACTTGAGGAAAACACCCTAACTGTTCCATATAACGTTAGAGCAAATGACGAAGGCAATATTCGGATCACTTGTCCCGTTACAGAAAGAGAATATGCACCAGAAGAACTTGTCTCTAGCATTATTCGCAAACTAGTTGATGATGCAGAAACCTATTTAGGAGAATCTGTAGAAGCTGCTGTAGTGACAGTCCCCGCATATTTCAACGATTCACAAAGACAGGCGACAAGAGATGCAGCAAGGTTGGCTGGAATTCGTGTAGAAAGAATCCTAAATGAACCAACAGCTGCTGCTCTTGCATATGGGTTTGATAAAAGTGCTGTTCGGAGGGTTCTTGTATTTGATTTGGGAGGTGGAACCTTTGACGTATCTTTGATGAGAGTGGCTAATGGAGTCTTTGATGTAAAAGCAACTTGTGGAGATACACAATTAGGTGGTAATGATTTTGATCAAAGAATTGTCGATTGGCTATCTACAACTTTTTTGAAAAAGCATTCAATTGATTTAAGACGTGATCGACAAGCTCTTCAGCGACTTACTGAGGCAGCAGAAAAAGCTAAACAGGAGTTATCTGGTGTCCAAAACACTCCAATCTCTTTGCCTTTTATTGCAACTGGCCCTGAAGGACCACTACATATTGAAACTAATTTGGATAGAAATACATTTGAAAAACTTTGTGCTGATCTCCTTGATCGACTTTTAAGCCCTGTACAGTCTGTACTTAATGATTCTGGATGGGATTCAGATGAATTAGATGATGTTGTTCTTGTAGGGGGAAGTACAAGGATGCCGATGGTACGTCAATTAGTACAAACTCTTGTTCCAAACCCTCCTTGTCAGTCTGTTAACCCAGATGAGGTTGTAGCTGTTGGAGCCGCAATTCAGGCGGGAATATTAACTGGAGAATTGAGAGATCTATTACTTAATGATGTAACCCCATTATCACTTGGTCTAGAAACTGTTGGTGGTTTAATGAAGGTCTTAATTCCTAGGAATACCCCTATACCTGTTAGACAATCTGATGTGTTTAGTACATCGGAGGCAAATCAATCATCTGTTGAGATCCATGTTTGGCAGGGTGAGCGTCAACTTGCAGAAGATAATAAATCTCTTGGTAGATTCCGTTTATCAGGAATACCCCCTGCTCCTCGTGGTGTTCCACAGGTACAAGTTGCTTTTGATATTGATGCAAATGGATTGTTAGAGGTTAGTGCTACTGATAGAACGACAGGTCGCAAACAGTCGGTAAATATTCAGGGTGGCTCCAATCTTAATGAGGATGACATTCAACGCTTACTGTCTGAGGCTGAATCTAAATTGGCGGAAGATAGGCGAAGGCGTGCATCTATAGAAAAGAGGAATAGTGCACTTACACTTGTAGCTCAAGCCGAGAGGCGTTTAAGAGATGCTGCTTTAGAACTTGGACCTTATGGTGCAGAACGTCAACAAAGATCTGTTGAAATAGCAATGAGAGATGTAGAAGAGTTACTTGATCAAAATGATTTACAGCAATTGGAGATTTCTGTTTCTTCTCTTAATGAGGCTTTATTTGGACTGAATCGCAAGCTCTCTGCTGAAAAAAGAACTGAAACGAACCCATTGCAAGGCATTCGAAATACTTTTGGTTCCTTAAAAGATGAGCTATTTTCAGATGATTATTGGGACGATGACCCTTGGGATTATCCCAAGCGAAGGCCTGAAGGTAGGGAAAATATAGGTCGACGAGATATAGACCCTTGGGACAATGACTACTACAGATAAACTTGATTATTGGTCACTACTTGGATTGACTCCAGATAGTGATTCTGCTCAACTTAAAAGGGCTTTTAGAAGAGAGGCAAGGAAATGGCATCCAGACTTAAATGTTAATGATTCACATTCAGAAGAAAGATTTAAATTAGTAAATGAAGCATATGCAGTTCTTAGTGATCCAATAAAAAGAAAAGCCTGGGAAGATTCAAATGATTTATATGATGATATTGAAGACCCTTTTTTAAATGGATTTCCAGAGTTTGATCAATATTTAGATGTTGTTTTAGGTCTTCCTAGTCAGCCGCTCAGTTCTGAAGAGAATTCAATTAATACAGTTGAAAATTGTGATTGGCCTGCAACCTCATCTTCTCCTCCGCCTCCTGTTCAGGCCTCTGAAGACTTGGAAACTTTAATAGAGTTAAGTCCTGATGAAGCTCTTTATGGCGCAACAGTTCAGCTAGAACTTTCTGATAGTACTTTAGTTGAAATTGAGACCCCACCATTTGCTGGCGATGGTTGGAGATTAAGGCTGGGGGGAGTAGCAAAAGGCGGTCGTGATCATTTTGTGCAATTGAGGGTTCAAACTGCAGAGGGTCTCAGAATTGATGGTCTCAGGGTTTTTTATAGGCTTGAATTATTTCCACAGGAAGCTGTTCTAGGATGTGCAGTGGATGTTCCCACTTTAGGAGGCACTGTCACTCTTCAAGTACCACCTCGCTCATCTAGTGGAAGATTATTAAGATTGAGAGGAAGAGGGTTGGAGTTTGATGGAAGACGGGGAGACCAATTGGTAGAGATAATGGTAGTTATTCCAGCCGACTTAGGCGATGCAGAAGATGCCTTGTATAGAAGACTTCAGGAGATAGCAATGGAACAATAAAAACTCTAATATTGAAAATTCAGCATTCTAATCACTAATCAAATTATGCTTGTTTACGTTTTACTTTATGATTCTGGTAAAGATAGTGAGGGTATACATTCCCTTGAAATATCTGGTAAAACAATTGTTTTGATGTTTGAGAATAAAGATGATGCTCAAAGATATTCAGTTCTGCTAGAGGCTCAAGATTTTCCTTGTCCATCAATTGAGCATATTGAACGTAATGAGATTGAAGCTTTTTGTGAGCAATCAGGATATGAACCAAGATTTGTCGAGAGTGGATTTATACCTAAGACAGTTGAAGAGAGATTGTCTTTGGTTCCTCCAGAAAAGAATCTAGATAATATTTCATGGAAGGATGATAACAAAAAGACTAATGAATCTGAGTTTAAAGATGATTTGTCTGATATTCGAAATAGATTAGAGGAACTTCTTTAAATGAATCAAATTCAACACAATGCTCACTCAGAAGATAGAGGTCAATTACTCACAGAAATGTCTAATGATAAAAGTGCTGATTTAGATAGAAAAAGTGTGTCAGAGTTGGTTGGTATTTTTAATGTTGAAGACTTAGAACCCCAACGTGCAGTTGCCAGATGCATTCCTGAAATTGCAGAAGCTATTGAATTAATAATTTCAAGACTTAAATCAGGTGGAAGGCTATTTTATCTTGGCGCAGGGACATCAGGACGACTTGGGGTACTTGATGCGTCTGAATGTCCACCTACTTTTTGTACACCTCCAGAACTTGTTCAAGGTGTAATTGCAGGAGGCGATTCTTCTTTAAGGAATAGCTCGGAAGGACTTGAGGATAGCTCTAAGCTTTCAATTGAAGATCTTAAGTTTCGTGAGTTATCAAATAAGGATTGCTTAATAGGAATTACTGCTTGTGGCACCACCACCTACGTTAATTCTGGACTTTCATATGCGAAGGAATTAGGAGCATTAACAATTTCTATTGCATGTGTACCATTAGATCAAGTCAAGATTCCTTCTGACTTGAATATAAGATTATTAACTGGACCAGAGCTATTGACTGGGTCTACTCGCCTAAAGGCAGGAACTGCAACAAAGATGACTTTAAATATGATATCAACAATAGTAATGATCAAATTAGGAAAAGTATTTAAAAATAAGATGGTTGATGTTTCTATAACAAATAATAAATTGACTTCTAGAGCAATAAGAATCATCAAAGAATTGACTGGCTTGAATAGCTCAGAAGCTGAAAAATACCTAATGGATTCTGATGGGTCAGTTAAACGTACGTTGTTAATGGCTTTAGGTTCTGTGGACGCATCTCAAGCGAAGAAAATATTAAAAGATAATGATGATAACCTTCGGGATTCTTTAGAGCAATTGTCGATCAATGTATAGCATAATGCTATTACTGATTACAATGATATCTAACAAACTAATTCTTTTGATTCCTTTAAGATCCAATTTGTTTGCAATATTTTCAATAGAGTCCTAATATCTAATTTTAATCAAGATTGTGACAAAAGCTATCATGGAAACAGATTCGGGTTCTATTGAGCTTGAATTGTTTGAAAAGGATGCGCCTAATACAGTAGCTAATTTTGTAAAATTGGTCAAAGAAGGTTTTTATGATGGGTTAACTTTTCATAGAGTGATTCCTGGCTTTATGGCTCAGGGTGGATGCCCGAATTCAAGGTCTGGCTCTAAAGGTATGCCTGGTACTGGTGGTCCTGGTTATAAAATTGACTGCGAGATAAATAGTAGAAAACATCTTCCAGGGTCTCTATCTATGGCCCATGCTGGGAAGAATACAGGAGGTAGTCAGTTTTTCCTCGTTCATGAAGCTCAGCCACATCTTGACGGGATTCATACTGTATTTGGGCATACAAAAAATATTGATATTGTTCTTTCTTTGCAAAATGGATCAACGATCAAAAAAGTAACTATAGCCGATTAATAATCTAACTATGACCAAATAATCATATTTGGCTGATTACAATTTAAAGTCTCTATTGTAGAAGATTGGATGGTCGATATTTCGCTTAACTCTCTATATTCTGTTATGATATTTTGCGATGGATGTATTACTTGATCTTCATTTTCGGTTGCTAATATTCCTATGCGCTTAGTATTACCTATTAGGGATAAGTCACTAAGTAAATTAATTAGTGACTCCTCATTAATGTAACAAGACTTACTTATCTTTGAATATTTCTTATTAAGTCTCCATGCGTATTTTGGGTTACCCCATAATGCAAGTAGTCTTGGTGAGTTTTCGGTTATCAGTTCAAGATTCATCTTAGTGGAAATTTGATAGAGTTTCTCCTCTGGTTTGTTGGTAAAAACTTGCTCTAGATTTCCATCCCAAAAAAGTAAAATGTATTTTCCTATGCTATTGAGTTTATCCTCACTAGTTTTTGTTTCGATAAGATGACCAAGCTTTTCTCTTTTTACTGCAAGGTATGCTCCATTATGATCTCCTGGACAAATAACTAATGGAACTCTTTTTTCGACTTTTAATCCGTAACCACCTAGACCTGCAATCTTTCTAGGATTGTTTGTAAGTAATCGTAGCTTATGTATCCCAAGGTCCGTTAGTATCTGTGCTCCAACCCCGTAATTTCTAAGATCGGCAGGAAAGCCTAATTTTTCATTTGCTTCTACCGTATCTAGACCTCCATCTTGCAGACTATAGGCTTTGAGCTTATTTATTAGACCAATACCTCTACCTTCCTGCCGTAAATATACAACTACTCCTTCTCCCTCTTGTTCAATTCTGGCTAGCGCTGCTTCTAACTGAGGTCTGCAGTCACATCTTAATGATCCAAAGGCATCTCCCGTAAGACACTCAGAATGCATTCTCACCAGGACAGGTTCCTTTAATGAACCAGGTTCCCCTTTTATAAGAGCTACATGTTCTGAACCATCTATTTCATTTTTATAGCCGATTGCTTTAAAACCTCCAAATAAACTTGGAAGTTTCGCGGAAGCTTTACGGTGAACAAATCTTTGATTATCTAGTCTATACCTTATTAAATCAGCTATACTTATGAACTTAAGGTCCCAATTCTTGGCATATTTATGTAATTCGGGAAGACGTGCCATAGAGCCATCTGAATTTTGTATTTCACAAATAACGCCAGCGGGTGAGAGCCCTGATAATTCTGATAAATCCACAGCAGCTTCTGTATGGCCTGCTCTTTTTAAGACTCCACCCTTGCGAGCTCTTAATGGAAAAATATGTCCTGGACGCCGAAGGTCCACTGGTTTTGTTTGAGGGTTAAGTGCAATTTGTATTGTTCGGGCTCTATCTTCTGCTGAAATACCTGTTGATACGCCAAATTCAGGTCCTGCATCAATGCTTACAGTAAAAGCTGTTTGATTTGAGTCAGTGTTTTGATCAACCATCAATGGAAGATCTAATTGATCAAGTCGACTTCCTTCCATCGCTAAGCAAATCAATCCACGAGCTTCAGTTGCCATGAAGTTTATTTGTTTTGGTGATGCAAATTCGGCTGCACATATCAAGTCGCCTTCGTTTTCACGGCGCTCATCATCAACTACCACAACGCATTCACCGTTGCGGATTGCTGCTAAAGCATCTGGTATCTGGTCAAAGTGGATTTTGATGGACTCGTTTGATTTCAAATTTTCAGAGGATTATAAGGATCCGAGTGTGTTGTTTCATTATCTACCCCAGTAAACTTCTTTGTACTAGTCATGTGAAATGGATAGACAAATTCCTCCTCGATCTTCTGACTCAAAAGATGGCTCTTTAAATAGAGTTGCGATAATTGGTGCTTCTGGCTATGGAGGTCTTCAATCCATAAGGCTTTTGCGAGATCATCCGTTTTTTAAAGTTACTTTTTTAGGTGGAGATAGAAGCGCTGGTAAGCGATGGAATGAGCTTTGTCCTTTTTTACCATTAGATCAGGAAGCGTGTATTGAAAAGCCAGAACCTGATCAAATTGCATCTAGTGCCGACTATGCATTACTTAGCCTTCCAAATGGTTTAGCAAGTCAACTTGTACCCCAATTGCTAGATAGGAATGTTAGGGTTTTAGATTTATCAGCAGACTATCGATACCGTAACTTAGATCAATGGAAACAGATATATGTGAAGGAGTCAGATTCTATTAATCGCCAGGATTTTGATTTGTGTTCTGAAGCTGTTTATGGTTTATCAGAATGGAATGCCCATAAAATTTCCCAAGCGAGAATTGTTTCTTGTCCTGGTTGTTTCCCTACAGCAAGTTTGTTGCCATTATTACCTTTTTTAAAACAAGGCTTAATTGAAAATGATGGATTAATAATTGATGCAAAAACAGGAACTTCTGGTGGCGGAAGAACAGCTAAAGAACACTTGCTTCTTTCTGAAGCTTCTGAGGCGATAGCTCCCTATGGAGTGATTGGACATAGACATACATCAGAAATTGAGCAACATGCAACAGAGGTCGCAGGAAGACAGATAAATGTTCAATTTACTCCTCATTTAGTTCCAATGGTAAGAGGTTTATTGGCTACTGTTTATGGTAGGTTGAGAGATCCAGGATTAACAGCTGAAGATTGCATAACTGTTCTAGAAACGATGTATAGAGATCAACACAATATAGATATATTAAAAGTTGGTACATACCCAAGTACAAAATGGGTTAAATATACTAATAAAGCAATACTTACAGTTCAAGTTGACTCTAGAACTGGGAGATTAGTTTTAATGAGTGCTATTGATAATTTAATAAAAGGTCAAGCAGGTCAAGCCATTCAAAACTTAAATTTGATGGCTGGATTACCTCAAGAAACCGGATTACCTATGAATACATTTTATCCATGATATCAAGACTTCTCCACTTTTCACCTGCTATTGCTACTCCTAAAGGCAAGATGATGTGCTCTTGCTTTTGAATTCTTAATGAGAGGCTGTTAACACTATCATTGTCTAATATTGGAACGGCAGCTTGTATCAGAATAGGCCCAGAATCCACCTCTTCTTTGACTAAATGAACTGTACAACCAGTTATTTTTACTCCAGACGTTAAGGCTTTTTCAATAGCATTAATTCCTCGGAAACTTGGCAGTAGTGAAGGATGAATGTTTATAAGACGGTCTGGAAATGCATTTATTAGTGTTGGTGTCACAATACGCATCCAACCTGCCATTACTATGGCTTCTACATTCGACTTTTTAAATGAATTAATTATCTCAACTTCATGTTCATGGCGGTTTTTGTAGTCTTGGTGATTAATTACTTGATGAGGAACAGATAAACGCTTCGCTCTCTTTAATGCTAGTGAATCTGGATTGTTAACCACTAACAAACAAATCTGTGCGTCTAATATTGATGACATTGTAGCGTTAAATAATGCTTCAAAATTTGAACCTTTACCTGAAGCTAAGATGCCTAGCCTTAACTTATTATTAAATTTAGGTATATCAGATAAAGATGGAGAAATAAAATTGAAGTTATTATCAGCTGTAATAATTGAATTTGAGTCTCTATGATTTGGCAAGATGAAAGAATTAATCTATTCTTACATAATAGCCTATTGTAGTTATTGTGCAGAAACTAAAAGATGAATATAATTAAAGCAATTGAAATAATTGATGATGTAGTATTTAATTGTTTATAATCACATTGACATCATAAAAAGGCTAGGCTATAGATATGAAGGAAATAGTAAATTTGGAATTAGATCTACTCGGATCTTGTCTGCAGGAAATTAAGGTATCTATTAAATGGAAGCCAGTTGACTTGTATCAAGAATTTAATTTCCCTAAATGGACTCCTGGGTCCTACAAAATAAGAGATCATGTTCAATACCTATATTCACTTGTTTTGGAACAAGATGGACAAGTTGTTCCAGTCAAAAGAGTTGAGACAAGCAAATGGTCTGCTCAATTGGATAATTTAAACTTATTAAAACTAACATACATAATTGAAGCAAGAAATTTAACTGTCAGGACATCATATATTGATGACCAATTAGCGCTATTATGCATGTCAAATATAGTTATGCTTATAAATGAACATAGGTATTCAAATTATCATATAGAATTAAATATGAAAGATGAATGGAAAGCTTATTTCCCTCTAGAAAAGATAAATTCTTATTACTTTGCTTCAGATTATGATGCATTAGTTGATTCTACTTTAGCCGCTGGAATTTTTGAGAGTAAGAAAATTACTGTAAGAAATTATATCCATGAACTTTTATTGATAGGAAAACCTCCAAAAGGGTGGCCTAATTGTTTGATCGATGATGTTATTCGTATTTGTAATGCAGCTTGCTCAATTTTTAATGAAGACCCACCTTCAGGAGATAGGTACATCTTCATGATTCAGATTCTTGATAATGCTTATGGAGGACTTGAACACGATAATTCTACATTTATTCAATATGATTGGAGACGATTAGAAGAAAAAGGTGGCTATAGGAAATTACTACAATTAATTGGCCATGAATATTTTCACCAATGGAATGTTCGTCGACTTAGACCAATTGAATATGTTATTTATGACTATAATAAAGCTATTATTAGTGAATCACTATGGTTCGCTGAAGGTATTACAAGCTATTTTGATCTATCATTACCTATGTTAGCATCAATTTCTTCTCAAG